>OGDF01000147.1_pt1 | contig 107275 bp, 78 predicted proteins | sample 1570141 | NCBI WGS metagenome assembly OGDF01 (sample SAMEA4370581, study PRJEB24528) | human gut metagenome | reverse complement strand
TGGACAATGAGGCTGACATCAGGAGAATACTGGATCTCCACGTGGAGGCCATCATCACCAATTACCCTGACAGGGTCCTCAAGATTACTAGAGGTTATTAAATTATTGCTAAATTTGCGGGTTGATGATAACTCAAGAACAGATAAAGGAACTTCACGGACGTCTCGGGACATTGAAAGAATGTCTCGACATCGAGTCCAAGCGCAAGAAGGTCGGAGAACTTCAGAAACAGACGGAAGCGCCTGATTTCTGGAGCGACCCCAAGGCGGCCGAGACGTTCATGAAGAATATGAATGCCGTGAAAATCTGGGTTACGGACTTCGACAAGGCATCTACATTGACAGACGACCTGGATGTGCTGTATGAATTTGCCGAAGCGAGTATGGACGGGGCAGAGGATGAAGCGGCCGAGTCGGACGAGGTGCAAGAACTCGAGGCTGCGTATTCAGAGGCAGAAAAGGCCGTGGAAGCTTTGGAACTGAAGAATATGCTCGGTGAGGAGGGTGACAATCTCGGTGCGATCCTCACTATAAATTCCGGTGCTGGCGGTACTGAGGCAAACGACTGGTCCGCCATGCTCATGCGTATGTATATGCGCTGGTGCGAGCGTAACGGCTACAAGACCACGGTTACCGACCTTATGGAAGGTGATGAGGTGGGAATCAAATCTGTCACGATTCAGGTGGACGGTGATTACGCATTCGGTTATCTGAAGGCGGAAAACGGCGTACACAGGCTTGTGCGCATATCTCCGTTCAATGCACAGGGAAAGCGCCAGACGACCTTTTCATCGGTTTTCGTCTATCCGCTTGTCGATGATACCATCAACATTGAAATAAATCCTTCGGATCTCGAATGGGATACCTTCCGCTCCGGCGGGCACGGCGGCCAGAACGTGAACAAGGTGGAGACGGGCGTGCGTGTGCGTCATATTCCTACGGGGATCATGGTCGAGAATACCGAGACACGGTCGCAGCAGGACAACAGGCAGAATGCGCTCCGTATCTTGCGCTCGCGACTGTACGACATTGAACTGAAAAAACGTCAGGAGAAGCAGGCGGAACTGGAGGGCAGCAAGAAGAGAATCGAGTGGGGCTCGCAGATCCGGTCTTATGTCCTGCATCCTTACAAGATGGTGAAGGATTTGCGCACTGGTCTTTCCACCGCTGACACCCAGGGAGTTCTGGACGGAGACTTGGACGGATTTATGAAAGCGTACCTTATGCAGCAGGGAGGCGGAGCCGAGTCCGGCCCTGTGGAAGATATTGATTAGTATAACAACATAAATACTTTAACAATGGTTGAATTCAAATATGCGCCTATGTTTCAGCTTGGCGAGGATACTACAGAGTATTACAAGCTGACTGACAAGTTCGTCTCAACTGGCGAATTCGAGGGCCATCCGATTCTGAAAGTTGAGCCTGAGGCCCTTACGATGCTTGCCAATGCCGCGTTCCGCGACGTGAACTTCCTCCTTCGTCCTGCGCACAATGAGCAGGTAGCCAAGATTCTCAGCGACCCTGAGGCATCTTCAAATGACAAATATGTGGCTCTGCGTTTCCTTCGCAATGCTGAAGTTTCAGCGAAAGGCCAGCTTCCGTTCTGCCAGGACACCGGTACCGCCATTATCCATGGTGAAAAAGGCCAGCAGGTCTGGACCGGTTTCGACGATGCGGAGGCACTCTCGAAAGGTGTATTCAAGACCTATACCGAGGAAAATCTCCGTTATAGCCAGAATGCTCCTCTTACAATGTACAAGGAGGTCAATACCAAGTGCAATCTCCCAGCTCAGATCGACATCGAGGCAGAGGAAGGCATGGAATATAAATTCCTCTGTGTCGTAAAGGGCGGCGGCTCGGCCAACAAGACATATCTCTATCAGATGACCAAGGCTGTGCTGAACCCGGCTACACTCGTTCCGTTCCTCGTGGAGAAGATGAAGACCCTCGGTACGGCTGCATGTCCTCCATACCATATCGCATTCGTAATCGGCGGTACTTCAGCAGAGAAGAACCTCCTCACCGTGAAACTCGCTTCCACACATTATTATGATGCATTGCCTACGACAGGTGATGAAACCGGACGCGCTTTCCGTGATGTGGAACTTGAGAAACAGGTACTTGAAGAGGCATACAAGATCGGTCTCGGTGCACAGTTCGGCGGAAAATATTTCGCTCACGATATCCGCATCATCCGTCTTCCACGCCACGGTGCAAGCTGCCCTATCGGACTTGGCGTAAGCTGCTCTGCTGACCGCAACATCAAGGCGAAGATCAATAAAGACGGTGTATGGATTGAGAAACTCGATGACAATCCGGGACGTCTCATCCCCGCAGAACTCCGTGAGGCAGGTGAGGGCGATGCAGTGAAGATAGACCTGGATCAGCCTATGTCTGAGGTACTTAAAGAACTCACCAAATATCCTGTTTCCACACGTCTGAGCCTGAACGGCACCATCATCGTGGCACGTGACATCGCTCACGCCCGCCTGAAGGAGCGTCTGGACAATGGTGAGGAGCTTCCTCAGTATTTCAAGGATCATCCTGTATTCTATGCAGGTCCTGCCAAGACTCCGGAAGGATTGCCTTGCGGTTCAATGGGCCCTACCACGGCTAACCGTATGGATCCTTACGTGGATCTCTTCCAGTCTCATGGCGGCAGCATGGTGATGATTGCCAAAGGTAACCGTACACAGCAGGTTACAGACGCCTGCAAGAAACATGGCGGCTTCTACCTCGGTTCCATCGGCGGTCCTGCAGCAGTGCTCTCTTACGAAAGCATCAAGTCAATCGAGTGCGTAGAATATCCTGACCTCGGAATGGAGGCTATCTGGAAAATCCGTGTCGAGAACTTCCCTGCATTCATCCTCGTGGATGACAAGGGCAATGATTTCTTCAAGCAGTACGGTATCTAGGTGCGTGTCTCCGTGGTGGCCGGTACTGTCAGTTGCCACTTCGCCGGTGAGCGTCTCCAGGGTTACCCCAATACCGGCGGGACGCGGCCACGGTGGATTTAGTAACTGATTGATAATCAGATATCATTCTAAACAGAGCGTGGAAACGCAGCCTTTTTTTGGCTACGTTTCCATGCTCTGTTTTGTAACTAGTTGAAAGTCAGCGCCTCCAAAATTATGGCGTGGCCGCGTCCCGACAATCGCCGTACTCGACATTGGAAAGGAACAGCGCGTGTCCCGGGACGGATTGTCCGGCATCCGAACGGGTGCCGGTATCTATCAGTTCCTGGATCCATTCGGGGGAATGTTTGCCGCGGCCGACATCCAGCATTGTCCCGACTATTGCGCGCACCATGTTCCTGAGGAAACGGTCTGCCTTGACGGTGAACATGAGATAGTCGCCCTCGGAGCATGGGTAGCCCATCATCCGGACATGGTCGGGAGTCCAGATTTCCCACCGGGCATCCGTTATCGTGCAGATGGATGTCTTGTTGTTGCCGCCTATTTTCTCGAAGCACCGGAAATCATGGGTGCCAGGCAGAAAAGCCGCGGCTTTGTTCATCGCGTCAACATCCAGGCTGAAGGGACAGAAATACGAAAATTGTTCTACGAACGGGTCTTTCTTCCTGTGTAGAAAGTACTTATATTCCCGGCTTCTCGCATCGAACCTTGCATGGAAGTTTTCATCGGTGCAGGCTACCTCGTGGATGGTTATTCCTTTCGGCAACATGGCATTTAATTTGTAGCTAAGCCAATCGGTTTTGACTGCTTCAGACGACGTCGTTGCGAAGTGTGCGACATAATTTATCGCATTAACTTTAGTATCAGTCCGTCCGGCACCTGTAACCGTGATTTCCTCGTTCAGGAGAATGCTCAGAACATGTTGAATACATTCCTGGACGGAGGGGGCGTTTGGCTGAATTTGCCAGCCCGAAAAGGCTGCCCCATTATATGACAAGCGTAAGCGATATTTCATTGTCGGATAGTTTTAAACTAAATTATCCGCAAATATAATGAAATCCTCCAACCCCGAACGAAGGTAAAACATTGGAAACGTAAGAAATTAAATAACATAATGTAGATGAATTACCGACGTAGAGCCTGAAGGGCGATGGTAAGTCCCTCACCCCGAGGGGAGGGATTTAGGGAGGGGGTAACGTACGAGTTGCGTGCGGGCCTTGCTAGCACTAGGCGTAGAACTGAAACATGGTTCAAGCCTTTGAGCGGCAAGAAGGCAGAATAAAGGTTGGTCGCAAGTCCCTCACCCCGAGGGGAGGGATTTAGGGAGGGGGTAACGTAAGAAGTGCGCGCGGGCCTTGCTAATTCACGGCAACAGCCCGAACGAAGGTAAAACATTGGAAACGTAAGAAATTAAATAACATAGATGATGGATAGTGTTAATATCAAGGAACTCAATGACCGCATCCAGCGGGAAAGCTCCTTCGTGGACCTTCTCTCCATGGAAATGGGAAAGGTCATTGTCGGACAGAAACAGCTGGTGGAGAACCTGCTCATAGGCCTCCTCGCTAACGGCCATATTCTCCTCGAAGGCGTCCCTGGACTTGCTAAAACATTGGCTATAAACACATTGGCACAAGCTGTCAGCGCTAAATTCAGCAGAATCCAGTTCACCCCGGACCTTCTGCCTGCCGACGTTTTGGGAACACTCATATACTCTCAGAAGAATGAACAGTTCGAAGTGCACAAAGGCCCAATCTTCGCCAATTTCGTACTTGCGGATGAAATCAACCGTTCTCCTGCCAAGGTACAGTCGGCCCTCCTCGAAGCGATGCAGGAAAGACAGGTGACCATCGGAGAACAGACATTCAAACTCCCTGAGCCGTTCCTGGTCATGGCTACACAGAACCCTATCGAACAGGAAGGAACCTATCCGCTTCCGGAAGCGCAGGTGGACCGTTTCATGCTGAAAGTCGTGGTGTCTTATCCTAAAAAGGACGAGGAACGCCAGATTATCCGCATGAACAATACCGGCGAATTCCCTAAGGCCCAGCCTGTTGTCTCACCTGAAGACATCGTGAGGGCACGCCAGCTAGTCCGCGACGTCTACATGGACGAGAAAATCGAGAAATACATCGTGGACATTGTCTATGCCACCAGAACCCCTGAGGACTATAACCTCAAGGACCTTTCCGGACTCATCTCCTATGGCGCTTCACCACGTGCCAGCATATCCCTCGCCATGGCTGCCAAAGCCTATGCCTTCATAAAGAGAAGAGGATATGTGATTCCGGAAGACGTGCGTGCCGTCTGCAATGAAGTCTTGCGTCACCGTATCGGCCTTACATACGAAGCTGAGGCTGAGAACGTTACCACAGAAAATATCATATCACAGGTTCTTAACGCTGTCATAGTGCCATAATCATGGATAACTCCGCAAGCGACCTGCTGAAGAAGGTCAGGAAGATAGAGATAAAGACAAGGGCTCTCTCGCATCAGATATTCGCGGGAGAGTACCATTCTGCGTTCAAGGGACGAGGAATGGCCTTCAGCGAAGTGCGTGAGTATCAATATGGTGACGACGTCAGAAACATGGACTGGAACGTCACGGCCCGTCTACGTGCCCCATACGTGAAGGTATTCGAAGAGGAGCGTGAAATGACGGTCATGCTGCTGGTCGACATCAGCCGTTCAGGCTTTTTCGGCACCGTAGGCAGCACCAAACGCGACATGCTCGCGGAAATTGCCGCTGTCCTGTCATTCTCCGCCATCATAAACAATGACAAGGTCGGAGCCCTGTTCTTCAGCGACAAGATAGAGAAATTCATACCGCCCCGCAAGGGACGCAGCCATCTCCTCCGCATCATCAGGGAAATCATTGAACTGAAACCCGAATCCTCCGGCACCGACATCGGCGGAGCGCTCAGGTTCCTGACCAATGCCATAAAACAGAAATGCACCGCGTTTCTGCTCTCCGATATGATGGACACGGATACGAGCGGAGCCCCGAGATACGAAGACGCCATCAAAGTGGCTGCCGGCAGACATGACCTGTCGGTCATCAAGGTCTTCGACCCGAGGGAAAGGACAATACCCGACATAGGTCTTGTCAATGTCAAGGATTCCGAGACCGGCGAAACCGCATGGATAAACACATCCAGCTCGAAAGTAAGGGAAGCCTACGCGAAAGCTGCACAGGACGCTGACATGAAGGCTACCAAGCTGATGCGCCAGTACCAGATAGACAGCGTGGACATTTCCACCGGTTCGGATTATGTTAAAGGATTGATGGCGTTTTTCGACAGAAGATAATGAAAATGAAAGGATTACTGAAGATTGCATGCATAGTGCCGGCTGTGGTCATGGCTGTAGCGTCTGGAGCCCAGTCACCTTCAGCCGGGCATAAAGGCATTGTCCCTGCCGGGGATGCTTTTCTGGAGCAGCTTCAGAAACGGGATTCCGTGCTGATCGCCGACCAGCTCCGATACGGATTCCGGTTGGAAAATGTGAAAGCCGGTACCGCACTCGGGCTTCCTGACCTGTCGCATGGCGTGATGGACAGCATTGAAGTCATAAGTGACTGGAAACTGGATACATTGAAGTTCCGCAAGAAGAAAAATGAGATGGATCTGGAGGGAAGTTTCGTCATCACCTCATTTGATGAAGGAAACTACAGGCTTCCGGATATCGCTGTCGGCAGAATGACCCCTGACGGAACTGTCGACACATTGGTATTCAAGGGAATGGACCTTCAGGTAATGTCAATGCCTGTGGATACGGCCACTTACAAGCCTCACGACATAAAAGGACAGATACGCTATCCGGTGACCTTCAAGGAAGTGTTGCCGTATATGCTTGGCGTGCTGCTGTTTGCCGCGTTGGTGGCACTTTGTGTTTACCTGTACAAGAAGAGGAAGGAGAACCTGGCGGGAGAAGGACATACGAACGAGCCTCCTTACATCGTGGCCCTCAGGAAACTGGACAAGTTCCGCGGGAACAAGCTCTGGGTGCCTGAAAAGCAGAAGCAGTTCTACAGCGGCATCACTGATGTCCTCAGGGAATATATTGTCGGCCGTTTCGGTGTCAGCGCCATGGAAATGACCACTGCGGAAATCTTCGAGGGCTTGAAAGACAAGGAGATACCGGAGCCGCTCATGGAAGAAGCCAAAAACCTGTTCGTCACCTCTGACTTTGTGAAGTTCGCCAAGATGACTGTGTCGGATGAGGAAAATGCCAAGGCATTGCCGTCGGCGATCAGGTTCGTGACATCTACATGGAAATCAGAAGAAGAGGAGGAAGGAAATGTTCTTTGAGTATCCTGCATTGTTGTGGCTGCTGGTCATTCCGGCGTTCATGCTGGTTCATTATGTCTATATTGAAGTCAGCGGAAGACGGCCGCACCTGCGTGTCCCGGATATCAAATTCTGGAAGGCCGGCGGACGTTCTGTACTGGGTGTGATACGACACCTGCCTTTCTTGCTCAGGACCATTGCCCTGGTCATGATAATAATCGCCATTGCCAGACCGAGATCGTCCACCAAGATGGACAAGATTGATACAGAAGGCATTGACATAGTGCTTGCTATGGACGTGTCCACCAGTATGTTGGCACGCGATTTCACGCCGGACAGAATCAGCGCGGCGAAAGACATTGCCATAGAATTCATATCGCAGCGCCCTTCCGACAGGATGGGAATCGTGGTCTTCGCGGGGGAGAGCTACACGCAGTGCCCGCTGACGACCGACAGGGCGACATTGATAAACCTGATGAAGGAAATCGAGACCGGCCTTATCGAAGACGGAACCGCGATCGGAAACGGTCTGGCGACAGCCGTGGCCAGGATGCAGAACTCCGATGCGAAGAGCCGCGTGGTAATCCTTCTGACCGACGGTGTGAACAACAGCGGTGAAATCACTCCGCAGACCGCGGCGGACATCGCCAAGACCTACGGCATCCGCGTATATACGATAGGTGTCGGTGCCAATGGTACCGCGCCATATCCTGTGATGACCCCTTGGGGTGTCCAGATGCAGAATGTCGAGGTGGAAATTGATGAAAATCTTCTCAAGAACATAGCCGAAACCACAGGCGGCAGATATTTCCGTGCTACGGACAATACCAAGCTTTCGGAAATCTACAGCGAAATCAACAAGATGGAGAAGGCGCGTACAACGATCGACAGTTTCCCTATTTACAAGGAACTGTTTACCGGCTTTGCGCTCATCGCCCTGGCCTGTCTGCTGCTGGAAGTGCTTATCAGTTTCATTTTGAGGAGATTGCCATAAAACGAGGATTGGATTATGATATATTTTGCACAGGCTCAATATCTGTTGTTGCTTCTGCTCGTACCTGTTTTCCTGATAGTGTACGGGTTGGTGCAATATGGCCGCACCAGACGCATCAGGAAATTCGGTGACGAGGCGCTGGTGAAGCAGTTGATGCCTTCATATTCGAAGACGAAAGGCTGGGTGGGGATGATACTTTTCTCATTGGCCTTCATGTTCTTCAGCATCGGATTGGCACGACCTCAGATAGGCGCCAAGCTGAAGGAACACCAGAGCAAGGGCGCCGAGGTGATGATTGCGCTGGACGTGTCCAATTCAATGCTTGCGCAGGACTATTCTCCGGACCGTCTCCAGAGAGCCAAACTGGCAATTTCCAGACTGGTGGACAAGCTGAACGGTGACCGCATCGGACTGGTTCTTTTCGCCGGAACGTCATTTGTCCAGCTGCCTATCACGACCGATTATGTGTCCGCCAAGATGTTCCTGGGCAATATTTCCACGGAGTCTGTCCCTGTCCAGGGAACTGCTATAGGCGATGCCATCAACACGTGTATCAAGAGTTTCAGCGCCCAGAGCGAAAACAGTCGCGCCATCATTGTCATAACTGATGGCGAGAACCATGAGGACAATCCCGTGGAGGCGGCGAAAACGGCGGCTTCGATGGGCATTTCCGTATACACTATCGGCGTGGGATCCGCTCAGGGTCAGCCGATTCCGATGAAAGGCGGTCTGCTGAAAGACTCCCAGGGCAATATCGTCGTGACGAAACTGGACGAGGCGACATTGAAAGAAGTCGCGAAGGCGGGCAACGGAGCGTACGTGCATGCCGGCAACAATGAATTCGGACTGAATCCCGTCATTGACAATATCCGCAAGCTCAATGACGAGGAATTCAATTCCATAGTTTTCGAAGAATATGACGAGCAATATATGTATTTCTTCGCCATTGCGCTTGGACTCCTGGTCCTGCAGATGCTTGTCGGAGAACGGAAAGTATTGCGTCATATATTTGATAAATAGGTAATTATGTCAATAAGATTGAAACATATAATTGCTGTCGCCACCGCGTTCCTGCTGGGGGCATTGTCAATGTCTGCCCAGGTGGACAGGCGCGACGTCCGTGCCGGCAACAGGCAGTTCCGCAAGGAAAACTGGCGCGAGGCTGACATTGATTACAGGAAGGCGCTCGTGAAGGATTCCACGTCGATTGCCGCGAATTACAACCTTGCGTCCAATCTCTACCGTCAGGGCAATTTTGATGAGGCGGCCAAGGTGATGGAAAAGATCAAGGAAACCGCACCTGCTACTGCCAATGCTGCTGATTATTACTACAATACGGGTGATATCGCGATAGAGAAAAAAGATTGGCAGGGTGCTGTCAATGCTTTCAAGGAGGCGCTTCTCCGCAATCCGGCAGACATGGATGCGAAGGAGAATTACATCTATGCCAAGAAGATGCTGGAGAATCAGAAAAATGGCGGAGGCGGACAGAACAATGACCAGAACAATGACCAGAATCAGCAGAATGACGACAAGAATGGTCAGGGAGATCAGAATCAGGACCAGAACCAGGATCAGCAGAATCAAGACAACAATAAGGACAACAATCAGAACCAGAATAATCAGGGACAGAACAATCCTCAGGATGGTCAGAGCGGCCAGCAGCCTGTGAAGATTTCCCCTCAGCAGGCCCAGCAGATGCTGAAAGCCATCCAGGCGAAGGAGAAAGAGACACAGGACAAGGTGAACAAAGAGAAGGCAGAAGCCCTGAAATCAAGACAGAAGGACAAGAACTGGTAAGCTGTTAAAGGATTTATTATGAAATCATTGACAAGAAAAATTGCATTGGCATTAGTGATGGCGGCAGTCGGCTTCGTGGCGGCTGCGCAGACGAAGATAGCGGTGGAAGCGCCTAACATTGTGGGTTCTGACGAACAGTTCAATGTGACCTTCATCATTGAAGGTGAGGATCGGCCTTCGAACTTCAATTGGAATCCTGGAGATGATTTCACTCTGGTCTGGGGACCGCAGAGGGGAGAGTCGACCAGCATCCGTGTCATCAATGGCAAGCGTTCCAAGTCATCGCAGTTTACCTATACGTACATATTGGCTCCGAAGAAAACCGGAAAATTCGAGTTGCCGGCTGCTACGGCCAAGATGAAGGGAGAGACGATAACTTCTGTCCAGGCCGCCGTCGAAGTGCTGGCAAGTGATTCCTCTGCATCCGCACAGTCGGGCGCATCTTCGGGGAACACGCAGCAGACCAAGCCGTCCGGAACGATTTCATCCAAGGATTTGTTCCTGAAATTTACGGTGAGCCGTACCTCTGCAGTTATAGGCCAGCCGCTTACGGCAGAATTGAAACTATATCAGAACGTGGATATCGCTGGATTCGAAGGCGCGAAATTCCCTGCATTCAACGGCTTCTGGAGTCAGGAAACAGATGCTCCGAGCAATATCAACTTCCAGAGGGAAGAAGTGGACGGAAGGCTGTATAATTCGGCATTGCTCCGTCGCTATGTGCTTATTCCCCAGCAGGTTGGAAACCTTGTAATCGACCCTGCCGAGCTGGTATGCCTGGTCAATGTCAGGAGGCCGTCGCGCGGAAACAGCATTTTCGACAGCTTTTTCGATGACAATACCATGATGGTGCGCAAGCGCGTGACCACTCCGGCCGTGCATGTGCATGTCAATCCTCTTCCTTCCGGAGCGCCTGCTACATTCGGTGGCGGCGTGGGCAGTTTCCGTATCTCGGCAAGCCTGAGCAAGGACCAGTTGAAGATGCATGAGGCTACATCATTGACAGTCACTGTCTCCGGACGTGGAAACGTGTCGCTGCTGGAAGCTCCGAAGGTCAATTTCCCGGCTGACATGGATGTCTATGATACCAAGACGACGGAAAACACCGACAAGACTACAGGCGGCACGTCAGGAAGCAAGGTGTTCGAATATCCGTTCATCCCGAGAAGCCACGGCGAGTTCACCATCGGCCCGATAGAATACTCTTACTACGATGTCAATGCCGGTAAATATGAAACCATCTCGACCGGCCCGATCACTTTCAATGTCGAGAAAGGGGATGTTGCTGAAACTCAGGCTTCTACGTCACAGTTGGTCATGCCTGACCGCAAGAGCGTGAAGAATCTCGGCGAGGATATCCGCTTTATCCGCACCCGTCAGCCGTCATATAAGTTCAGGACGGTATTCTTCGTGGATTCATTGTGGTACTGGGTTACGGCAGCATTGATACTGCTTGTCGCAGGGCTGTTGTGGTATCTCATGAAAGGTATGGAGGCGCGTCGTGCCGATGTCGTCGGAAACAAGAACAGGAAAGCGACCAAAATGGCGCTCGGACGTCTGAAAATGGCAGCCGGATATCTCCAGAAGAATCTGTATTCTGCTTTCTATGAGGAACTTCACAAGGCGTTGCTCGGATTTGCATCCGACAAGATGAACATCGGAGCCGAAGACCTCAGCAAGGAAAATATAGCGGCAATGTTGAAGGAGGCCGGAGTCGCCGATGAACTTTCCGCGCAGTTCGTAGATCTCCTGGACGCTTGCGAGTTCGCCCGCTACTCTCCGGACGGCGGCAACGAGGCCATGAATACTCATTACAATGAAGCTGTAAAGGTGATTTCATCCATTGATTCTGTCATGAAGACACATAAGAAAAATACGTCCGCGGCCAAGGCAATGATTCTGATCATATCAATGCTGATGATTCCAGGCCTTACGCGTGCGGAGAATACGGCATATCTGGATTCGCTCTGGAACAATGGAGTGCAGGCATATACCGACGGGCGTTGGTCAGAGTGCACTGAAAGCCTGAAGGCGCTGGAATCTGTCGGCGTCGTTTCCCCGGAATTGTACTACAACCTCGGCAATGCTTATTTCAAGTCGGGAGATTATCCTCATGCCATACTGTATTATGAGCGGACATTGAAGATTTCGCCGTCATTTGAAGATGCCAGAATCAATCTGGACTTCGCCAACAGCTTGATACGCGACAAGATAGATGCCGTGCCGGAATTCGTTTTGAAAAGCTGGGCCCGGAAAGTATGCTATCTGATGCCGTCAGATTTTTGGGCAGTCATTTCCATCGTGCTGTTTGCTGCTGCATTGGCATTGTTCCTGGTTTTCAGACTGGGAGCGTCCAGAGGCCTCCGGAGGACCGGTTTTTATTGCAGCATTGTCGCCCTGATATTGTCGGCATCGTCTTTCGGCATGGCGCGGTGGCAGAGGAATTCTTACTTGAGGGCAGACGGGGCGATTGTCATGAAGCCGGTGGCTTCCGTGAAAAGCTCGCCGTCCAGGGATTCGTCCAAGGATTTGTTCGTCCTTCATGAGGGAACCAAGGTTACGGTTCTGGATACCGTAGGGGAGTGGAAGAATATTTCCCTTTCAGACGGACGTCAGGGCTGGATAGAGGAATCCGACATGGAGATGATTTAACTGGTTGTATATCAAGCAGAAAACAAAATAACCAATAATAAATTATAATGAATTTTAAAAGAAACATCCTTTTTGCCGGTGCATCGCTTTGTGCGTTGTCAGCGGCAGCTGCCGGTGTTCCTTCTGAGAAAATGAAGGATTGGCAAGACCCCGGAGTATTTGCGGTCAACCGCTTGCCTATGAGAGCGACTTTCGTAACAGAACAGCAGAAGACATTGTCTCTGAACGGAGACTGGAAATTCGCGTTCTATGGTACGGTCGCTGAAAGAACTATCGGTTTCCAGGCCTTGTCTTTCGATGATTCCAAGTGGGGAACGATGCCTGTTCCCGGAATGTGGGAATTGAACGGATACGGCGATCCTCTCTATGTGAACGTAGGTTACGCATGGCGCGGCCACTTCGAAAACAACCCTCCTTACGTACCGGATGAGAACAATCATGTAGGACAGTACAGACGTACTTTCGATATTCCTGCTGATTGGAAAGGACATCAGGTGTGCCTGGCCATCGGTTCCGCCACATCCAATGTCCGTGTATGGGTGAACGGCAAGGAAGTCGGCTACAGCGAAGACAGCAAGCTCGAAGCACGTTTCGACATCACATCTTATGTGCATCCTGGTGAAAACAGCATTGCCCTGGAAATCTTCAGATGGTGCGACGGCACTTATCTTGAGGACCAGGACTTCTGGAGATTCTCCGGAATCGCACGCGGCGTGTATGTCTATACCCGTGAGCAGAAGAGACTTGAGGACGTGAACGTAAGCGGCGGCATGGATGGTAAACTGACATTGAAATCAATCGTCACACCTGGCATCACCACCGTTTCGTACGAGGTGATCGACCCTTGCGGCAACAGCGTGGCTTCTTTCACCGAGACTGTCGGCAAAGGCCGTGAGAAGGCACAGGACGGCAACATTGTCGTAAGCGCTACCGGAAACGTGGAGAATCCGCAGCTCTGGTCGGCCGAGACTCCGGTCCTTTATACATTGAAGGTCAAGGTTGCCGACAAGAAGGGCGTGATCGAGAGCGCTTCCGTGCCTTTCGGCTTCAGGACCGTGGAAATCCGCAACAAGCAGCTTCTTGTGAACGGCAAGCCTATTCTCATCAAGGGTACCGACCGTCACGAGATGAGCCCTTACGGCGGCTACGTGGTTTCCGAGGAGGAGATGATCGAAGATATAAGGATAATGAAGAAGTTGAATATCAATGCTGTAAGAACTTCGCACTATCCGAATGACCCTATCTGGTATGCTCTCTGCGACAAATATGGTATCTATGTAGTGGACGAGGCGAACATCGAGTCCCACGGCATGGGCTATGAGGAGAAATCCCTTGCACGTCGCGAGGATTACTTCGCTGCCCACATGGACCGTAACCGGCGCATGGTTTACCGTGACTACAACCATCCTTCCGTGATTATCTGGAGTATGGGAAACGAGGCCGGCAACGGCATCAACTTCGAGAGTGTATATGATTGGATCAAGGCTTATGACCCGACCCGTCCGGTACAGTATGAAAGAGCATTGCTGAACCGCAATACGGATATTTATTGCCCGATGTACATCTCTCCTAAGGATTGCGAGAAATACCTGAAGTCCAATCCTGACAGACCGCTTATCCAGTGCGAGTACTCTCATGCGATGGGCAACTCCAACGGCAACTTCAAGGAGTACTGGGACCTTGTCCGCAAATATCCTCTGTATCAGGGTGGCTTCATCTGGGATTTCGTGGACCAGGCAATCTGCAAGAAGGTCGATCCTGCCAAATATGGTACTGACCACATCTTCATCTACGGTGGCGACAGCAATGATTATGACGCATCTGACGGATCGTTCAACTGCAACGGCTTCATCGCCGCTGACCGCTCATTGCATCCTCAGGCTTATGAAATCGGCTACCAGCACCGCTCTATCCTGACATCTGCGGCAGACAATGCTTCCAATGACAAACTCATGGACGACAATACCGAGTTCAAGGTCAATGTCTACAATGAGAACTTCTTCATTGATCTTTCACGTTACCGTATGGTTTGGACTGTCGTTGTCGGCGGTGAAAATGCATTGTCAGGCGTAATCGAGAACGTCGTTGCCGCTCCTGGCGAGACGGTTTCCGTAGGCCTCGGCCTTACCAAACGCGATATGCTCGCTGCAGCCGTGAAGACTCTTGCTACCTCTGACTCATGCGTCAGATTTAATGGCGAGGACGGTCGCGATACCGATATCTATCTGAAAGTAAGCTGGTTGCTCAAAGCACAGGACGGCCTGTTGCCTGCCGGCTACGAGGTCGCTTACGACCAGCTCCCGATATATGAGGCTCCTGTCAATGCTTTCGCTGCAGGCTCTGCTTCCGTCGACGCTCTCCCGTCTTATACAGATGTTGACGGCAATGCCGTGTTCTCCGGAAGATTCATATATGCTGAAATGCCGGAAGGCGACAGAATCGCTGAGTGGAAAGCCGTGTTCGACAAGGCTACAGGTGCATTGTCAAGCTATATGATTGAAGGCCAGGAGATCCTGAAAGAGGCGCTTATGCCGTCATTCGGAAGGGCACCGCTCGACAATGACATGGGTGCTGTCATGCATGACAAGCTCAAGATGTGGAGATATCCTGAGTATAGCGTAGCAGCTTTCGATGTTGCGAAAAATTCCGGTTATTACACCGTTGACGTGAAATATGCTCCGTTCGGAAAGTATTGTTTCGTGACAATGTCTTATCAGGTTCATGCTGACGGTTCCATCCGAGTGTCAGAGAAATTGAATGATGCAGGTGAACTTTCCAAGGCACCGTACCTCTTCCGTTTCGGTATGAAACTGGCTATGCCGGGAGAGTTCTCTACCCTTGATTTCTACGGACGCGGTCCTTGGGACAACTATTGCGACAGGAAGTCAGGTGCGCTTGTGGGACATTATACCCAGCGCGTTCAGGACCAGTATTGGTACGGATATGTGCGTACGCAGTCTTGCGGTACCAAGTCGGACTTGAGATGGCTGAAGGTTGTCAATCCTGCCGGCACAGGTCTGGAAATCACCTCTGACGTGCTCTTCAGCGGTTCGGCTCTTCCGTTCAGCCAGAAGGAAATGGATTCAGCATTGACGAACCCTATGCCTAGGCCGAATCCTACCAACACCCAGCAGGGAAATGCTACTCATTCACTTGAGCTGCTTCCGCTTGCACACAATGATGCGCGTTCGCTCGGAACGACTTACGTGAATTTCGACCTCAAGGAAATGGGTGTGGGCGGCATTGACTCATGGCACGCATGGCCTCTTGAACAGTATCGCGTGAAGCCTGCCGAGTATGAATTCAATGTGGTTATCAGACCGGTAAAATAATTTCTCGGATACGTGGGCTTTTCCAGAGCCCGCATGACGATGTCAAGTCCCTTCCCTTTTCGGGGGAGGGGCTTATTTTTTTGCGCAATGGCAATGCCACAGTACAATGCCCGCTGTGACGGAGATGTTCAGCGAGTGCTTGGTCCCGTACTGAGGAATCTCCAGAACGCCGTCAGATGCGTCCACGACTTCCTGCTGGACACCGTCCACCTCATTGCCGAAGACGAGCGCGTATTTCTTGCCTTTTTCCGGGACGAAGGTGTCCAGGCTGATGGAATTCACGGCCTGCTCCACGCTCAGGACTATATATCCCTGCTCGTGCAGGCGCTTCACAAGTTCCAGTGTATCAGGTGCATACTCCCATTCCACACTGAATTCCGCACCGAGGGCGGATTTGTGGATTTCGGCAGACGGAGGGGTAGCGCAGATTCCGCAAAGCCATATCTTGTCGGCCTTGAACGAATCGCCGCTGCGGAATACTGAGCCTACGTTGTGGGCGCTCCTGATGTTGTCCAGTACGATGTTTATGCCGGATTCCGGCAATGCCTTGTATTGTTCCGGGGTGACGCGTCTCAGCTCTATATTGAGAAGTTTCCTGTTTTTCATGATTTTGTCGTTATCCGTAAAATATTGTATATCAGCGATTCGCTTTTAAGTAACGTGAAAAAATAACCTGCTTCAGATTAGGAGAAGATTTTCGAGGATAGATTTCTTTTCGAAGAAGGAGTGTACTGGACGTACACGACTGATGAGAAAAGGAATATAGACCGAAAAGATTCCCTTAGATGATGCATGTTATTTTTTTGAATGTTACTAAATAGTAAGTGAACGCAAATAATATGTTGCAAATATAAATCAAAAATCGATTATTAATGTTATATTTGCGATAACTGGTTTTTAAGGATTACTTACCAGTGATAAACACTAGATTTTATGAAACAGGACCTACAGATTTTTGATCTAATCAAGAAAGAAAAAGAGAGACAGTCTCAAGGCTTGGAGCTTATAGCCTCAGAAAACTATGTCAGTGACCAGGTTATGGATGCCATGGGTTCCATCTGCACGAACAAATATGCAGAAGGTTATCCGGGCAAGCGTTATTATGGTGGCTGCGAGGTGGTGGACCAGATTGAGCAACTGGCAATCGACAGACTCTGCGCGATATATGGTGCCGAGTATGCCAATGTCCAGCCGCATTCGGGAGCGCAGGCGAACCTTGCCGTTGAAATTGCATTGCTGAATCCTGGTGATACTTTCATGGGCCTCGACCTTTCTCAGGGAGGACACCTTACTCACGGTTCTCCAGTCAATGCGTCAGGAATCCTATATCATGCAGTCGCTTACGGCCTTGATCCCGAGACCGGAAGAATCGACTACGACAAGATGGAAGAAATTGCCCGCGAATGTCATCCGAAACTCATCATCGGCGGTGCATCTGCCTACTCAAGAGAGTGGGATTATGCCCGCATGAGAAAGATCGCTGATGAAGTAGGAGCAATTTTGTGGATTGACATGGCTCATACTGCCGGACTGATTGCCGCAGGCTTGCTTGAGAATCCTGTCAAATATGCTCATATCGTGACATCCACTACCCACAAGACATTGAGAGGACCTCGCGGAGGCGTCATCCTCATGGGCAAGGATTTCGATGATCCTCAGGGCCGCAAGACTCCTAAGGGTGAAATCAAGAAGATGTCCCAGATCTTGAATTCAAGCGTGTTCCCGGGCATTCAGGGCGGACCTCTCGAACACGTCATCGCCGCCAAGGCAGTGGCATTCTATGAGGCGATGCAGCCTGAATACGTGGAGTATCAGAAGCAGGTCGTAGCCAATGCACAGGCAATGTGCGCGAAATTCATTTCCAAGGGCTACAAGGTGGTTTCAGGCGGCACGGACAACCACTTGATGCTTATCGACCTCCGTACCCGTTTCCCTGAAGTGAACGGAAGAGTGGCCGAGACCGAGCTTGTCAAGGCTGACATCACCGTGAACAAGAACATGGTCCCGTTCGACAGCCGTTCAGCATTCCAGACATCAGGAATCAGAATCGGTACTCCTGCCGTAACTTCCAGAGGTTTCGTGGAGAAGGATATGGAAGATATCGTGGAACTTGTTGACAGCGTTTTGGCTTCAGCTTCCGAACATCTTGATGCCATCACGGCCAAGGGCGAGAAGACCCCTGAGCAGCTCGCATCCCTCGAAGAGCACAATGCCGTTCTCGAGGAAGTGAAGAGAAAAGTACACATGATGACCGGCGGACGTCCGTTGAACAGGTACTAGAACAAGTATTCACAAGACAATCTATATTTCAGCGCCCGGGGCATCTCCTCCGGGCGCTTTTTCTTGCGAAAAATATGTATATTTGCCAGTCTAATCGAGATTTTACATGAGACAGGATATTGATTTCAGAACCATTTGGAACGAGGCTGCCAAGTCCGGACTTGTCCTGGGCATTTTCACGGCCGTGTTCATGTTTACGGGAATATTGACGGCGGGACTGGCATCGGGAGGATTCGGAGCGAGATTGGCCGGGTCGCTGATAAGCGTGGCATTGTGGCTTGTGAAATTCGTGGGATGCCTGTGGCTGCTGCGGTTCTTCATGCTGAAATTCGCCGTGAACCATCCCGAGCTTACGCCTAAATCATCATTCCGCTTCGGAATGTTTACGGCATTGACATCTGCAATCATTGTGGCCGGCGTGAACCTGATAAACCTCACGGTGATTTCTCCGGACAGCATGAGCCAGATGATTGACACGTATATGCAGGCATATTCATCGACAATGGCATTGGGCGACAGCGACCGCGTGGCGTTGGAACGGACGATGAGCAAGCTGCCTCAGATATCATTTTTCGTGACATTGGTCTACTGCTTCCTGTACGGCGTGATAGCATCCAAGATTTTCTCGATGTCCATTCCTCCGAGGGATATTTTCGGAGACACCGTCGATGAGCAGGACGATTTGAAATAGACATTGATATAGAAAATTATGGATAAAACATTGGACCTCACAATCATTGTCCCACTTTTTAACGAGGCGGAGTCTTTGCCGGAGCTTGTCCGCTGGATTAATCGGACGTTGGACGGGCGCGGCTGGGAATACGAAATCATCATGGTGGACGACGGCAGCACCGACGGTTCCTGGAAGGTCGTGCGGGAACTTGCGGAGGCTGACGGGCGCATTCACGGAATCCGTTTCAGACGCAACTACGGCAAGTCCGCGGCCCTCTACCACGGTTTCAAGGCTGCCGGGGGCAATGTTGTAGTGACAATGGATGCCGACCTTCAGGATTCGCCGGAGGAAATTCCGGAAATGTACAGGATGGTGACCGAGGACGGATGGGATGTCGTTTCGGGCTGGAAACAGCATCGGCAGGACAACAAGCTTACCAAGAATCTGCCTTCCAAGCTGTACAATGCTACCGCACGTTGGATTACCGGCATTCATCTGCATGACATGAACTGCGGATTGAAGGCATACCGCAACGAGGTTGTGAAAAATATCGAGGTCTATGGCGAGATGCACCGCTATATCCCTTATCTGGCGAAAAATGCCGGGTTCGAGAGGATTACGGAGAAACCTGTCCATCATCAGAAGAGAAAGTATGGCAAGAGCAAGTTCGGCCTGGAGCGTTTCGTGAACGGCTTCCTGGACCTGCTTTCACTGTGGTTCCTGAGTACGTTCGGCAAGAAACCGATGCACTTTTTCGGCTTTACCGGAATTCTCATGTTCCTTGCGGGATTCGTGATAGCGGTCTGGCTGATTGTCGCCAAACTTATACATCAGGCGGGCGGAATGCATTTCCGTCCTGTCACGGACCAGCCTCTGTTCTATCTGGCGCTGCTTGCAGTCGTGCTCGGCGTGATGCTGTTCCTTGCGGGCTTTATATGCGAAATGATTTCCCGTACATCCACGGAAAGGAACAAATACAACATCAAGGAAGAGTTCTGAATCTCCGAGTGCCTATCTTTTAGGGAAATGTGTTCATAATCTGCGGAATTATTGCTAATTTTGCAGCCTTGGCTAATAATATGGCTAATCAAGTTCAAGTACTTGGTTTGTAAATACTGGTTAGTCCAATTTAATTATTACACAGATTTAGTTATGATTAACATTACATTCCCTGACGGAAGCGTCAAAGCCTTTGAGACAGGCGTGACAGGTTATCAGATTGCAGAAAGTATCAGCCCGAGGCTGGCAGCAGAGGTTTTGGCTGTTTCAGTGAAAGCCGAAGGTGATACATCAGTCGGAAAAGGTACGGTAATCGGATTGGATACACCGATTGAGGAGAACAGCACCGTAAGGCTGCTGAAATGGGAAGATGAGGAAGGAAAACATGTTTTCTGGCACTCTTCGGCCCACCTTATGGCACAGGCTCTCGAAGCCCTTTATCCTGGTGTGAAGTTCGGTATCGGACCGGCTATCGAAAACGGATTCTATTATGACATTGACCTTGGCGGAAAGCAGCTTACCGACGCGGATTTCCCGGCTATCGAGAAGAAGATGCTGGAATTTGCACGCGGTAAGGAGGAGTTCAAATGCTCCCATGTCTCCAAGGAAGATGCAGTAAAATATTTCACAGAGAAAGGCGACGAGTACAAGCTCGAACTTATCAGCGAGCTCGAGGACGGCAAAATTACATTCTACAAGAACGGCGATTTTACCGATCTCTGCCGTGGACCTCACCTCAGAAATACGGAACTCATCAAGGCCGTGAAGGTGACATCTATCGCAGGTGCATATTGGAGAGGTGACGAGAAACGTCCTCAGCTTACCCGTGTATATGGTATCACATTCCCTAAGAAATCTCTTCTGGATGAATACCTTGTACTTCTCGAGGAAGCAAAGAAACGCGACCACAGAAAGCTGGGCAAGGAAATGGAACTCTTCATGTTCTCGTCACGCGTGGGCCTCGGATTGCCTATGTGGCTGCCTAGAGGTGCTGTCATGAGACTCCAGCTGGAAAACTTCCTCCGCAAGAAACTCGACGAGTACGGATATCTTCCTGTCGTTACTCCTCATATCGGAAGCAAGCAGCTTTACGTGACATCCGGTCACTATGCAAAATACGGCAAGGATTCATTCCAGCCTATCCATACCCCTCAGGAGGGTGAGGAATATATGCTGAAACCGATGAACTGCCCTCACCACTGTGAGATTTTCCGCTCGTCTCCGAGATCATATAAGGATCTTCCTTTGAGATTTGCAGAGTTCGGTACGGTATATAGATATGAGCAGAGCGGTGAGCTCCATGGACTCACCCGTGTCCGCTGCTTCACTCAGGATGATGCCCATCTGTTCGTGCGTCCTGACCAGCTGAAGGAAGAATTTGAGAAAGTGATCGACCTTATATTATATGTATTCGGTACTTTCAATTTCAAGAACTTCACGGCTCAGGTTTCGCTCCGCGACCCTAATCACAAGGAGAAATACATCGGAACGGATGAAAACTGGGACAAAGCCGAGCAGGGAATCATCGAGGCTGCTGCCGAGAAGGGACTCAAGACTGTCGTCGAGTATGGTGAGGCTGCATTCTATGGCCCGAAACTCGACTTCATGGTAAAGGATGCTCTCGGAAGAAAATGGCAGCTCGGAACCGTACAGGTGGATTATAACCTCCCTGAGCGCTTCCAGCTTGAATATACCGACAAGGACGGCTCCAAGAAACGTCCTGTCATGATACATAGGGCACCGTTCGGATCCATTGAAAGATTTACCGCAGTCCTGCTTGAGCATACTGCCGGACATCTGCCTCTCTGGCTCGCTCCGGATCAGGTAAAAGTCCTGCCTGTCAGTGAAAAATACACTGATTATGCAAAAAAAGTTTGTGATTTGATGAAAAAATCCGATATTCGCGCTTCAATAGACGACCGAAACGAGACCTTGGGCAAGAGAATCCGGGAAATTTCGCTCCTCAGGGTTCCTGTTCTTGTGATTGTCGGCGAGAAGGAGGCTGCAGAGAATATGGTCTCCGTTCGTCATGAAGGCGCAGATAAGGGTTCTATGCATGTAGAGGACTTTATCGCGAAGTTCAAGGCTGCTGAAAGTTCTTATAGTTCAGAACTTTAACAGCTAGTATTAATTTAATTATTTAGGAGGGCAAATTTATCGCAACGCCTTTTAAACCTAACTTCGGTGGCCCTAGGCCATCAGGTAACAGACCGGCAGGAGCACCAAGACCTGCAGGTCCAAAACCAGCGGGAGCCCGCATGGCTCCTCCGAGACATAAGGATGAGAATGAACTGAACATCAATGATGAGATCAGGGCTACTCAGGTACGTCTGGTAGGAGACAATATCGCTGAACCGGGAGTATATTCCATTGCACAGGCTATGAAAATGGCCGATGAAATGGAACTCGATTTGGTGGAAATCACTGCCAAGGCTGATCCTCCGGTATGCAAGATTCTGGATTACCAGAAGTATCTGTACCAGCAGAAGAAAAAGGCTAAGGAAATGAAGCAGAACTCCACCAAGATCGTGATCAAGGAGATCCGCTTCGGGCCTAACACTGATGAGCATGACTTCCAGTTCAAGCTCAAACATGCCCAGGAGTTCCTTAACGAGGGCTCCAAGGTGAAGGCTTCAGTGTTCTTCAGAGGCCGCTCCATCCAGTTCGCGGACCAGGGAGAGAAACTTCTTCTCCGTTTCGCTGTGGAACTTGAGGAGTTCGGACGTGCAGAGCACATGCCTCAGCTTGAGGGAAAGCGTATGATAATGATGATTGCTCCGATTAAGAAGAAATAAAGACCTGGACTTTCGGAGGTGCGAGCCTCCGGAAGTTCTGATATAATTAATTAAAAACTTTTTGTAAAATGGCAAAGCTTAAAACCAACTCCGGTGCCAAAAAGCGTTTCGCGCTTACCGGAACGGGAAAAATCAAGAGAAAACACGCTTATCACAGCCACATTCTCACCAAGAAAACCAAGAAGCAGAAAAGAAATCTTGACCACTTCGCACTGGTTCACCCAGTAGACGAGAAGAGGGTTAAAGAGCTTCTGGTAATGTAATTATTCTCAAATGTTGAACTTGGAATGCAGTCATAAAGTACCATTCAAGGTGGTCACTGTATCCCGAAATTGTAAAATTTATGCCAAGATCAGTTAATTCAGTAGCCTCTAGGGCTCGCCGCAAGAAGATTCTCAAGAAGACCCGCGGCTATTTCCTTTCAAGGAAAAATGTTTGGACGGTAGCGAAGAACACCTATGAGAAAGGTCTTACCTACGCTTACCGTGACCGTAAGAACAAGAAACGTGAGTTCCGTGCACTTTGGATTCAGAGAATCAATGCTGCCGCCCGCCAGTACGGCATTTCATACTCACAGTTCATGGGTAAACTTGCCAAGCAGAATGTCGGTCTTAACCGTAAAGTGCTTGCAGACCTCGCTATGAATAATCCTAAGGCTTTCGAAGCTATCGTAAATCAGGTAAAATAAACTATACTGATGAGCGTGAAGGATCTATACCATAACAAGTGGGCACGGATGACCTTCTGGTCAGTCCTCTATCTGCTGTGGGTGATCTGGCTGGGAAATTATTGGTGGCTTTTCGGTCTTCTGGTCATTTTTGACCACCATATCACCAGTAAGGTGAAATGGCTGTTCTGGAAAAAGGACTATAAGGAAGGCGAAAAGAGGAATGCACTGCTGGACTGGCTTGATGCCATCATCTTCGCAGTCGTGTTCGTGACATTCATCAATATCTTTTTCTTCCAGGCGTTCAAGATTCCTTCATCATCGATGGAGAGTTCGCTTCTTACAGGAGACCATCTCTTCGTAAGCAAGTTGACATTCGGCCCGCGAATCCCGGAGACCCCTCTGACGATTCCGTTCACTCACAATGTCATATTCGGAAAAGAATCCTATTCAACATTGATTCAGAACGAATACCGGCGTTTGAAGGGCTTCAGAAACGTAGAACGTGGAGATTATGTCGTGTTCGGCTTCCCTGACGGGGATACGGTACTGACGAAGGCTCCGGCAGACGATTATTATACAGTCTGCAGGTTCTATGGAAAAGATTATGCCGTAAAGTCATACGGACCGGTCATTGTCCGTCCGTCAGACAAGAAAGACCATTATGTGAAAAGATGCGTCGCAATCCATGGTGACACACTTTCCGTAGTCAATGGACAGGTATATATCAATTCCGCAGCCCAGGAGGTTTGGCCAGGTGTCCAGTCTACATACACTGTAGTGACGGACGGCTCCAGGATTAATTTGAAAACTCTTGAAAAACTCGGACTCAATATTTCCGAGCTCATGTACGACGACGCACTGCCGGGATATCCCCAGATGCCTCTCACGGCAGCAATGCTGAAAGAAGTAAAAGGCTGTGCCAATGTCGTAAGCGTAGAAGAGCAGGTGGATGTTTATCCTCCGGATTATCCTGACTCTTACCTTATGCTCTTCCCATATAGGGAGTCGTTCAGATGGACACGCGACAACTACGGTCCGATTTGGATTCCTGAAGCGGGAGCAACGGTGAAACTGAATATGGAGAATCTTCCTCTTTATGAAAGAATCATCAGAGTATATGAGAAGAATCAGTTGGATGTCACTCCGGAAGGTAGTATAATCATCAACGGAAACGTTACCGACGAGTATACTTTCAAGCAGGATTATTACTTTATGATGGGTGATAATCGCCACAATTCACTGGATTCAAGATATTGGGGATTCGTCCCTGAAGACCACATCGTCGGAAGACCCGCATTGATTTGGCTTTCAACGGATATCAACAAATCATTCCCGGCGAATATTCGCTGGAGGCGATTCTTCAAATTTGTGTAGAATTTTTGGATTTCAGAAAATTAAACGCGATATTTGCAGCCCGCATAGACTATTTATTATAGAAAATTAAAAAAGTACAATAATATGGCAAAGGTTTGTCAAGTAACAGGAAGAAAGAGAATGATCGGCAACAATGTCGCTCACTCTAAGCTCCGCACAAAGAGAGAGTTCTCTCTCAACCTCAAGAATAAGAAGTTCTGGCTTGAGTCAGAGCAGAGGTTCGTCACATTGAAAGTGACCTGCAAAGGTATCAGGCATATCGAGAAGAACGGTCTCGAGAGCGTTCTCAGGGATGCCCAGAAGAAAGGATTTATTAACCTTGTTTAATTCATCGCATTATGGCAAAGAAAGCTAAAGGAAACAGGGTGCAGGTCATCTTGGAGTGCACCGAGCAGAAAGAAAGCGGTGTACCGGGAATTTCCAGGTACATTACTACCAAGAACAAGAAGAACACAACAGAGCGTCTTGAGCGTATGAAATATAACCCATACCTCCACAAGGTGACTCTTCATCGTGAGATTAAATAATAAGGAGAACGGTTTATGGCAAAGAAAGCAGTCGCAACCTTCGCAGCTAAGGCTGGTGCAAGAAGCATTGTAAAGTGCATCCGTATGGACAAATCTCCAAAGACTGGAGCATACGTCTTTGTTGAGCAGTTCGTTGATGCAGGCAAAGAGAAAGAATTCTTCGAGAAAAAGTAACGGAGAATCCAAGATAACAGAGTGGCGCAGTACCTGAAAAGTGCTGCGCCACTTTTTTGTATTTGGCATGTATTTTCATTAACTTTGTCTGCTAGTTTGACATTGGTATGGGAATTTTTGATAAAGGTGTAAAAAAGACGAATGAAGGCTTTTTCCAGAAGCTTTCCAGGGCCATCGTGGGCAAGTCCAAAGTCGATGACAGTGTTCTGGATGCCATTGAAGAAGCATTGATTTCTTCAGATATGGGCGTGGACACGACGCTGCAAATCATTGATAATCTGGAAGAGCGCGTGGAGAAGGACAAGTTCATGTCAATGAAGGAACTCACTGAGATGCTCCGCGAAGAAATTGCGAAACTGCTGGACGTGGAAGGCAGTGAGGAAGTTAGTCACGATTCCCTTCCATACGATTTCTCGAAGAAGCCTTATGTGATTCTGGTTGTAGGCGTGAACGGTGTCGGCAAAACCACGACTATCGGCAAGCTCGCAGCCAAACTGAAGGCAGAAGGCAAGAACGTGGTTCTTGGAGCTGCCGATACATTTCGTGCAGCCGCCGTGGAACAGCTCCAGATATGGGCGGACAGGGCAGGCGTAAGCATCGTGAAGCAGGAAATGGGCTCGGACCCGGCTTCAGTAGCTTATGACACGGTAAGTTCAGCCGTAGCCAAGGGCGCGGATGTGGTCCTCATTGACACGGCAGGCAGGCTTCATAATCGCGTGAACCTGATGAACGAGCTTACGAAAATCAGGAACGTGATACGCAAGGTGATTCCGGATGCTCCGCATGAAGTCATGCTGGTGCTTGACGGCTCCACCGGACAGAATGCTTACCATCAGGCCAGGGAGTTCTCCAAAGCGACTGATGTCACGTCGCTCGCCGTCACGAAACTCGACGGCTCAGCCAAGGGTGGAGTGGTCATCGGCATTGTCGACCAATTGAAGATTCCTATCAAGTTTATCGGCATCGGAGAAGGCATTGACGACCTGAAAGTATTCGACAAACGTGAATTCGTGTCGTCTCTGTTCAACCCGGAAGACATTGATAAATAATACATTGAAATAAATTTTCTTAGATATGAAACTTTCATATAGCTGGCTTAAAGAATATCTTGAGTGCGACCTTGCGCCGCAACAGATTGCTGATGCCATGACATCCATCGGAATTGAAGTTGATTCCGTATCGGAGGAAGAAGAGATCCCCGGCGGTCTTGCCGGCGTTGTAGTGGCGGAAGTACTTGAGTGTGAAGCTCATCCGAATTCCGACCATCTCCATATTACCAAGGTCAATGATGGTACGGGCGAGCCGCTTACCGTAGTCTGCGGAGCCCCTAACGTGGCAGCCGGACAGAAAGTCCTGTTTGCCAGACTCGGAGCCGTTCTTCCGGGTGATTTCAAGATAAAGAAATCCAAGATACGTGGCGTGGAATCCTTCGGTATGATTTGCGCTGAAGATGAACTCGGTATCGGAAACAGCCATGATGGCATCAAGGTCCTTCCTGCTGACGCCGTGGTCGGTACCAGCGCCAAGGAATATCTCCATCTGAAGTCTGATGCTGTCATCGAATATGAAATTACGGCGAACAGGGTGGATGCAGCGTCACATATCGGCGTAGCACGTGACCTGTATGCGTATATGAAATTGAACAACATCCCTTGCCGTTTCGCTTATCCTGATGTTTCGGCATTCAAGGAAGGCGAGGGAGAAGGCGCGATTCCTGTAGAGGTGCTCGATACGGACGGAGCTCCTGAGTATGAGGGAATTACCATCAAGGGCGTGAAAGTGGGGCCGTCTCCTGAATGGCTTCAGAAGAAGTTGTTCGCCATCGGACTGCACCCTATAAACAATATCGTGGACATCTCCAATTTCGTGCTTTTCGAAGTCGGACAGCCTCTCCACACGTTTGACGCCGACCAGATCAGCGGCGGCAAAGTCATTGTCAGAAGGGCGGCCGAAGGCGAGAAGATCGTCACTCTCGATGGCGTCGAAAGACAGCTTCACGACTGCGACATGGTCATTGCCAATGCTGACGGACCGATGTGTATCGCCGGCGTTTTCGGCGGCGAGAAATCCGGCGTGACCGAAAATACTGTCAATGTCTTCGTAGAGAGCGCATATTTCGATCCTCATTCCATTAGGAAGACAGCCAAGACTCAGGGCCTTCAGACAGATGCTTCATTCAGGTACGAAAGAGGCGCGGACCCTGGAATCATCCCGTTTGCAGCCAAGAGGGCGGCAATGCTCATTCTTGAATTGGCAGGCGGACATATCGAGGGCAAGACTCAGATATCCTACCCTTCTCCGATTGAAAAGAAAGTCATTGACCTGGATTATGACAGGATCGAGGCATTCATCGGCAAGAAGATCGGACACGATGTCATTGAAAATATCCTGACATATCTCACTTACGAGTTCATTGAAAAACGTGAGGGTGGTGCGAAGGTTGCCGCTCCGTCGTACATGATCGACGTTTATCGCGAGTGCGACGTCGTGGAGGAGATCCTTCGAATCTACAGCTATAACAATATCGAGCTTCCGCAGCACATGAAGATGTCTGTCGGCACGACTCCTTCTCCGGATCCGGAGGCTACCAGGAACTATATTTCCAACTTCCTCGTTGCGGACGGGTTTGTCGAGACAATGAACAACTCATTGACCAAGAGCGCATACTATGCCGGCTTGCAGACTTTCCCGGAAGAAAGATGCGTGAAGATCGTGAATCCGTTGAGCTCCGACCTGAATGTCATGAGGCAGACCCTCATCCTGAACGGTCTCGAAGTTGTCGCATACAATGCCAACAGGCAGATCAATTCTATACGCACATTCGAGTATGGTTCTGTATATCAGCGCATTCCGGAAACTGACGGCAAGACGTTGGCTTCTTATGAGGAACATCAATGCTTCTCCATGTTCATCTCCGGCCCTGGTGCCAAGTCATGGCGTCTTGGTGAGCAGAAAGGCAGCTATTACCAGCTGAAGGGATATTTCGAGCAGCTTTGCAACCGTTACGCCATCGATCTTCATGCGATGGAAACGGAAGCGGCGCCATCTGATATCTTCAGTGAGGGAATCGTCTACAGACTGCCGGGTACGCATGAGATATTCGCTACATTGGGAACGGTTTCTCCGGCCCTTGCGAAGAAATTCGACGTGCGTCAGCCTGTATTTGCAGCGGAAATCGTATGGCCTGTACTCCTGAAACTTATAAGCAGAGTGAAGGTCAAGTTCCAGGAAATGCCTAAGTTCCCTGAAGTCAGGAGAGACCTTGCACTGCTGGTGGATGAGTCCGTGTCTTATGCGGACCTTTCCAATGCCGCTTTCAAGGCTGTGAAGAAGATTCTGAAGCAGGTGACATTGTTCGATGTCTACAGAGGTGACAAGATTCCGGAAGGAAAGAAGCAGTATGCTCTCAATTTCGTGCTCCAGGATCCTGAGAAGACATTGACGGACAATGAAGTGGAGAAGGCAATGTCCAGACTTCTGGCTACATATCAGAACTCCTTCGGAGCAACATTGAGATAAATTGCATGGCCTGTTTGCGTAGAATATGCGTGCTTGCGGCAGCGGCTCTCCTTGTCATTTCCTGCGGAAGGAATGGCAGGGTGATTCCGGCGCACAAGCTTTCGAAGATTTACGCGGAAATGCTCGTCCTGGACCAGCGGATCAGGAACAATCCTCAGTTGGCATCGACGGCTGACACCACATTGGTCTACGAGCCGATTCTGAACAAATACGGATATTCGGGGAAAGATTATGCGAAAAGCGTCGCCCGTTATATGAAAGATCCGGAGGCGTTCGGGAAGATATTCAAGGACACCAGAGAAATTCTTGACAGTCATATCAAGGAGTTGAAGGCGGCCGAGAGGGCCAGGCAGAAGGCAGACAGCTTGCGGAATGCCATTGAAGAGAAGACTTTCTTGCGTGCGCCGATTTACATGGATATCGCGTGCGATACGGTACGCATTGATACCGTGGCAGTTAGCATTGACTCGCTGGGTATATATTCTTGGCGTAGATTCGTTCCGGATACATTGTATGACGGACCTGTGTACAGGCTGAGGGCGAAGGCGGATACGGTCGCGGTGGCGGATACCCTTGCGAAAGCGACGGATACGGTCAAGGCGAAGGAGATGGCCAAGCCGGTCCAGGTGAAGGACGCAAGGATTCAAAAGAAGCTTCCCGTGCCGCTCAAAACCGTAAAACTGGATGAAACTTCCGTGATGATGAGCAAGGAACTTACAAGGAAATAATTGCAAATGAGAAGAATATCGGCGAAATATCTTTATACCAATGAATCTTCACAGCCTGTGGAAAACGGCTTTGTGGAGGTCGATGAGAACGGCAATGTCCTGCGTACCGGAGTCTTTACCGACAAGGACGCTGAACCGGAGTACTACGACGGCGCTGTCGTACCGGGACTTGTGAACACGCATTGTCACATGGAATTGTCCTATCTGCACAAGAAGTTCAGGAAAGGAACCGGCATGGCGGGATTCATCGACCAGATCAATGAAATGCGCGACACTTCCTCGATGGAGAAGAAGAAAGCGGACATTGAATTCTGGATGAAGACATTGTGGGACAGGGGAGTATCTGCGATGGGGGATATCAGCAATTGCAGTGATTCCTTCGAATGCAAGTCCAAGTCGCCGATGTATACTAGGACTTTTCTGGAGGTGTTCGGTACGGAGCCGCAGGATTGTGACAATGTCATGAGCGGTGTGCTGGAACTCAAGAAAGTGGCGGACAGCTTCGGCCTGGATGCCGCTCCGGGACCTCACGCTTGTTATACCATGAGCCCGGAGCTTCTTACGGCCGTTTCCAGAGAGGGATTGAAATCAGGTTACCTGTCGTTCCATAGTGAAGAGACTCAGGAAGAGGAAGATATGATGATTTCCGGTTCCGGTGCAATGTATGAGAACCGTAAGAAGGCCGGCATGAGCATGCCGCCTGTCACGGGGAAATCTTCGTTGCTGTATTTCATTGACAGACTTGAAAAGGCTCATCCGGCACCATTTGACGAGCACATTCTGCTTGTCCATGAATGCTGCATGAACGAGGAAGGAATCGAGGCGGTGAAGAAGGTGATGCGTCATCCGTTCATCGCATTGTGCCCTTGCTCCAATATATTTATACACAATGCTTTGCCGCCGGTAGAGCTGATGCGTTCATCCGGAATCAAGCTGACCGTCGGAACGGACTCGCTGTCCAGCAATGATGACCTGGACATGGTGAAGGAGATGTTCTGCCTCCAGGAGAATTTCCCTGACATCCCGTTTGGAGAGCTTGTAGTCTGGGCATCCAAAAATGGCGCGGAGTTCCTGGGCAAGGAGAATGAACTGGGACAGATCAAGGAGGGCATGCGTCCTGGCCTTGTTTATATTGACCATCTTTCGGAGAACGGCAGGCTTACTGTTGCAAGTGCCTCTAGAAGAATAATTTAGATATCGATCATGCTTCGGGAAAAACTCGTATTCGGACCTATTTTCAGCAGGAGACTCGGCTCGTCATTGGGAATCAATCTTCTGCCGGAAAACGGCAAGATTTGCAATTTCGATTGCGTATATTGCGAATGTGGATGGAACAAGGATGGACGTGGTGATTCCAGACTGCCTCTTCCTGAAGAACTCAGGAGGGAGCTGGAAGCAAAACTTTCAGAATGCAAGTCCGCAGGCACAAGCATTGATTCGATAACATTTTCCGGTGACGGGGAACCGACATTGAACCCGCATTTTCCGGAGATGATAGATATTACGCTGGAACTCAGGGACAAGTATTTTCCTGATTCGGTGATTTCAGTGCTGACGAATGCGACCCGTATCTGCCGCAAGGAGGTCAGGGAGGCATTGATGAAGGTGGATAATCCTATCCTGAAACTCGACGCAGCGTCAGACAGGATGGTGGACCTCATCAACCAGCCGGCTTGCGATTATTCTGTGAATGATATTGTGCAGGACATGAAATTGTTCGGAGGCAACTTCATCATGCAAACCATGTTCCTCAGATTACCGGGCTTCAGTACGGCAGAACCGGAGAATTTGAAAGCGTGGATGGACATTGTCCGCGAGACGAAGCCGCGTGAGGTGATGGTTTATACACTGGACAGGGAAGCGCCGGCGCAGGGACTCGAGAAATTCACCGTGGATGAAATGCGCGAAGCCGTGAAACCTCTAGTGGATGAAGGCTTTACAGTCCAGATAAAAGGCTGATTATAATTGAAACACTATATTGATATGAAAGAATTATATTTGAACTACGGGTATACCCCAGACAAAGAAGCTATCGACAGAAGTCTTGAGTTGATCGCGTCAAATCTCGAGAATCTCGTATCAGATTCTGTTATAAAGGAATGCTTCTCACTCATGGACCTTACCTCTCTGCATAACGCGGACAGCGTGGATTCCATTACCAAGTTGATGGAAAAGGTCAACACTTACAGGGATATCTATCCTGGTTATCCGCTTCCTGCTTCTGTTTGCGTTTATCCTAATCTCGCTCACGTGGTCAAGGAGTGCCGTAAGGAAGAGGCCGTACATGTTACAGCCGTTGCAGGCTGCTTCCCGACATCGCAGAGCTTTATCGAAGTGAAGACCAAGGAATGTGAAATGGCTGTGGAGGCCGGTGCGGATGAGATTGATATCGTATTGGCTCTCAATGCTTTCATGGTGGGAGATTATGAGACCGCTGCGGAGGAAATCCGTGCATGCAGAAAGGCTGTCGATGCCGCAGGTGAACGTGTCGGACGTAAGGTTGTGCTCAAGGTGATCATCGAGAGCGGCGTGCTTTCTACACCTGAGCGAATCGCTGATGCGTCATTCCTCGCAATGGAGGCCGGTGCCGATTTCATCAAGACATCTACCGGCAAGGTCGAGGTCAATGCTACCCCGATGGCCGCTTACGTGATGTGTGAGTGCATCCGCAAGTTCTATGAGAAGACAGGCCGCAAGGTCGGTTTCAAGGCTGCCGGTGGCGTTTCCACAGTGATGGATGCAGTCTGCTATTACTCCATCGTTTCAGCGATTCTCGGAAAAGAGTGGTTGAACAAGGATTTGTTCCGTTTCGGAGTGAGCCGTCTTGCGAACAGCTTGATTTCCGCTATTGAGCAGAAGACCGTTACTTTCTTCTAGTCTTTCCGGAACATTGAATAATATTGCGCCTGACAGATTTTCTGCCGGGCGTTTTTTTTGTGCGCGCCGGGAGTATGTTACGGAAATGTTAAAATAATGTTACAAGGGGTCATTTTCTTTGAAGATTTTTCTTGATGGTAGCGATACTCAAACGGCCTTGCAATGCCGTAGGAGGCCGAAAAATAAATAAAGCGTTTTCATTTTCTGAACACGGTTTGCTTTACATAATTTTGTCCTGTCAAACCAGAAATGAAAAGAGCCATGAAAAAATTAAACTGTCTGCTGGCATTCCTTGTTCTTTTGGGGTTGTCGGCGTGTTCCGAAAAGGGACTGGATAATTTCAATGAAGATGAATCCGGGGTGGAAACGGTTGCCCATGAAATGATTGAACTGGGCAAAAAACTCGAAGACCCTTATTCTGTGAACAATGTCACCAAGGCATTGGCCAGCCTTTATCCTACCAAGGCGGATAGGGTGGATGTGAAACCCACGGATATTTATGTGCGGTTCCTGCCGAAAACTGACGAGGAATATCAGAAGCTGATTTCGCTCGGATACGATCTGATGGACCATCCTCTTGACTATCAGATTGTCCGGGACGGGGATTATTATCATGACCCGGAAGTTTCGGAGGAAGATATTACATGGCAGTATGCGGTTCTGCCTCATGGTACCGTACTTCCTCACGACATTTATCATGAAGTGCTGGACGATTGCTTCATACCGGATATCAATACCAAGTCCGTGGATGGCATTGACTGGGACGCAGTGGAAAGAGAGTCGTTCCGCTTGACCGGCAATGAGGAATTGCTGGCTCCGGTTACCAAGGCAGGCGCGACCAAACCGGCAGGAAGAATCACCATCGTGGACGAGGATGCCAACGGCGGCCAGCCTTTCGGCGTGTCCGAGGTTAAGGTCGTGTGCAATGTCTTCGTAAAGTTCTCGACGACATATACGGACAGGGACGGGTATTACAGCATTCCGAAGAAGTATTCTTCACGTCCTCGTTACCGCTTGCGTTTCAAGAACAGGAAGGGCTTTGCAATCGGCCTGAACAAGGTGCTGGTCACCGCTTCATCTTCCGCGTTGGGCAAGGGGAACCCTGCAGGGATGGATGTCACGATAACGAAAAAATCTGACCGGAAACTATGGTGCAGAAGCGTGGTGAACAATGCAGCCTATGATTATATCTGTCGTTGTGATGCCGATGACATGAATGTCACAAGGCCTGCCAAGAACCTGAGAATCTGGCTGTTCCAGAAGATGAAGTCCAGCAGTGCCGTCATGATGAGGCAGGGGGCGTTCATCGACAATGCGCTGATACGTGGATTTCTAGGAGAATACGCTTCACTCATAAAGATTTTCCTGCCGGATATAACGCTCGGTATGTCCGGTAAGACGGAATATGCCACGATATATTCTGAAACATGTCATGAACTGGCGCATGCGAGTCATTTTGCGCAGGTGGGCAAGTCTTACTGGGACAAGTATATAGAGTTTATCATGAAGTCTTACGTTGCTACCGGGGGAAAGACTTACGGTGATGGCACGGAACCATTGGCAGGATATTGCGAAGTCGGTGAAATGTGGGGGTATTTCATGCAGAATTCAATGTATCACGACCGCTATGGCGGCTCCATGCCAAATTCCGGAATGTCCCATTGGTTCCATCCGCAGATATTCAGGTATCTGGAAGAGCGCGGAATCACCAAGTCGCAGTTGTTCGCGGCCTTGCAGCCGGATATCCATTCGAGGGCTGACCTGAAGAAGAAATTGCTGACGCTTTATCCCGGCAAGTCCGCAATAATCAGACAAGTGTTTGAACGTTATGCGGACTGATATGATGAGACGGATATTGTTTTTTGTGGCAGCTGCCATGGGGTTCCTGTTCGGTTTGCCGGACATTAATGCGCAGAAAGCGTCATTGTCCACCGATCTGCTCGGCTATGCCAATTTCGTGACGATGAATCTGGATGCTTCCTACCCGGTTTCCCGGCATTGGAGCATAAATGCCGGTGTGAAATATAATCCCTTTACTTTTGATCTCGGAGAAGGAAAAGAGGATGCCCGTAACAGGCAGCAGACATATTTGGCCGGAGTCCGTTGGTGGCCCTGGAATGTCTATTCCGGTTGGTGGCTGGGAGGCAAGATGCAATACCAGGAGTACAATACCGGCGGCATATTCTCGCGCAAGACGAGGGAAGGCGACAGATATGGCGCAGGAGTGGCCGGAGGCTATTCCTATATGCTCGGGCGGCATCTCAACCTTGATTTCGGAATTGGATTGTGGGGAGGCATGGACAAATATTCCGTCTATGAATGCCCGGTGTGCGGTGTGACTTCTTCGTCCGGGGCCAAGTTCTTCATATTGCCTTCAGATATAATGGTTGCATTGAGCTATGTGTTCTGATAAGAGATTTCCTCATGTCCTTGTTTTCCTGGCGTTCCTCCAGCTCATAATCACCTGCCCGGGCTGTTCCGTCAAGGAAAACAGGGACTTATGTCCATGTGTATTGGAATTGGATGCATCAGGGGACAGACATGCGGGCGACAGTATATCTCTGTCTCTTGCCGGGGCGTCCGCTTCTGCTTCCGGGTTCTTGCTGGAAGACAAGATGGGGGAGAGGTGGGTTTCAATGGTGCCTCGCGGGAAAATGTGTCTTGGTGCCGTCTGGCCTGCCGATGTCAGTACCGTGCTGCGGCTTCCGCCGGACAAATGGCTGGAGATAAAGCCCGGTCGTGAATGCCCGCGTGTCTGGATGGATTGCAGGGCGTTGTCCACCAAGGCTGAACATGTCACGGTGCCGCTGATGCTTCACAAATCCTATTGTGAGCTTACGATTTTCATAAGGGATGTGTCAGGTGGAGACTTTCCCTATCGTCTGGAGGTGCGTGGCAATGTGGACGGGTACCTGATGGACGGCACTCCTTCGGAAGGGAATTTCATAGCTCCGGCCGATTATACGGATGATTCCGGGGATTCCGGTGCAATGGAGGCGCATGTGGTGCTGCCCCGCCAGATCGACAATTCCCTGCTTCTGGATATCATATCCGATGATGACAGGCGTCGCACTTTCGCCATCGGCAACTATATCGAGGCGAGCGGATATGATTGGGAGTCAATGGATTTGAAGGATATTACGCTGGACATCGACTATGCCCGGACTGATATCATCTTCCGGATTGATGCGTGGGAACGTACCGTGCAGTTCGAAGTCGTAATATAATCTCTCAAAAAACTATTGCCGTTTCAAAAACAATTCGTATCTTTGTAGTCCCAATAAGTTGCGCGGGTGGCGAAATGGTAGACGCGCTAGTTTCAGGAGCTAGTGTCAATTGCGACGTGTGAGTTCGACTCTCATCTCGCGCACAACGAAAAACGGAACAGTCCTAATCGATTGTTCCGTTTTTTTCGTTGTCATGACTTGCAGAATTTTTGCAAATTTGGCGTCTTACCAGCCTTTCTTGATGTTGTCGGCAATGGCTGCCACCAGGCGGTCCCTAGCTTCCACACTTGCCCATCCTATGTGCGGGGTGAAGTGGAACTTCTCGGGATGTCGTGTGTGGAGAATCGGATTGTCGAAAGGAATAGGCTCATTGACAAATACATCCAGTGCGGCACCGCCGATAGCGTCGTCGTCAATGACTTTTGCCAATGCCGCTTCTTCGATGATTCCGCCGCGCCCCATGTTGACGATGATGGCTGTCGGCTTCATCATCCGGAGCTCTTTTTCTCCTATCAGTCCGGCCGTGCGGTCATTGTATGGCGCATGGATGGAAATCACGTCTGACGTGCGCATCAGCTCTTCAAGTGGAATGCTCGGGTATTTCGTGCAGTGTCCGGTCCCTGATGTCGAGTAATATACGACCTTCATGCCGAATGCCTCTGCCACTTCAGCTACACGGCTTCCGATTGCTCCCATGCCGATGATTCCAATTTGTTTTCCGTACACTTCCACGAACGGCTTGATGTCATTGGTGAACATGCCGCTTGACGAATATCCTCCCGATTTGACTGCGTCATCGAAGTACGGGCCGTTTCCAAGCAACGACAATATGTGCATGAATGTCTGCTGGACGACCGGCTCCGTCGAGTAACCGGCCACGTTCCTGACTATGATGCCGCGTTTTTCGCAGGCTTTTACATCAATGTTGTTGATTCCTGTCCCCGCTTCGCATACCAGCTTCACTTCAGGTGCGACGCTCAGAAGGTCTTCCGTAACTTTTACTTTATTGACTATCAGCACTTCGCAGTCCTTTACCCGCTCTTTGGCCTCTTCAGGACTGGATGTCGGCCATGCTGTCAGCTCTCCGCATGCAGCAATCGGCGACAGAGATGTCTCTCCGACTGTCGCCGCATCTAGAAATGTTATCTTCATCGTGTCAATGTTTTATTCCCACTCGATGGTTGCAGGTGGTTTTGACGAGATGTCGTACACTACGCGGTTCACGCCCCTCACCTTGTTGATGATGTCGTCGCTCACTTTCGCGAGGAAATCGTAAGGGAAGTGGAACCAGTCGGCAGTCATGGCATCTGTTGAAACCACTGCGCGGATTGCAACTGGATTCTCGTATGTCCTCTCGTCACCCATCACGCCTACGCTCTTGATAGGCAGAAGCACTACGCCGGCCTGCCATACGGCATCATAAAGATTGGTGGCCATGATACGCGGGTCGGATGCTGAAGGGAATCCCATGCCGGTGCAGTCATAATTGCGCAATTTCTTGATGAAGATGTCATCAGCTTCACGCAATACACGGAGTTTCTCCTCTGTCACGTCGCCGATGATACGGATTGCAAGTGACGGTCCCGGGAACGGATGGCGGCCTACGAGCTCCTCCTTGATGCCGAGGGAACGTCCTACTCTGCGCACTTCATCCTTGAAAAGCATGCGTAGCGGCTCCACAATCTTCAGGTTCATCTTTTCAGGGAGACCACCCACATTGTGATGTGACTTGATCTTGGATGCGATGCCAGTTATGCCGGCTGACTCTATGACGTCAGGATAAATCGTGCCCTGTGCCAGCCACTTGGCATTCTCGATGGTGTGGGCGTACTTGTCGAAAGTCTCCACGAAGAGTCTGCCGATGATTTTTCTCTTCTCTTCAGGATCTGTTACACCTGCAAGAGCGTTGAGGAATTCCTTGGAAGCATCTGCCCCTATCACATTGAGTCCCATATCTTTATAGGACTCCATCACATCTTCGAACTCGTTCTTGCGGAGAAGTCCGTTGTTCACGAAGATACAAGTGAGGTTGTGACCGATGGCCTTGTTCAGCAGCACGGCAGCCACTGTGGAATCCACGCCACCGCTCAATCCCAGAATGACCTTGTCGTCGCCGACCTTTGCGCGAATCTCGTCCACTGTCGCGTCAATGAATGACGTCGGGGTCCAGTCACCCTTGCAGCCGCAGATGTTGAAAGCGAAGTTCTCAAGCATCTTGCTGCCCTCGGTGGAATGGAATACCTCCGGGTGGAACTGCACGGCGTAAGTGTTCTCTCCCTTGAAATGGAAAGCCGCATTGACCACATCGTCAGTTGAAGCTATCACTTCAGCTCCTTCCGGAAGCTGGGAGATGGTGTCGCCGTGTGACATCCAGACCTGTGAATGAACGGACACGCCCTGAAGCAGCGGCGAATCAGGATTGACAATATTCAGCATTGCCCTTCCGTATTCTCTTGCCAATGAGCCCTCTACCTTTCCGCCGAACTTGGCTGCAAGATATTGGGAACCATAGCAAATTCCGAGAAGCGGGAGTTTTCCTTTGATTCCGTCCAGATTAATCTGAGGCGCATTTGCGTCTCTTACAGAACATGGGCTTCCTGAAATGATCACACCCTTGATGGTCGGATCAAGTGCCGGCATCTTGTTGTAAGGGTAGATTTCACAGAAGACATTCAGTTCCCTCAGACGCCGGCCGATAAGCTGCGTCACCTGAGAACCTGCATCCAGAATGATGATTTTTTCCATAATGAGTCTTTTCTATTGCAAAAATAATATAAAAAGTTCATTAAAACCGAAGAATTGCGTAATTTTGCACTTCTGTATTAGAGGAAAAAAGAAGTAAGTTTATGGACGTTAGGAACATTGCGATTATCGCGCATGTCGACCACGGCAAGACAACCATCGTGGACCGCATGATTTACCAGGCAAACCTCGTCAGGCAGCCTGAAAATCTCGGTGAATTGATTCTCGACAACAATGACATTGAAAGGGAAAGAGGTATTACCATCCTCGCGAAGAATGTCTCTGTAGTTTACAAGGGTGTAAAAATCAATATTATAGATACTCCGGGCCATAGTGATTTCGGTGGAGAGGTGGAACGTGTGCTGAATATGGCTGACGGTGTCCTGCTTCTCGTGGACGCATTCGAGGGCTGCATGCCCCAGACGAGGTTCGTGCTCCAGAAGGCGCTCAGCATGGGCAAGAAGCCGATTGTCGTAGTGAACAAGGTCGACAAGCCGAACTGCCGTCCGGACGAGGTCCAGGAAGAGGTCTTCGACCTCATGTTCTCCCTCAATGCCAATGAGGACCAGCTTGATTTCCGCACGATTTTCGGCAGTGCCAAGCAGGGATGGATGTCTACCGACTGGAAAAAACCGACTGACAACATCACCCCGCTTCTGGACGCTATCCTGGAAGAGATACCTGCTCCTGCAGAGGTGGAGGGCACCCCGCAGATGCTGATATCTTCACTTGAATATTCTCCATACGTGGGCCGTATCGCTGTCGGCAGGATTACCAGGGGCAAACTTGTGACCGGCATGAACGTGAGCCTCTGCAAGAGGTATGACCGCATTGAGAAAAAGAAGATCAAGCAGCTTCTGGTATTCGACGGACTTGGAAAGAAAGAAGTTCAGGAGGTACAGTGCGGCGATATCTGCGCGGTAGTAGGAATAGACGGCTTCGAGATAGGCGATACGATTGCTGATTTCGAGAATCCGGAGGCGCTTCCTCCGATCGCCATTGACGAGCCTACGATGAGTATGCTCTTCACTATCAACAATTCCCCGTTCTTCGGAAAAGACGGCAAGTTCGTTACCTCAAGACATATCAAGGAGCGTCTGGACAAGGAGCTTGAGAAGAATCTCGCGCTCCGCGTAAAACCTGGTCTCAACGCAGATTCTTTCGTGGTTTTTGGACGTGGTGTCCTTCATCTGTCCGTGCTCATTGAAGAAATGAGGAGGGAAGGTTTCGAGCTTCAGGTAGGTCAGCCTAAGGTACTGGACAAGACTATCAACGGCCAGAGATGTGAGCCTATCGAGGAACTCAGCATCGAGGTTCCGGAGCAGTTCGTCGGAGCTGCCATCGAGATTTCCACAAGGCGCAAGGCCGCTCTCATCCACATGGAGCCTAGGGGTGACAGGACGCTTCTGGAATTCGAGATTCCTACACGTGGTCTCATGGGACTCAGGAGCAGCCTTCTTACCGCATCCCAGGGAGAGGCTGTCGTGGCCCACAGATTCAAGGATTACCAGCCGTACAAGGGTGATATTGAGCATCGTACCAATGGTTCGCTCGTATCGCTGGAGACAGGCGAGGCTATCGCATACTCCATGAACAAACTTTTGGACAGGGGCAAGTTCTTCGTTGATCCGGGTGAGGAAATCTATGCAGGCGAGGTTGTCGGCGAGCATACTCGTGACCGTGACCTGAATGTGAACATCTGCAAGACCAAAAAGCTGACGAACGTGCGTGCGGCAGGTAGTGACGAGAAGATTGTCCTGCCTCCGGCAATCAAGATGTCATTGGAGGAAATGCTTGAGTATATCAATGAAGATGAACTGGTTGAGGTGACACCTCACCACCTCAGAATCCGCAAGATTTTGCTTGATCCTATAGAAAGGAAAAGAAAAAGCGGAGATGAGGATTGATATTCCAAAAGTTTTTATTACCTTTGCAACCCCAAATCTGTTTATAGGAGAATGACAGACGAATTTATCATACCTTTGAATGGATTGAAGCCAGGAAGGACATCCTTTTCATGGCACGCGGGGATGGAGTTCTTCAAGAAGTTCGGAAACGCTGAAATCATTGATGCTGACATCGTTGTCAGGGCGGAAGTGGAAAAGTCCGGGAGCTATCTCGGGATTGACTGCGAAATTGAGGGAAACCTCACGGTGCCGTGCGACAGATGTATGGAAGATGTGACGCTGCCTGTTTCGGCAGAAGCGAGGCTCAGCGTGAAATTCGGTGATGAACCGGTTTCGTCCGAAGAAACTGTTGTCGGGGACGATGAGAGGGAAGTGATTTATCTTCCGGAAGACGGTTCCGACATGGATTTGAGCCAGACGGTATATGATTTTGCTTATCTGGCGCTGCCTATGCAGAGAATTCATGAAGACGGGGAATGTAATCCGGCGGCCCTCAGGTCCCTGAGCGGTGAAGCGGTGGCAATCCCGGACAGTCCGGTTGAAGACAAGGATGACACTTACAATCCTTTTGCAGTGCTCAAGGGATTGAAATTGGATTGAGAGAGCACGGAATTGAATAAAATTTTAAAAGTTATATAACAATGGCACATCCGAAACACAAACTTTCAAAGCAAAGAAGGGACAAGAGAAGAACACACGACTTCGCTGCTGTTCCGACTCTCGCAACATGCCCTAATTGCGGTGCTACAGTAATGTATCACAGAGTATGTCCTGAGTGTGGCTTCTACAGAGGCCGTCAGATCATCGAGAAGAAAGTCGCTGAATAAGCTTCTTTCTCAATAATGGCCCTGTAGTTCAACGGATAGAACGGAAGTTTCCTAAACTTTAAATACAGGTTCGATTCCTGTCGGGGCTACATGAAACCCGCATCGGTATAAACGATGCGGGTTTTCTCGGTTGTACATGCCCCTAGGTCTTGATGCAGAACTGATTTTTTCGTAATATTGCATGTTTGTTTAATAACATTGAACTGAATAAATCATTATGAAGAAAATCCTACTGTCTCTTGCAGCCGCAAGTGCATCACTTTCCCTTGGCGCTACTGACTACACATCTCAACGTCCGGCTAAAGAAAATCGCCTGTTCTCTTCAGAAGTTATTGAAAATAAAATAGTTGAAGTGCAGTCACAGCTTAAGAACCCATATCTGAGATGGATGTTCGGCAACTGTTATTCCAATACTCTTGACACTACTGTGCACTTCGGCAAAGACGAAAACGGAAACTTCAGGACATTCGTATACACGGGAGATATTCATGCCATGTGGCTTCGCGATTCCGGAGCGCAGGTCTGGCCGTACGTGCGTTTCGCCAACGAGGACGAGCATCTCAGGCAGATGCTTGAAGGCGTGATCCGCTGCCAGTTCTCGCTCATCTGCATTGACCCTTATGCCAATGCTTTCAACGACGGTCCTACCGGCGACGGCGCTGTCAATGACATTACCGAGATGAATCCCAATGTTTTCGAGCGCAAATGGGAAATTGACTCGCAATGCTATCCTATCCGTCTGGCCTACCAGTATTGGAAGGTTACCGGCGATGACTCCATTTTCGATGCCACATGGAAAGAGGCCATCGGCAAGATATTGACAGTCATGAAGGAACAGCAGCGCAAGAACGGTCTCGGCTCATATAGTTTCATGCGTGAGACCGAGCGTCAGCTTGATACCAAATGCTGCATGGGTTATGGCAATCCGGTGAAGCCTGTAGGCCTGATAGTTTCTTCTTTCAGACCTTCTGACGATGCCACTACATTTGACTTCCTGATTCCTTCCAACTTCTTCGCTGTCACGTCATTGCGCAAGGCTGCCGAGATTCTGGAGACGGTGAACAAAGACAAGAAGACTGCCAAGGAATGCCGCGCTCTTGCTGATGAGGTGGAAGCCGCCATCAAGAAATATGCAGTCGTGGAACATCCTGAGTTCGGCAAGATTTATGCGTTCGAGGTGGATGGCATGGGCAACAGGTTCCTTATGGATGATGCCAATGTGCCTAGCCTTCTTGCACTTCCATATCTCGGTGACGTGTCCATTGATGACCCTATCTGGCAGAATACCAGGAAGTTCGTCTGGAGCAGCAGCAACCCGTATTTCTTCAAGGGCAAGGCCGGTGAGGGTATCGGCGGTCCTCATGTGGGCTATGACATGGTTTGGCCGATGAGTATCATGATGAAGGCTTTCACTTCCACCGATGACAAGGAAATCAAATGGTGCATTGAGACATTGATGAAAACTGATGCAGGTACCGGCTTCATCCATGAGACTTTCCACAAGGACAATCCTGAAAACTTCACACGTTCTTGGTTCGCCTGGGCCAACACCCTTTTCGGTGAACTGATTGTCCACCTCATCGACGAAGGCAAGCTCGATCTGCTGAATTCAATAAAGGTCAAAAAATCATAAACTGGAACTATGAATCGAAAGGAATTTCTCAAGAGCCTCGGCTTCATTACTGCCGGAGCTACATTTCTCGGAACCGGCGAGACTGTAAAAGCTGCCGGCAAGGCTATCGGACTTGGATCCGAATCGCCGGCATCTACAGATGCAGAACTTGATTTCCCTGTAAAAGGGCTGAAGGCGAATGTCAAGAACGGACCTGTAAAGGTTATCATCATCGGCGCCGGCAACCGTGGCCGCACTTATGCCAAGTATGCCAAGATGTTCCCTGAATGTATGCAGATTGTAGGCGTTTCCGATATCCGCGAAAGCCGGAAAAATGCCATGGGCGACAAGTTCGGCATTCCTGAAGAACATCGTTTCGGTGACTGGAGCGAGGTGTTCACTGTTCCTAAATTCGCTGATGCAGTGGTGATTTCGACACCTGACGATGTCCATCACGCTCCATGTATGAAGGCATTGGAATGGGGATATGACTGCCTTCTTGAGAAGCCTGTGGCGCAGACGGAGAAGGAGTGTACCGACATTGCGAAGCAGGCTCACAAATACGGCCGCATCGTAGCTGTCTGCCATGTCCTTCGCTATAGCCCATATTTCAGGGCAATGTATTCCGCGCTCAATGCCGGCATGATCGGCAAGGTCATCAGTATCCAGCATATGGAGCCTATCGAGTGCCGCCACATGGCGCATTCATACGTGCGCGGAAACTGGCGTGATTCGAACAAGACCACGCCTATAATCCTGGCCAAGAGCTGCCATGACCTGGATATCCTGCGTTGGTTCGTAGGGAAACCATGCAAGAGCATCGTGGCTGATGGTTCTCTCACTTGGTTCAAGGCTGAAAATGCCCCGGAGGGAGCTCCGATGCGTTGCACGGACGGATGTCCTCATGAAAGCACATGTCCGTTCTCGGCGATTGATGTCTATGTGAGAAGGAAGCAACATCTCGGTGTGTTCGACCTGAAGAATTCCAGGGATGAGGCGGAAATCATGAGCAAGATTTCTGACCCGGACAATCTTTGGGGAAGATGTGTCTATCATTGTGACAATAACCAGCCGGATCATTTCGTGAGCGAGATGGTGTTCGAAGACGGCACTACGGCTGCGTTCTCCATGGAAGCGTTCACACCGTTCGGAGGTCGCCGCACACGTATCATGGGTACGACCGGCTACATCGAAGGCAACGGCTCCGAGTTCACGGTATATGAGTTCCGCAGCAACAAGAAATATCTCTGGAACAAGAAGCTTTCCGATATCCCTGAGTACAAGGGTTCCGGACATGGCGGCGGAGACATGGCACTGGTATGTGATTTCCTCGAATCTGTCTCATGGCAGGATCCGGACAAGCTTACCAGCACCATCGATGCTTCCATCGAAAGCCATGTAATGGGCTTCCGTGCCGAGAAGAGCCGCCTCTCCCACAAGAAGGTCGACGTGTCGAAGTAAGTGCGCTCTAGTCCACGCGCGTTTACATTCAATTTGGTGTTGCGCGTAAATCGTTGGCTATTATATAGTATGCTATTTTCAGAGTTGTTGTTTTGCCGACTCTGAAAATAGCTAATTCATTATAAAACAAATATTTATGTGCCACGCCTTCTGCCAACTTGTTCAGTGAGGGGTGACATTAGCACGCCCCGGCGGGGGTGGCACCTCTGGAGGTTCGCTTCGCTCATCCCGTCAGGCTGCCGCCTGCCACCCATTCACAAGGTCATGGGCGACCATGCCTCCAGAGGCCCCACCCCCGCCGGGGCTTCTCTGCCACTTGGTCTTTCAGGATACGTGTCACCATGTGCTAGATTTCTGAACAAGTTGGCTTGATGGTATTTGGCTAAGTGATGGCGTGTCAGTGAATTACGAAAAAGTATCCCTGCCAAGTCTCATGAAAAAACATGGGACTTGGCAGGGTTATTTGTTATGAATAATGATTGTAAATATTTAATAATCAGTTGGTAACGTGACAAAACTGAGTGTCTGTCTCCTGCCAACTTGTTCAGTGCGGGGTGATGGAAGCACGTCAAGAACCTCGCGTCCCGACGGTAAGATTTGCACGCAGGCAAGGACCCTACAGTCCCCAGTCGGAGGCTTTGAAAGTGCTCTTCGGGGCGTTCGGTACGTTTACGAAATACTTGAAACCGGTGATCTTTTCGAGATCTGAAATTGAAATCAGGTCCTTGGAGGTGAGCTGGTAGTTCTTTCCTTTCTGCTTGGCGGCGGTCTCGTGGCGGAGAACATAAGCTACGCACATCAGTTCGTCTGCCGAGCATTTGGTCACTGGCTTTCCTAGATTGCCTTTCTTCGTGCGGAGAAGGGCATAGTAGAACATTGTCGGCATACTTACATCCGAACGACCGCCGAACGAGATTCTCTTTGCCTTCTGCGTCTTACCGTTTACATCAGTGTAATCATCGAAGTAGCAGCCGATTACCATGTACAAGCTGTCTTGTGGGACAATTCTGTCGACATAGCCTTCCAGTGTATTCCAAGGTGCTCCGCCGGTGTTGAATCCGTCAGAATCCTGCGGGGCGATATTGGAATAGTAGAATACTTGGCGGTTCGTGGCGGTCGAGGAAGTCCTCTCGTTGGAACCGAGCATATGCCCTTTGTTGCATCCTCCTCCGGTAGCTTTAGACTTGTACTGCATGTTGGAAGGGATATCAGGATCCTGCCCGTATGCATTGGTCCTGTCTGCGTTCCCTATCGGATGCAGACTGTTATGCCTGACCGCCGCAACCCATACCGGACAATGATGGCTTTCGCTGAAACATACGGTATAGTTTCTCGCTCTCTTTCCATTGTGGGCATATTTTTCCGGGCCGTCGCAGAGGTGATAAGCATAGTACAAGTCGCTGTTCTCCTTGTCAACCAGGTATCTGGTTCCCTTTCTCATGGAATTGATGGCTGGAAGCTCGAACCATTTTGCTCCCGTCGTGACTGACGGCTCAGATGGCTCCGGTTCCGGCTCCGGATTAGGTTCCGGCTCTGGGTTCTCAGGATTATCTGGTGTGTCGATTTCTGTTTTGTTGTCATCCGGCGAACATGCCACGAAAGCCGGCATCATAATCAGTGCAAACGACAGCATTGCGGCTGAAAGTGTTCTTTTCAGATTCATTTCTAATATTATCGTGTTAATTATTCTCTGGTGATTTTTGCCCCTAAAGCATTGAGCCTCTGCTCGATATTCTCGTAACCGCGGTCTATCTGGCCGACATTGCTGATGGTGCTCGTACCCTTCGCCGACATTGCCGCAAGCAATAGGGCGATACCCGCGCGGATATCAGGCGAAAGCAGATTGCCGGCCTTCAGGCGGAAACGATGGTCGTGACCTATCACCACGGCCCTGTGAGGATCGCACAATATGATCTGCGCCCCCATCTCGATAAGCTTGTCCACGAAGAAGAGACGGCTTTCGAACATCTTCTGGTGAATCAGCACGCTGCCCTTGCATTGCGTCGCCACCACCAGCATGACACTCAGGAGGTCAGGAGTCAAGCCGGGCCAAGGGGCATCCGCGATGGTCATGATGGACCCGTCCATGAACGAATCGATGGTATAACTCTCCTGTGCAGGAATGAAAATGTCATCCCCGCGCTGCTCCAGATGCACTCCAAGCCTCCGGAAACTCTCGGGTATGATACCCAGATTCTGCCACGACACATCCTTGATCGTTATCGAACTTCTTGTCAATGCTGCCATGCCGATGAAACTGCCGACCTCGATCATGTCCGGAAGAATCTTGTGCGTAGCGCCATGCAATGCCTCCACGCCCGTAATTGTGAGCAGATTCGAGCCGATACCTTCAATGCTTGCACCCATGGCCTTGAGTAATCTGCAAAGCTGCTGGACATACGGCTCGCAGGCCGCATTGTAAATCACGGTCTTGCCCTCCGCCAGCGCCGCCGCCATGAGAATATTCGCGGTACCTGTCACGGAAGCCTCATCCAGAAGCATATACGTGCCATGCAGATGGCCGGACTCCGGCGCATGCAGATGGAAAGCCTTGCGTTTTTCATCATATCTGTGTGAAGCACCGAGATTTATCATTCCCTGGATATGCGTATCCACGCGACGCCTGCCGATACGGTCTCCGCCCGGCTTCGGGAACCAAGCCTCGCCGAACCTCGCGAGCAGCGGGCCTACCACCAGGACCGAACCGCGCAAAGATGCGCATTTCTTCACGAAATCTTCGCTTTCAATGTATTCAGTATCAATGTCATCCGCCTTGAAGCTATATATTCCCCGCTCGATGCGCTTTACCTTGACCCCCATGCCTTGCAGCAGGTTTATCAAGTTCTTGACATCCAGAATTTCAGGAACATTGCTTATGATAACTTCCTCTTTGGTCAGAAGCACTGCACTGATCACTTCGAGGGCCTCATTCTTCGCTCCCTGCGGCATGATTTCGCCATGGAGCTCATGGCCGCCTTCTACTATGAATGTACTGTTGTCCATCTTGTTGTGTTATTATATGATTTCAGTCTCAGGATGCAGCTCGATGCCGAACCTCTCTCTGACTGAATCGGTTATGTGATTTTTCAAGTCAATGATTTCCTGTGGGGAAGCCTTCCCGGTGGCATTGATGAGCACAAGAGGCTGCTTGCCGTAGACACCGGCATTGCCGACCGTGCGCCCCTTCCATCCGCATTGCTCTATCAGCCAGGCGGCAGGGATTTTTATGCCCTTGTCCGTCACGTAGTGAGGAACTTCAGCACCGTCAGCCGCAGCCTTGACATTGAGGAAGACCTCCTCCGGCACGACGGGATTCTTGAAAAAGCTTCCTGCGCTGCCGATTTCCGAAACCTCAGGCAATTTCCCCTTGCGGATGCCGATTACGGTCTCTCTTACCAATCCCGGCGTAAGTGCTTCGCAGTCATCTACTTTATCGCCCGGAACGCCCAATGCCTCGCCAAGCGCCGTGCGGATATGCCCGTATTCAAGCCTCGGACGGCGTCCGCGGGACAATGCCATTATCACATTGGTGACGATATACCTGTCCCTGACCTCCGGTGACTTGAACATGGACTCCCTGTAGCCGTACTTGCATTCATCGGCATTGAAATGAACGAACTCTTCCTCGACGGTGTCGTAGCAGTAGACCTGACGTATTATATCCCCGATTTCCGCGCCGTATGCCCCGATGTTCTGGACTGCCGCGGCACCGGTTTCACCCGGGATATAGGACAGATTTTCCGCGCCCCAGAATCCGTTTTCAGCTGCCCATTTGCAGAAATCATCGAAGACCACGCCGGCCCCTACCGATACAAGCACTTCATTGTCAGAAGAATACATCGGATCGTCTTCCGGGAGGATGTATATGAATTTTATGGCGGAATGAAGAATTGTTCCGCCGAAATTTCCGCTGAAAAGCAGGTTGCTTCCGCCGCCGATGTGCTTTACAGGCTTCGGAAGTGTATCGAAATCTATGTCAATGAGATCCGCGACAGAATCATATTCGATGAAAGTATGACATTTTACCCTCATCCTGAACGTATTGTATGCCGTGAGATCCTGGTTTGCCGTCTTCTTGATCATCAGTAGTTTGCAAAATATTTACAAACTTAATCAAAAACAGCGTCTTAGACAAACGGAATTCAGGAAGAAAACACGACATTGATGCTCACCGATACCTGCCGTCCGGCATTGTCCACGGCTGTGATGCTGTGTCTGCCGGCCTCGGGGCGGATACGCATCTGGTGAATGAATCTTGTCGTCCCGATAAACTCCTGGTCAATGTGCCAGTAGACCGTGGCGTCCTTGTCGTGATGCGCCAGATTCAGCACGATGCCTTCGATGGACCCGTCCAGCTGCCGCGGAATCGTTATGCGGCTTCCGTTTTCCGGATAAATGAACTCCATGACCGGCGCGGAATCACTGCTTTTCGATGTAGCCGCGTCATATTCCGGGTGCTTCAGCCTGTAGAACCACTCCATCGCAGGAGTCAGGCGAAAGACATTGCGTCCGTCTTCCATGGCGTGATAAGGGCAGGTCGCGCTCCGGACGGCCGTCTTCGGAAGTAACAGAGTGTCAATGCTTTCGCAATATGGACCTGCAATATAGCCTGACTTCCGGCACACTTCCAGTCTGGTGCCCTCCGTGATGTCCGGCTCGGAAAACCAAGACGGCTGACCGGCAGGAAGAAGATTGAAAATCTCGAACATCACAGGCCCGGCAGTCCTGGCGCCCAAAAGTCCCGGAGCTCCTGCACCAGAGGCATTTCCGGCCCAGACGCCGACGGCGTAAGCAGGTGTCACACCCACTGCCCAGGCATCCCTGTAGCCATAGCTGGTCCCCGTTTTCCATGCGACTTTCCGGACGGAACGTATCATGTGCCAGTCGATTTCATCAGGCCGGTTCACATCCTTCAGCGCATCGAAAGTATAATACAATGCTACTTTGTCATCCCTGCCGGCCTTCTCCGACAGATACTCCCTCGCCATCTCCGCGTACGCCGCCGTGACCTCGTCCAGCCGGCATTCCCCTCCGCCCAGAATCAGCGAAAGTCCATAGTCTGAGGCACTTCGGGTCAATGTCGTCAGCCCTCTTGCCTTCAGGTTTTCCATGAATTTCTCTACTCCGTAAGACTTCAGCAGATGCACGCACGGAACATTCAGCGACCGGCTCAATGCCTCTGCCGCCGGAACAGCACCCTCGTATGTCATATTATAGTTCTGCGGAGTGAAACCATTGATATTCACCGGAGTATCGGCAATGAGCGAGTAGGGGAGCAGCGCTCCGTCACCCAATGCGTCGCAATACAGGAATGGCTTCAATATGCTGCCCGAACTGCGCGGAGCCCTGGCTACATCGACATTGACACCGGGCCGTTTCCTTTCGGGCGAAGCATTGCCGCAGTACGCAATCACCTTGCCCTCAGATACTTCCATCACGATAGCCGCCAGGTCTCCGATGCCCTCCGCCGCAAGCTCCGCATTTTTCCGCGCAAGAATCTCCTCGATCCGACGCTGCAGATTCAGTTCAATGTCTGTCCGTATGTATTCTCCTTTGTTTTCCGCCGCCAGCTTGTCCACGAGGTGCATTGCATGAGAAGGCAGCGGAACAGGGGCGGACGGAAGGGGCTCCGAACAAGCCAGGCTGCATTCGTCTGGGGATAATTTCCCTGTTGCCATCAACTTGTGCAGCAGCCGGTTGCGCTTGTCCAGGAGCTTTTCCCTGTTCTTTTCCAATCTGATGCTGGACGGCGAATTCGGGAGGACTGCCAATGTCGCTGCCTCACCCCACGAAAGTTCGGTCGAAGGCCTTCCGTAATAGCGCCACGATGCGGCATCAAGTCCTACGACATTGCCACCGAACGGAGCGTGTGCGGCATAGAGGTCCAGAATTTCATCTTTGGAACAACGGAGTTCCAGCCTCGTCGCCAGAATCGCCTCGATGACCTTCTGTCCTACAGTCCTTTGCTTGCCTCTGGACATTCGTATCACCTGCATTGTCAATGTACTTCCGCCCCTCACTACATGTCCAGCTTTCATATTGGAAATGAATGCTTTGCATATCGAGACCGGATTCACGCCGGGATGCCATCTGAACCACCTGTCCTCGAACTCCGTCAGGGCTGTGAAATATTTTTCCTTTCCTGATGATGAAACATCGGACCTTTCCGCACTGTAGGCTTCAGGCGGAAAGGTCCATTGTCCATCTTTAGAAATCCGTGCACCGAGCAATTCCCCGTGTCTGTCCACGACTACCGTCGAATAATCCGTTCCACTGAACAGGTCTTCCGGCAGGCACAATGCGTACCATATCAGGAGTCCGGCACCTGCCGCAATCAGACCATAACGGAGTATTGCCCTGAAATTCATGACGTTACCTTGTGACTTCGGCTACTCCGGATGCAGTGCAGGCGAAGACACGTGAATCATACATTGCCTCGCAAGTCACTGAAGGTAATACGAATTTGCCCTCGTATGCGGCGCGCAATCTCACGCGGAACTCCTTGTAAGAGCCTGCGGCAATGCTGAAATAGAACACGTTGCGGTCGTCCCTGATGTCCAGATAATCATATTTTCCGGCAGACGGTATGTCCTCTCCGGTCATCCTCTCATTGATGATTTCCCATCCTGAAGGAATCATTTCCGTGAGTGCCATGTTGTGGATTCCTTCCGAAATGTTCGGATTCGAAACTCTGATGACGGCCGTGAATTCCGTGCCCTGCCTTATGGAAGTAGGGGAAATCGCCGAGCCGTCCGCGCCTATATATCTGACATTCAGGGCTATGCCTGTAGCTCTGGCCGGTATTGAAGCGCTCGGTTCCGCCTGCGAAACCACCGTCATTCTTACGTAAGCCGGGCCGTCCGAGGTGTTCTGTACGGTCACGCTGCCGAACTCGGAATTCAGGACGGCATTGACGATACCGTTGCCTGATGGCTTCGTGTCGAGCGTCTTTTCACCCTCATTGACATTGACGGAAACATTGCCGCCGGTCACGTTCTTCGCGAGCTGGTTCATCGCGCCGGAAATGAAGGCTGATTCCTGCGTGGACATTGACCAAGGTTCGAGTCCCGATGCGCCGCGGTTGATGTCGGTCGCGTAAGTCATGGCCTCCAGGATGTTGCCGGTGCGGACCATTGCCTCCAGCACTATCGCCTTGTTCCTCAATGGGGTACCGTATGTAGGAACATTGAATCCGTCCTCTTCTTGTGTGTTGAATATGCTGTTCAGCAGTTCCGTTCCCACGGTCTTCTTTCCGCAGACCGCGTAAGTCGAAGCGAGCATCGCCGTCGCCTGCCATGAGAGGTTTCCGCCCTCCTTCATCCTGTTCATCGCCGCCTCTTCCGCGTTTCCTGCCAATGCCATGGTGAACAGCCTGTAGGCCTGGGTGAGGTCGCTCAATGCGTAGACTTTCGCTGTCCTGTAGTTCTGGATGCAGCGTTTCTGGAACTTCTCCCAGGAGTCGAGGACACCCTTGTTCACTTCATATCCGGCATTGCGTGCCAATGTCATGAATTGTCCTGCCATGGATGTCACCCACTCGTCGGCATGTGTGTCGCCGTGCCAGTAAGCGAATCCGCCGTCAGGAAGCTGGCGTACGTACAGTTCCGTGAGCATTTCCGGAACCATGGCCTTGACCTTGGCGGCATTGTCCTCGGAAAGCATTGACATTGAATTGATCATGCTGATTCCTCTCGCGGAAATCTGCTCTGTGCAGGAGTGCCGGTAGCTGTACATGTAGCTGAACAGGGAGTTCCAGCCGATGGACGGGTAGCCGCTGGCCTCTATCCATGCCGAGCGGCCGCCTTCGGTCTTGAACGGATTGTAGTCGAATGTCTTGCTTTCGCCCTTTCCGAGCATTGTCTCGCTTATGGATGTGATGAGAGGAGACGGGTTGCGGACTTCGATGTTGATGGTCTCCGTCATCTTGTGGCCTTTTCCGTCCGCCGTGACAGTCACTTTCGCGAAACTGCCGCCGTCCGGGACGTAAGAAGCCGCTGTCAATGCGAACCTTGTCATCTTGTCACCCTTGCCGTTGAATGTCACTGTGGACGTGGACTGTCCCTCGATGGAAAGCGGACCTTCGCAGCTCACTGATACATTGACCTTGTCGATGCCGTCCTCCATTACGAAGACATTGACCGGAAGCGTGATGCATTCTCCGCAGGCTGCGAAACGCGGCAGGGTAGGGAGAATCATGACAGGCGAGGTGACAGGGACGGTCTTTTCTGCATTGCCGTAGGCCCCGTCATTGCCGGCCACTACCATTGCCCTCACGCTGCCGACGTACATCGGAAGTGTGATCTTGTGCGTTTTCGAGCCGGATTTCAGGGTGAACGGTCCCAGAACTTTCACGATAGGGTTGAACCTGTTTTCCTTGCGCGCTCCCTTTACCAGGCCTTCGTCGCCTCCTATGCTGAACATTGCTGACAATGCCCCTCCTGCGGCACCGAACACGTCATCGTACATGTCCCATGTCTTCACTCCGAGAGCTTCGCGCCTGAACATGAAGTTCCACGGATCTGGCGTGCGGAAAGCTGTCAGGTCCAGCAGGCCTTCATCCACGATTGCCACCGTGTAAGTCATAGGCTTGCCGTTCTTTTCGCTGATCTTTATGCTGAACGGCTCTTCCGGATGGAGTTTGTCAGGCATTGTAATCTGCGGCTCCAGACGTGACGCAGGGTTCTCTACCATGACCGGCTGGACTCCGTACATCCTGAGCGGCAGGTCGTTGGCGGAATTCATGTAAGGCTGGACCAGCGTGATATGCACGTAGAAGTTCGGTGCCATGTCGCCGGTGATCTTGATCTTGTATGGAGTTTCTCCGCTGCCGGAGGTCTTCACCCATTCTCCAGAAAGCACATTGCATCCTTTCTCTATGGATACCAATGCCATACCGTTTTCTGCGGCAGGGATGAACACCGTGGCTGTCTCTCCAGCCTGATATTTCTTCTTGTCGGTGGAGAAACTGAGCATTGCCGGTGCGTCAGGGTCGTTCTTGTCCGACCTGCCCCTGTATGCCGGCCAGTCCGCGTAGACGATGCCGCCAGTGGCATGTCCGCTCTCCAGATCCTTCACGTAGATGAGGTATCTTCCCCAATCCTTGTCGTCCGCACTGAACGATATGCTTGTCTCCCCGTTTCCGGAAACGACGGTGCCGGAACTGTAAGCACTTGCAGCTGATGCGTTTATGTATGAGTCCAATGCCTCGCTGCGGGACTCCCACCACCAGCTCCATTTGAGCTTGAATATACGCCATTCCAGTCTGTGTCCGCTGACTTTCCTGCCGTCAGCATCCACAGTCGCTACTGGAATCTGGTGCGTCTTGCCGGTTTCCAGATAGCTGCCGTCCGCCGGAAGCTTGATGCCGGCGTATGCGCTGAACGGTGAGAACGGCATTGTCATGACCGTGTAACTCTCGTCGCCGCCTTCCTCCAATACGCTTCCGAGAATGTTCGCCGTCAGCATTCCGGGTGCTTGTGCAGCCTTCGGCAATGTTATTGAGGCAGACGCTTTTCCGTCGGCGTTCAGTCTAGTGCTGACAATCTCAGTCGTGTATGATTCGAATTGGCTCGCCGGGTCGCAGAATGTGAATCCGTCGTAGCCCTTGAATGTCTGGCGTCCCGGTTTCAATGTCATTGAAACTTTCGCCTGAAGGCCTGATGCCGCAGGGCCGGTCAGCCAGTTGGAAGATATGCTTGCATTGGTTCTGGCTCCTCCCCGGAGAATGCCTTGGCCCATATTGACATTGACCTTCAGTCTGTTAGGCTTGATTGATTCGATTCTCAACGGCTTGTGGAATGCCGCGCCGCCGACTTTTATGTATGCGTTCCACAGTCCTGTAGGGCTGTCCTGGCCGGTAGGAATTTCGAATGTGTAGAATCCGTTTTCCGACTTGCGGCACACTTTCCTGGTGAAGAACTGTCCCTGCGGCGTGTAGACGTCGATTGTGGCAGGGTGAGTGTCAGGAATCTTGTTTTCGCCGTGCAGGATCATTGTCAGATGCAGAGTGTCTCCCGGACGCCAGACTCCGCGTTCCCCGTAGACGAAGCCCTTCATTCCTTTCTGCAATGTCTCGCCTCCGGTGTCGAAACGGCTCAACGACTTTTCGCTGCCGTCCGTCACTTTCAGGTAAGTAATTGAATCTCCTTTCTTTACGGTGACGATGAACGGCTTGCCGCTGAGGTCTATGGATGCCGTACCGTTGCCGTTGCTCTTGCCTTTTCCGATATTCTGAAGCTGGAAATCGTACACCTTGATTTCCGCTCCGGCCATCGGCTCGGCAGAAATAATGTCGCTTGCCGCTATCCAGATCTGCTTCCCGCCGCTGTATTTGGCGATTGCTCCGATGCCGGAAGCCATGAGGTTGCGTGCCGGATACGAATAATTCATGTAATATGAAGGCGTGAGCGGATTGTTCCTGTCGCGCCAGCTGTACACGTTCCAGTCATAATCGCCACCCTCGTAATAATATGTGTCAGGAACGTCCCAGACCGCGCTTTCTTCTTCGGTCAATGAGCCTGCGGAGATGCTTGTCAGGCTGCCGGAACTGCTGCTTCTGTCACCTTTATAATATATATAGTACTCTGGCTTGAAAGACAGTCGCATCCTGTAGATTGCTCCCGGCTCCTTCTTGAACAGATTGTCCAGGCCGACGGTGAATATGTTCTGCTGTGTCAGGTCCTTTGACGGGTCGCTGTCCAGCCTCATTGTAGTTTTGTAAACCAGTCTTCCGGCGCGCCTGAGTCCAGAATTTCCCTTCAGGTCATTCTCCTGGAGGAACATGAGGATGTTGTTCGGATATATCTTTACAATGCTGATATCCACCGCGTTGAGGTATGCCGCCTTGAACGGGATCGTAAGCTGTCCCGTGTTCGGGAGGATGTTGCCGTCCACCGGGAAGGACACTTCCGGCTTCGGATTTGAAGCATTGAAAACCTTCGTCCATCTCTCGCCGAGGGTGTTTCCGTGCATGTCTCTCAATGCTCCGTCGACGGTAAGTTCTATCGTGGTCGCGTCACATGGCTCGTAATAAAGCCGCAGGACATTGTCATTGACCTTGGAAGTGAAGTTCAGACGGTATCTGTCTGTCGAACCGTATTCCGTGCGGGTGTAGCTCAATTCTATCAGTCCGGCGAGGTTCTGCGCCTTGCTGAGCGGCTCGGTGAACGTGATGTCGATGCTCTGGCGGTTGTCGCCGGAAAGCTCCGCGCCCATTACCGAGAAAATGCCGGCGGCAGGGATGTCGATGTGGAGATTGTCGCAGGCCGGGAATCCTGTGTTGCCAGGTTTGAACTTGACTGTCAATACTTTAGCCTGCGCATTCCTCTCCAGACCGGAGGCCGTGAACGTGTATTTCTGCCTGCCGGTCTCCTTGACTTCGAACGTCGCGTTTCCGCTCCAGCCGAATTCCAGCAGTTCCTCCGGATTCTCGATGTCAATGTTTTCGCTCAGGGTCAATGTTCCCGTGGCTGTCGCCTTTCCGGGGTCTTTATCGCTGATTTCCAATGAGTTCTTTTCCAGAAAGGCTTCCTTGCGGGCCGTCGTGAAACTGAACGTGAATTCTTCATGTGCGCTGTCGGTGGACATGACTTTGCCCAGCTTGAATGTGCATTTGTATGTCTTTCCCGCCTTCAATGCGCCATATTCAGGTATGAATTCCACCCTTTGGGAGCTGTTCCATCTGGCAGTTCCCTTGACGGAAGGCGAAAATTTGAACAGGTCTGCCGCAGCCTTGTTGATTTCAGCCTCGTTTCCCTGCAGTCCGTCTGCCGGCGCTGCAAGTTCTATGACAATGCTGTTGTCGCTGGAGACAATGCCTCCCGTGTAGGCTTCGATGTATTCCGCAAAACTGTTGTCAGGAGTTGTCGCGACGTTTCCGCATCCGTATAGGAAAACAGCCGATGCAGCTGTCTCAATGATACTTTTCAAGATGTGGTTAAGGGTCTTCATGGTGTAATGTGTTTTTTCCAATTCGTAAATATAGTAATAATATCTGCACTGACAAATTGTCATTGTCGATTTGATGGCACGGCAGTTGATTCATTGTGTCCGGTCTCCGATGGAGACGGTTATCGACAAAAACATTAAAAATTTATAATTATGATCAGACCATTAGCGGATAGAGTAGTTCTTGAGCCTAAAGAGGCCGAGACGAAGACAGCTGCAGGACTTTATATTCCTGATACAGCCAAGGAGAAACCTCAGCAGGGTAAAGTAGTCGCTTGCGGACCTGGCAAGAATGATGAACCTATGGAGGTCAAAGTAGGTGACGAGGTTCTTTATGGCAAATATGCCGGAACTGAGGTGACTGTAGAGGATAAGAAATATCTTATCGTACGTCAGTCAGACATTATGGCAATATTATAATTTATAGGAGATTAGAATTATGGCTAAAGATATCAAATTCGACGTTGAGGTCCGCGCAAAAATGAAACAGGGCGTAGACTCTCTTGCAGATGCTGTTAAGGTTACACTCGGACCTAAGGGCCGTAACGTTGTTATTGACAAGAAGTTCGGTGCTCCTCAGGTCACAAAGGACGGTGTTACTGTCGCCAAGGAGGTAGAACTTAAGGACAGATTCGCCAATATGGGTGCACAGATGGTTAAGGAAGTCGCTGCCAAGACTAATGAGCAGGCAGGTGACGGTACTACCACCGCAACCGTTCTCGCACAGGCCATCATCAATGTCGGTCTCAAGAACGTTACTGCAGGCGCAAGCCCTATTGATTTGAAGAGAGGTATTGACAAGGCAGTTGCCGCTGTTGTTGCCGAACTTAAAGCTCACAGCCAGGAAGTTGGTGATGACTACTCCAAGGTCGAGCAGGTAGGTACGGTTTCAGCCAACAATGATTCTGCAATCGGCAAGCTTATCGCTGACGCAATGTCCAAGGTAAAGAAAGACGGCGTCATCACCGTTGAGGAAGCCAAGGGTACTGAGACTGAAGTCAAGGTCGTAGAAGGTATGCAGTTCGACAGAGGTTACATCTCTCCATATTTCATGACCAACTCCGATAAGATGGAGGCCAGTCTTGACAGCCCTTACGTCCTCATCACTGACAAGAAGATTTCTTCAATGAAGGATCTGCTTCCTATCCTGGAACCTATCGCAAGGGATGGCAAGTCACTTCTCATCATTGCAGAAGACGTTGACGGCGAGGCTCTTACCACATTGGTAGTGAACAAGATCCGTGGTACTATCAAAGTTGCTGCAGTAAAGGCTCCAGGATTCGGCGACCGTCGTAAGGAGATGCTTCAGGATATCGCAACTCTTACAGGTGCGACACTCGTTTCAGAGGAAAGAGGCTTCACTCTTGAGAATACCACTCCTGAGATGCTCGGTAAGGCTGAGAAGGTTACCATCACCAAGGAGAACACCACTATCGTAGGTGGCGCAGGCAACAAGGATGATATTGCAGAGCGTGTGGAACTTATCAGAAAGCAGATTGCTGCGTCTACCTCTGATTATGACAAGGAGAAACTTCAGGAGCGTCTCGGCAAACTCGCCGGCGGTGTTGCTGTCCTCTATGTAGGTGCGACTACCGAGGTTGAGATGAAAGAGAAGAAAGACCGTGTCGAGGATGCATTGAATGCAACCCGTGCTGCAGTCGAGGAAGGTTATCTTCCAGGTGGTGGTGTGGCTTACATCCGTGCTGCTGAGGTGCTTAAGAATCTCAAGGGTGAGAATGAGGACGAGACTACAGGTATCCATATCGTAGCCCGTGCTATTGAGGAGCCACTCCGTCAGATTGCCAGAAACGCAGGTGTTGACGGTAGTGTGATTATCCAGAAGATTCGTGAGGGCAAGGGCGATTTCGGTTACAATGCCCGTACGGATGAGTACGTGAACATGTTCGAGGCAGGTGTCATCGACCCTACCAAGGTAAGCCGTGTGGCTCTCGAGAACGCCGCATCAGTAGCCGGCATGTTCCTTACCACCGAGTGCGGTATCGTCGACATCCCTGAACCGGCACCGGCAGTTCCTGCAATGCCGGAAGGCGGTATGATGTAATATCTTGCAGATAAATGTCTTAAAGCCCCGGAACCGTAATTGCAGCGGTTCCGGGGCTTTTTGCGTTGTGGAAGGTCGATATTTTTTAGTAAATTTACCGGCCACTTCAAAGAAGCCGTTATTTTTATGTAATTTTCTTCATTTTAGATGGTTACAAAATGGAAAATTCTGCATATAATATATGAGAACCTTTCAATGCTGATATACGTGAAGAAACTTGTCGCTATACTTTTTACGATACTGCTTGTTTCCGTTTCGGCTGGACTGGCCGGGAACAGGCGTGCGCTTGTCATAGGTGTCGGCTGCCAGAAGGACAGCTCATGGCCTGAAATACATGGAGATATGGATGTTCCTCCAGTTGTGGAGATGCTCAGCTCCAATGGCTTTACCGATATCCGGACTCTTGTCAATGCCTCGGCCACGAAGACCGGCATCGTCAATGCTTTCAGGCAGTTTGCTGCTGACTGTGCCGCCGGCGATCTGGTCTATATCCATTTTTCCGGTCATGGACAATGGATGACAGACATGAATGGAGATGAGCCTGACGGATGGGATGAGTCATGGATACCTTATGATGCATGCAGACGGTATTGCGAGGAGGACAGAGGTGAACGGCATCTCTGTGATGATGAGACGGCAGAACTTCTTCATGCCATAAGACGCAGGGTAGGAGAGTCCGGGAATATCATAGTCGTTGCGGATGCCTGCCATAGCGGGGACTCCACCAGGGAGCCGAAAAACCGGAAAAACGGATTCAGGGGCGTTTACGAGAAATTCATTATTCCGGGAAAGCGCAGCCGAGGTGCCTCCAGGCCTGAAGAGCAATGGCTGACAGTGAGCGCATGCAAGGATTATCAGATGAACCAGGAGCATAGCTCGGGGCATGGTAAGCTGACATACGCATTGATATCGCTCCGGAACAGTCTCGCGGGGCTTTCCAATGCGGAAGTTCTTGCGATGATTGATGGTTTCATGCAGAGGGAGGATGTGCGGGGAAGGTATCCGCAGTCGCCTGTTATGACCGGGTATGTGGAACAATGTAGATTCTCGATGATTTTTGAGCGATGAGACCGGTCAGGGATTCCGATTATGTGGAAGCTGTGAGGAACGGTGACCGCAAGATGCTGATGGACATGTATGAGCGGCTGCGGGCCTGTTTTGATGCATGGAAACGTCTGTGCCGGGATATGGCGGAGGAGGATGCCTCTGACGTGTTTCAGGATTCTTTCGTGATCCTGTGGGAGAATATTGAACATGGGGCATTGTGCTCTGAAGATGGGCAGGTATATGCATGCCGTGCAGGAAAAAGGTATGATGTGCAGGACCTGTCAGCATACTTTATGAGAATTGTGAAGAATAAGTATCGGGAAATGCTGCGGAGAAATGGAAAACTGCCTATTTTTGCATCTGATGAAGATAATATGCCGGATACTTCTGCTGATGATGTGTCTGCTTCCAGGCATCTTGTGGTCTGCAACTCCATAATGGACCTGCCGGACAGATGCAGACAGATTCTTACAATGTTCTATTATGACGGGATGAATCTGGATGAGATTCTGGAGGCATTGGGACATGATGGTTCATATAATGGCCTGAAAACCAGGAAGCATAAGTGCATGCAGTCTCTCAAGGACAGGGTGACATGGCTTTTCCGAGAATTGGGGCTGGATTGACATATGATGATAAATTTTGAAAATGACTGATATGGATAGACAGAACACTGTTCTGGAGAAGGAAATTGAGACGGCAATCAAGGATATTGCCCGAAAGAAGGCTGTCCTCTCTTCCTTTGAACAGGCTGCTTTAGCGAAAGATGCGAGAAGAAGGCGGCTCGTCAGAGGCTTGTCCGGTGTGGCTGCGACTCTGGTGGGCGTGGCGCTTCTGTACGTATTTCTTCCGGCAAAGACAGCGGTTTCATCTCCTGATGCCGGGGCATGTATAAGAGGCGGTGAAATGGCATCGGACAGAGTCATTGGACTTATCCGTTCCGGGAAATATGGCGAGGCACTGGAGCTTATTGATAAGGAAAGGGCCGAGCTTACAGTGGACGAGGGCTTGTCTGAAGAGGCGAAAACCTATGAGCGTCAAGTGATTGCCAATGAAACCAGAAAACTTGATTCTCTTGAGAACTGTTTGAGAAATAAACGATGAAAAGATATATCCTGACAATAATCATTGCAGCTTATGGAGTCTGCTGCCATGCATTGCCGGCAGAACCTGATAGCCTGAGCCGTGGCAGAAGTTACTATGACATGGCGGAGGAGGTTTTGTCAATGGAGAGATATGATTATGATGGTGTCCTGAAACTGGGGCATGCGGCATATTCGCTGCTGCTTGAAGATAAGGACCTTAAGGGCGCAAGTGATGTCATGGTGCTTATGTCTGATGTGTATGAGTCGCATGCGGACATTGACTCGGTCATGATTTGCCTGGATATGGCGGAGGCTGTACTTCCTCCGGATATGGAAGAGGAGCGTCTGGACATTATCTGCCGTAAGAAATACTGGGCACGCAAATATGATATTCAGAGTCTTGTCCTGAAATTGAGGGAGCAGATACGGTCTGTCTCGGAGTCCTCAGACAATCCGTCAGTGCTTATTTCATCATATTTCGATATGGCTGAAGATGCGGCGGCAGACAAGCGGATCAGCAGGGCTGAAGCTCTATACCTGAAAGCTGTGGAGCTGGCCGGGAAGATTCATGATACAGGGCTTGAGTATGTGATATATGGAGAGTTGTATCTTATGGAAAATAGTGCCTGCCAATACGACAAGGCGCTGGAATATGCCATGAAAGCATTGGCCTTGAGCCGGAAGGTGGATGTCGCTCCCGGGCTTGACTACTATTTGGTTTCGAACTGCCTGTATAATCTAGGGCAGACGGAAAGAGCCAGAGTGTATGCTGATTCACTTCTCATGATTCCTGCCGACTATGTGATGAATGAAGGTCGGCTGTATCAATATTCCGGTGCCCTTGAACTTCTGCATGGCAGACCTGAAAAGGCATTGTCGCTTCTTGAGAAGGCCGACTCATGCATGTCAGTTGCTGTACCGCAGAAGAATCCCGAACGGGTCCAGATTCTGGCTCAGGTCGGAAAGGCACTGCGTCTGTCGGGACGTATGGAAGAGTCTGCGCAGGCGTATGCTGCGTATTCGGATTACAGGTGCCGGCTTTATGGCAGGGAATCCCGATATGGTTTCAAGGGGCTGAGACTATATGCTGAAGCGGAAATGCTTGCGGGACATTATTCTGTGGCGGAGAAACTGTATTCCGATATTTCGGAATTGATGATTTCACGGATAAAGGCGCGGATGCCTTATCTCACTTCGGAAGAGCGGCCAGGATATCTCTCTGACATGCAGGATGTGGCTGCGTCCGTGACAGAGTTCGCATCTGTCTCCGGGAACAGGTGCTCCGCTATTTCCAGGAAAGCGTATGATGCGCACCTTATGACGAAAGACCTCCTGCTGGCATCAGAGCGATCAGTAGCTGAAAAGGTGTTCGGCTCTGCTGATCCGGAGGTGCGGGCTGCGTATTATAAGTTCATTGCCATGCGTGACAAGCTAACTGAACTGGAGGCGTCGGCCGCTGATACAGTGCAGATTGCCGAGGCTTGCCGGCAGCTTCATTCTGCGGACATTGAACTTTCGGGATTGACCGGAATGACTGCTTTTTCCAGCATGGCGTCAGTGGATTTCGATAGTGTCTCAGTGGCATTGAAGGATGGTGAAGTTCTCGTGGATATGATAGATTATCCGTCGGGAGACGGTCATTGTTATCGGGCTTTTGTGTGCCGTAAAGGCTGGAAGGCTCCGAAGATTGTGGATATCTGTGCGGAACCTGTCCTGGACTCTCTGGCCGATGCCGCATGGCGTATTTGCAAAGAGCCTTACGCATCGGCGGCTGGTGATCTGTTCAGGGATGTTCTGGCTCAGGCATCGGCAGGGGAGACTCTTTATATTGTGCCGTCAGGGCGTTTCCACTCGTTGCCTTTCGAATCATTCCGCCATGATGGCATGATGCTGTCGGAGCGTTTCAATGTCGTCAGGCTAAGCTCTGCACGTGAACTCATGTCTGAAAGAAAATCCTTGCGGAAGCCTCTGTCGGCTGCTGTCTTCGGGGGTCTGTCCTCCGGCATTGATGCCACGAATGAAGAAATCAGGAATGTCAGCCGGGCATTGGGACGGAAATCTCATGTGGATATATACGCCGGTGCAGATGGTACTGCGGAGAATTTCCGGATGATGGATTGCCGGGCCCCGGAGATAATACACATTGCATCTCATGGCTTCTTCTACGACGCTGCCGATACATTGAAGCCGGCATCTCTGGCTGGCCGGACCTCGCCTATGGACCTCTCCGGACTGGTGATGTATGGCGGGAAGCTGATGTCGGCGGAAGATATTGCCGGAATGAATCTTGACAATGCGGCACTGGTATGCCTGGCCTCATGCGATTCCGGACTCGGAAAGACATCTGCAGAAGGTGTCTATGGTCTGCAGCGGGCATTCAGGAAGGCCGGTGCCGGAACCATCATAATGTCGCTCTGGGAGGCCAGCGACGTGGCTTCGGCGATGTTCATGTCAGAGCTGTATAAGGTTCTGGTCTCTGGAAAATGTGATGTGGAAAGAGCTTTCCGCGCAGCGCAGTCTGCTGTCCGTTCCAGATATCCGGAACCGTTCTACTGGGCGGGCTATGTGATGATAAGATGATGTTTTACTGATATAGATAGGGCCTATGAATATGGAACATCGGGACGAGATGTCTCTCAACTGAAAATCTGACAGTTTTCTCGGAATGAAAGAAATGTCCCGTCCTGATGCTCCTTTTATTAACAATGCCATGAAACTGAATAATAGACTTCTGTTATCCGTTCTTGTCGTAACTTCCTTGGTTTCAGGGTGCGACAGCTTTAAGCGTGCCGGTAGTGAAAAAATCTATGATGCACAGATTCTGGATTGTAACGGCAATCTTCTTGTGTCTTTTGCTCCATATACAGGCACAAACAGCCACCGTTCTATCGAGAATATACATCATTACGGTAATCTTGCGTATCGGACTCTGGGACATTATGATCCTCCACTGATAGTGAACGATGGGTACGGTCTTGTATGGAGCTGTAGAGATGAACTGTTTTCCGGGCATACCCTGAAAACGACAATCAATATAAGATTGCAGGCTGTTGCGGATTCATTGTTGAGGAAATCCCTCGCTGGAAAGGAGCATCTGGAATCTGCATGTATTGTCGTCCAGAATATCATGACAGGAGAAATCCCTGTTATCGTGAATCTCGGCAGGAACTTTGAGAACGAATTGTCGGAATGTTTTAACTATGCGGTCAGAGAATATGAACCTGGTGAGGTCCTGTCTCCAGCATCGTGGATGGTGGCGCTTGATGATGGTATGGCGTATTCCCATGCGGATCTTTCCGATGCCATTGCTTCCGGGAAATTGTCAAGAGTGTATGAGATGGTTCCTGACCATTATGTCAGGACGCTCAAGTCGTTTTTTCTTCCGGATTATTATGACGGGCTTGGCATAGATGGCTTGAGTATCGAGATATGTTCGCCGGAATCAGCCAACTGGAACTCTTCGGCTGTGCAGCATCTTATTCATGGCAGGGATATGTTCATGTCTCCTGTTCATGTGGCGGCATTTTATTCGTCTTTGGCCGCAGGGCGGATAAGCGCTCCTGAACTCGTCCGTAACCGTGCTTCCGGTTGCTGCGGGGATTTTTATGACAATATTGATACTGATATTATTATGGACGCGCTTGATTCCGTAGGAGGCGCTGGTCTTGTCGGGCGGGAGTCAGTATCATGGAAGATTGCCTATGACAATGGGAATGAGAAAAAATACTCCGCTGAAACCTTCGCAGGAATTTTTCCGGTGAATTTTCCTGAATACTCCATAGCTTGTGTCCTGTTTGAAGATCTTCCGGCTTCGGGCAATGAACAGGTGTCCGGAATTGCAAAGAATGTGTCTGCCAGTCTGTCGGAAGTGATTGCCGGTGAGGATTATGAACATTATAAAAGCCAGGAGAGTGAGGTTACTACACTGTGTTCTGAAGACGGGGTGGTGAAAGTGGAGACATGGGATACTGGTACTGGAGGAACAAGTCCGAACTTCAGAAGCGAGATGTATCTGAAAAGGCCGTCTGGAAAATATGTCAAAGTGAATGCGGAGTTCCTCTCGGACGTATTTGTTCAGGACCTCCATTGCGTAAGGAAAAACGATGGGAACTGCTACTATTTCGCAGTATGTTATGGCCGGGCTTCATCTATAGAGGCGACGAGATGGGTGAAAGCATTCCGTCTGAATATAAATGGCGGCGTCATGGAGGTGGATTTGCTTGATGGAAAATGGCGTTCAGAGGATGAACGGATGAAATTATATGTGGACTATGACATACCGCAATGGTATGACATGTTCGAAAGCTGCGGCTTCGACTGGATGTTCCATTATGACGCGTCTTCATCTGAACTATATGTTCCGCAGACGGACGGACTGAATCTTCTGGGCGGGTATGATGTGTTGCATTTTGATGGCGAGAGGTTCGTGGTGTCAGGTGAAAGGAAACTGGAACTGGAAAAATGCGAGGATAATATTTGATTGCTGGATAAATATGTCTAAATTTGGACAATGCGGATTTTCCGCAGGGGCCGGCTAGGCCCACTACATATAGAAAGTGTTTTCTGGTCGTCCTCAAGTGAGAATCTGATATTTCTTACCGAAAACAGGACACGAACAGCACTCTTTTTCCTTGTGTATCAAGCCGTGGCTGCGTCTTGTGCAGTTTGTGCTTCTGGGCGCGACGGTCTCCTATACATAGGAGTTTGAGTACCATCGTTTGTCGTTATTCGGGGTTTTGTTAGAACCTTCATTTGAACAGACTTTCGGAGCTTCACGCTTTCTGCTATATGCATAACCAAATTGTTGTATATGTTACGGCGTAAGATTATTAAAATCTTTTTCTGTTATTCTTCAGAAATGAGGAACATAGTTTCGCATGTTCAAAGGCATTGCATGAATCTGAACGTAATTGTTGATGATTGGTATATGCTAGAAACACTTTCTTGGGAATGTTATGGAGCAATGGGGGATTCAAAAAAAACTCCTCAAGATTATTATGATCAAGAAATTTTATCCAGCGATTATGTGGTTTTCATTTTGGGCGAAAATGTATATTCCGGAGTTAGGCATGAACTGAATCTGTGTTGTGAACATGTTTTGTCTGGGAAAAAGCGTAAACCGCAAGTTCTCTTGTTTCTGAAGCGTTCTGTATATGGCGGTGATAAAATCAATTCGTTGGCTATTCCTTCTGAGCGTTTTACTTATTGCCTTTTCTCGAGTCGCTATGAGATTGCCGACAATATGATACTTGTGCTTGGCAGAAAGCTTAAGTCGAGATTACGTGCTATTAAACATAATGAACCGGAAGATGGGCATGCTGAAGATGACAAGATAACCCAAGCCGTTTCATTACTTTCTACCAAAATGATAAAATCACGGGCGCATACACATAAAGTATCTTTTAGACCGAAATCATTGTCGACTAAAGCAATTATGAGTAGAGTTGAGAAGGATGTGACAACTGTGCGATATGATAATAAGGATGGTTTTATTGACTGATTAAGAGCGAAATGGCATCTCAAGAATACAAGAATTACGCATTTATAAGTTATCAACGTCGGGATGAAAAATGGGCAGAGTGGCTACAACGAAAATTAGAACATTATAGGCTACCTATTTCTGCTAGAAAGTCCGATCCATCTATTCCAGAACATGTTAGACCGATCTTTAAGGATACAACAGATCTCTCTGGTGGAAATCTATCTGATGTTCTTTGCAATGCATTGAGGTCCTCAAAATATTTGATTGTTGTATGTTCTCCGAATGCTGTTAGGTCTGCATGGGTCAGTAAAGAAGTGCAGTCATTTATAGATTCTGGTAGAGAAAGTTATATTATACCATTTATTGTAGCAGGAGAACCATATACAGAATCTGATGAGTGTTTTCCTGAAAGCCTTCGAAAGTTAAGAGGGGAGAGGGAGCAGCTAGCCATTAGTGTTAATGAAATGGGACGAGATGCAGCGGTTGTTAAAGTCGTTGCTCGAATGTTTAATTTGCAGTTTGACAAATTATGGCAACGTTTTGAACGCGAAAAGAAAAAACATTATAGATTAATAGTACTTGTATCATTGCTGGGAACATTAGGTGCGTTTATTATCTCCGGAATAATTTTCTCGCAGTTGAGAGATGTTCAGAAATATCAGGCACGTGCCGTCGCTTATCATGCACAGCAGTTGATGGAAGAAGGTGATTCATACCTTGCGCAGAAATTATTAACAGAAGTTTTACCGAACGAGCACCAGCTAATAACACGGCCATATGTTCCTGAAGTTGATTATGTCTTTCGAAAAATTGCCAAACATAATTTGTTCAAAACGAATAGCTTTGAAATGTATGATAAAACGCTTAGCCCGGATGGTAAATTTTTAGTCGCCCGGAAAGGGTCTAATTGTCTTAATCTGTGGGATATAAATAACGGGAAGTGTTACCATGCATTAGGGAACGAACCTTTATGGTCTTTTTCTTATAGCTGGGATGGTAAATATATGGCGACTTGTTCTCTTCGTAGCTTCAGCCTTTGGCAAGTTGACTCATTTAGGTGTATAAAGCATATAGATACATTGGAGGATTTTAGTTTTGTTTCGTTAAGCCCAGATGGACGATATGCGCTTTTGTCGATGCGTGACAATGCTTTTGAATTGTGGGATATAGAAAAAGAGAGGTGTATTAAGACATTTGGTGGGCATTCTGCAGATGTGGTCTTTTCTTTATTTAGCCCTAATGGGAAGTGGATAGTGTCAATGTCTAAAGATAATACTGTTTATCTTTGGGATTTTAATAATGGGAATTGTATGAAAAGATTTGAAGGGTGTACTTGTACAGCAAATGCTGCACTTTTTAGTCCAGATGGAAACTTTATTGTTATGGTATCAGATGGGAAAACTATTGTGTGGGATATAAATGGTGGCCGTTATGTTGAAAATCAAGACGAAAATACTGTCTATAAGGTGTTATTTAGTCCAAGAGGTAACTATTTAGTGTCAATATTGAAGGATAATACTATTGTTCTCTGGAATTTAGAAAAAGGAATATGTGTAAAGAAATTTGTGATGCAACTTTCCGAAGATACTGATATGGTTGATGCTGCCTTCGTGGACTATGATGAACAATCAATTATTGCAGTGTCTTCGTTTGGGCACGTTGGAATATATAGAATTGAAAATGAGTTAGAGTCTCGACTTTTTTGCGGTCATTCAGATAAAGTGAATACAATTATGTATAGCCCCAATGGTGAATATATTGTATCTGCATCAGATGATATGACTGTGCGTGTTTGGGACGCAGAAACTCGTCAATGCTTACATGTTTTGGAGGGACATACTTCACGAGTTATATCTGCCGCATACAGTCCTGATGGACAATATATAGTTTCGGTTTCAGCTGATGCCACAGTGTGTATTTGGAATGCAAATAATGGGAAAAGGATTCGTGTCTCGGAAAAATTGTCAAATCATCCAGCCATGTTCAGTAAGGACGGACGAATGATAGTTTTTTATCATCAGGATCAAAATTATAAATATAATTTTACAACTATGGAGTATAAAGGGCAAAATTTTGAATATCAAAGTGGGCATATGTATAGTCCGAATCACAAATATTGGATGTCTAAGTATAATAATCGTTTTGGCGTAGAAATCAGATCTACTATCAGGGCAGATCAAATAATAGAATGCTACCACCATCGTGGTGAAAGCCAATCTGTGGCATTTAGCCCAGATGGAAAGTATGTGGCGTCTGCGTCAGCAGATGGAAATATATATATATGGTATTTCCCGTCGTTACAAGAGTTGATATGCAAGGTTAATGATAAGTTTAAGAATAATCCATTGACAGATTCTGAAAGAAAAAAGTATTTTTTGAAATAGTTTTTTTAAGCGAGAATCATTAGTTGAAAATTAAAATCGTGCCTGTTGTATGTATCAAATATTCGGAAGTGAACAGTATGCTACGACTATTTGAGTGGTCGTTTTTTTTGTTAATTTAATCGACAAAAGCCTCCACAGATTCGTCTAATACCTAGTTTGTCAATAACACATCGAGAATAAAGTCCCGCTTAAGAATGCTTTTTCGTGACACGTAGACATATAAGTAGTTGTAGAGTATGAATGAATTATATTAGGGACTGTCGTGAAATGCCTAAAAAGTTTTCGACTTTCTTAACGAATTGATTGATAAAGGGAAAAGAATTCCCCAACCACCGACGAAAGTGGAAAATTGGGCGAATCGCAAAATTAATCTGCATGTAAAAAGTACGAAATTTTTCTGAAATAGCGCCAAACATTGCGTTTCCGGAGTTCAATTTTTCGATCTCATCTGCCTGACACGGAAACTTGCAGCCAATGCGAAACTCTTGTGGGGGGAACTGTATCATCGCCATGAAAAACAGACACAAAATCCGGCCGAAACGACCGGAAACAGATATAAAATATAAATTTTGATGAGTCGGACGCAGCGAAGGAAGGGATTGCCTGCGGCTTCGTTCAGATTGAAAACATTAAACGACAATCCCTAGATAAAATGTAAGAAATATGAAACTTGTCCGAAAAATCAGTTTGGTGGTCATGGGCTTATTGCTCATAGGATTCATAGGCTTAGGATTGTCAAGTGTGCGTGTGCAGATTGCGCTGTCAAGGATATCTCGCAGTGGTGGCGTTATGGATTACATTCTTCATAACTTCTTCCTTACAGCCGTCCTGCTGATAATAATCGGAGGCTTGGTTTTCCACTTGTTCAGGAAACAGAGCCGTTCCAGAAAATATGTACGGCGAATCGCCTTTGCAGCGATGTTCGTATGGCTGGCAGGCGTGGGAATATACTTCATCGGATTCAATGACGGGGGATGCCGGCACAATGCATTGGCGTTGTTCTTGCGTTCTTCATTGTCTTCCATCGAGATGTTCGTGTCCCATTCGGACCTGATAGAAGTCGCATCGAAATGGCATCATGATGCCGTGTATATGACATTGTTTTCATTGATTCATTTCTGTGCCGTACTATGCAGCGCATCTCTCATTCTTGGAGTGCTCAGCATATATCTCGATTCCAAATGGAAGATGAGGCGATGGTGCAGACAAGAAGGGCGTTTCTATGTCTTCTGGAACCAGTCCTCAGAGGCTTATGCTCTGGCGTCGAAGCTTAATGACGGACACATTGTATTCATCACTAGCGATGAGACTCCATTTTCGCAAGTCCCGCATCGTATGTCATTCAGTCATATTATCGGAACAGAATCATCCTATGGTAGGGAGCATATTGACCTTGGGTGCAGGATGATAGTCACTGATCAGGAAAATGCTTTATCGAATCTGAATAGATTGCACCGTGGGAAAGTAGCGTTCCTGTTCTTGTCTGAGGATGAGGACAAGAATATTCGAGATTGTCAGGAAGTAAGGTCAAGGTTCAATGTGGATGTGAACGTTGATGTTGAGTTCTATTGCCACGCTTCAGACTGTATGGAAAACAGACTTCGCACAGAGCATCTCATAGATTCTTCTTATCTGTCTGCGATGGAACTCAGACGCAATGCTGAAGCGCAGCCGGTGAACTTTGTCGAGCACGGGCGTACGGAATCCGGCAGGCCTGACGGCACTGTGACGAGTGAGTTCAATGCACTTGTGGTCGGTTTCGGCGAGACTGGACGTAAAGTGTTCGAATGGTTGTATGAGACTTCGGCATTTCTGGGCAAGGACGGACGCAGGGTATCTTACAGTCTTACTCTTGTGGATTCGTCTATGGATGACATACGCGGCACCTATCTGGCTGAGAAACCTGCTCTGAAGGACAATCCTGCACTGGATTTCCGTCAATGCAGCATTGGCTCGGAGGACTATTGGGGAATTGTGGAAGGGCTTGTCGGCAGAGGGCTGAACTATGTCGTGGTTTCTCTCGGTGATGACAAAACGAATGTGGGGGCGGCATTGGCGCTGTATAAATATGTGATGAGAAAGTCAACGGTCGGAGCGGACGGGAAAGCTGTCTATAACGGAGGAAAGTTCACGATATATGTGCGTGTCAGAGGCAGTAATTATGACGACATCCTGAAGAAATTCGATGACGGGGTAATCAGGTTTTTCGGCAATGATAACGATGTTTTTTCTCCAGCTATCGTGTTTGCTGAGGAGTATCTTGTTATGGCACAGACGTTTGAAAAGACATATAACAGACATTGTGGCGGCCAGTATGCGTGTGAGACATTACGATGGAATACTGTTGCCGATATGGTGAAGAACACAAGGAAACAGAGCCAGAATCTTGCAAATGCGTGCCACGTGAGTACGAAGATTCATCTTCTGACGGGCGGGACAATGTCGGAGGATATTCTGGAAAACCTTGATGCGATGGAACGAGTAAAGACACCGGAAGAATCGACAGGGGAGTACGTCTATGTGGATTCCGAAGGTCGAAGGCTTGAATATGAGTCGCAGTTGATGACTAACTTGGCTAAATGCGAACATCTGCGTTGGATGGCCGCCGTGGAGATTTTGGGCTATACCTGGGACAATGCAGGCGGAACATCCTGTGATGATATCCGTATGACGCATAATTGCCTGGTATCCTGGGAAAAGCTTGGTGACATCTATAAGAAGACAGGCAAGGAATATCGCCAGTATGACTACAATGTTGTGGAAACCAGCATAAGACTATATCTCGATCATGGAAAAATCAATGAACAATGAAAAAAAAGACAACCTGTAACATTACACGGTAATTGTCGTATAGCTTCCAGATGTGGTGATGTGGATACAATAATGTTCAAGTGTAATAATAAATAGATTTTTCCACTGATAGTTTCGATACGTATAATCACTCTTCATAAGAAAAATGGAAAAACGTAGATATGAACCGAAGGCTATCGACACTAGGGCAGTGGAGATACCTAAAGAACTGGAGGCATTGACGGAGACATTGGCCCGGAATACACACGAAGTGTGGGCCGCATCCCGGTTGGCACGAGGATGGAAATGGGGTCCGGTAAGGGACGACATTCTTAAACGCCACCCGAATCTTGTTTCTTATGAGGAACTTACGGAGGAAGAGAAAGACTACGACAGACACACATCGATGGAAACCATAAAAGTAATTCTTTCGCTCGGCTACGAGATAATGTTTCGTGGCAGCGAATGACGTTGATAGAAATAGAATAATGAACATTCAAGAAAAAAGACTTATAGAGGCGTTCTTGGACACGGGAAATGCCGCATTGCACAATAAGGCGGTGGAATTGCTCTTCTATGGGCGAAAGGGCACGGATGCCAATGGACGGACAATCTGCCGTGAATTTGATGTTACACGTGCGATTAAGAACGCCGTATCGATTTATTATTCAGGCTCATTGTACGCCGGGCGCCAGAAAGAAGTGTACGATACATTCGTCAGCTTGTTCCACGCATATCTGCTGAAACTGAATCCGGATAAGCTGCGAGGGATAGACAATCTCCAGAACTGGATGTTTAGAGTCGCGAAGAATTTTGCCAATAGTCACAGACGTGAGGTCAATGAACTGCTTGGGATTGAGGACAATGTTGTCGGATTCAGCATGGCGATGGATGTAGACAACCGAGAGGAAACCGGCTGCATGGATTCAAGAAGCCCGGAAGATGGTGAACCTTATATGAGAAAAATTCCTGAAAAGGACAATGATGCGGACTCGTCGTCAGAGCACTCCTCCAAATGGGCGGAAGAACTCATTGCCGAGTACATATCCAGAATAGCGCACCCATATTATAGAGAGGTGCTGTATGCTGTAGATGTCAATGGAATGGCTATGGAGGATTTTGCTGAGGAGCAAGGGAAGAGGCTGTCGGCTGTCCATAATGATCATAAGCGGGCGATGTCTGCATTGATCCAGGCCGCATTGCCGGATATCCGGTGGCGAGCACCGAAATTGTACGAAAGTTTTAGATTTGAGTTGAACGATGCCGAATCAGAAGTGCTTGAGCGATTCTTTTATCACAATATCATAACTGATATGCCAAGAGTGATAAAGGCGTATGTGAAACTGCTTAAAATAGCAAAGCGTGATGAAAGAATGTCTTGAGTGTCGGCGAAAATGATTTTATGATGAAAACAGAGATAGATATTAAGAAAGTTGATAGGTTCCTGGCAGGAAAGACCAGCCCTGAAGAGACTGTTGAGATTCTGGCCGCCATTTCCGTGAATCCGAAGTTGGAGGAATATGTCGTGACGCAGAAGCGCCTGAATTATGCTGGTGAACAGCTTGAAGATTATGGCTGCTTCATTCCGGCTGGCAGTATGGCGGCTGATGACGGCAAGAATCTATGTGACCTGCAGTGCGAAGCCTTTATCCTGAAGAATGTTGGCGTTGAGGTTTCTGAAGAAGACTTGGCGCATGAGTCCAGAATGAACTATTGGCTTAGAGGACAAGGGACGCCATTGTTCAATATGGGAAAACTCCTGGAGAGCAAAGGATATCTTGTGAACAGGATCTATAATGCTGACATCGAGGCGGTCATAGGAGCCTTGGAAAAAGGATATTTCGTCATCGCGGTCGTCAATGGAGCTGTACTGAGCGGGACGATGCCGGACATACTCTCAGATGATTTCAACTTGGATGATGATCCGAATCATGCCGTCGTCGTCACGAGTGTTTCTGGAGACAGAAAGACCGTGAGTATATTCAATCCTGTCGAGACCGGAGATTCCGAAGTTAGACAGTGTTCGTTGCATACCTTTGAGGATGCATGGTCCGAGTCGAGGCATTATATGGTACAGGTGCGTAAAAAAAAGTTTCCGGAAGAGTATATTCCGCAGCCGGTGGATGTGAGCGATGTGGAGTTGAGTTCAGAACTGCGGGAACTTACGGAAATGATAGCTGAGAATGCTCACGATGTATGGGCTGATAGCAGAATGAAAGAAGGTTGGACTTATGGGAAGGAAAGGAATGATGCGGAGAAGAAAAACCCGGACCTCCTTCCGTATGGCGAGCTCCCGGAGAGCGAGAAAGAGTACGACAGGCTTATGGCGATACACACTATAAAACTAGTCAAGCGGCTAGGCTACCGTCTTGTGAATATAACCAGTATGTATAAGTGCCCTGCCTGTGGAGATGTGATAGAACCGGACTATAACTTTTGTCCGAACTGTGGTCACAAGCTATCGTGGGAGGATTTCAGATAATTTCTTTTAAGTGGCGGTCAGGACTGTTGTTTGGCCGCTCTTTTTATCTCGTATTTACTTTGCTAAAAAAGGTGTACGCTGCTGATAGTTTTGTCTGGACTCTATGCTCTATATATGTGAAAACAAAATTAAAGAAGCTATGAGTACATTCGATTCATCTAAAAGATATGAGGTGTCATTCTCATTCATTCCGAGTGCTGTCAATGCTATAAAGACAGTCTTTGAGGCCGAAGGCTTTGAGTTTGAGAAAAAATCCGGGACATTGAGCAAGACTGTCATTGAGGTGACCAAGGGTGACCTTGTAAGACAGGCGATAGGCCTGAAACAAGGACTTCAGATAACGTTTAAGCACGATGGACAATATGTAAATGTCGAGGCTAAGGGCATCGTCGTGAAGAACCAGCTGATTGCATCTGCCATTACATTGTTCGTGACCTGGCCGGTCCTGATTCCTCAAATCATAGGTCTGATAAATCAGTCCAAGCTGGATGAAAAAGCCATTGCGGTCATAGACTCCGCATTCGCATCATACAATACAGATAACGGTGAATTCTGTACATGCTGCGGTGCGCGTGTCTCGAATGGTGAAACTCATTGCCCTCATTGTGGTGCGGCTCTGTGAAAATCAACATTGATATTATATTGACAACTTTTAAACTTTTTCTGAAATGATACCATATACTTATTTTATACATCCGGAGGATGAGTCTGCCCTCAATGCGATGAAGAATGTCCCTGGATTTGACACTCTAGTGAAGAAATTCATGCAGGTTGGCTATGAGGCGATGCTGCACGGAGTAAATATGGCTTCGAAAATCAGGCTCTCTGAGACACAGCTCCCTGAAATCTATCATAAGGTCACGAAAATATGTGACAAGCTGGAGATTGGTTATCCCGAAGTTTATTTGGAGATGTCTCCTTACCCGAATGCCTATACTTATGGGGATACGGATATCTTTATGGTGCTGACAAGCGGTCTGTTCGATTATCTTGACAGTGATGAGATAGATTCTGTCATTGCGCACGAATGTGGACATATAGTCTGCCATCACGTTCTTTATCATACGATTGCGGAATTTCTTCGGACGGGAGTCACAGGTCTTATAGGTGACCTTGCGGAACCTCTGAAACTTGCGGTTTACTATTGGGCTCGCAAGAGCGAACTGAGTGCGGACCGTGCGGCGGCTCTCACATGTGGAGTTGAAACTGTCGTAAAGACTCAGCTGCGTCTTGCCGGTGGCCCTAAAGTGCTCACGGATAATGTCAATATCGAAGAGTGGGCGAATCAGGCTGAACAATATGAGGAGATTCGCGGCGGCTCTCTTTGGAACCGGTTCCTCCAGATGGGTGCGACGATGATGCTGGACCATCCGTTTGCGGCGGTACGAGTTCGGGAGGCACTTAATTGGGCCAAGACTGACGAGTTCAAGACTGTATCTGATTTGATTGCCGGAAAGGTGCGCTTGTGCCCACATTGTAATCAGCCAGTATCCCCGGAATGGGTATATTGCAAGCATTGCGGAAATAAATTGTGACGGTAGTGATAGTTTTGCTGATCTGTCTCGCTCTGTAATTACAGAAAAACAAACAATTAAACTTTCAAGATTATGGCAAACAAAGCATTAGCCTTAGCGGCACTTATGGTAGTAAGACAGATGGACAAGTCTCTTCGTGAGGACATACCTGATGATATCGTGAACAATATATATGGCTTCGCAGGAGGTGCGGTGGCAGCATCGCTGGTTCCGGTTCCTGGACTGGACGTGGCATTGGCGACGGCGGATATATGGATGATGTATGTCAGAATCAATAGTCTTCTCGGTATATCATTTTCAGAGAACATGATGAAAAGTATCGGTTCAGCGGTGATTGCGAACCTCACGGCAAATATCGGTCAGATGGCAGTGGGCAGTGCGTTGAAATTTATCCCAGGCATAGGTAGTGCCATAGGAGGAGCGCTGATGGGAATGGCTGTATTCGGTACCACTGTAGCAGCCGGTTGGATATATCTGAAGGCTCTCTGCAATTTCTATGAAAACGGAGGAGATGGAGATCTTGAGGCTACGGTCAAGGATGTCCTGAAGAATGACAAGGATGAGATTCGCAATATCGTTAAAGAAGAGAAGAAAAACTATCAGAACAAATAGTCATTTCAATACTGCCGTATGATTCGGTTGTGAAAACTGCAATGGACTAGTTGATGGGCAGTAAGAAGACAGAAGAAAACCCGGACTAATTTTAGATAAATCATGAAAATATTCGATTTTTTTAAGAGCAAAGCTGCTGATAACCAGAAAAGTATTACTCTTGAAGACTGTGTCGTCAAGATGTTTGAATCGGCAGGGATAGCGCCTGACAGGAAAGGAAACATGTTCCATACGGAAGTGCAGGGAAAGCATTGCGCTTTCGATGTGGCTCTGGCTCGTGGTGACGGGAATAAGCTGATTGCCTATGTCCAGTTCCCTTTGCCTGTCGATAAGAATGTGGCCTATGCAGCTAATTATGAAGTAAAGAGAATCTGCAAGGATGAGGCGGAAAAATTTTCTGGAACAACGCTCCAATTAATCGAGAAGGATAACGGTTATGACATCGTCGCGATTACGCTGAAGCCATTTGGGAAATTGTCGGATAATACTCCAGACGAAATCCGCAAGGCGATGATTCAGACTGTGGATATACTTGATGATGAAAACTTTGCATCATTAGCTGCTGCTATATTCGGGTATAAGTCCTATGAAGTGGTGAAGCAGAATATGAAAGCGGTAACAGCAGACGGGAATAAGGTGTCTCTTCACCTGAACGACGGCTACCGGGAGCTTCTGGGAAAAACTCCAGGTCTCAATAATTCCCGATATCTTGGACGGCTTATGGCGTATGCGACGCATATAATGATGGCGAAGGACAATGATGAACTTGTGAACCGTGCAGCAGGAACTTTGAAAGAATCGTTCGACGGGTTCATTCAGGAAATCTACAATGTGGCGGATGAAAAGGAACGAAATCTGATAAGAATGCTGCGTTTTCTCGGCACGGTGAAGACTAAGAATAACAGCGGTGCTGAAGACGATTTCGTTGTGGGCAGAAACGAGGCCAAGAGCTATCTTGATGCATCTGGGGATCCGTGGCGATTGGTGTATGGAGAGAACTTGGACAATCCGGATGTCCCTGGATCGGATAAATAAGAAAGTATTGAACTAGTTATGAAACTGATTGGAAAAGTAGGCTTGGCAGTCGTGGCGGTTTCGCTGATTATGGTTATTGGGACTGCATTGTCCGGAATCCGTGTGCGGACAGCATTGACAAGAATGTTCGGAGGAGACGGAAATGTTTATAAGGCGGAGGTCCCTATGGGGCGAGTCCTTGACTGCAATGACAGCGTCCTTGTCTCATTTGTCCCTGAGTACAATGTCTTCCTGGATTGTGCATTGGCGAACTCCTCTTCCAATAGGCGAGATCTCCATGCTCTGGCAGAATCTCTCGCTGTGGTTCTGCCTTCCCGCACAGCTGAAGGCTGGAACGCATATATACATGAAGGCATCCGCACAAACAGGAAATATCTGCCCCTTGCATACAAGGTTCCGCAAGGTGTGCTGGATGTGTTGAGGACTTTCCCGATATTGAAGAGACGCCGTTTCCGGGGCGGTTTCATTGTGGAGCAGAATAGGCGTGCAGTGTTCCATTATGGCGGGTTTGCGCGGCGGACACTCGGCTATTGTGCTTCTGGACGTAGAGGAAATGGAAGAGTCGGCATTGTCGGCAATGCGTACCAGGACCTGCTTCATGGCATTGATTTCAGGTCTTCAATAAATATAAGGTGGCAGATGGCGGCTGATTCCATGCTTCGCGCTGAGATTCCGGATCCTGAACAGGTTAAAGGGGCCTGTCTGCTTCTGATGGATATCCATGACGGCTCCATTCCTGTGATAGTGAATTTTGGACATTATGGCGGCAGTGCAGCGCTTGGAGAATATTATAATTATGCAGTCGGGTTCGGATATGAACCAGGTGCTGTAATGGAACCGCTTTCCTGGCTTGTGGCGTTTCGTGACGGAATGTTCCATACCGGAAAAGAACTTGCTGAGGTGCGACGTGACAGCAGTATTGCTGCAGCATTTAGATTCTCCTCTGGCAGTTATGTGGAATCTCTGAGGTCATATATGGCACCTGATTTGTGCGATATGATGGAATTGTCAGGCTGCCGGAATGCCGAGTTCTCAGAGGCTTCATCGGCAGTGAGCGGACTGGTCTTGGGAAGAGAGATGACAATGTCGCCGCTTTGCGTGGCGTCATTTTATGCCGCTCTGGCTTCAGGTGAGATGTTGCGTCCGCATCTGAAGAAGTCAGACTGCCGTTCAGGAATTGACAGCGGGCAGCAACCGTTCGCCGGCATTGACCTTGGCGTCATTACGGGTGCATTGGACACGTCTGGCATTGTAACAGGCCTGAGTTCTGTGTCGTCGTATGCTGATTATGATGTGGCTCCAGGCGCAGGAGTGACTTATGCAGGCTTTTTCCCTCGTGAAAAACCGGAATTTGCAGTCGTCTGTGCCATGTTCGGAGCACGGAATGTCCCAGCTGAAGCCCTCGGCGATGTTGCAGCGGTGGCCTCCCGTATAGCAGAAAGGATTGTTTCTGAAAAGAAGCAGGAATAAGCTGCTTCAATAACAAATGATGTCAGACATTCACCACGTCTATTTTCCAGTCCTCCAATGTCCGTGATACAGTTGATATGTTCACGCCGACCTTGACAAGCCGCTTGCCATCCTCGAACCGGAAAGGTATCATATATCCCTTGTCATCAATTTGTTTCAATGCCGTCTCGGCGGAGCTGTCGACTTTGAATTCGAATACATATATTGAATTGTCAGTCCAGCAGACGGCATCGGCGCGTCCTATGGCTGATTTTTCCTCTGTCCTGATGTAATACCCGAGGAGAGAAAAAATCAGGTAGATAATTGTCTGATAATGTTTTTCTGTCTTGTTCTCCAGGTCATTCGGCATTGCTGCAAGAAATGCCTGCATGCGGGACAAGGCTTCTTCCACATTGCCTTTTCTTAATGCTGCATTGAACCTGATGACAAAAGACGCACTTGCCGGATCCTGATTGTTGTATCTGGCAAGCAGTGAGTTCAGAAAACCGTTGCGCACCTCTTTATTGGGGTATCCGAGCGTGTATGATTCCGTCTCTTTGTCGTAGGCTTTTATTGTAAGATATCCGGTCTGGTAAAGCAGCGGAATGGGGTTGTCAGTAACTTCCGGAGACACATTGAATTCGTTGACTGAGATGTACTCCATCTTGTCGAATTCACGCTCATCGATAGGCTTCCTGTCCAACCTTTCCAGAAGATAGGTAGGCGTTGCCGTCTCGAACCAATAGCTCTTGAACTGCTTGTCCGCAAATGCGTTAAGCAGACTGAACGGATTGTAGATGTCTTCAGACCCTTCGCAGAAATGGTATCCGTCATAGTTCTCCTTGAGCAAATCGAAAGTCTTTTCTATGCTGATACCTTCAGCTTCTGAAAGAGATTTTATTTGAAAATCAAAGTTGTTCTCAAGCTCTGACTGGGAAATTCCGCAGATTGCAGAATATTCAGGAAGCATCGAGATATTCTTGAGGTTATTGAGCTCGCTGAATATGCTCAACTGCGCAAATTTATTGATACCGGTGATGAATACAAAGCGCAGATATGGATCGAGGCTCTTTATCGGGCTGTAGAAATTGCGCATAATCTGGCGCATAGGCTGAATCTGCTCTCTGTCATTTATGACATCGAGAAGCGGAGCGTCATATTCATCAATTATGATAACAGCTTTTTCACCGGTCTGTTCGGTGGCTCTGTGCACGAGACCTTCCAGACGCTGGTTTATGTTTACATCTTTCACTCCTCTTCCATATGTCTGCTCATATTCATACAACTTCTTGTCCATCTCTTCAAGCAGAAGAGCTTCCGTCATGTGCTTTGCTGTGGACATGTCGAAATAAAGGACGGGATGCTGTTTCCATTCTTTTTCCAGATTCCCGGCTTTCAAATTATTGAACAGGTCTTTTCTTCCTGAAAAATATGCCTGGAAAGTTGAGGAAAGCAGCGATTTCCCGAAGCGGCGTGGGCGGCTCAGGAACACATAATTATATTTATGTGCTATGTCGTAGATATATTCTGTCTTATCAACATAGATATACCCTCCTTCGATAATTTTGTCGAATGTCTGTATCCCAATAGGAATCTTATCGTCTCCTCCGTTCATGTCCAATATATATTATGTCAATGCCTGAAAGCAAAGATAATAAAAATCCCGATAATAGATATCTGCCTTATTGCCAGAAATACCATACCTGCGGTTCCGGGGCTTTTTGCGTTGTGGAAGGTCGATATTTTTTAGTAAATTTACCGGCTGAACATTAATATCCGACATTGTTATGTGGAGAACGGTACTTGTCATATTTTCATTGCTGCATGCAGTCTGCGCGGGGGCTGTAACGTCCGGCACGGACAAGATTACATTGTCAGATTTGGACAATGTGATACGCAATGCGAAGAACTATGACAGGGTGAGGGAGGACCGCCTGGACTCGTGCAGGACGGCTCTGGAGCGGAGCAAGTCATTGGAACAGAGGTATCTGATCTATTTCGACATGCGTTATACATTCGACCGGTACAGGACGGATTCGGCTACCTTTTATGCATTGAAATCTCTCGAAGCGGCGAAAGCGCTAGGTCGTCCGGACTATGTCGGAGCGTCATCCATAGCACTCGCCAAGCAGTATCAGACTTCGGGAATGAGCTATGATGCCCTGGCTACTCTGAACATGGTGGACAGGAGTGCATTGCCGGCAAAAGAAAGGGAAGAGATGTATCTCTTCTATATGAGTACGTATGAATCTCTTGAGGAACTCAGCATGGATAAGAGTCTCAAGCATTATTACAGTTCGAAGGCTCGTGAGTATAAGGACTCTATTGTCTGTCAGTTCCCCGACAATGTTACCATCAAAAGCGAGAGCCTTGTGGTGGAAGGCGATTACAAGAGCGCGCTGGAGATGCTGCTGAAAAAGTATGAATCCCTTTCCCCAGAAGCTATCGAAACCGGTCCTGTCGCCATCGCCATCGCTGATATTTACCTTACGATAGGGTGGAGGGATGCCGCCAAGGATTACATGATAGCCTCCGCCTATTCGGATCTTGTCAATGCCAAGAAGGAATATGTCGCGCTGAGGATGCTCGCCACCATGCTCTATGAGGACGGTGACATAAAAAGGGCGTACTCTTATCTGAACAAGGCTCTGGAGGATGCCAACTTCTGCAAGGCAAGGCTGAAGGTGGATGCGTTGGCACCGCTCATTTCCATTGTCAATGAGTCATATCTCGAAGTCAAGAAGAAGGACCTGAGGATATTGTTGGCAGCTTTCGGTGTGTTGTGTTTCCTCATATTGCTCATGACGGTCCTGCTGTTCGTGAACAAGAGCCAGCGTAAGCGTCTCGAAGTTATGAAAGATGAGCTTACCGCATCGCAACAGCTTCAGGAAGAGGCAAATAAGATTGTCAAGGAGTCGAGCAACATCAAGAATACATATATCACCCAGCTGATGCTCGAATGTATCTCCAGGATCGAGCGTCTGGACAAGTACAGGAAGAATCTGAACAAGAAGGCCATTGCAGGTGACATCCAGACGTTGAAAAAGGACCTCAAGTCGAATGCCGTGGTGGAAGAGGAGTGGGCATCGTTCTACAGCGTCTTCGACAAGACCTTCCTGTCGTTGTTTCCGACCTTCATCGCGGATTTCAATAATTTTCTCCAGCCGGAATTCCGGATCTCGATAAAAGACTCGTATGTCCTGTCTCCAGAACTGCGGATTTATGCGCTGATCCGTCTGGGAATCGACAGTACGGACAGGATTTCCCTCCTCCTGAGATACTCCCGATCCACCATCTATGCGTACCGTTCGAGGACCCGTCTGAAGGCGGTTTCTCCACAGAGTTTCGAGGACCAGATAAAAGGAATTTCGTCCATTTAGCTCGAAAAATGGTTTATTTTCCATTTATATTTTTAATATAGTATATTTTAATCAAAACGTTGGTAATCAAGTATTAAGCTATTAAATTCATTTGTATTTTCATTATTACATATTGTTATTGATTTTCATGTTGCATACCTTTCAGAATAATTAATAACACTGTCATAATAATGAAAAGATTCCTTGCATATCTCTTTTTTGTAACGTTTGGCATCGCCTCGCTTTCTGCGGGAGAAGTGGAAACTGCATTTTCTCCGGACGGAAAAATCAGACTTTCATTTTCATTGTCAGAAGACGGACGTCCGCAGTATTCTGTGGATTGCGGTGAATTGCCTGCGGTACTGACGAGCGGTATGGGATTCGAACTGATGGGAAATTCAGCCGACTTGAAGTCACATCTCGACAGGGAATTTGAAATTGCCGGAACCTCACGTGGTGAGTCCGATGAGACGTGGAATCCTGTATGGGGAGAAGAGACTTCCATCAGAAATCATTACAATGAATTGCTGGTCAACTTGAAGCAGCGTCAGACCGGCAGGGAGATGGATATCAGGTTCAGGGTGTATGACGATGGAGTAGGCTTCCGCTACGAATTTCCGCAGCAGAAGTCTCTGGTCTATTTTGTCGTAAAGGAGGAACGCACACAGTTCGCCATGCCTGGAGATGTCACTGCCTGGTGGATTCCGGCAGACCATTATACACAGGAATATGACTATACGTGCTGCCGTCTTTCTGAGATCAGGGAAGTGAACAGCAATCGCATGAACAAGAACATGTTCTCGCCGACCGGCGTGCAGACCTCGCTTCAGCTCAAGACAGACCAGGGACTCTATATGAACATTCATGAGGCTGCCCTTGTGGACTATGCCTGCATGCATCTGAATCTGGATGACAAGAATTTCGTTTTCGAATCCTTCCTCAATCCTGATGCGACAGGTGCGAAAGGCTATCTTCAGGCACCTATGCACACGCCTTGGCGCACAATCATTGTCAGTGACGACGCACGTGACATTCTCGCTTCCCGCATGACGCTGAATCTCAATGACCCTTGCAAGATCGAGGACACTTCCTGGATAAGACCTATAAAATATGTAGGAGTATGGTGGGAGATGATTACCGGCAAGTCGCAGTGGTCCTATACTTGGGACCTGCCTTCCGTTCAGCTCGGAGTGACTGATTATACGAAGGTCAAGCCTCATGGCCATCACGGCGCCACCACTGAAAACGTGAAGAAATACATTGACTTCGCCTCTGAAAACGGCTTCGACGCCGTGCTTGTCGAAGGCTGGAACGAGGGCTGGGAAGACTGGTTCGGTCACCTGAAGGACTATGTCTTCGATTTCGTGACGCCATATCCGGATTTCAATCTGGAAGAAATCCGTGACTACGCCAAGTCCAAAGGCGTGGAAATGATCATGCATCACGAGACCTCCGCTTCTGTCAGAAACTATGAAAGACATCTCGACACGGCATATACATTTATGAAAAACAACGGCTACAATGCCGTGAAATCCGGTTATGTCGGAAATATGCTCCCGCGCGGCGAGATGCATTACAGCCAGTGGATGGTCAACCATTACCTTTATGCCGTCACCCAGGCCGCCAAATACAAGATAATGGTCAATGCCCATGAGGCGGTGCGTCCGACCGGACTGTGCAGGACCTGGCCTAACCTCATTGCCAATGAATCTGCGCGTGGCACCGAGTATCAGGCGTTCGGCGGTTCCAAGCCGGGACATGTCTGCATATTGCCTTTCACCAGGCTGTTGGGCGGTCCGATGGACTATACCCCGGGCATCTTCGAAATGAATATCAGCAAGTTCAGTCCGGGCAACAAGTCACATGTCAATGCCACGATTGCTAACCAGCTGGCCCTCTACGTGACGATGTATTCACCATTGCAGATGGCTGCCGACCTTCCGGAGAACTACGAAAGGTTCCCGGATGCGTTCCAGTTCATAAAGAATGTGGCCATGGAGTGGAGCGAGTCGCGGTATCTTGAAGCCGAGCCTTTCGAATATGTCACTACGGCGCGCAGGGTCAAGGATTCCGGAGACTGGTTTGTAGGGTCTACTGCAGGCGCAGCGGGACACGTTTCCAAGATATCCTTCGATTTCCTGGAACCGGGCAAGAAATATGAGGCCACGCTCTATGCCGATGCGCCGGATGCGGACTACAAGACAAATCCACAGGCATACACCATCCGCAAGATGAAGATTGGCCATAATTCGAAACTTGTCCAGAAATGCGCCGCAGGTGGCGGATATGCGATGGAAATCAGGGAAATCAAGAAATAAAACTTTAAGTATATGATAATCAATAAATTGAAATTTATCTGCGCTATCGGAGCCGTATTTTTATGCGTCTCCGCTTCGGCGTTTCAGAAAGAAGACTTCAAGGCAGCTGAGAAAGCGGCGTCGGGAGTGATTGCCAGGACTCTCGGAAGGAAACCTTCCAATGTGAAACTTGTAGTTACCGGCCCGATGGAGGGCAGCGAATACTTTTCCACAGAAGTGAAGAAAGGCAAACTTACCGTGAAGGGAAGTTCCGCCGTGGCAGTCTGCCGTGGTTTCTATGACTATGTCACATCGAATCACTATGGCATCTCCACCTGGACAATCAACAATATCGTCCTCCCGGAAAAGCTTGCTGACCAGCCGCTTAAACTTGTCACCACTCCCTTCGTGCTGAGACAATACATGAATGTCTGCACTCTCGGCTACACCATGCCTTACTGGAAATGGGAAGACTGGGAGAAGGAACTCGACAGGATGGCCCTGCATGGAGTGAACATGCCGCTTTCACCTATCGGAAGCGAAGCTATTTTCGCCCGCGTATGGAAGAAACTCGGCCTGACGGATGAGGAAATAGGCAAGTTCATCACCGGCCCGGCTTACCTGCCATGGTTCAGGATGGGCAATATGTCAGAGCTTGACGGCAATCTCACCCAGAGCTGGTATGACAAGACCATCGCCCTGGAACACAAGATGATAGACAGGATGAACGACCTCGGAATGACACCTATTTTCAATGCTTTCGCAGGTTTTGTCCCTGAAGCGATCAAGCGTGTCTATCCTGACGCGAATCTCATCCACACCGGCTGGGATGACGGCCCGTACTATGTGTCCAATTTCATTTCTCCTGAAACGGACCTGTTCCAGCTGATCTCGAAGACATATATCCAGGAATGGGAAAAGGAATTCGGAAAAGGCAAATACTACATCGCCGACAGTTTCAATGAAATGAAGGTTCCGTTCGCCGAGCGTGGCACAAAGGAGCGCCATGAACAGATTGCCAGCTATGGAAAGTCTCTGTATCAGTCCATTGCCGCTGCCAATCCGGATGCGATATGGGTACTTCAGGGCTGGATGTTCGGATATCAGAGATATATCTGGGATCCGGAGAGCATCGAAGCATTGTTCTCCAATGTACCTGATGACAAGATGCTCCTCCTGGACCTGAGCGTGGACTTCAACTATGGAATTTGGGAGAATGAATATACATGGAACTATGCCAAGGGAATTTACGGAAAGCCATGGATTTACAGTACCATTCCAAACTTCGGCGGACGTACCGCCCCTGTGGGAGCATTGGACTTCTATCTCAACGGCCATCTGAATGCCCTCAGCTCCGCCAATATGGGAAATCTTGTCGGTGTCGGCACCGCTCCGGAAGGCGTGGAGAACAACGAAGTGATTTACGAAATCCTTTCCGATGCATGGTGGAGCACATCCCACAAGGATATCCACGAGTGGCTGAAGAATTATACACTTAACAGATATGGCAAATGCCCTGAGCCGATGATTACATTCTGGAACAAGATGCTCGAAAGCTCTTACGGAATGTGTTCAAGCCGTGCCCAGTATGTAGTCCAGAGACAGCCGTTCTACGGTCTCGGAGGTCGTTACGAGGTTTCCAAAGCTCATTTTGAAGCATTGGAAGCATATATCGCAGCGGCCTCGGAACTGGGTGACAATGAAGCTTATCTTACCGACCTCGCCATGTGGGCAGGTTTCTATGCGTTCGGCAAAGCTGACCTGCTCGTAAAGCAGATCAACGAGGCTTATCTTGCAGGGGACAATGACAGGGCTGCCGCCATGGAAGTCCGTTTCAAGGACCTGATGCTGCGTGCCGACAGGCTTTTGGACAAGAATCCTGTAACCCGCATCCAGAGATGGATCGACTATGCCCGCAGTTGGGGTGACAATCAGCAGGAAAGCGACAAGTATGAAGAAAACAGCCGCAGAATCGTGACCACGTGGGGTGTCAGCTATCCTGATGCCGGTCTCAATGACTATGCATGCAAGATTTGGTCAGGCCTTATCCGCGACTACTATATCCCAAGATGGCAACATTTCTTCGATGCCAAGAAAGCAGGCAAACCATTTGACTTCGCCGCTTGGGAGGGCAATTTCACCGAGGAGAAGAAACTCTCCGATTTCGTTCCGGTAAAGGACCTCGTAAAGGAATCACAGGACCTCGTGAACGTCGCCAAAGACATTGAACCTCTTGAAGGCCAGGGCCTTTCAGGTTGGACATCATTCGAGATGCGCGACAGCAGCACATTGATTATCCGCATGATGGAACCGGAAGACTACATCCCGGTCAAAGCCCTGAGATTCAGATGGAAGAGGGGCGAGGACAATGTCATCCTCAAGCGTGTGCAGGTCAATGCTGCCGGCTGGGTGCGTTCCGTCAAGAAGGACATCAATATCGAAATCGGCAAGGACAATCCGGTAGTGGAGATACCATTGGAATACAAGCGCGACCAAACTTACCAGTTCATCTATGTCCATATCGAATTGGCAGGAACCAAGCTGAACGGTGACTCACAGGTCGCAATCGAATATGTAAAATAATAATTCAATATGATGAAAAAACTTATATCAATCATCGCTATGGCAGCCGTGCTTTTCTGCGGTTTGTCATGCAGCAAAGACAATTCAGTTCCTGAGATTGAATTGAAGAGCGTTTCCGCTACGTCGTTCGATGCTGCAGGAGGATTCGGAACGGCAGTCGTAGAGACAGGCGGCCTCAAATTGACGGCCGAGTCATCTGCGCCGGATTGGCTTCGCGTAAGTGTCGCCGGTTCTTCAGTCCTGTTCAATGTTTTCTCTTATACAGGTGATACGGAGCGTACTGCGGACATTACAATCAATGCTGAAGGCAGCAATTCCGTCAGCTTCTCAGTGAAACAGTCACCGTTCAAAGGAATCATCATAAGTGAATCCAGCCTGGAATTCTCTGATTCAGAGCAGAAATTGCAGACACTTGTAAAGTGCACATCTGATTTCAGCGTGGAAATCCCTGAGAATCCGGATGGCGTCTTCTCATTCGAGAAATCCGCAAGCGGTGTGACATTCATCGTAAGCAAGGCACAGAGCCGCAGGGCGTTCTCCGGACGCGCAATCATCACCCCTTCAGACAAGAGCATTGAACCGGTATATGTAACATTGACACTCCCTAAGAAACCGGACTGGTATTATCTCTTGGGCACTTGGAAAGTGGCAAAGAACGCCGATGAGTGCGGAGACAAGAGCGATTTCGTGTTCGCGACAGAAAAGATGTACGAGTCATTCTCGGTTACGGTTCAGAAAGGCGAGCTCGTGAATTATCCTTTCTCAGCCCAGCTGGTGGACGGCAAAGTAAGAATCGGCATCCAGGGCTTCGGTAAAGATGAGGCTGCAAACAAGTACTACTCAGTGCATTTCAACGGGCCGACTTCGTCCAATCCGTCAGGATTCTACATCTTCTCTACAGAGGGTCGTGCCGCTTGGGATGCCGAACCTGTATTCGATGATGTGAACCACACAGTCACTCTTTCATTCGAGAATGCAAAACTGAACAGCAACGATATCCCTCAGCAGTTGAACATCTGGTGGAGTCGTGACAGATTCTTTGCATTCACTACACGTATTGTAGCATATCAGCAGCTTGTGCTTACCAAGGAATACACAGAATAGTAACAGCTTATGAAAAGATTGATTATATCAATGCTGCTGTCGGTCATCTGCGCGCTATCAGTTTTTGCGCAGCAGACATTGACAGTCAGCGGTACGGTCAAGGACGATGCCGGTGAGCCTCTCATAGGTGTCGTCGTGGCAGTGGCGGGCACGGGCAATGCCGCCGTCACGGACCTTGACGGTAATTATACATTGACGAAAGTCCCCGCAGGAGCCAAACTTGAGGCTTCCTGCCTGGGTTATACCAATGTCACCAAACCGGCTGCTGAAAAAGTTGACTTCGTGCTCTCTACCAGCACGGAAATGCTTTCCGAGGCAGTGGTTACCGGTATGACTACCACTGACAAGCGACTCTTTACCGGTGCGACCGACCAACTTTCTGCCGTTGATGTGAATATCAGCGGTGTGGGTGAGGTCAGCCGTTCACTCGAAGGAAAATCAGCCGGCGTTTCTGTGCAGAACGTGTCGGGAACATTCGGTACCGCACCTAAGATCAGAGTCAGGGGAGCTACCTCAATTTTCGGTGACTCCAAGCCTCTGTGGGTCGTAGACGGCGTCATAATGGAGGATGTGGTCAATGTGGATGCCAATTCCCTGTCATCCGGAGACGCCACGACATTGATCAGCTCCGCCATTGCGGGCCTGAACTCTGACGACATCGAATCATTCCAGATCCTCAAGGACGGTTCCGCCACCTCCATCTACGGCGCAAGGGCAATGGCCGGCGTCATTGTCGTGACCACCAAGAAAGGAACACCTGGCGTGACCCGCGTGAACTACAACGGCGAATATACCATGCGTCTTGTCCCTTCATATTCCGAGTTCAATATCATGAACTCCCAGGAGCAGATGTCCGTTTATGAGGAAATGTACCAGAAGGGCTGGCTCAACTTCACCAGCAACGTATACAGCTCGCAGGGAGGTGTGTACAGCAAGATGTATCAGTTGATGAACACGTACGATACGGCGACCGGAAAATATCTTGTGGAGAACACCGAAGCCGGCAGGAAAGCATATCTCCGCAAGGCCGAGATGCGCAACACGGACTGGTTCCAGGAACTTTTCCGTCCGACCGTGCAGCACAGCCACTCCGTCAGCATCACTTCCGGATCAGAGAAAGGCAGCTACTATGCTTCTCTCGGTGCGCTCGTCGATCCGGGCTGGTCGATCCAGAGCAAGGTGAACAGATATACTGCGCTGTTCAACACTTCCCAGAAGATATTCAAGGATTACATCACCCTGAACATCATCGGAAACGCTTCTTACAGGCAGCAGAGGGCTCCGGGTTCACTCTCATCTACCACAAACCTTGTGGAAGGTTCCGTGAAACGTGATTTCGACATCAACCCGTATTCTTATGCCCTGCGTACTTCCAGGACACTCGACCCGGACGAATTCTACACCAGGAATTATGCTCCGTTCAATATCAAGCACGAGTTGGCGAACAACTACATCGACCTCTCCGTGCTCGACACCAAATTCCAGGCTGAAATCAAGGCCAAGCCGATAAAGGGACTCGAACTGGCAGCTCTCGGTTCGGTAAGATACCAGCTTTCAATGACCGAGCACAATATCAAGGACAATTCGAACCAGGCAGAGGCTTACCGTGCCGCAGCCACGAAGATCATCCAGAGCCTGAACCCTTATCTGTACAAGGACCCGGACAATCCGACCGGAGACAAGTACACTGTCCTGCCGCAGGGAGGTATCTTGAAGAAGAATGACTACTCTGCCCTCAGCATGGACTTCAGAGCATCAGGTACTTACAATACAGCCATCGCCGACAAGCACATCATCAATGCCTTCGCCGCGATGGAAATCAATTCACTGGACAGGCATGCAAGTTCTTTCGACGGCTGGGGACTCCAGTACGAGGCAGGTGAAACACCGTTCTACATTGTGGACCTGTTCAAGAAACAGATTGAGCAGAACTCATATTATTATAGTCTGAGCAATACGCACGAGCGCAATGTCGCTTTCGCCGCTACCGCTTCATACTCATATAATTACAGATACACCATCAACGGAACGTTCCGATATGAGGGTTCCAACAGGCTCGGAAGGGCAAGAAGCGCCCGTTGGCTGCCAACATGGAACGTCGCCGGCAAATGGTCGGCAGACCAGGAAGAATGGTTCGATGCGCTGAAACCGGCATTGTCAAGCATGAACTTCCGCGTATCATATTCATTGACAGCGGACAGAGGCCCGGCGTGGGTGAACAACTCTACGGCATTGTTCTACCCGAGCACGCCTTGGCGCCCTGCTACAAACATCAAGGAACCGTCATTGTACCAGTCCTCCATCGAGAACTCCGAGCTTACATACGAGAAGAAGCATGAGTTCAATGTGGGAGCTGACCTCGGTTTCATCGACGACCGCATCCTCCTGTCTTTCGATACCTATAAGAGAAACAACTTCGACCTTATCGGAAGCGTTGTGACCCAGGGACTTGGCGGTATGTCCAACAAATACGGAAACGTGGCTTCCATGAAGTCTTCCGGTGTGGAACTTTCGCTGTCCACCAGAAATATCGTCAAGAAGGACTTTACCTGGACCACGAACTTCATATTCTCGCACATGAAGAATACCGTGACCAAGCTCAAGACTTACCAGACCATGATAAGCTACCTGACAGGTTCAGGCTATTCCATGGAAGGAATGCCGCGCGGCGCCGTGTTCTCACTGCGTTTCATGGGACTCGACGAGATGGGTATCCCTACCTTCCTGAACAAGGACGGAGAAATCACTTCCACGAACATCCAGTTCCAGGAAATGAACAATTTCAGCAACCTCAAGTATGAGGGACCGATTGACCCGACCATCACCGGAAGTTTCGGCAACATGTTCAAGTTCAAGGGCTTCACGATGAATGTCTTCATGACATACTCCTTCGGGAATGTGGTAAGGCTCGACCCTATTTTCTCCAACAGCTATTCTGACCTTACGGCCATGCCGAGAGAATTCATGGACAGGTACATCAATCCGGGCGACGAGAACATCACCAATGTTCCTGTAATTGCCAGCAAGCGTCAGAACAACAGCATCAGCAATCTCGGCATTGCCTACAATGCCTACAACTATTCTGACCAGAGGATTGCAAAAGGCGATTTCATAAGGCTCAAGGAAGTTTCATTGGGTTATGAACTTCCTAAGACAGCTGTTGAAAAGCTCAGGCTGAAAAGTCTTTCATTCAAGATCCAGGGAACGAATCTCTGCCTTCTCTATGCCGACAAGAAGCTGGAAGGACAGGACCCTGAGTTCCTGAATGCCGGCGGTGTAGCCGTGCCGATGCCGAAGCAGTTCACATTGACCTGCAAGATAGGATTTTAAATCAATGCGGATATGAAGAAATTTATAACATATTCAATTGCAGTTCTTTCTCTGCTCGGAGGCCTGACCTCCTGCGACAAGTTCCTGGACACGCTCCCGGACAACAGGACTGAACTGAATTCGACTGAAAAGATACAGAAACTGCTTGTTTCCGCGTATGCATCAAGAACTTATGTGAGGTTCTTCGAGTATGCGTCAGACAACTGCGAACTCTACAGCGAAGGAAACAAGAATACGTCCAGACTCATTGAACAGAATTATAACTGGGAGCCGATCGAGGAAGCGGACAATGAGAGCAACGTGAACACCTGGCAGGCATATTACAATATGATTGCCACAGCGAATGCCGCTCTCCAGGCCATCGAGAAACAGGGCACTCCGGAAGAAATGCTTCCATACAAGGGCGAGGCGCTTCTCTGCCGCGCTTACGCTCACCTCTGTCTGACAATGATTTACTGCCTTCCTTATCATCCGCAGTATGCGTCACAGTATCTGGGAGTTACCTATATGGACAAGCCGGAGACCACACTGAATCCTAAATATAGCCGAGGAACTCTTGCCATGGACTACGAGAAAATCCAGAAAGATATCGAGGAAGGACTTCCTCTTCTGAACGATGAGGCATGGTCAGTTCCGAAATACCATTTCAACAAGAAGGCCGGCTATGCGCTTGCTACCAGGTTCTACGTCTACAGCAACCAGTGGGAGAAGGCTGTCGAGGCTGCAAATGTAGTGCTCGGAACGAATCCTTCCGAAATGCTCCGTGACTGGGCTGCGACCAGCAAGATGGCCTGGGATTATGGTACGAGGGCATTGAACTACATCAATCCTACGAACAAGGTGAACCTGCTGATAATTCCGCTCTATTCTGCGAACGGAGGCTTGTTTAATGCGTGGTCCGCTACAGGCGGTAGATATGCGCACACCAACAGGATCGCCAAGATGGAGACTGTCCGTGCAAAGCGTCCTATGGGCGGTGCTTATGATACCGGCAAGCAGGACAATACGCAGTATATCTACCAGATGGTTCCATTCTATTGGGCCGACCTCATAACCAACAAGGTGTACTGGCCGAAATGGCCTTCCCAGTGGGAAGTTGTCGATCCTGTGGCAGGTACAGGTTACGGACGCAGCACAATGGTGGCTCTCAATGCCAACGAAGTGCTTCTGAACAGGGCCGAGGCCTATATCCAGCTGAAGGAATATGACAAGGCGGCAGCGGACTTGGATGCATGGAACTGCTCGATGTACAAGGTCGGAAGCAACGGAATCCGTCATCTGACACGCGAACTGATCGACGAGGTTTACGGCGACCCTTCTTCATCATTGTACATCAAGGAATACACAAGGGAAGAACCTACATCAAGGAAGCCGATTCATCCGCATGGATTCACTGTAGAGCCTGGTACTCAGGAAAATATGACACAGTGCCTGCTGTTCTGCAAGAGAATCGATTCCCTGGAGGAAGGTCTCCGCTGGATGGATCTCAAGAGATATGGAATCACCATCGACAGATTCGATGACTCCGATTACGACGACGCTACGACATCCGGATTCGAGGCTACGGTAACATTGCCTTACAATGACCTGCGCCGCGCATTCCAGATTCCTTCAGAATCCATCAAAACCGGTCTGGAGCCTAATCCGCGCAACAATGCGGAATGTCCTGACCATCCTTTCGTCAAATCTTTTTAAGTAGGAATGAAGATGAAAAAATATATATCATTGATATTGACAGCCTGCACGATGCTCCTGACGCTCTCCTGCACCAAGGATGAGATCAGCTCCGAGAGCATTTTCAAGGACGAGGAGCAAAACAATACCGAGTTCGACTCATGGCTGCAGAGAAATTATGTGGAGCCTTACAATATCCGTTTCGAATACCGTATGCCGGACAGGGAAACCAGTTTCAATTACTGGGTGTCACCTCCTAACATCAAGGAGTCGATAATGATAGCCAAACTTATCAAGTTCACGACACTTGAGGCCATGGTGGAGATGATGTCTTCCGGAGACGAGACGGAAGATCCGGCATTGTTCGTGAAATCATATTTCCCGAAAGTGCTCTTCCTCGTGGGAAGTTTCGAGATAAGCAGCAGCGGTACCACCGCCCTTGCATCTGCGGAGAACGGCCTTCAGATCAACATCCTCGGCGTGAACTTCTTCGAATACCACAAGGATGCGGAAAGAATTGCGGGAACAATGCTTCACGAGTTCACCCATATCCTCGACGGTATCCACGGCTCTCCTGCAGAGTTCAAGGACATCACCCTCAGCGATTATGTGGGCGACCGTTACACTTCACTCACCGAAGACCCGTACCAGAAGGGATTTGTCAGCAACTATGCCCGTTCACACTACAGCGAGGACGTGGCTGAAACCGGCGGACGACTGATTTCCCTCACAGAGGCGGAAAGAGAGGCAATGATCGCCAAGGCAGGTCCTGTGGGCGGCCCTCTCATGAGAAAGAAATATGATATGCTGAAGAAATGGCTCAAGGATTCCTACGGAGTCGATACTGACAGATGGTGCGAAATCTATCATCGCCGTATCGCCCAGCTGGACAATCTGGATTGGGAATCACTTGACAAATAAACCTGGAAATCAACATGAAAAGATTCATTACATATTTGATGTCCGCGATGATGCTGCTCTCTTTGGCATCCTGCTACAAGAGCGACAGAATCTTCGAAGAGACGGCTGCGCAACGCACGCAAGAACGTGTTGAACTCTGCCGCAATGCGCTGTTAGCCCGCGAGACCTGGGTTATGGAGTATTTTCCGGATGAGGACCTCCGTTACGGCGGATGGATTTATGTCCTGCAGTTCTCGCCGGACTATACCGTGAAAGTATGGTTCGAGGGCGCCGGCTTCATACCTCAGACAGACCCTGTTACGGAGTCTGAATACAAGGTGGAGCCGAGCACGGGCCCGATGCTGAAATTCAGCACCAACAATGACTATATCCACTTCTTCTCCTTCCCGGGAGGCCCGAACGGCGGCGGATATCGCGGCTGGGGCGGTGACCATGAGTTCACCATCATGTCCGTTTCTGACAATTATGACGAGATTATCCTGAAAGGCTTGAAGTCCTTCAACAGGATACGTCTCACTCCGCTTTCCGGTGATGAAACACCTGAAAGCTATATCGCCAAGGTACATACCAGCGAAAAGGCTGTGTCCAAAAAGTCATTCGACCTCTGTGTGAACGGCAAGGTGATCGGAACTGCCACCAGGGAATCCCTTCCTGATTTCAACAATTACGAGAGATACTACAAGAGCAAGATCTGGACATTGTCCTACGAGATGCCTGTCCAGGCCATTGACGAGAACGGCAACCCGATGACGGACGAGAGCGGCGCTCCGGTCTACAAATCCGAGAAAGTCGTGGACAATGTCTGTGCCATCAATCTTCCTGACGGCGTGATGAAACTCTACAAGCCTTACACTTTCAAGGGCAACTGCATAGACGGACTGGACGGCCAGACTGTCAGCGAATTCAAATGGACGCATGGTGTGTTCTCTTCCAAGGACTACTATTCCGGAACAGATTCGTTTTATCAGATAACTCTTCAATAATTAGCAGATGAAAATCAGAATATTATATATGACGCTTCTTTCCGCATTGGCCATGAACGCCTGCGGAAAAGAAGAGACGAAGGAGCCGGAGAAAGACGCTCCGATGACTTCTTCGGAGTACATTTCATTCAAGGTGTCGGCCTCCTCGCCTTCTGAGTCGGCTGTCATCACCTGGGAAGCGGTTTCCGACCGTATCGGGGTGTTCGTGTCCGAAGCCGGTACCGGTTCGGCGTTGAATGCCAATGCCTATTATGACGCATATACATCCACTGCATCATCCCGTTTCTTCCCGCTCCGTGACGCTGACAAGCTCAAATGGGAAGACGGCAAGAAATATGATGTGGCCCTGTATTATCCGTTCACTATCAAGATGACGGATGCTACCTCGATTCCGGTTTCGGTAGCCGCGGAGCAGACAGTTCCTGTTCCTCTTACCACGACGCAGCTGAAGGAGGAACAAATGTTCGTCTCTTCCGTCAAATCAGTGGAGCGTCCGGAAAACGGCATCCTCGAAATGTCCCTTTCGCCTATAGTCTCTTTCGTGAAGATCAATGTCTCTTCCAATCTGCCTGTAGCCTGCAATTCCATCAAGCTCACGGGCGAAGACGGAACGGCACTTGCATTCAAGCACGCGAAATATGACCTGTTCACCTCCCGCCTCTCTGAAATCGACACGGTAAGCTCCGTGATTGACATCAAGCCGGCCTCTCCGGTTTATCTCAGGCGCAAGGCCTCTGAATTTATCGTCAATGTGAATCCGCAGTATGCCGGCAAGACATTGACCATAGACTGCGACCTCGAAGGTGCTGATTTCGAGAAGGTTGTCGTGGATATTCCGGAAGGCGGCCTCAAGCCGGGAACCTGTGTCTCCTACAATGTCGGAATGACCGCGGACCCTGTGCTCCTGAGCGCGGACGGTACTGCCAATACCTATATCGTGAACAAGGCCGACTGCCTCTATGCTTTCAATGCGAAGGTAAAGGGCAACGGCAGTACGAAGAGCATCAGCTGGAGCTACGACGGGGAACCGCACAGCACCGCATTCGATGCCGCTTTGGCCCCTTCTTCAGCAGAACTTCTGTGGTACAGCATCCCTGAAGGTGAGGGCGGATTTGTCAATGCAAGTCCTGTATCTGCCGGCAGCGTGATGTATGACGACGTCGACGGCCTCATCTATTTCAAGACACCGAAGACGTTTGTGAACGGCAATGCCGTAATCGCTGCGCTGAATGAGTCCGGCGAAATCGTCTGGAGCTGGAACATCTGGGCCGTGGAAGGCTGGGATGCCGATGCGACTTCCAGGAAGGCCGGCCGTTACACCGTCATGGACCGCAACCTCGGAGCCGTGCTCGGACTTTCTGCCAAGGATATCTCTGACAATGTGAAGGCAGCCGGAGCCATCGGCAACTACTATCAGTGGGGCCGTAAGGATCCGTTCCCTGCTGCGTCTGAATATAAGTCGGCTACGAACGTACAGGAAGGCTGGGGCAACCCGGCTTACACCACTCTGGATGAATATAAAGTCGACGGAGACAAGATCTTCTCTTCCGACAGGGCCAAGAACGCCAGGATGCTCCATGCGGAACTCGGTTCGGGCTATTCGCTCCAGCAGGCCGTGGACGAGTCCGTAAAATATCCTCACAAGTGGATGTTCGGCGGCAACAACGATGCTGTCTATCCTCAATACAGTTGGTTCTCCGGAGAAGGCGACTTTCAGGCAAAATCCATTCTGGACAATGAGCAATGGCGCTATCTCTGGGGCAGTACGGACAACATCAACAACGATAAGACCATCTATGACCCGTGTCCGGCAGGTTGGAAAGTGCCGACAGCAGATGCCTATGCGACATTCTTCGCTTCTTCCGGTTCCGCAGCGGGCGGTCACGGAGTCTATGTTTCTGAATATGACCTCTATTTCCCATTTGCGGGACAGAGAAAGGCCGGTTTCGGTGGCTCAGTCATTTCGGCTTCAGGTGAAGTTATGATGGCTTCTGCAAGTGTCGCCAACTCTCTTTATCCGATCCGCTCATCTGTCGGCCCGAAAGGCGCAGGCGCAAAGATCACTCAGAGCAACAGCTACTCCGGTGCCGGACTGCAACTTCGCTGCGTGAAGGAAAATGTGGACGGAAAAGCTCCGGGATACGGCAAACAGACCGGTCACAGGGCAGCACTTATGGGCGACTCCATCACAAGGACCTGGAAAGACCGCGGCCGTCTGGCCTTTTTCACCGAGAACAGCTACCTTAACTGTGGAGTCGATGGACAGACCTCAAGCAATATGATTGACCGTTTCGGTTCGAACATAGTAGATGACAATCCTCAATGTGTGGTGATCACCTGCGGTACGAATGACCTTGCTGAAAATATGTCCGGTGATGGCTACCGGGTTCACGTGAGCAAGGAGAATCTTCTTGCCAACATCGCCCTTATGTCCAGGATTGCCGAAGATATGGGAGTTCCTGTCATACTCGGTTCGATTTGTCCGACAAGGAGCATGTGGTGGAAATCGGATGCATGGAAAGCGGAGTTTGACGGAGACTACATCGCATCTAAGGTTATCGAGGCCAACAACCTCATCAAGGCTTATGCTGCCGAGAGAGGCTATCGTTATGCAGATTACCACAGCGCTCTGAAAAATGATCAGAACGGTCTTGCTGATGAGTACTGTTGGGTATTCGGCACGAAGCCCGATGGAACATTGAACCTTGATTCTGTTCATCCGAATGCGAAGGCCTTTCTTGTTATGGAAGGGATTCTGAAACCTCTCATCGACGCCGCACTTTACGACCCGTCAGAGGCTAACCCTGGAGGCGGAAAGATAGACGATATGGATAAATGGAAATGGTAAACTGTTAATGCGTAAAATTATGAATATCAAATACATATCAATGATTGCCCTGGCGGCTGCCCTGGTCGGCTGTTCCAAGAACGGACAGATGGATGAGGATATCCTGCCTGACGGACCGGTCTTTTCTGCAGATTTCCAGAAACCGTCCGTCCAGAGCAAGGTGACTCATACCGATGACGGCAATGCATTGAAACTAGCTTGGGTGCAATCCGACAAAATCGGAATCTGGACAGAGGCTGAAGGCAAGTCCCTCCAGTCCAACAGCGCATATCTTGCCGATCAGGAAGGTGCCGGAACGACGTTTTCATATCAGTCCCGTGCTCAGAGAATCCGCTGGGCAGGGGACAATACCCCGCAGTCGTTCTATGCCTGCTATCCTTACAATGCAGACAGAGGCACGGACCCGCATAAGGCAAAGGTGGGGATTTCTGCATCCCAGTCCCAGTACTCAAGCGGCTCTACAGCGCATCTTGCTGACAATGACTTCATCTGGGCTGCAGTGGAGAATGTCACCAAATCTGACGACGCGGTGAATCTTACGTTCCACCATCCTTTCTCCATATTGGACTTGGAGCTGACCACCGACACCAGAATGAAACTGGATGCATTGATTTTCCGCTGCACTTCCAACAAGGATGCTGCCGTGGCATTTGAGAACGGAAGCATTGACCTGAGAACTGGCGAATTGGACCTGACGGGGGCGACGACCTCGCCTGAGGTGCGTCTGGACTGCGATTTTGCGACTTCATGGCCGGCGGCTTCGCATATTTACATGGTCTTCAACCCGGCGCTGGCAGGTGAGACCATGCAGCTGGTTGCGGTCATCGGCGACAAGGAGAAGCTGATCATGGAGAAGCAGGTTCCGGAAGGAGGCTTCCCGGCAGGCAAGGTGATCAATGTGGTGACGGATTATGAGGTGCCGGGTGACGTGGCCATCAAGATCAAGGATCTGGGAGAGATTTCCACATCCAACAGCTACCTTGTTTCCGAGGCTAACCAATTTTACAAGTTCAAGGCTACGGTGAAGGGCAACGGCTATATCCCTGCAGCGCTTTCAGAAGTGGCCGGAACAGCGGACATTGCTCCGAAATCAGTTCTCGTCCTCTGGTACAACACCGTCCAGAAAGACAACAAGTGGGTGGACGCATGCCCGATTCTGCTTTCGTCGCTGGTGTTTTTCAGGGACTATGTCTATTTCGACACGCCTAAGGAATTTGTCCCGGGCAATGTCGTGATTGCGGCATTCGCCGAGGAAGGCGTTACCTACGACAATATCGAGGTCGACGAGAATAAGAATATTACCAATGCGACCCTTCTCTGGAGCTGGAACATCTGGGCCGCAGAGGGTTATGATCCGGAGGCGACGGCGGTCATTTCCGCAGGGAAAACATTCATGGACAGGAATGTCGGCGCTGCTATTTCCGGCGTCGGTTCGAAAGGCGAATATGAACCAGCCTATGCGGTGGGCAACTACTATCAGTGGGGCAGAAAGGATCCGTTCCCGTCCATTGCGGACTACTGCAACTATTGGCCTTGCCAATACGCAAACCAGCTCATCGGAACTCCTACATACACCCCGATCGTGGCTTTGAGGGTCAACGGCCAGAGCGCTGCAAAGAATGTGGACAACCAGGTATGGGGTTATAGGACAAAAGATGACGGTTCGTTCAACTATGATTCGTCTTGGCATACGATAGAAAGGAACAGCATCGCGGCTCCGTCTTCGTCCAATCGCGTCTTTGCAGGTTACGCAGTGGAGCATCCTTACGTCTATATTCTGAATTCCAAATATCCGGACGGCGGTTATTATCCTTGGATAACGACCAATGACCAGAGTTACAGGGAGTTCTGGGGAGGCTCTGAATCGAAGAAAACTCTCTTCGACCCGTGTCCTGCCGGTTGGCGTGTCTGCAACAAGGCTGAGGCACAGTCGTTTATGCAGACTGTTTTCAGCAGCGCCACACTGGCTGCCAATCTTGTCGGATATGAGTATGACGGACATTATCTGCCGATGACCAGTTCGCGAAGCAACAAGCATTTCAGGACTGAGACCGTGAAGTCTTGCGGATACGAGACCATATCCTACATGTGGACATCGGAATCAGTTACGGCCCACAATTACGGATATGCCTATGCTGCAGCGATGGTCGCTCCGCCAAATTATGCGGAAAAGAACCAGCCGAAGACTCTCAAGACAGTGAAATTTGAGGACAACAAGTATTTGGCATCAAGTTGCCCTGTCCGCTGCGTGAAAGAATAAAAGTTTAACTAATTAATAACATAATCATGATGAATAAGAAATTTGACGGAGCAGCTGCTCCAAAGCATTATGAATCACCGTCTTTGGCGGTTCTCAATGTGAATCTTGAAATGGGGTTTGCGCAGAGTGGTGGGAATATAGGAGACTTGAATGCTCAACCTGCGTCGTTATTTGATGCTTACGGCTATTATGATGAACTGGATTAATAATCATTGGTTATGAAAAAGAATTTGATAACGGTCCTGTCGTTGCTGGCTATCGTCGGCTGCCAGAAAGGTCTTGTAAATGAGACGGAACAGGATAATACTCCGATTACGGTCGTTGCTTCTTTGGAGAAAGGGGCGACAAAGACATTGTTGACGGATGGCGGTATTGGATTAAATATCAAGTCATCTTGGCTTGAGAGTGATAAAATTGGAGTATATGGTTTTAGACAGGACGGTAAAAATCTGATAAATATCGGAAACAACAGCCGTTTTGACTCCAATGGATCCGGCGCGCGCGTTGAGTTTTCTTATAACAATTCCGATAACAAATTGAATTGGATTTATCAGGGATATAAGCACACCTTCTTTGCGTATTATCCTTATTCTGCAAATGCCGGAGATGATTATACGAAAGTTCCGTTTACTATTCCGTCAACTCAGACACAGGCCGGAAAAGGAGATCTGAGCCACATTACGGCGTATGATTTGTTGTATTCTACAGCTGAATCGATGTGGAATGGAAATAACGGGACAAATATTGGGAAAGTAATTGACTTCTCATTCAATCATGCATTGTCCGTACTGGCGATATCCGTTTCTTCTGAATTTAATGCACAGGAAGTCAGCAGAATCCGTGTTGCTTTTGCAGATAAAAATGAAAAGTTGTCGGTTTCCAAGGGAACTTTGAATGTCGGAACGGGAGAAATCAATGTTGAAGAAGGTTCTAATGAAATGGTTTTGAATGTGCAGCCTATGGTTTTGTTGTCGGCTGAGCCTTCTACCTTCTATATGTTGATTACTCCTGGTCACGCTTCTAAAGAGTATTCTGTATATGCGACAATCAATGGAAAAGAGATTGAACTCGCGAAGAGGACCATTAATCCGAATGGAATTGCAGTTTCTGCAAAGGCGGAACTGTCTTTGTCCCAGACCGAGGAAATTGCCAAGGATAGTTACGAGGACCTCAGTTCCGTTGAGACGGCCAACACATATCTGATTTCCAAAGCAGGAAAATATAAGTTCAATGCCCAATTGAAGGGAAATGGCGCTATTCCTGCCGCATTGTCAGATGTTGTCGCATCCAATGAGATTGCTCCGAAGTCCGCACTTGTATTATGGTACAATACTCTTCAGACCAGCAATAATTGGGTCGATGCTTCTCCTGTCGATGTGTCTTCCGTTGCATTAGGTGCGGATGGATATGTGAGATTCTCTACTCCTGAAACATTTGTCCCTGGCAATGCTGTCATCGCGGTGTTTGCCGAAGAGGGTGTTACCTATGACAGTATCACAGCAGATGAAAACAAAATCATCAACAATGCGACACTTCTCTGGAGCTGGACCATTTGGGCCGCAGACGGCTATGACCCTGAAGCTACAGCAGTCAATGCGGATGGCAATGTGTTCATGGACCGTAATCTCGGCGCTGTAATTTCCGGTGTGGGCTCGACTGGCAATTATGAACCGGCCTATGCGGTGGGCAACTATTATCAGTGGGGCAGAAAGGATCCGTTCCCGTCCATTGCGGACTATTGCAACTATTGGCCTTGCGAATACGTCAACACTCTCATCGGAACTCCGACATACACTCCGATCGTGGCTCTGAGGGTCAACGGCCAGAGCGCTGCAAAGAATGTGGACAACCAGGTATGGGGTTATAGGACAAAAGATGACGGTTCGTTCAACTATGATTCGTCTTGGCATACGATAGAAAGGAACAGCATCGCGGCTCCGTCTTCGTCCAATCGCGTCTTTGCAGGTTACGCAGTGGAGCATCCTTACGTTTATATTCTGAATCCGACATATCCAGACGGAGGCTATTACCCATGGCTGACGACCAATGACCAGAGTTACAGGGAGTTCTGGGGAGGTTCTGAATCGAATAAAACACTCTTCGATCCATGTCCGACCGGTTGGCGTGTCTGCAACAAGGCTGAAGCAGAGTCATTCATGCAGACAGTATCTTCAACTGCGGCTTTGGCTTCCAATCTTGTTGGTTATGATTTTGACGGACATTATCTGCCGATGACAGGAACGCGCGGTAATAAAAATATGAGGACAACTAATGTGAGGTCTTGTGGGTATGAGACTAAATCGTATATGTGGACATCCGAAATATTGACTAGCCATAATTATGGCTATGCTTATACGGCGGCGATGATTGCTCCTGCAAATTATGCCGATGCAGGCAAGCCGAATACGCTCAAGATGACGACTGAAGGACAGGACAGGTTTTTGACACTAGCATGCCCGGTCCGCTGCGTAAAAGAATAAAACCCCATATCACCATAACTTTTTATCCTGCTCCGTCCCCACGGAGCGGGATTTTTATTTGAAATCCGAAACCAGTTTTATAAATTTGTATTCCTGTGGAAACTAATAAACTAATAACAAATAACATATTGACATGAACAGAATTTATCACATGCTGATGGCCGTCGCCCTTTTCTTGTGCGTGGCATGCAGTCAAAGCCGGAACACGGCCGCAGTCCGGGATTCAGGAACGACATTCGCGCAGGAAGCGCTCCAGCAATACGTCGACAGCGGTCGGCTCCCGGGAGCAATCAGCGTACTATATAATAACGGTATCCAGGAAACCTGCTGCATCGGCTATGCAGACCCGAGGACGAAACGCCCCATCACCATGGACGACGCGTTCATGCAATGCTCCCAGACCAAGGGCTTCTGCGGCGTGACCATTGCGAAACTCGTTGAGGAAGGCAAGATTTCCCTTGACGACCCCGTTTCCAAATACCTTCCGGAATTCAGCACCCTCTGGGTCCTCGATGGGAAGACTGACAGTACAATGACATTGCACAAGGCGAAAAACGTGCTGACCGTCAGGATGTGCCTGAACCATACGGGCGGATTCCCGTTCGAGTGCAGTGCCAAGCGCAAGGACGTCCGTGGAGGCGGCTGGTCCGGCGGAGCTCCTATCCGTCAGGTGGCATCCATTGCCGCAGAATCACCTATCATGTTCGAACCGGGCACCAAGGCGCTCTATTCCAACACCGGCATTGACATCGGTGCTGCCGTCGTGGAAACGGTTACCGGCATGAAATGGGAAAAATACCTGAAAGAGACCGTCCTGGACCCTCTCGGCATGAAAGACACATGGTTCTGGCCTACGGACAAGCAGATTGAGAACAAGATAGAACTGTTCAACATCAAGGAAGGCCAGCCTTCTGAATGGCTGGAGGAGAACCCTTGGGAACAGCGTCCGTACAATGATTCCCATGTCTTCGCTTCCGCCGGCGCGGGCCTCTGGTCGACTGCCAATGACCAGCTCAAGTTCTACAAGATGCTCATGAACCTCGGCGTCGGTGACAATGGCGTCCGCATCCTTAAAGAAGAAACCGTCAAGTCCATCCTTGCAGTCAGCACCCGCCCTGCTGGTCTCGGTGATTATTCGCTCGGCCTCACTGCCCCTGTTGTAGACAGCGAAGATGCCTGGTTCGGCCACGGCGGCGCATGGGGAACTAACTGCGTGGTGAACTGGCACAAGAAACAGCTTAAACTCTGGGTGGTCCAGGCCTCATCCGGCAAGAGATTCTGGGGAGAAGCTATGGCTGCAGCGGCAGAAAAGTTCTTCAACAGCGAAATTGACAATTCCTCCGACGCCTACGTAGGCCGCACGGAATAAATAAGACTATATCCGATGACATTCGACTATTGCTGCTCACAGGACGGGCATGGACTGGAAATCCCCGGTTTTTCCGCGGTATTCATACAGACTTTCAGCATCAAGCAGGAAAGGCAGTTTTTTCTTCCGGAAGAATTTGACAAGCATCTTCCGGGCGATGACGATTATGTTTTCCATAAAGAAAAGTTCATCTATGAAGAGAAAGCCGATGCATTGGCCCTTCCGATTGTGCCGATGGGCCGGAGCATCGAGAAACAGATATTTGTCCTGCGCAACGAAGGCCAGTCTCCTGACGAGAAAAATGTCAGGAGGTTTTCGCTGCGCGGATTTGACTTCGAGATGCCGATTGAACCTGAAGAAGATGAAATCGAGCCCCGTCTGCTCAAATGTCATGTCAATGTTGAAATGTCATTGTTCTTCGGCAATACCGTTTCATTCACTTACCGTTTCCTTTTCAACGGACATTCGGGAACATTGTCCGCGCCTGTCGGCATTGATCATATAATAGCATTGCTCTCGACCTGGTTGGGGGCGGAATATTGGAGCCGCGACGAATCTGAGTCCTGCGGTGACGGCGAGTCGCGCACGAACATCAATCTCGTGGGCGATTTCAGGGTGGACAATATCTTTTTCGGCGAATCGGGCGAACCGCTGGAAGTCGGCGAGACTCTGCCGATGAGCAGTACCGAACGCGGCTTCGGGAAAGTGGCGGTCAGGTACAAGCGGTTCATTTACCGATGCTGCACCAAGTTCTGCAGAACGTTGAGCGGCGAGGAAAAGGCCAAATTCCGCAAACGCATGAAAATCATGCCGATAACCATGGTCAATGATTCCCGTTATGCGATGGTGGACTTGTGGGAAGACATACGTCATCCGCTTTCCGACGGTACGGATTTGTTCAGCAACGACAGGCCGGACAGGTTGACCGAAGCTCAGATTGTCAGCCATATCCGTGACTGGCACAAGCCTGAACTCATCGGTCTTATGACATTGTACCCCGGCGAATGGCCGTACAGGGATGCGGCGGCCTATGACGAGGTCTGCGGCGAAAACATTGCCATAGATACGGATGACCTTGTGCTGGTAAACAGTAACATGAGCATTGTCCTGGGAACTTACGGGCGTCGCGGCGACGGGCTGGATACGGCGGGAACGGTGGAGAAGAAGGGCGTGAACTGGGCGGAACATCTGAAGGAACGCGCGCGTTATCATGTGTCGTGGCCGGAGTATCTGCTTATCCTTCAGATGGTTCTGGCGAAGAAATACATTATCGGGCGAGCCAATGACGTGCTTATCGATGCGACATTGTCCGCTTCCAGCACTTCTTCGCTGGACTTGATCGGGCAGAATGCCAAGCTCAGCATGAGGCTCTCACGGATGGTGCTGCAGCTGGACGTGGTGAAATATTCCAAGTTCGCGTCGCACAAGGTGATGTTCGACCGCACTACCAGGCGTCTGAATCTTGACAATGACCTCGACCGCCTGAATGAGATGATGTCAATGGTGGACAGCAGTTTGCATAATCTGAGCGATTTCAAGTCGATGAAGTCTGACTTCGTGCTGAATTTCATTCTGGCGATAATTTCCGTCGCTTCCACGTTCGAACTTTTCTTCCAGCAGTCGGAGATGCCGTTCCTGACATATTTCGGCATACAGTCCAGTCATCTGGCTGCCGTGGTGGTGATGGTAGTCGCGTGCGTCACGATTTTCGGTATGCTTCTGGTCGTTTCGAAGACCATCCGCACCATTGTCGGCAAGATTAAGGAAATAATAGCATAATATATATGGAGAATATTGTCATTGCACCTGCTACTGTTCAAGACAAGGAGGCGCTTGCGGATTTGTTTTATGCGCATTTGTCTGAGAATGTCGAATATATTTCCCATGGCGAGATGCAGATGGGAATCGGGCATCTTGTTTTCAATGGCGAGGAATATGTGCCGCAACTCGATGCGGACAGCCGTCATCTGTGGCTTACATATATAGAAGAACACATGACGACGGAAGGGACGGCGGTATTCAAGGCGGAAGATGCCGCGGGAAAGCTGCTCGGCTTCTGCGTCCTCGAAACCGATTCCGACGGCGGCGCGCCTTTCGGCGTGCTTTGCGATATTCTTGTCAATGCTGATGCGCGGGGCCGGGGAGTCGGGGGCCGTTTGTTTGCCGCAGCCGAAGATTGGTTCCGTAAGCGGGACCTGAAAGACGTTTATCTCGAATCCGGCAAGAATAATCACAATGCCCATGAATTTTTTATGCGCCGGGGATTCATGAAAGTGTCTGAAGTTTACTATAAAGGTGGTAAATAGTGCACATCTTCTTGTAGGATAATCTGTTATATGTCATTTTTTTCTTCATGGTGCGTACCATGGAGAGGTGGGATTTGCTGGTTCTTGCCTCATTTTGGGTTGTGAAATGTATTGAGAATCAATGCCATTAAACGTCTTACCCTTCATTTGAAGGCCTTCAGGGCAACATTTCCGCCTCCGGGAAAAAATATTTTTTCGGCCCTCAAGTCGTGCGTCCTCAATGACTTAAAATGATGCAATATGAGGTGGGAATGAAAAAAAGATGAAAAAAAGTTTGAGAAAAGTTTGCAGGTTCAGAAAAAGTCCCTACCTTTGCAATCCCGTTACGAAACAAGGGCACCTCACTGAGGCGGACGAGTTGAGCTGACGGGGTCTGGAAAAGCGGTCCGGAAGGGCTCAAGTACAGGAAAGCTCATTGAAAAGACTGAAGAAAGTACAAGGAAGCAAGTACCAAAACACAAAGAACGAGAGCGTTAATTTCTTAAAGGAATTAGAAGTGCCGGATTGAACTTGAAGAATAAGAAATATACAAAGAAGAGTTTGATCCTGGCTCAGGATGAACGCTAGCGGCAGGCTTAACACATGCAAGTCGAGGGGCAGCGTGGGGCAGCAATGCTCTGACGGCGACCGGCGGAAGGGTGCGTAACACGTGAGCGACTTGCCCGTCACAGGGGGATAACCGGCGGAAACGGCGACTAATACCCCATATGATGTGATGCTGCATGGCATCGCATTGAAAGATTCATCGGTGGCGGATAGGCTCGCGGGACATTAGCTAGACGGCGGGGCAACGGCCCACCGTGGCGACGATGTCTAGGGGTTCTGAGAGGAAGACCCCCCACACTGGGACTGAGACACGGCCCAGACTCCTACGGGAGGCAGCAGTGAGGAATATTGGTCAATGGGCGGAAGCCTGAACCAGCCATGCCGCGTGAAGGACTAAGGCCCTACGGGTCGTAAACTTCTTTAGACGCAGAGCAATAAGGTCCACGTGTGGACCGATGAGAGTATGCGTAGAATAAGCATCGGCTAACTCCGTGCCAGCAGCCGCGGTAATACGGGGGATGCGAGCGTTATCCGGATTCATTGGGTTTAAAGGGTGCGTAGGCGGCCGAGTAAGTCAGCGGTGAAAGACCGGGGCTCAACCCTGGAAGTGCCGTTGATACTGTTTGGCTGGAATGATCCCGCCGCGGGAGGAATGAGTGGTGTAGCGGTGAAATGCATAGATATCACTCAGAACACCGATTGCGAAGGCATCTCGCGAGGGGTCAATTGACGCTGAGGCACGAAAGCGTGGGGATCGAACAGGATTAGATACCCTGGTAGTCCACGCAGTAAACGATGATGGCTAACTGTCGGGCCTGCGGGTTCGGCGGCCAAGCGAAAGCGATAAGCCATCCACCTGGGGAGTACGACCGCAAGGTTGAAACTCAAAGGAATTGACGGGGGCCCGCACAAGCGGAGGAACATGTGGTTTAA
>OGDF01000146.1_pt1 | contig 107322 bp, 100 predicted proteins | sample 1570141 | NCBI WGS metagenome assembly OGDF01 (sample SAMEA4370581, study PRJEB24528) | human gut metagenome | reverse complement strand
CAAAATTTGCCGAAAAGACGTGCGCATATGCTTGTGAAGACGGGTTCTTATATTTGTCTGCCTCTTTTTGCCTGTGCCGCCATTTATATTTCTTCTGCGGCAGTTCTGCAAATACGGATAACTGATTTAATTATATCATATATTTTTTTTAGCTACAACACTTTTTTCTAAAATTAACCGATTTGTTATTTGTTACAGATTGTAAATTTCGTGATTAGCCCAATGCAACGTATTGCAAAAAAATATTACTTGTGGTAATATTATAGGAAACACTGTAAGAATGATTTAACTTTTCATAAAGTGAGGCATATTATGACAGATTTTCTTGTTAAGCACTTTGTAAAAAACTACACCGACACCGAAGATATAAAGGTGCGTGAGAATTACGGCACAATGGCGGGGATAACGGGCATTGTGTGCAATATTTTTCTGTTCGTGCTGAAATTTGCCGTGGGAACGCTTTCAGGCTCCATATCCGTGCTGTCGGACGCATTCAACAACCTGTCGGACAGCGCCAGCTGTGTGGTGACGCTTTTCGGCTGCAAAATGGCTGCAAAGCCTGCGGATAAGGATCACCCCTTCGGTCACGGCAGAGCGGAATATCTCACTTCCCTTATCATCGCCGTTATCATAATTCTGGTGGGCTTTGAGCTGCTCAGGTCATCGGCAGGGAAAATTGTCTCCCCCGATGAGGTAAAGTTCAGCGCCGCAGCACTCATCTCCCTTTTTGCGTCCATAGGCGTAAAGCTGTGGATGTCCGTTTTCAACACAAAGTTGGGCAAGCGCATAAACTCCCCCGTGATGATGGCAACAGCGCAGGACAGCAGGAGCGACGTTATCGCCACATCTGCCGCTGTTATCGGTCTTACCGCCTCCCTTTTCACCACTCTCCCCATAGACGGTGCAATGGGCATAGTGGTATCAATATTCATCATCAAGGGCGGCTTCGGCATCGTTAAGGACACTGTAGATGACCTTATCGGCAAGCCCGCCGACCATGAGCTTATCAAAAAGATAGAGGATATCGTCACCGCTCCCGACAAGATAATCGGCGTGCATGACCTGGTAGTCCACGACTACGGCCCCGGAAAGAAGCTGGCAAGCTGCCATGCGGAGGTGCGCAGCGATGAGAATTTCGTAGCCGCCCACGACGTGATAGACAGCATTGAGCGTGATATTTTCAAAAAGCTTGGCATTATGATGACCATACATATGGACCCTGTTGATGTGGATAATGAGCAGACAAACGCCTGCCGCAAGGCTGTCGAGGAATATGCGGCGCAGCTTGACCCACGGCTCAGGATACACGACTTCCGCCTTGTCCCCGGCGACACCCACACAAACCTTGTTTTTGACATTGTTGTCCCCTACGACTGCAAATATTCAGAAAGCGAGCTGAAAGAGAAGCTTTCCCAGCTTATGAACGCCTCGGAGGACACCAGATATTACCTTGTTATAACCATCGACCGTGACTTCGGCGAGGAGTAATGCCCTTTGCATAAACAGGTCGTTTACCTACTGTAAAATCTGCACAAAATCAGTATCTAATATTTTCTTTTTTCAATCGTTTACGACCCTTGACATTATTCCCTGCCTGTGTTATAATCATACTTGCAACAAAGTAATTGATGCGGCCGGATTGAACTGCATCTTATATTGTGACAGCGCAGCAGATGATACTCAGTGTATAACTTCTTGTTTGCAGTACATTTTGTATAATGAATATTGCACTAAATTGTGCATTCATACGAAAATGTAAAAGTTGTTATATAGATATTGACTAAAGCGCATATATGAGTTATAATATATATGATGTTAAGTTCTTATATTTCAATGTTAACATCCGTTTTGTTGTCTCCTTTCTTTTGTTCTACACATATTATTTTATGTAATCTGATCTTGGTTAAGCAGGGCTTATGCTCTGCCTTTTTTTTGCACGGTTACGAAAACGTATTCGTTATTAAACATAATGTGAACTCGTTCAGGAAGCGTGCAGAATATACAATTTAACATGAAACCATATTGCGTTTTTAATGCAAATGTGATATAATGAAAAAAGAGTATTTTTTGTGAAAGGCATGGTCATGTTTATGGGTAAAAACATCATTCTTTACGGTCCTCCCGGTACAGGTAAAACTTACAACTCGGTCAACTATGCTCTGGCTATAATTTATAACATTCCTGTTGAAGCTGTTATGAAAAAAGATTACAACGCCATGCTGGACCGCTACAACGAGCTGAAAAACAATTTCGGTCAGATAGAATTCACCACCTTCCACCAGTCTATGGGATACGAGGAATTCATCGAGGGTATCAAGCCCGTTTTCCTCGAAACTATGAACGAGCGTGGTGAGCGTACACGTAAAAAGGAAATGGTCTATGTCGTTGACAAGGGTATCTTCCGTGAGTTCTGCCAGAAAGCCGCAGAGCACCCCGACGAAAGATACGTTTTCATCATAGATGAGATCAACCGTGGTAATATCTCCAAGATCTTCGGTGAGCTTATCACCGTTATCGAGCCTTCAAAGCGCCTCGGTATGCCCGAAGAAGTAAAGGTAAGGCTGGCATATTCCCAGGAGCCTTTCGGCGTTCCCAACAACGTTTATATCGTCGGAACCATGAATACCGCCGACCGCTCCATCGCCCTGCTGGATACTGCTATACGCCGTCGTTTCGACTTCGTCGAGATGCTCCCTCAGCCCGAGCTTTTCCACGACACCTATGTCGAGGGCGTAAGCATAGAGCAGCTGCTCACAATTATCAACAAGCGTGTTGAGATACTCTGCGACAGAGAGCACACTATCGGACATGCCTACTTCATGTCACTGAAGGAAGACCCCTCTATCCAGCGTCTCGGCTCTATCTTCAAGAACTCTATCGTTCCTCTGCTCCAGGAGTATTTCTACGGCGATTACCAGAAGATACGCTGGGTTCTGGGCGACTACAACAAGGAGCCTGAGGAGCAGTTTGTAAAGGCTCTCGCCATCGACTACAAAAAGACCTTCGGCGAAAACGTTGAGCTTTTCCTCGATGTCGATGATACATACGAAATAAACGAAGCCGCTTTCTGGAACATAAACGCTTACAGCAAGCTGCTGTAATTTGGAGGGCTTCCGCAAATGGGAAAAAGAGACCGTTACAAGCTGCGTGAAACGCAGTTCTTCACCATAGAGGGCTCTTCGGAACGGGAGGGCGGTATCCCGCTGCCTGAGCATATTTTTGATATGCTTGAAGGCTTTGTGCTGGAAAAGAAAATGCCCGACCCAAGGGGCATAAACAGCTATATCCTCACCGCTGAGGGAGAGGGAAGCGAACGTATCCTCCGTGCAGGCGGATATGTGGGTGCTATGGTCTTCAAGGACGGAACTCAGGTAGAGATCCTGCCCATGCTTGCCGCAAGGAACCGCAAGGGCGAATATCTTTCAAACAAAAGAGTTCTGCTCAATATGCTCAAATCAATGAAAGCCCTGCCTCTTACAAACTACAATCTTAACACCCGTGCAGCCGAAAATCTGAATATATTCGAAACTTTCATCCTTGCCTTTATTAACGAGGTTCAGGCGATAGTTCACAACGGTCTGAAGCAGTGCTATGCTCCTCACATCGAAAATGAACGCTTCCTGAAAGGAAAGGTAATATATTCTCTCCACGCCACCAAAAACTTTGCCCACAAGGACAAATTCTACGTTCAGTACGATGTTTTCACCGTTGACCGCCCCGAAAACAGGCTTATAAAGTCAACGCTGAAATATCTGCGGAACATAACCTCCTCCGCCCGAAGCAGAAACAAGCTGGAGGCGCTTATAGCAAACTTTGACGGCGTTGAGTATTCCCAGAATTACGAAAGGGACTTTTCCGCTTCCGTAATCGACCGCAGTATGCAGGGCTATGCAAATGCGCTGCGCTGGGCGGAAATATTCCTGCTCAGCCGATATGTCACCGTGACAAAGGGCAGAAACATGGCATATGCCGTTATCTTTCCCACAGGCGAGCTTTTCGACAGCTACACCGTGTATAATCTGGGAAGGATGCTGGATAATCAGCGCTTCCGTGCTGAAATTCAGAAAAAGCGCTATCCGATGCTCAACAGGCCAATGCCAAAGGACAGCTCACAGGCGCTGGCTGTTATGACCTGCCGTGAAAACGGTATGAGAGTTGTTTTTGACTCAAAGTGGCAGGAGCTTAACGCAGATGATGAAAACTGCGGCATTCTCCAGACTGATATTTACGATTTGTATAATCTTCTTGAAATATACAAATCGAACAGTGTCTGCTACATATACCCCCTCACAAGAGAAATGCGTGAGGACAGGCGTGAGATATGCTTCAAAAACGAGGACGGTATCCTTGGAAGAGTATGCTTCGTGGATATCGGCGACATGGAGGGCAGCCTTTCGGCAGTCCTCGAACACATCTTCGGTCAGAAGATATCCGCAGATACCGCAGTATAAATACCATAATATAACACATCAAAATCCCGATATTCCGAAACATAGCGGAATATCGGGATTTTTTATTGGTTATAAGATGATTATAATTAAATTAAGGAGATTGAAGATTTATTCACAATATGATATAATACAAGCATAAGATATATATGGGGTGATATTTTGCTTTTTTTCAACAATATCCGCTTCCAGATAGCAGCTGCCGCAGTGCTTATAATAATCATTTTCGATTACCTGCGCAACCCGCACCTGAAGCTGATGTCAACAAACGCATTCCGTGCAATGCTTATATGCACTGTCTGCAACCTTATGCTTGATATTTCGACAGTTTATACAGTGACGCATCTTGATACAGTCCCCCCGCAGCTCAACAGGTTTCTGCACCAGCTGTTCATCGCCAGCGTTATAATGGTGCTGTTCTTCAACTTCCTGTATGTGCTTATCCTGAACAGAAACCAGGAAAGGCTTACAAAGCGCACTTTCGGGGCTGTGATAGCTCCGCTGGCAATATCTGCCGCAGTGATCATCGCAGGCAAGCTTGAATTTTTCGCCTCCGACAAGGGCGCATATTCCTATGGTCCCATGGCGGATATGGTCTATGTATGCGGTCTTATCTACCTTGTGATGACCTTCGGTATAATCTACAGCAAAAAATGCACATTGTCATCATATCAGAAAATATCCGTTCAGGTAGGTATGTTCATATGGCTGGGCAGCCTGGTAGTGCAGAGAATATTCCCTACGGCGCTGCTTTCGGGACTGGGCTGCGTGCTGATGGTGCTGTGCGTATATTTCTCCTTTGAGAACCAGAGGGAGAATTACGACGCTGAGACCATGTGCTTCAACCGAAACGCATTCCACCGCCAGATGGCTGAATATTACGCCAACCGCAAGCCCCTGAGCATAGTGAACGTTACGCTGGAAAATTACGAGCGCATCAACACAATGTATGGCCATGAGTACGGCAGAAAAGCCATGCTGTGCGCCAAGGAAATGATAGACGGAGTTCTGGGCGGAAGCGTTTTCCACTCCCGCAGCAACACGTTCACCGTTTTCTACAGCGACTGCGAGGTAGATTGCCGCAAGCTGGAATCGCTGCGCCACGCACTCTGCTCCCACTGCTTCCCCGACGCTCAGCTGGAATTCAGGATAAGCGTTATCGACCTGCGGAAATATTCCAACGGCACCGACGAGGCATATGAGCTTATGCGCTTTATGAAAGAATACGGCAAAAGCTCCGACGAGGTAATATGCAGGCTGGACGACAGCATTATCGAAAAGAAGTTCCGCCGTGACAAGATAGATAAGCTCCTTACCGAAGCCGTGCAGAACGACGGATTTGAGATGGTATATCAGCCCATCTACAGCACCGAACAGGGCAGGTTCAGGTCTGCGGAAGCGCTTGTGCGAATGAAAAACACAGGCGACCTGGGCTTTATCTCGCCCGAGGAGTTTATTCCCATTGCCGAGGAAAAGGGGCTTATAATGGATATAGGCGACATTACCCTGCGCCTTGTGGCGGACTTTGCCAAGCGCCGCACACTTACCGACAAGCTGGAATATATCGAGGTGAACCTTTCGGGAATACAGGCGTGCGCCCCCGAGCTGGAGGGCAGGCTCACAAAGATACTGGCTGAATATGATATCCCGCCCGCATTCATCAATCTGGAGATAACCGAGACCGCCGCACTTGATTCGGGCGAGGCATTCGATACAAACGTGTCCGCCCTCAGGGAAAGCGGATTCAGCTTTTCAATGGACGATTTCGGCACAGGCTACTCCAATCTTTCACAGATGAACCAGATGCGCTATGACCTGGTAAAAATGGATAAGAGCATAATCTGGGACGCATTCGGCAAGGGTAATGAAAAGTCCGAGCGTCTGCTTGCTTCGGTTATTCGACTGCTGAAAGCCATAAATGTAAAGATAGTAGCCGAGGGCGTTGAAACCAAGGAAATGACCGATTATCTCACCGAAAGGGGAGTTGATTATTTGCAGGGATATTATTTCTCGAAGCCTGTAAATGAAGATAAGTTCCTTGAAGTTATATCGGCATAAATACAAACAAAAGCACCCTGCACTGACTGTGCAGGGTATTTTTGTGGGTGCTGACAAACTACGTTTGCTTGCGGCTAACGCAATTAAGCATATTGCGTACAATATAACTAATCCCCACCGCAGAGCTAAACAAAACTAACAGCAGATACTCGATATCTAAACGCCAGACCGAAAATGAGCGGGGCGGCGGTAAAAGAGGTTAAACAAAGCCAGATAAAGGAGCTGAAAAAAAAGATTATGCACAACGGTAAAAGCGGGCTTGGTGGGGGAGAGAGGGTAGGGAAGAGAAGTGCAGAGGAGAAACCGTAGGGGAGAGGGGGGAATGCCCGCTTTTGTAGGGTTTTACTTTCCCCCCTCTCCCATTAGGTGTCTCCTTTGCATGGTACGGACTTTATAAAAATGAAAAGTATATTTGACCGTACCTGCGCCTTACGGCGGAAACCAAGAGACATTCCTAACGGAATGTCTCTTGGTTTCAGGCCGCCTGCATGAAATAGTTTTGGGTTCATTTGAGAAATTATATTTGTTTGAGCGTTTTTGAAACCATGGTGCAGGCGGCTTTGGGGATTTTTAGTCAGTCGGCTGTTGCTTTAATTATTTAAGCCGCTCGCAAAAGGATTTCGCTGTCTGCGGACAGCGACCAGATGGCTCTGCCCTCTTGACCCCCGCAAGCCTTTCGGGAAAAAGGCTTGACCTAAACCCTTTGCCTTGTGCTTATTTGTGCTGACTTTTTCATTTGCTTCACGCCCTTTGGGACGAAAAAAAGCCTGATGCGTTTGCACCAGCCTTTTCTTATATAAAGCTTATTCTTACTTGGTAAGCTTCCAGATGTTCTTTGCGTACTCGTCAACAGCACGGTCAGCAGAGAACACACCTGCACCTGCAATGTTGTAAAGGGACATATTGTTCCACTTTGCAGGATCCTTGTAGCACTCGGAAGCATACTGCTGTGCGGACTGATATGCGTCAAAGTCTGCCAGAACCATGTAGGGATCCTTGTACTTGAGGGTGTTTGCAACTTCCTCAAATGTGCAGCCGTTGATGCCCCTGTACATCTTGTTGAGTGCCTTGCGGATAACCTCGTTGTTGTTTACGTACTCTTCGGGACGGTAGCCCTGTGCCTTCTTTGCAAGGACTTCTTCTGTGGTCATACCGAAGATGAAGATGTTGTTCTTGCCTACCTGCTCCTTGATCTCAACGTTTGCGCCGTCAAGTGTACCAAGGGTAAGAGCACCGTTGAGCATGAGCTTCATGTTACCTGTTCCCGATGCCTCTGTACCTGCCAGAGAGATCTGCTCGGAAACCTCTGCTGCGGGCATGAGCAGCTCGGAAAGTGTTACACGGTAATCTTCAAGGAAGAATACCTGAAGCTTCTTGCTGATAACAGGGTTCTTCTTGATCTCCTCGCCCAGTGCCCAGATCATCTTGATGATCTGCTTTGCAAGATAGTAGCCGGGAGCTGCCTTAGCTGCAAATACGTAGGTCTTGGGCTGGAACTCCATGTTGGGGTCCTCCAGGAGAGCGTTGTACTCTGCAATGATATTGAGAGCGTTGAGGTTCTGTCTCTTATATTCGTGGAGACGCTTTACCTGAACGTCAAAGATTGCATCGGTGTTAAGAACAGTACCGTAGTTCTGCTTAACGAACTTTGCAAATCTCTTCTTGTTTTCCAGCTTGATCTTAGCCAGCTGCTCAAGCACCTGCTTGTCGCCGTCGTACTTGGCAAACTTGGAAAGCTCCGCTGCGTTCTTCTTGAAGCCGGGACCGATGGTATCGGTAAGGAGCTGGGTAAGTCCGGGGTTGGACTGGAGAAGCCATCTTCTGTATGCGATACCGTTGGTAACGTTCTGGAACTTATGAGGAGTGTAGCTGTACTCGTTCTTGAATACATCTTCCTTGATGATCTCGGAGTGAAGCTTGGAAACGCCGTTTACGCAGTGAGAAGCGCATACGCACAGGAGTGCCATGTGGATCTGGTTGTTCTGGATAATGGACATTCTGGAAACCTTGTTTCCGTCGCCAAGGCGCTCCATAAGCTCTTCGCAGTAACGGCGGTTGATCTCGCAGATAATGTCGAAGATACGGGGAGTGATCTGGCGGACAAGGTTAACGTCCCACTTCTCCAGAGCTTCAGCCATAACGGTGTGGTTGGTGTAAGCAAAGGTGTTGGTAACGATGTACCAGCTCTTGTCCCAGCTGTAGCCGCAGTCATCGAGGAGAACACGCATAAGCTCGGGGATAGCAAGAGTGGGGTGAGTATCGTTGATGTGGATAGCTACCTTCTCGTGGAGATTATCGAGGGTGCCGTAAACGCTCATATGGCGGTTTACGATATCGCCGATGGAAGCTGCGCACATAAAGTACTGCTGACGGTATCTGAGGCTCTTGCCCTCGAGGTGGTTATCGTTGGGGTAAAGTACCTTGGAGATAGCCTGTGCAACAGTGTTCTGGCTGAGAGCCTTAGCGTAGTCGCCCTGATTGAACATAGCCATATCAAAGGAAGGAGCCTTTGCCTTCCACAGTCTCAGAACGGAAACGCCATCGCTGTCGTAGCCGGGAACATACATATCGTAAGGAACAGCAACAACGGTGCTGTAGTTCTTGTAGGAAACGTGGTGGTACTGCTGATCCCAGTATTCCTGAAGCTCGCCGTCGAAATGAACTTCGATGGACTTATCGGTCTTGGGAACAAGCCAGCTCTCGCCGCCGGGAAGCCAGTTATCGGGAAGCTCTGTCTGCCAGCCGTCCTCTATCTTCTGCTTGAAGATACCGTACTCGTAGCAGATGGAGTAGCCCATTGCAGGATAGCCGTCGGTAGCAAGACCGTCAAGGTAGCAGGCAGCAAGTCTGCCCAGGCCGCCGTTTCCGAGACCTGCATCAGGCTCGTAATCGTAGATACGGTCAATGTTAACGTCCCACTTCTTGAGGATATCCGTTACCATGTCGTTTATTTCAAGGTTATAAAGGCTTGTCTTGAGAGAACGTCCCATAAGGAACTCCATGGAAAGGTAGTATATTTCCTTCTTTCCTGCAGAATGTACCTGATTGCTGAACTTTCTTCTCTTTTCTCTCAGCAGTCCTACAACGACTGCGGAAAGTGCCTTGTAGATCTGATTATCGGAAGCGTCGATAGGAGTGACATTTGCTTCGTTCTGAAGCTCCTGACGGAGTCTCTCCTCAAAATCTTCCTTATTGATTATTGGCGTCATGATTTTTTCCCCTTCTTTTGAATAATTTTCAGCAGCCTTGAATGAATATCAGCTATAGATATCGACAGCTGCCATAACTGCTCAGAAACAATGCTGCACAGAAAGAATACCCACAGATGCCTGCGCAGCCCGTATGCGTATCCACGCAAGGAAAAATAAGCAAAATATGCCTATCTAAATTATAAAATACAGATGAACTTTTTTCAATAGGTATTATATACAAATATTTTCTACCGCCGCAACGATAACTTGATTAAACGTTTAATCTTACCGCATATGGCCGAAAAAAGCCGAACAGAAGCGATATCCTGCCCGGCTTTGTAAGTTATTCCGTTACGTTTGCGGCTGTGTCGGAGATGTCGGTATCCTCTTCATACTCGGCATATTCATCGGGCAGAGGCTCGGGGTCGGGAACAGCTTCAAGCTCCAGACCATCTGCACGGTGCTCGGAAAGGAAATTGCGCCAGAAATCAACGGCATAGTCAAAATTAGTCTGCATCTTCTCTTCGCTCATGCCCATGGTCTTTACAGGCTTTCTGAAAGAAACATACAGGTCGGTGTCGTCAACAGTATCGCAGCCAAGCAGCTCCATAAAATCTGTGCCTGCAAGGCGGTAGCCTATCTCCTCGGCATAAGGGTCATCGGGGAACAGCTCACGGCAGTCCGCAAAAACGCCGTCCAGTATGTCAAGCTCCTGATATGACTCCTTGTCGCCTATGACCATGACCATATTGCCCGACTGGAACTCGCCGATAAGCTTTGTGCGGTCGCTCTGGGCAAGATAAGCCGTTGCCATGTCATTATCCTCATAGCCTGCGGGGATATAGTACAGGCGGACAAGCTTTTCGCCGTTGCCGTTAACGTCTTCGCCGTACCGGCTCCACAGGGGAGTGAGCTGACCCGAATAATAGCTCATATCATAATCGGAAGCGATGTACATGGCGGAAATATCGGGGCGCTCACGGGTAACAAGGTCCTGTATAAGGAACGCCGCCAGACCGATAAAAAGTGCCCCCACAATAAGATATGCCTTGTTGTGATAGATAAAGTTCGTGAACTTTTCCCATGCGGAGTATTTCTTCTCGGGAACTTTTTCCTCGGGGATATCCTCCTCGGAGATAATGCCCTGTTTCAGCTTTATAAGCTCCAACCTTTCCTTTCGGAGCTTTTCCTCATATGCCTTGCGGCGCTGCTCCTCACGCTTTGCACGTTCCTCATTCTGACGTGCTTCCTCTTCAAGCTCTTTGCGTCTTTCCTCTGCGTCTATCTCACGGACAGTCTGCATAAAGGACTTGGGCTTCTGCTTTTTGCCGCTTGCCTCTTTGTTTTCGGCTTCTGCGCCGTTCAGCTCATTTTCTTTTTTTTCGTTATCCATCTTATCACCCTGTAAATTTTATAAAAGACTTTATAAATTTTATAAAAAAGGGGACAGCAAACACACTGTCCCCTTATGTTCTTTTATTCTATTATAAGCCTTTGCAAGAGATGTGTCAAGGGTGATTTTGTAAACAGTAATATATCAAAGTCCCTCGGGATTGTTCTTGATAAATCTCCAGCTGTCCTCGCACATTTCCTCAATGCCTCTCTCAGCTCTCCAGCCAAGCTCCTTTGCTGCCTTTTCGGGGTCTGCATAGCACTCGGCGATATCGCCTGCACGTCTGGGCTTGATAACATAGGGAATGTTTACGCCGCTTGCCTTGATGAACGCATTGACAACATCAAGAACGGAATATCCCTTGCCTGTGCCAAGGTTCCAGATTCCAACGCCTGTCATGGAGCGAACCTTCTGTATAGCCTTTACATGACCAAGCGCCAGGTCAACAACATGGATATAGTCTCTTACGCCTGTGCCGTCGTGGGTGGGATAATCGTTGCCGAATACGCCAAGCTCAGGAAGCTTGCCCACTGCCACCTGCTGGATATAGGGCATAAGGTTGTTGGGGATACCGTTGGGGTTCTCGCCAAGCTTGCCGCTCTTGTGGGCGCCGATGGGGTTAAAGTATCTGAGGAGAGCTATGCTCCACTCGTTGTCGGAGGTGTAGATATCCTTTAAAATGCCCTCTATCATAAGCTTTGTGGAGCCGTAAGGGTTAGTGGTGGAAAGAGGGAAGTCCTCTCTGATAGGTACGCTCTTGGGAGAGCCGTAAACAGTTGCGGAGGAGCTGAAAACTATTCTCTTGCAGCCATAGTTCCTCATAACATCGCAGAGGATAAGTGTGCCTGTGATGTTGTTGTGATAATATTCGATAGGCTTTCTTACGGACTCGCCTACTGCCTTGAGGCCCGCAAAATGGATAACGGAATCTATCTTGTTTTCCTCAAACACCTTTTCAACAGCAGCTCGGTCAAGAAGGTCTGCATTGTATGACTTGAAATCCTTGCCTGTAAGCTCCTTTACAATCTCAAGAGCCCTGGGTTTTGAGTTGCAGAAGTTATCGAGGACAACTATCTCCTCGCCTGCATTGAGAAGCTCCACACAGGTGTGTGAGCCGATATATCCTGCGCCGCCTGTTACCAGAATTGCCATAATAAAACTTCCTTTCTGTATTGGTGGTTTTCGCTTTTGTTATCTTGTAACCTCATTATATCATCATAAGCCGCCGATTGCAATAAAAAATAATATCATTTATATGGATTATAGTATCATTTTTTAGACTGCCTGTATTCCGAGGGAGATATGCCCACGGCTTTTCGGAATGCTCTGGAAAAATACATTCCGTCCTCATATCCTGCGGAGCGTGCCACTGCACCTATGGAAAGGTCTGTGGAAGCAAGCAGATTTTTTGCTCTGCTCATACGGCAGCGGATAAGGTATTCCGCAGGAGTTATGCCCAGCTCCGACTTAAAGAGCCTGAAAAGGGTTATTCGGGTGATATCCGCCGCATCTGCGATATCGTCCGCAGAAATGGGCAGAGGATAATTTGTCTCGATAAACGCCTTTGCCGCCTCCAGCCTGCGCAGATTCCTGTTCTCACGCAGCTGCGCCGAGGTGGATTTTTTTATGAGCAGCGATAAGAGAATATAAAGCCTGCCCGTAAGCTCCACGTTCTCAAAAAGCTCCTTTGCCGGGCAGGACAGGATATTCTCCATAGCCGCAGCCACGTCCGCACCGCAGCCGTGCATAACGGGAGACGAAGCGGAAAAGTCCGTTTTGCCAAGGATAGCATCAGCATCGGAGCCGCCGAAATTCACCCAGTAATATTCCCACGGGTCGTCATTGTCCGCAAAATATTCTATCTCGGTAAGGGGACGGATAAGGAAAACATCGCCTGCGGAAAGGGAAAAACTGCCCTCGGGAGTGATGTAAGTGCCCTTTCCCGAAACGATAAAATGAAGTATGAACTGCTCTCTTACACCCTTGCCCCACCGCTGGGAGGGTTCGCATTTCTGATGTCCCGAGTATGTGACCGTCAGCGAAATGCTCTCCCCGGGAACGGCTCTCACGGTATGCTTGAATGCCCCTGACATATTACAGCCCCTTTCCTTATTGTTAGGACTATTATAACATATGCCCATGGATTTTGCAAGCACATAATACTAATCTTCAATCAACCTACAGACAAATCCTCGGCTGAAATAAGCCCATAGAACGATTGAAGATTAGAACCTGTCTTCATAAGAAATGTGTGCGGATTTTCGAGCATAATTTTGTTGCAGAGTAGGCAAAAATCCGCAGGCGGGCTTTCGCCCGGCAAGGATTTTTAACGCAGTCTGCGGCAAAATTTGCCGAAAAGACGTGCGCATATGCTTGTGAAGACGGGTTCTTAGTATAAGGCTCTGTTTTTCTTGATTTGCTCCGCCTGTTATGCTATAATATCACATAGAAAGAGGTGCGGATAATGCAGAAAATGCTTGGATATATGAGAAAGACTATTCAGGAGTTTGACATGATACAGGACGGCGACAGGATCGCCGTGGGCGTTTCGGGCGGCAAGGACAGCCTTGTGCTGCTTAAAGGGCTTATCGAGCTGAGGCGGTTCATCGGCATCGATTACGATGTGGTCGCCATTACCCTTGACCCACGCTTCGGCGGCGTGGAGGGGGACTACAGCAGCGTGGCTCAGATGTGCAGCGAGGCGGGAGTTGAATACCGCCTTATCCCCACGGACATCGGGCAGATAGTTTTTGATATCCGCAAAGAGCTGAACCCCTGCAGCCTGTGCGCAAAGCTCCGCCGGGGCGCTCTCCATAACGCCGCTAAGGACGCAGGCTGCAACAAGATAGCGCTGGGTCATCACTTTGACGATGCGGTGGAGACCTTTATGATGAACCTGCTTAACGAGGGCCGTATAGGCTGCTTTTCTCCCGTTACTCACCTTGCCCGCTGCGGACTGGTGCAGATACGCCCCATGGTCATGGCTCCCGAAAAGGAGGTAATACGTGCAGCAAGGCGGCTTGACCTTAATGTGGTAAAATCAAAATGTCCCGCTGACGGTCACACCTCCCGCCAGAGAACAAAGGAGCTTCTGGCAGAGCTTGAAAAGACCAACAAGGGCGTTACCGAGCGCATTTTCGGTGCCATGCGCCGTGGAAAGATAGACGGCTGGGCAGGAAAAAGCTTTGAAAATTACGAGAATAATATAAAGGATAAGGAGTGATGATATGTACCTCGCCACCCCCTCACAAATGAAAGCCGCCGAGGCAAATGCCGTTGCCGCAGGCGAGACCTACATCGGGCTGATGGAAAATGCAGGCGCCGCCGCTGTCCAAGAACTTTGCAGGTATGTTGATATAAATGCTGACAGCCGTGTGCTCATAATATGCGGCAGAGGCAACAACGGCGGTGACGGCTTTGTTATGGCACGTCTCATTGCAGATATGGGCGCCCGGGTTTTTGTTACCCTGCCCTGCGGCGCTCCCAAAAGCGGAATTGCGCTGGAGGAATACGCAAAGATAGCCCACAGCAAAATAACATTCCTCGACACGGACGATGAACGGATATCCGACAGATATGACGCTGTTGTTGACGCAGTTTTCGGCACAGGCTTCCACGGAGAGCTATCCGCCGATATTATCAGCCTGTTTTCAAGAATATCAAAGGACAGCTTTATCCTTGCGGCAGATATCCCCTCGGGGGCTGACAGCGTAACGGGAAAAGTATCGGCAGGAACGCTTATGTGCGGTCTTACCATCACATTCGGCGCTCCAAAGATAGGCATGACCCTTTTGCCCGCACAAATAAACTGTGGTAAAATAATTGTCCGTGAGATAGGCATTACCGAAAGCTGCTTTGAAAATACGGGCGCTCCCATTATGATGACCGATACTATGGCGGAGAAATGCGTTCCCACAAGGGGACAAAGCTGCCACAAGGGAACTTTCGGCAGGCTGCTTATAATCGCAGGCTCGGAAAATATGAGCGGTGCGGCTGCCATGAACCTGAAAGCTGCCCTCAGGAGCGGTGCGGGACTGGTAAAGCTGGCTTCCGTCCCCGCTGTTATCGACCGTGCGGCGGCAGGAATATACGAAGCCACTTTCTGCACTCTTTCGGCAAACGAAAGCGGAGCCATATCCTCGGACGGGCTGACAAAATTATGCTCAGCTGCCGAAAATATGACCGTCATTGCCATGGGCAGCGGTCTTTCCTGCTGCGATGACACCAAAGAGCTGGTACGTGGAATGATAAGCTTCTGCGGCGAAAAAAATATTCCCCTCATTCTTGATGCCGATGGTCTAAACTGCATCGCCGACAGCATAGATATTATCAGAAATGCAAACTGCAAAGCTGTGCTTACTCCGCACGTCGGCGAGCTTGCCCGCCTGCTGGGTATGACTGCTGCCGAGGTAATGGCAGACAGGCTTTCCGCCGCTGCGGCTCTCAGTGAGAAAACAGGCGCTGTGGTAGTTGCCAAGGGCGTTCCCACATATATCGTCTCCCCCCAAAAGCGCTGCGCTTCCTACAGCGGCAACGGCGGACTTTCCAGAGGTGGCAGCGGAGATGTGCTCACGGGCATCATCTCAGGCATATGCTCCATGAACCGTGGGGAAAGGCTGTATGAGTGCGTGTGCGCCGCAGTGCATATTTTCGGCATTGCCGCCGATATGGCTGCCGAAAAGCTTTCCATGAGCGGAATGCTGCCCACGGACGTTATCGCACAGCTTCCTTTTGCGTTCAAGCAAATACGTCCCGAAAAAATGTGCCGATTCAGTGCCGAATACCGCAGGTAGCGAGCAGCGATACGTATCACGGCTCGGAAGGGGACGAAATCCAACCGTGAAAGGAATGGGTATATGAAAAAGCTCATGGGTATGATAACTGTTATGATGTGCGTTACAGCCACAGGCTGTTCGGCAGCGGAGGTGCTTTCCTCGCCACCGCAGCCGCAGATAACAGGCGGCTTCACCGCCGACTGCTCTGTGACTGCCTACATAATCCCCCCGGGGGAGAATGCGGAAAGCGAAACGGAATTTACCTTTTCGGGGCAGACAAAGCGGCTGGGAAGCGGCTTCTGGAGCATGGAGATAACCTCTCCCGAGACCATAGCGGGGCTTACCGTATCTTCTGCGGACGATGTTCTCACCTCGCATCTGGGCGATCTTACCTTTGATGTGCAGACCTCATCTCTGCCCGATTCATCTCCCCTGACGGCTTTTTTCTCCGCCATGGACAATGCGGCGGCTCAGCTGGAGAGCACTTCTCTTTCAGCGGGGGAAGACGGCGGCTGGGTATATTCGGGTGACGGCTGCACTATCATTTTTGACAGCTGCGGAGTTCCGGTATCGCTGGCAACAGGTCAGCCCAAAATGACCGTAAGCTTCTCAAATTTCACAGCAGGGGAGATATCCGAGACTCCTTTGGAAACAACTTCCACAACAATCGGTGAAACGGAAGTTCAGACATCTGCTGAGACTACAGCCGAGACAACTGCTGTTACAACTGCTATCACAACGTCCGTATCAACAGAACTTTCAACAACTGCTGTTGAAAGTGTCACGGAAGTCACCGTTTCAACTACGCATACAACTCATACCGAAGCACATGAACCTGCTGAGACTACTGTTCCCACATCGGCTGAAACAAGCGTGAATACATAAAATTCTTTCTTGTGCTTGTGACTTATGTTGATTTGTCCGTACCTGCGCCTTACGGGAAAAAGGCTTGACCCAAACCCTTTACCTTTGCGCTTATTTGTGCGGATTTGCCATTATACTTCACTATATAAAAATGAGCTGCTGCATCTTTGTGCAACAGCTCATTTTGCTTATTCAATTATCTCATCATCTGGATCGGTGATAGGCTCGGGGCTTTTTTCCTCGGGCTTTTTCCTTGACTTTACAGCCACGACTGCAATAACTGCGATTATAACGACAACTGCCGCCGCAGTTCCCGCAATGAGAGGAATATTCACCTCCTGCGATACCGCAGAGCAAACTGTTTCGGCGCAGGGGCTTATTTCAAAGGTTATCACGCCGTCATCGCCCACAGTTCCGCCTGTGCAGGACTTAACCTTGCCGGGGAGCTTCATTGTGAAGCCGATTTTGAACATTGAGTTTGCCATTTCCTCATACTGAGCTGCGTCCTCGCCCTCTTCTGCCATTTCCTCGCCAAGCAGGTTTGCAAACACGCCGTTAAAGGTATAGGTGCGCACAAAGGGATTGCCGCTCTTTACAACGGAGAACTCATTGAAAATGGTGTCGCCCTGCTCGCTGGGATTGGTCATATCCTCGGCAAGCTCGCCGTATGTGGCATAATCGCTGGTATATTCATAGCCCAGATACTCGTCGCCGTCGATGGTAAAGGTCTGTATCTCGTGCTCGGTACCTTCAAACATCTCATCGCTGTAATAATCCTTCTGAACGGCATATCTGCCCACCGCATTTGCTGTTCCGTCGGGATTTACCGTAATGTCGATGCCGATGTGCATACTGCCGCCGCTGCTTTTTTGAATGATCTTTTCATATTTACCCCCATATTTCTCCCATTTTTCTCTTAAAAGATTGATAATCTTATAACAATATTTTATCACATATTGTTACAGATTTCAACATTTATTTCAAATTTAACATTTTGTTTATATATCTTCCAGACTGAGCGTTGCTATGGCATTAAGGCTCTCGTCCCCACGCTTGCCTGCCATATAATCATAATAGCCCTGACAGGATATCATTGCGCCGTTGTCGCCGCAAAGGTAAAGGGGAGGCATATAAACAGAAAAGCCACGCTTTTTGCACTCCTTTTCCAGCAGTCCTCTTACGCCTGAGTTTGCGGAAACTCCGCCTGCAAGGGCAACTGTCTTATAGCCCAGCGCCTTTGCCGCTGCGATAGTCCTGCTGACAAGCATTTCGGAAGCCGTTTTCTGGAATGATGCCGCAAGGCTGTTCTTGTCAAGCTCCTCGCCCTTTTGCTCGGCGTTGTGGGCAAGGTTTATGACAGCTGTTTTAAGTCCGCTGAACGAAAAATCAAACTCGCTGCCCGTTACCCTTGGTATTGGCAGATGATATTTGTTGGGGTCGCCCAGCTGTGCTGCCTTATCCACATGAACTCCGCCGGGGTATGGATATCCCAGAACTCTTGCGCACTTATCAAACGCCTCTCCTGCCGCATCGTCTCTTGTCCTGCCGATTACCCTGAACTTGGTATAGCTCAGCACCTCGACGATGTGGGAATGACCGCCGCTTGCCACAAGGCACAGATATGGCGGCTCCAACTCGGGGTGGGCGATGTAGTTTGTGGCAATATGCCCTGCAATATGATGAACGGGGATAAGGGGCTTGTCAAGCGCCATTGCCAGTCCCTTTGCAAAGCTTGTTCCCACCAGCAGCGCTCCGATAAGTCCCGGGGCATATGTTACCGCAATGCCGTCAAGGTCATCAAGGGTGCAGTGAGCCTCGTCCAGCGCCATGCGCACCGTATCAAGGATATTTTCGCAGTGCCGCCTTGAAGCTATCTCGGGCACAACTCCGCCGAACTTTTTGTGCTCCTCCACCTGTGAAGCCACGATATTTGAAAGAATAGTGCGTCCGTCCAGCGAAACGGAAGCAGCTGTTTCGTCACATGAGGACTCTATTCCTAAGATCTTAACACTCATCCTGATCCCTCTCTATCCTGCGTATCATAACGATTCCGTTCTCCTTGGGGTCGGAGTAGAAATTCTTCCTGATACCAACGCTTTCAAAGCCGTTTTTCTCGTATATTGCAATGGCGGGGGCGTTGGACTCACGCACTTCCAGCGCTATCTCCTCCGCCGTGTCGGGCAAAGCGCATATGAACGCTTCAAGCAGACTGTCTCCGATGCCCTTTCTGCGCATTTGGGGGCTTACGGCAAAATTTTCGATATATCCCTGATGACCGTCGCAGTTGCCGATGATATATCCCGCAATTTTTCCGTTCTCCTCAGCGGCAAGGATAATCTCCGCCTGTGAACCGACAGAGCTTTCAAACGCCGCCTCCGACCATGGGTCAGTGAAGCATTCCTTTTCGATTTCCGCCATCTGACCGATATACTTTTTTTCAGCTCTGATAATGTTCATATTACCATTTCCTTTTTTACTGCATGAAGATATGTGAGCCGTGTGCCGATATTTTTCAAAAGCAGAAATTGTTCTGCAAGAACATATCAGCAAATACCTTCTGCTTTGCGAATTTCTTCAATAAGTGCTTTTAAGTCTGCAAGGGAAGCAAGACTGCCGCATCGGCTGCGATAGGAAGCCGCTCCCTTTATGCCCTTGAGATAGAAGGCACATTCCCGTCGGGCTTCCGCCATGGCAGTATGCTCACCCTTGAAGCTCACCGCAAGCTCCGTCTGATGATACATAGCTTCCAGACGTTCTTCCAGCGTAGGCTCGGGGGGGATAATACCATTTTCAAAATAGCTTTCTATCTGGGAAAATATCCACGGATTGCCGTAGCTTCCCCTGCCAACCATAACAAGGTCGCAGCCTGTCCGGCGGTACATATCGGCAGCACTTTCGGCGCAGTCGATATCGCCATTGCCGATAACGGGAATTTTTACAGCCGCCTTGACCTGCCTTATAATATCACGGTCGGCTTTGCCGTGGTACATCTGAGTTTTTGTCCTGCCGTGAACGGTAAGCCCCATTGCCCCCGCCGCTTCCATAGCCTTTGCAAACTCGGGAGCGTTTATGGAATTTTCGTCCCAGCCCGAGCGGAACTTCACCGTAACAGGCACATTGCTTGCGGCAACAACTGCCTTTGTAATGGCATATGCCCTGTCAATATCCTTCATAAGGGCGCTTCCGCTGCCGTTTCCTGCAATTTTGGGAACAGGACAGCCCATATTGATATCAAGGATATCGGGCTTGTATTTCATAAGCATCGCCGCCGCTCTGGCGCAGAAATCAGGCTCCTCGCCGAATATCTGCAAGGCATACGGGCGTTCCCTGTCGTCAACGGTGCAAAGCTCTTCGGTCTTGCGGTCGCTGTAGCAAAGCCCCTTGGCGGATATCATTTCGGAGACCATGTATGCCGCTCCGTGCTCCTTGCACACCAGCCGATAAGCCCTGTCCGCCACCGATGCCATTGGCGCAAGTGCGGCAGTCTGCTTTATCTCCACGTCTCCTATTTTAATGGTCTTTATTTCCATGACAAAACTCTTTCAACACAAAATCATTTATTTTCTGACATTCCTGCCTGCAAATTGCGGGCAAGGTAAGCCTTTGTCACAAGGGTCTCGTTACCGTCGGCAAACAGTGTTATCTGCCTGCCGTTGGAGATAAGGATACCCTCATCGCACAGGGAGTAGTCAAGCACGCCCTTTTTCAGCACGGTCTCGGTGCCGTCAGCCTCACGCTTCACAAGCACTCGGCTCAGGGGCATAAAGCCCGAAAGCTCGCCGTCCTTTGCGTCCTCAGCCTTGGCTATCTCCTTGGCTTTTATAACATTTCCGTCAATGATGATGTCCTTGGCGCTGCGTTCCTTGGTCTTTTCATTGTTCGGCAGACCCGAGCCGCCGCTTTTGAGTGGTTCGCCGCCCCATATGGTGCACATAAAGTTCAGCCAGCCGAAAAGTCCTTTCAGCAGCCTTACGGGGAAGAAAAGCACGTCGGTGAACTTGATACCGTCCCTGCTCTTTTCGCCGCCGTAGGGCTGGCGTATGTAGTAGATATTGCCGTATTTATCATCTTTTATCTTGTAATAGTCATACTTTGGGTCGGTGAGAAACTCCTCCATCTCACGGGTAACAGTGTCAAGATATGCGCCGCTTCTGGGAGAAATGCCGCCGATAACGCCGTTTGCATCTCTGCCGTAGCCTGCCGGTGGAAAAATATATCCTGCCCTTGTTAAAGCGGCTCCAGTAAGGGTCTTCCTCAATGGTGTCGCCGTCGGTGAACTCCTCATATGCGGAAGAAGGCGGCTCCATCACGCCGATATGCAGGTGCATTGAGCTGCCAATGCTCACCGCCAGCTTGCCGTCAAGGAAATCAAATGCGCCGAAGCTTATGTCGTTGCCCGAAAGTATAAGCCCCTCGTTCATGTCCGTGCGGTCAGTGCTGCGGCGGTAAAGGGAAGAAGAGCCGTCCAGCTGAATGCCGTAGATAAGCTCTCCGTCTTTGTCGCCGCAGCAGGCAAGCCCCGTTATTCTCGCAGGCATTTCGATAGTCTCCGCTTTCATTGCAGTGCCTGTGAACATTGCACCCGAGCCTGTGGTCTTCCACTCGCTTCTCCTGCGAATACTGTCAAGGGTCTCCTTGTATTTTATAACACGCCCGCAGGGAATTTCGGTCTTGTTTGAGTTTTCAAAGCTGTAAATTTTGTTTTCAGAGGTGTAGATGATATTCATATCGGTCAGCCTTTCCGCAAAGTATTCTGTCTGATAAGCAATTATTTTACAAATGAAGCCGCAGCCCAGCCGCCCGATTCCCTAAGCTCTGTGCGCTTGAAGCCTGCCTTTTCCATAGCAGCCATTACCTCGTCGCAGCGCTCGATGATGATTCCCGAAATGATCACGGTTCCCATGGGAACCAGGAAGTCGCCGAACAGGGGAGCCATGGCAATAAGCACGTCCGCAACGATATTTGCAGTGATAAGGTTATATCCGCCGCCTATCTTTTTGCGAAGCTCCTCATCGCCGATAATGTTGCCCGCATAGGTAACGTACTTATCGGGAGTGATGTGGTTCTTTTCCGCATTCTGCTTTGCGATCTTCACGCTGTTAAGGTCGATATCAACAGCGCAGGCATTGTCCGCACCAAGCAGAAGAGCCGCAATGGAAAGGATACCGCTTCCGCAGCCAAGGTCAAGCACCTTGTCATTCTCGTGAAGTGTTTTTTCAAGCAGTTCAAGGCAAAGCTGAGTTGTGTTGTGCTGACCTGTTCCGAAGGAGGACTCGGGATCTATTTCAAGAACAGTCCTGTCGGTCTCCTCCAGAGGCTCCCAGGAGGGCTTTACAACAAGCTTATCGCCCACTTTAAGGGGCTTGAAATACTGCTTCCAGTTGTTAGCCCAGTCCTCTTCACGGACGTTGGAAAGCTCACAGACAAGGCGTCCGAACTTCTTTTCGGTATCAAGAGCGGCAAGCTCAGCCATCTCGCTCCTTACCATAGCCAGCATATCTGCACCCTGAGAATTATCCGCAAGATAGAATGTTACGCAGGTCTCGCAGTTTTTCAGGTTCATAAGGTCATCGTCGATATAATCCCAGTTGCCTGTTTTGTCGTTGAGGAAGTCCTCAAAATCCTTAGCATCCTTTATAGCAAAGCCTGTAACGCCTACGCCAAGCAGTCTGCCGCAGACAGGCTCGATACCTTCGGTGGTGGTATAAACATTTACTTCTGTCCAGTTCATATTAAATTCCTCCGTGTATTTATTTACGCATTGCTCCTTTTATTATAGTACAAATCCGTCTTTTTTGCAATAGAAAGTGAAAAATAAACATATGCTATAATACTAATCACCAATAAAACTATAGACAAAAAATCATCGCATAATCCATATACGCAAGATTATGCTCGATTTTTTGTATAGTTTTTAATTGGTTCTTAGTATAAAAAATAATACAAAAGAGCTGCTGCATCTTGTGCAACAGCTCTTTCGGATATGCTGTGATCATTTATCAGCTTCTTATCTCAGCGCCCAGCTCGGAAAGCTTCTTCAGTGCCTTCTTGACAGCTGCGTCAGCCTGTTCGTCGGTAAGGGTACCGTCGTGAGAACGCATTACAATACTGAATGCGGCGGACTTCTTGCCGTCGGCTATCTGCTTGCCCTTGTAGATATCGAAGAGCTTTACGCTTTCAAGTATCTTGCCAACGCCCTCGGAAATTGCCTTTTCAAGGTGAGCAACGGGGATATCCTCATCGCATACAACTGCAAGGTCACGGGTGGTAGCGGGGTACTTGGGCAGGGGCTTATATACCTTCTGAATGGAAGCGGCCATCATCTCGGGGAGATTGAGCTTTGCGGCATATGCCTTTACGCCGATGCCGTAGTTTTCGAGAGTTTCGGGGTGAAGCTCGCCGAAGATACCGATGGCAACGCCGTCCTTGAATACCTCTGCGCATCTGCCGGGGTGGAATGCGGGAGCTTCGCCGAAGTTCTCGGAGGTTCCCTTGCAAGGCTCATACTCAGCGCCTACGATTCCCAGTGTGTCAAGGAGCTTTTCGATAATGCCCTTCATGCTGTAGAAATCGTACTGTGCGCCGTACATACCGAAGCACATTCTTGCAGGCTCCTCAGGCAGTTCGCCGCCCTTGGGGAGATATTCGTTGCCCATTTCAAAGAGGCAAACGCTTGCGTTTCTGTTATTGTAGTTGGAAGCCATTATCTCGCACATGGAGGGCAGGAGAGATGTTCTCATAACAGAGGTATCCTCGCCCAGAGGGTTTGTGATAACAACAGTGTTTCTAAGCTTGCTGTCCTTGGGAAGTCTTATCTTGTCGAAATACTTGGGGGAGATAAAGGAGAATGTGGTTATCTCGTAAGCGCCCAGAGCAACGGCAGTATTCATTGCCTTTCTGGTGAACTTCTGTGCAGGGGTCAGCTCACCGCTGGCAATACCTCTGATAATGGTCTGAGGGATATTGTTGTAGCCGTAAAGACGTGCTATCTCTTCTGCAAGGTCGTTCTTGTACTCGATATCTATTCTGTAAGCGGGAGCATATGCCCAGCCGTCCTTAACTTCAATTTCAAGCTTCTTGAGGTATTTTATCATATCCTCCTCGGAAATATCTGTGCCAAGGAAGTTGTTTATCCACTTTGCGTCAAAGGGAGCCTTTTTCTGAGTGTCCTTGTGGGTATCGCAGTCAATAAGCTCGGTAACGATCTCGCCGCAGCCCAGCTCTTCAACCAGCTCCAGCGCTCTCTTGATGGCAGGCATACACATTCTGGGGTCAAGACCCTTTTCAAAACGTGCGGAAGCGTCTGTTCTCATGCCCAGAGCCTTTGCAGCAGTTCTTACGCTTGCGCCGTCAAAGCACGCAGCCTCGAATACAACGTCAGTTGTGTCGTCCATGATCCCGCTGTATTCGCCGCCCATAACGCCTGCAACGGCAACGGGCTTCTTGCTGTCGGCAATTACCAGCATCTTGGGGGAAAGCTCTCTCTCAACGCCGTCAAGAGTGGTTATCTTCTCGCCCTCTGCGGCATTTCTGATGTTGATGGAGCCGCCCTCGATGTAGCGGATATCAAATGCGTGCATGGGGTGACCGTATTCCAGCATTACAAAGTTTGTGATATCAACAAAGTTGTTGATGGGGCGAACGCCGCTGGCACGAAGTCTTTCTCTCATCCACAGGGGAGAGGGGCCTATCTTTACGTTCTTTACAACGCCTGCGATATAGCGTGAGCAAAGCTCGGTGTTCTCGATATTTACTTTGAGATAATCGGCAGCAGTTCCGCCGATGCCCTTTATCTCAGGCTCCTTGATGTTAATGGGAAGATCAAAGGTAGCGGCAGTCTCTCTTGCAAGGCCCAGAACGGACATACAGTCGGGGCGGTTTGAGGTTATCTCAAACTCAACTGTGGTATCGCCGAAGTCGATAGCCTCGTGGATATCCATACCGGGATAAAGAGCCTTTTCGGTCTCCTGCTTTAAGATGAAAATGCCGTCAGCAATGGCATAGGGGAAGTCGTGGGTAGTAAGACCCAGCTCGCCCAGTGAGCAGAGCATACCGTTGGAAGCAACGCCTCTCAGCTTGCCCTTCTTTATCTTAACGCCTCCGGGAAGAGTGGAGCCGTCCAGCGCAGCGGGAACGAAATCGCCTACGTTATTTTCTCTGATATTGGGTGCGCCTGTAACGATCTGAACAGGCTCAGCCTCGCCCACATCTACCTGGCATACAACAAGGTGGTCGGAATTTTCGTGGGGCTTAACGTCCAGTATCTTTCCCACAACGACCTTGGATATCTCGCTGCCCTCAGTTTCATAGCTTTCTACCTTGGAGCCGCTCATTGTGATGCCCTGGCAGAAATCCTTTATGCTCATGTCTCCGATATCAACATAATCGGAGAGCCATTTCATTGAAAGATCCATTTATATATTTCCTCCTCATTTTTTTCTGATAACGATAATGCTTCCTGCCTTTAAAGTATTATAATACTCTTCCATATCCGCTTTCTGATAATTCACACGGAATTTAAGCTCCGCATTGGGGCATTTCTCTGAAAGCAGCTTATAAAAGCTTTCGTCCATATTTCCCGGTCCCACGGGAACATATATCCTGCCGAAGCTTCTTGTTCTGAAAGTCATATTTGTGGCAGAGGGTGAACCGACATAGGTGTTTGTGATGATCTCCATTATCTCGTAGTAGGGAAGTATAAGCCCCTCCTTTGAGAAGAGATATTCTGAGGTCAGTGCGAAAACTCTGTACCACTCACAACGTTCAAGCTCTGCTGCAATTTTTTCGGCAGATGCTTCCGATATCGCTTCAAGCTGTCTTTTCATCGACCTGCTCTGAATAAAATTCATCGTGATAAGAGCCACGGTGGTCACAACGGAAATTATCCGCCAGACCACGCTGTAATCCCTGCCGTCAAGGAACCTGAGCAGCGGGATAAGTATAAGCGTATAGACTATGCTCAGAATATTCCACAAACGCTGCTTAAATTTAAAGCGCTTTTTGTACTGCCCGAACAGGCTGTTTTTGTCGGCACTGTCCATTTTATCAGAACTGAGACAAGAATCTCATATCATTCTCGTAAAGCATTCTCATATCGTTGATATTGTATCTGCCCATGGTAATACGCTCAAGGCCGATACCGAAAGCAAAGCCGCTGTAAACCTCGGGGTCGATGCCGCAGCCTCTGAGAACTTCGGGGTGAACCATGCCTGAGCCCAGAAGCTCAACATATCCCTCGCCCTTGCACATGGAGCAGCCCTTTCCGCCGCAGTTGAAGCAAACAAGGTCAACCTCTGCGGAGGGTTCGGTGTAGGGGAAGTGGTGGGGACGGAGACGTATCTTGGCGTCCTTGCCGTAAAGCTTCTTCATAAGCAGGTCAAGTGTGCCGTACAGGTCGCCGAGAGTTACGCCCTTGTCGATAACAAGTCCCTCTATCTGGTGGAAAAGAGGAGAATGTGTAGCGTCAACTGCGTCGGAACGGTAAACACGGCCGGGGGAGATTATTCTGATAGGAGGCTTTCTCTGCTCCATGGTACGTATCTGTACGCTGGAGGTCTGAGTTCTGAGAACCACATTGTCGTTGATGTAGAAAGTATCCTGTGTATCTCTTGCAGGGTGATGCTTAGGCATATTGAGTGCCTCAAAGCAGTAATGGTCGGTCTCGACCTCGGGGCCGTCAACAATATCAAAGCCCATGCCAAGGAATATTTCCTTTACTTCTTCAAGCACTGCTGTGAGGGGGTGAAGTCTGCCAATTTCGGGAGCCTTGCCGGGGAGAGTAACGTCGATGGTCTCCGCAGCCATTTTATTTGCAGCTGCCTCAGATTTGAGAGCCTCTGCCTTTTCTGTGATCTTAGCCTCGATCTCGCTTCTTACCTTGTTTGCAAGCTGACCGATAACGGGTCTTTCCTCTGCGGAAAGTCCGCCCATCTGCTTGAGTATGGCGGTAAGCTCGCCCTTTTTGCCGAGAAACTTAACTCTCAGCTCTTCCATTACCTTAAGGTCGCCGCATTCGGACAGCTCTTTCTGAGCTGATGCCAGAATCTGCTCTAACTGCTGTTTCATTCAGTTCGATCCTTTCTTTTTATATGATTTTTTACTAATCACCAATAAAACTATAGACAAAAAATCATCGCATAATCCATATACGCAAGATTATGCTCAATTTTTTGTATAGTTTTTAATTGGTGCTTAGTATTAATTGTTTTGCTGTACTTTTTTGCTGCTTTAACAACAAAAAATCCCGTCCTGCATTGCCGCAAAGGCTTATGACAGGACGGGATATATTATCCCAAACCACCCGTACATAATAAGGACAAGCATCCTCTCCGCCGTAACGGGGCTTTTCCGTCCGCTCCTACTGTGATTTCAGAGCAGCCACTCACGGATGAAATTCATCGGAAGCAAACGCAAAGGAAGCTTTCAGCCCAAGGCTCCCATTCTCTGAAAATGCGTATGCAGACCTTGTAAAAGGCTCTGCAAGCTGCCGCTTACTGTGTCCGGTCGGCGTGTTTTGTGTACAGCTATTCAAATACATCTTTATTATACACGTATTTTTCCCAAATTGCAAGGGCTTTTTGAGATTTTTACAATTTTATTTTTCATCATCAAAGACTGCCTTTTGCAGCTCCTTTATATGCTCAATGGGAAAGGGCGGCTCTGCAATGGGGCGCATGGCTATTGACATCAGCTTCACGGGATTGTCATCAGCGGCAATTCGGTTGGAGCTGAGCTTTCCGCAGCGGCGGCAGCGATGTATCAGCGCCCACTCGCCGTTTTTGCGCACCCACACTCCCACTGCGTCCATTATACCTCCGCAGTCGGAGGCTCTGTCTCCGGGCTCGTCATCGACGTGCAGACCGGAAAGGCAGTTGGGACAGTGGTTGCGGTGGTCGGTTCCCGCTCCCTGAGGGGAGCATATCCAGCCGCATACCTTGCAGGTAAAGGTCTCATTGCAGGCTTCGTGTCGGTAGTCCTTGTGATTTTTAGAATTATGCTTCATATTTCCTCCAAAAGATTATCCTTTGGGAGGCGTATGACGTATGCTGTTAAGTAACAGTTCTGAGATTTACAGTCAAGCCTCCCGGCCTGCTGCTATATCCATTGTAATATTCGTCAAACAAATTTCCTTTCTATTCGGCATAATGCCGTTTGATCTTAGTCAAGAGGATAATTCTGAAGGTCGGGCAGCTCATCAAGAGTAAGAACTCTTTCGTGGTTGTATGCCTTTGTGAGCAGCTCGACTGTGGTGTATTCATCGTTGATAACAACGCCCAGCTTCATGGTAAAAGGATCGCTCCAAGTGCCCCAGAAAAGCCATCTTGCGTTGTCGTTGAACACCTTGTCGGGATCCATTACGCAGCCGTTTTCGGTGAGGGCGATAAGCTTGGTCTTGGTTCCGTAGTTTGTTGCCATATCGTCAAAACGTCCGCTCTGGGAGGAGTCAACGTGGTTGCCTGCGTAGATATCCCAGCCGTTGATATCAACGGTCTCATCGCCGGGGTACCATGCAGGGTCCTGACCGTTCCATACCCAGATAAGGTTTGTAAGGTTATGCTCGTTGGTCATCTTGTCGTACATTACGTTCCAGAGCTTCTTGTAGCTCTCAGGCTCGCAGTTGCCCCACCAGAACCAGCCGCCTGCCGCCTCGTGGAGAGGTCTCCAGAGAACGGGAACGCCTGCGTCACGGAGACGTGCCAGCTCGTTTGCCATGTTGTCGATATCGTCCATAAGCAGCTGATATGCAGCGTCGTCCTCGCCGTTCATTATCTTGTCAAGGTCAAGCTTGGAGCCTTCCTTGTAGAAAGAGCTGTACCAGGGCTGATCGCCTGCATTTACGGCATAGTCCTCGGGAGTGGTCCAGTGCCAGCAGAGCTGAACTATTCCGCCTGCATTCTTATACCAGTCGTATGCGTATTCAACGGTCTTTGACTCAGCGCCGTGAGCCTTGCTGCCAAGGCTGTAGTTGCCCATATCAAGTCCAAGAACAGCAAAGGTCTTGCCTGTCTTTGCGGTTATCTTTTCATACTCGGAGGAAGCACGGCCCTCATCGGCATACTGTCCCGCAAGGGAATATTTGCCGTAGATATCGCAGAGGAACTTGTAAAGTCTCTTTGTATTTTCATCGGCATTGGGATTTACAAGAGTGGGTTCAACCTTGTATGTATCCTCGGTAATGGGAGTTGCCGCAGCGGTAAGGATAAGGCAGTCGATATCCACATATCCCCAGCTGGGGGTAATGGTTATCTCATGAGTACCCTTGTCAAGATAGATGTAGCTCAGAAGTGTGTCGCCGAACTCAGCAGGGGAATTGGTAGTGATATCGCCCACCTTCATGCCGTCAACGAGAACGTTGTTTACTCTGCCCTCGCTGCCCATGGTAAGGAAGTTCATATCATAAAATCCGCTGTACTCGATATCGGCAGTCATGGTGAGAGCATCGCCCTCAACGTTTACGCCATTGACGTATGCGCCGCCGGATGCGTCGGGGAAGTCATTTGCCTTGGCATTTCCCTCCGGCTTTCCGCTCTCAGCCTCAACGGTCAGAGAGAAGTCAGCAGGAACGTCCGACTTGGTAAGAGGATAGTCGGAAAGGTCAAGGTTAGTGTTATATTCCGTTCTTATCTCGCCGAAAACAGCCTTTATGCCATCGTCGTTTGAGGCTGCATCGGACACGGAAACTGCCGATGTTTCAGCCGCACTTTCGCTGTCCTCACCGTTCTGCGCATCGCCGCAGGCTGCAAGAGAGCAGCACATTGCCGCTGCGGATATGAGCGCAATAGTCCTTTTAAGCTTGGTCATATTTTATTTCCTTTCAAAAACGATTTTTCCGTTTATCATAGTCATGCAAACGTTAGTCATTATCTCAAACGGGTCGCCGTCCAGCAGAATAAGGTCAGCGTCCTTGCCAACGGTAACAGAGCCTGTTCTGTCAGCAAATCCGCCCAGCTCTGCAGCGGTTATGGTCAGCCCTTTGAGAGCCTCATTTTTAGGCATACCGTACTTGCAGCAGTAAGCCGCACCTGCGGTAAGGAAGTTGATGGGCGTTTCGGGGTGATCGGTGCAGATGGCGGTCTTTACCCCGGCAGCGCACAATTTTCCTGCATTTTCAAGGCTTGCATGGGCAAGCTCAGGCTTTCCTCGGTCGCAGATGATCGGCCCCACCACAGCCTCCGCATGAGCTTCGCCCAGCAGGTCGGCTATGAGATGCCCCTCGGTGCAGTGAACGAGCAGCGGCTTCAAGCCGAACTCCTTGCATATCCTGAGAGCGGTCATGATATCGTCCGCACGGTGGCAGTGGATATGCGCCTTGACTTCTCCCTTTAATAATGGTATAAGAGCTTCGCACTTGATATCATAATCGGGCAGATCCTCAGGCTCCTCTGCACGCTCGGTGAGCACCATATATCTGCGTGCCTTTTCCAGCGCCTCACGGATAAGAGCGGCTGTTGCCATTCTTGTCTGGGGAGCGTCGTCACGCTCGGTGTAATAGGACTTGGGGTTCTCACCCAGAGCAAATTTTATGCCCACTGTGCCTATGAGTGCTTCATCAAGGCACCTTGCGGCAGTTTTGAGCGCAACCATATCTCCGCCTACGGGATTAAGGGAGCCAACGCCTGTTACAACGCTTGTAACGCCTGCGCTGACCGCATCGGCAAAATAGCCGTCCATGAAATTAAGCCCATCAACAGCTCTCAGCTGGGGCATAACAGGGTCGCTGCCCTCGTTTACGTCAATGCCCTCTTCCCCTGCGCCGTCGCCGATAAAGCCCATATGGGTGTGGATATCAATAAATCCGGGCATAAGGAGCTTTCCCTCTGCGTCGATATCGGACTTTCTGACGTGCTGCGGCATACCCTTGCCTACTTCGGCGATCTTGCCGTTTTCCACAAGAACATATCCGCAGCCGATCTCATCCCCGTCCATGGGGAGAATACGGGCGTTATAAATATACATACTCATCAGCTCAGTCCGCACTCGTCATAATCCTTCCAGCGCTCGTTGTAATTCCTGTTGCTTATCATTCTGTAAGCAATATATCCTGCGGAAACAAGGAACAGGAACAGAGCAGCCACCACAGGAGCGGCAGTGCGTATCATTATACGGGCATTATCAAGTCTGGGATCCTTTTTCTTATCCATAATGAAGTCTCCTTATATTTATATTATAATAGTATATCTGCGGGTGTCATACCTGCGGGTATGCAAAATGCAGCAATACATCATGATACTATTATATACTGTTGCGGAATTTTTTTCAAGTAAATATGCTGATTTTTTTGCTCAGAAGCCCTTACAGAGCCATATAGAGCCAAAATCAGCACATTGCACAAAAACTTATTTATCATCTGGCGCATTTGTGCGTTTTGTTGAATATCAGTCGCAGATACGGTATATAAACATGCGCAAAGTGATTAACAAATGTGATATTGTTCACTAAAGAACCCTTATACTTGGCGTATTATAGCCTTTTTGAAATGCAAATTCTTTGATTTATGATAAATGCCCAAAAAATCGGATCAAATGTTCATGTTACAACAAAAGAAGCTTGAAAAATCGAGGTTTGTGTGAATATTTTCTACAATTATTAAGCAAACTGCACAAATCTGCGCTTCGATTTTACTTTGACACTTTCAAGAAATTACGCTATAATTACAAGTGTAATCGGTTTTGTAACCGTTTTGAAACTTTTTGAAAGTATGATATGTTTAATCAGTCGGGAAATTCCGTGCAGTCAGTCCAGCGGATAGAGAGTTTTAAACTTTCTGTAAAGTCCGACTTGAAATCTCACAAAGGTGGTAATCTTCGGCGCCCGGCAAGCGCCAGTATTAAGGAGCTTTTTTATGAACGATAATTCTAAGATAACAGCGGAAAGGCAGACAAAAATAAGATCTTCCGTAAAGAAATATATAGCAGCAGGCATGACCGCAGCAGTATTTGCACTCTGCACCGTTATCGGCGCAGCAGGAGCAGGCGAGCCTGAGACCGTTGATTTTGAAACAGATATTATCCCCACAGAAACAGTTGCAGCTCAGACTGAGATCGCTGACGAGCCTGCTGAGGATATTGAGGGTTCCGAGACACTTACCGCTCAGGTAGCGGCTTTCCCCTCGGAAAAGAATATTAGCACAGATGAAGATGCAGTAAGCACATCGGCAGATGAATCTACCGAAATTGCTTCCGGTGAAGTTGATTCTGACATAGCAGAGACCGAGGCAGTTACCACTTCCGAAGAAACTGCTGACACAGATTCCGATGATCTTGATGAAGAGATATTTGATGATGAGGACTCGGAAGCTCCCACAGGCTCTTTTGTTTCCACAGAGGGCGCAAAGGCAAGCGTTCCGGCAGTTTCCGCAAAGTCAAGCCCCAAGTCCCATAAAGCTGACAAGGCAGAGGTAAAGATAGTAGTTCCCGAGATGTCCTCCGAAGCTCCTATCCAGCCCGAAACCGAAGCTGTTACAACAGTTTCCGAAGATATCGCAGTTACAGAGGAAGCCTTTGCAGATGCTCCCGCAGCAGTAAAGGCAGTTTCCAGATTTGAAGTTCCCGACTGGCTCACACTGGACGAAAACGGTGTTCCCACCGAGTATGTTGACACCATCAGCGGAAAGTCCTGCGCATACACCGCAGACCCCGGAGCGCTCATGTCCACAGGCAAGGCAGTTTTCCAGGGCTATGTGGCAGTTGACCCCAACATTATCCCTTACGGCTCCGAGCTTTACATAGTTGCGGACGACGGCGAGGTTTACGGCTACGCCATCGCAGCAGACACAGGCTATTCCGTAAGACAGGGTCACATAATCGTTGACCTGTTCATGGACGAATATAATGACTGCATTCAGTGGGGCGCAAAGAACGTTACCATTTATGTTCTCAAGTAAAATACATACCGCATTCCGAAAGGTCTGCGGTATTTTTTATAGGCAGTGATTATACTTACAGTATTATCATAAGCTTATTATACTAAATTATATTTTGTATAATCAAAAGGTTTCAATACTAATAGTATATTATACAAATTATCATATAATCTATATTTTATCCGATTTGTATATTAACCTTCAGCCGCATATATGGTATTGTGCAAAACAAACAATTTAAACGTTTAAATATCTAAATCCAACGCCTGCCCTTTTCCCAAAAGTCTGTAGAAATATTTTAAAAGTTATGCTATAATGTTTTTATATCGGTATTTGGGGAATGGAGGGATAATATGCGTACAGACGATATGTCGGAGCTTTTCTGCACCTATCGCCGCACAGGCGACAAGGCAGTGCGCAACGAAATTGTTATGCAAAGTATGCACATTGTGCGGTATGCTGTTATCTCCACCAGAAATATGTTCCTGCGATTCACGGACGAGGATGATATATCAAATGAAGCGGTGCTGGCGCTCATATCCGCCGCCGAGTCATTTGTGCCCGAAAAGAATGTTCGGTTTGAGACCTATGCCTCCATCAAGGTGAGGGGGGCTATAATAGACTATATCCGCCGCATGGACAGCGTGCCCAGAGGGGTGCGCCGCTTTGCAAAGGAATATGACAATGCCTTTTCCCTGCTCTACGCTCAGCTTGACCGTGAGCCTACAAGGGAAGAACTGGCGCATCATATGGGAATGACAGTGGAAAAGCTGGACAGCTATGCGCTGAAGGCTGCCGCCTCCCATACACTTTCCTTTGAAGAACTGCTGTTCAGCGGCTTTGAAGCTCCGAATGACCAAAAGGACGGTTTCAGCGAGGCCGAACGCCGACTTATGCTGGAGGAGCGCAGAAAGCTCCTTGCTCAGGCAATAGAACAGCTGAGCGACAAGGAGCGGACAGTCATAACACTTTATTATTACGAAAAACTGAGGTACTCGGAAATAGCGGACGTGCTTAAAATATCGGAATCAAGAGTCTGTCAGATACATTCAAAAGCTGTTGAAAAGCTGAGAAAAAGTATGGCGGAATATCTGGAGCAATAACAAAACTTATAACACAAAAGGTGGTGCAGGTAATGGTCAACGTTGGCATAGCAGATCTGAATGTGGTGAAATATCCCGATGTGCTGGCTACCTATGCCCTTGGCTCCTGCGTTGGCATCTGCCTTTATGACCACAAGGCGAAAATTGCGGGAATGGCTCACATAATGCTCCCCAGCAGCGCCGAGTCTCAGACGGAAAATGACAATATGCGCCGATATGCCGACACGGGCGTTGCGGAGCTTATCAGGAAAATGTGCAGCTACGGGGCAAAAAAGCGCCGCATCACCGCAAAAATAGCAGGCGGGGCGCAGATGTTCAGCGGCGACTCAGATGTTTTCAGCGTCGGCGAACGGAATGTTGCGGCAGTAAAGCAGGCGCTCCAAAGCAGCAAGATACCCATTGTGGCAGAGCAGACGGGTCTTGACTTCGGACGGACGGTCTTTTTCTACTCCGAGGACGGCACTATGGAAGTAAGAGCGCCCTCCCGCCCTGCAATAAAGGTTTGACAAGGGGGCATTTGAATGAAAATAGGCTCCATAGGATATAACTATTCCCACAGCGATAACTTTGTCATGGACCGCCCCGGCGGAAACGGCTGTCGGCTATTTCTGCTCATCAAGGAGCCGTCCATTTTCATCATAGACGGCACCGAGCACAAGGTCAAGGAAAATTCCTTTGTAATGTTTTCCCCTGCCGTGCCGTGCAGATATTACGGTCAGGGCAGCGTTTACACCGATGACTGGATATATTTCGATTTTGAAGAGGGGGACGAGGAGCGCTTTTCGGAGCTTGGCATTGTCCCCGACAAAATATTCTACCTTGGAAATATTGAGGAGCTGTCTCAGCTTGTGCGGCTGATGGCATATGAGCATTACTCCCACGAGCCGTATCACGAGGAGATAGAACGCAGATTTACGGAAATATTCCTGCTGAAGCTTGGCAGGCTCATAAGCACCTCCAACCGCCACTCACAGATATATGCGGACAAGAGCAGCAGCTTTATCCGCCTGAGAAGCCGCCTTTACTCCATGCCCGACATTGCCGACGACGTGGATAAAATGGCTGCAGAGATGAACATGAGCCGCTCGGGCTTCCAGCACGCCTACAAGAAGATATTCGGCGTGGGCGTAAAGCAGGACATAATAAACGGCAGGCTGGAGCTGGCAAAGCGCCTGCTCATATCCACCACCCTCAGCATAAAGGAAATAGCCGAGCGGTGCGGATATTCCAGCGAATACAGCTTTATGCGCCAGTTCAAGGAGCGCTGCGGTCAGACTCCCACTCAGTTCAGGAGCTGTCTGTGACGTTTTGTTGGCAGATCCCGCATTTTGCGGTAAAAAATTCACACCGACCCATTTTTCGCCTTGACAGGACAAACATTATTGGGTATAATAATATATGGTTTCCTGTCCGTAGCTCAACTGGATAGAGCGTCAGACTCCGACTCTGAAGGCTGTGGGTTCGACCCCCGTCGGGCAGGCCACGTATTATAGCCGTTTGCGAGCATTCGCAGGCGGCTATTTTTTATCAGCGTACAACATTTGTACAACAATATGCTGCATTTTACGGTTTGGGTATTATCATTTCAATAGCTTATCATCTGCAATATACCCGCCCAATGCTGTATCTGATAATTGTAATATCGTCTCTTGCAGCTTATTGGTTGAAATCTCAGAACAGGCATAGTATAATAAATGTAACCATATAAAAGGGGGATAACAATGATGCTTTGTATTTACACAGCTCCATGCAAGGAATGACGAATTGCATGGAGGAATGATCCGCCGTCATGCCTTGCATCTGACTGAAATAAATCAGAAAAAGGAGCAAGGTAATATGAAAACCTTAAAGGAACTTAAAAATTTTATAATTCTCTGGCTCACTCAGTCGTTTTCGGCGCTGGGAAGCTCTATGACAAGCTTTGCGCTTGTGATATGGCTTTACAGCGACAGCGGTTCGGCGCTGACCACCTCGCTGCTGACGGTATGCTCATATGCGCCGTATGTTTTGATGAGCATTTTTGCAGGTGCGGTAAGCGACAAATGGAACAAGAAAGCGATCATGCTTATCTGCGACAGCTTTGCTGCGGTCTGCACTGTCATAATTCTTATACTGCTGAAAACGGGAAGCCTTGCCGTATGGCACCTGTACATTCTCAACGCCCTGAACGGCTTGATGAATTCGATCCAATCGCCTGCTTCGGACGTGGCTGTCACGCTGCTCACACCCGAAAAGCATTATCAGAAAACAAGCGGTATGCGCTCATTTTCAAACTCGCTTGTGTCCATTCTTACGCCTGTTCTGGCAGCCGCTGTGATGTCGTTTGCGGGAATTGAAGCTGTCATTGCCTTTGACCTTACCACCTTTGCCGCAGCATTTCTTGTCCTGATGTTTTTTATCAGAATACCGCAGGTCGCCCGGGACTCCGACAGCAAGGAAACGATTTTGCAGTCGGCAAAAAGCGGACTTTCCTATTTGAAAGGAAATCAGGGTATCCTCTGGCTTATCCTGTTTTTATCGGCGATCAACCTGATAGCATCAATGTACAGTGCGGCACTTCCTGCGCTTATTATTTCAAAAGCAGGCGAGACGGCATACGGTATCGTAAACAGCTGTGTCGGCGTGGCAACACTTCTCGGAAGCGTTGCGGCAACCGTATTTCCAAAGCCAAAGAGCAGGATCAATGTTATCTGCAACTGCCTGCTCATCTCCATGAGCACGGAAAATTTCCTGCTTGCTTTCGGAGATAACACCGTCATATGGTGTATCGGTGCATTTCTCGGCTGGGGCATTATCCCGCTGATGAGCGCAAATTATGACGTTATTTTCAGGAGCAATGTGCCTAAGCAAATGCAGGGGCGGGTCTATTCTGTCAGAAATACTCTGCAGTTTTTCACCATTCCCGTCGGTTATTTCCTTGGCGGCTTTCTGGTGGATAATGCCTTTGAGCCGCTTATGGAAAATACGCAAAGCGGCTTGCTCAAAGGCATTTTCGGCAGTGGAAAGGGCTCGGGTGCGGCAATGCTGTTTTTCTTTATGGCTGTATCGGGTGTTATTGTTTGCCTGATTTTCCGCAGGATAAAGGCACTGAGGGAGCTTGAATAAGATTATTTACATATACCCCGCCACAAAAAGCACAAAAAGTCGGGCATCGCATTCCCTCACGATGTATAATATCATCAGAGGATAAGGAGGAGACATCATGAACACATGGGAAGGGATACAGACTGCCATAAGGTACATCGAGGACAATCTCACCGAGGAGCTTGACATTGCCGATATCGCAGCAAAGGCGCACATATCTGCATTTCACTTTCAGCGGATATTTTCCGTGCTGTGCGGCTTTACGGTGGGGGAGTATATCCGCAGCCACAGGCTCAGTATGGAAGGCTCCTACAGTGAGATACCGAAGTTCTGGCAGGAGCATATGTCGGACAGCGGCTTTGTCATCGGTGACCCCCGGCAGGAAGTCCCCGAGGGATACGAGACAAAGCAGATACCCGCAGGCACATGGGCAGTTTTCACTGCCACGGTGCGCTGCCTAAGGCACTCCGGGACGTGAACACAAGGTTATGGAACGAATGGCTCCCCAACTGCACCGAGTACAGGCCGGGCGGCAATTACGACATTGAAATGTACACCGCTCCCACGGAAGACCCTGCCAAGACCTACAGCGAAATATGGATACCTGTTGTTAAGGCATAAGAATACCCCCTGTTTCTCTTTTGAAGCAGGGGGTATTTATTTTAGGGATAATTCATTCTGCGCACTGCACTGTCAAACAAATTATTTTCTTACCGCACCGACTATTGCCTTTCTGATAAGGTCAACGGGGATAATAGAAACCGCCATCACAAGCACTACTATCCACTCGGTAAGGTTAAGCCCATAGCAATCCAGCACCGCTCCGCCAAGGTATGTCATAAGCACCTGCACCACGGTGATGATGCCAAGAATTTTAAGGAAGCCCTTGTTTCTGCCGATGTTATCCATAAGGTTCATTTTCTCCGTTCTTGCGTTGAAAGCGTTGAAAACCGCCGCAAAGATGAAGAAGCAGAAATAGCCTGTGAGGAGATAATTTGTGCTGTCCTCAGCATCTCCCGCTGTGTATTCACGGAAGAGGTTTGCCATAAATCCGTCTGTTCTGAATGTGTCATTTGAGGGGTCAATGCCGGTTATGAGCATCACAAGGCTCAGGGCGAATATCCACAGCGCACCTGTGATTATCTCAGACCACATATACTTGTTTACGATAGGTTCCTTTCGGGACTTGGGCTTTTCAGCCATATAACGGTGAAGTGCAGGCTCGCCTCCGAATGCCAGAGCTGCCAATGTATCCATTACAAGGTTTATCCAGAGTATCTGAGTGATCGAAAGGGGATTTTCCATGCCGAGCAGTGGACAGATAAAGGAAATAACCACCGCTGCAACGTTGATGGTCAGCTGGAAGATGATAAACTTTCTTATTGAGTTGAAGATAGTTCTGCCGTAAAGGATAGCCTTGTCAATGGAGTTGAAATTGTCGTCCAGGATAACAATGTCGGAGGCTTCCTTTGCGACCTCGGTGCCGCCGCCCATTGCAAAGCCAACGTCAGCCTTTTTAAGTGCAGGGGAGTCGTTAACGCCGTCGCCTGTCATACCTGCAACAAGGTCAAGCTCCTGAGCTATGCGCACAAGCCTTGACTTATCGGAGGGCAGTGCTCTTGCAATTACACGGATATTTTTCAGCTTGTCCTTGACCTCATCATCGGTGAGCTTTGCCAGTTCGTCGGAGGTAAGCACAATGTCTGTCTTTTCATTGGTAAGCAGTCCTGCGTCCTTGGCAATAGCCACCGCAGTATCCTTTCTGTCGCCTGTTATCATGACAACCTGAACGCCTGCGCCCTGAACTTCCTTGATGGCTGTAACGGACTCGGGACGTACCTCGTCTCTTATGCCCAGTATTCCCACCAGAGTCCAGCTGCCCTCGGGGAGCCTGTCGCTGTCAGGCTCGATGCTGTCATCGGATATTGCCAGCGCCAGCACACGTATAGCACGGGAAGCCAGCTCGTTTATAGCCTCCTCCACGGCAGTGCTGCCTGCAAGCTCTATCCTGCTTCCGTCGGGAGCAAGGTAGTATGTGCATTTTGCAAGGAGCTTTTCAGGTGCGCCCTTTATAAGAGTGCCCTTGAAATCGTCGCTCTCAACAGTTGCGGCGGAGTATTTATTGTCGCTGTTAAAGGGGATAGAAGCATACTTTGTCATTCCGCAGGAGGGTGCTCCCGCAGCAAATGCCAGCACAGCTCTTTCGGTGGCGTTTCCGCCGATGACTCTTGCGTCGCTGCCTGTGCCGTTTATCATGGCTGTGGTATTTTCGGTAATGCAGGCTGTAAGCATCTGACCCAGCTTGTCGGGGACTTCCGCACAGGTCTTGTATCTTCTGCCCTTGCCATCAACGAACACAACAGCTTCCAGCTGACCTTTTGTAATAGTACCGGTCTTGTCGCTGAAAAGAATGTTAAGGCTTCCTGCTGTTTCAATTCCCGCTATCTTGCGGACAAGCACGTTATCTTTGAGCATCTTGCCCATGTTAAGAGCGGAAACAATGGCTATCATAAGGGGCAGACCCTCGGGAACTGCCATTACGATGATTATTACCGCAAGAATAAGTGCGTCCAGCAGGTCGGTGATGATGCTTGCAGCACCTGTTGCAAAATATGCGCCGAAGCTGCCTGCAAGGACTATTCTGTGGATAAGGAGTGCAACGGCAATGGCAATGCCGCCGATATATCCGAATTTGGAAATGCCGTTTGCCAGGTCGCCCAGCTTTACTTTAAGGGGCGACTCTCTGTCGTCCTCCTGCTGAAGCTCGCCTGCGATCTTGCCGTAAACGGTCTTATCGCCGACGGTGGTGGCTTTCATTACGGCGTTGCCAGAACATACAACAGTTCCCCTGAACACCTTGTATTCGTTGAGAAAGTCCAGCGCCTCGCCCTCAGGCTCGGTGTAATCCTCGGGCTGGGTTATTTTCTTAGCTTCCGCAGCCTCGCCGTTGATAACGGACTGATCTACCTTGATATCGCCGTCGGCAAGGATACCGTCAGCAGGTATCTTGTCGCCTGACTGAAGCATGATAAGGTCGCCCGCAACGATATCGTCAATGGGTATCTCTTCCACGCTGCCGTTTCTGTAAACCTTGCAAAGTATCTTTGAAGCCTCTTCCTGAAGCTTCTGGAAAGCGTTCTCGTTTCTGTACTCGGAGAATGTGGATACCAGCGTTGCAATGACTATCGCCGCCGCAATGCCGATAGGCTCGTACCATTCCACCTCAGCATCAACCACGCCCATTTTTCCGAGAATGAATATAATGACGTTGATTCCAAGTGCCACACAGAGAATTTTTATCATGGGGTCGCCGAAATTTGCCTTGAGCTTGTCCCAGAAGGTCTCAGTCTCCACTTCCGAAAGGCGGTTGCTGCCGTTCAGCTTTCTGGATTCCTCGACTTCCTTGTCGGTAAGTCCGTTGAATTTCATAACATATCTCCTTGTTTTAGATGTTATTATATTATATAAGTAAACAGGAACCTCCGAAATGAAGATCCCTGTAATTTTCTGTGCTGAATGTGGTAATTATACCATTTTATGATTTTTATGTCAATAACCTTTCCCTTTTTCTAACCTTATTTTAACCTTTGAATGGCAAAAAAATACGGACGGCTTTTACACCGTCCGTTTGCTGTTTTAATCAGAATACAAATGTATCCGCAACGGTCATATCATCAAGATCAACGGAAACCATTCGTCCGCTGCCGATGATATAAAGCACTCCGTCAGTAACAACAGCTCTTTCAAAAGTGTAGCTGTCGTCAATGTCGTTGTACTCGAAAACGCCCTTCTGAGCGAAGCCGTTCTCATCGTATCCGAACACGAAGTACTGGTTCTTCACGCCGAACTCGTTGACGCTGGAAACAGGGATACCGACTATTTCGTTGTCGGTGTCGATAAGCATTGCCTTCTTGTCGCTTAGGGCAGGGGACTGCACCTTTGGGAACCGTGCAAATACTGTTTCGCTTATCTTCTCGCCGCTGTCTGCGCTGTAAAGCTCCAGCCTGAGACCGTTATATCCGCCGTTTTCGTCCTCACAGGCGGTTATGCCTGCCATAAGTCCGTCGGAAAGCTTGCTGACATAGGGTGCGATGAAGCACTTTGTCTCAGCATTTTCCACAGGAGCACTCTGGTCAAGGTCAACCACGAGAGAAGCATCTGTGCGGTTATTTTCAATAAGACTTGCATAATTGCCGTCAAACTTGACGGAGCCGATTATCACACCTGGGAGAAGTCCCTCTGCCTTGGAGATCACTGCAAGTGAGCTGTCAAGCGTGTAGATATCGGTAACTGCCATTCCGTTTTCGTCAAAGCTGCGGCAGGCGATCCTGAAACCGCCATCGCTCTCTGCCATGCTGTACCTGCTGATAAGCTCGCCCTCAACAGTTCCCGAAGCCTTGTAGGAAAGACCGCTTTCGGAAATTGCAAAGGAGGTAACAGCTGTGTAGGACTTGCCGTCCTTAGTGCCCGAAAATGCCACATAAAGGGTATCATCGGAGCAGAAAGCATTTGCATTGCTGCCCAGAACAGCCTTTACGGAAATGTTCACAGGCTCGCTGCACTTGACGGAGGAAATGATAGTGTAATCGGTATTGTTCGCTCCCTGGGGAACTGTGATATCTTCGGCGGCAACGTAGTGCTTTTCGCCATCGATATAGTAGCCGGGAACGTAATTATCAAGGTCAGCATTCTCGTCAAGGGGCGCTCCTCTGTAGTTGGAGTATCCCGTTACGAGGTATAGAACGCCGTTATCATCTATCCTTGCGGAGTTGTATTCGCCGTTCTGCTTATATGTTTTGATATGAGTAAGCGAGTCGGAGGAAATTGTGTATATATCTATGACCACATTTGTATGGTCTCTGCCGTCCTCAGACTTGTCACCGGAAGCTTTTTCTTCGCTTACAAGCACAAGAGAATTACCTCTTACATACATCTCAAAGGGAGGATTTTCGGTGGTTATCTCCTGTTTTACCGCCATATTGTCCTTTGAAACAACGTAGAGAGTTCCGCCGCAGATATAGTAGATAGAGCTGTCATCGCTCTTCACGATATCGGCATCTGAAAAATCAGAGCACACGGCATCAATATTCTTGCGTGAGGTATCCTCAGCGGGCGCTTCCGTAATAGCGGGAGTTGTTTCGGTGGCAGCGGGCACATCGGTGATTGCAGTGTCATCGGTGATAATTTCCACACCGTCGCCATTCTCGGCAGCGGCAGTTTCGCTGTTGGCTTCCGAATTAAGGTAAATTCCCGTGTAAATGCTGTACAGCTCATCATAAGACTGTACCTGAACAGCCTCGTAGTTGATCTCGCTTTCGATATCAACAGGCTTTGCGGTCTGCTGGCGAACAGCGGCAAATCCGCCTGCCAGAGCTATGCACGCAGCAGCTGCGGCGATAGTACGCATAATAATAGTACGGTTCGTTTTCTTTGCCGTGATCTTTTCGGAACGGTCAATGTCTGCGCTTGTATTTTTCTGTGCGCTGCGGTCTGCGTTCCTGAGCATTGCTTCAATATTCACGGGCAGCAGTTCCTCGGGAATATCAATGCTTTCAACGGCTTTTCTGAGATCCTTTTCAAAGCTCATGCTTCCGGCCTCCTTTCTTCAAAAAATCTAAGTCAGCAGCTGTTTCAGTCTGGCTTTCGCCCTTGCTACCTTTGAACGAACGGTGTTTGCATTTGTTCCGAACATTCTGGCAATCTCTTCGCTTTTATAGCCTGAAACAACACTGAGTGACAGCACCATACGTTCCTCTTCGCTGAGCTGCTTAAAGCCTTCCATTACCTCTATGCTGCCGAAATCTATTTCTTTACTTACAGCAGCCTCTTCGGCATCGCTGAGATCGTCCACATCTTCCCGGAAATTGTTTATCTCTTTATATTCCTTGCGCTTGTTTTTTATCTTTACCGTAAGGATCTTTATTATCCAGGCTTTGAATGCTTTTTCGTCCCTCAGCTTTGATATGGAGGTGTAAGCTTCCAGCACCGTGTCGCTAACCACATCGGAAGCATCGTGTTGATTGTTCAGGTTCAGCAGAGCGATCCGGTACAGATCCTTGTAAACAAGGGAATAAAGTTCGGCAAACGCTCCGGCATCTCCCGCCTGTGCACGTCTTACAGAGGCGGTAAAGTCCAAGCTCATTGTATTGAATCACCTCGCACCCGCTTTTGCAGCAAAGCGGATTGATATGATCTCGTACCGAGTTTATATATATGCTCGCTCTTCTGAGCCCTGTCATATATATAGTGCAGATCTGCGTGCGTTTTGTTGCAGAGAATTTTTATGTTTGGATATTCTCACAATCTATCACTGCATCAGATTTGATTTTTACTACACTTTGCACAATTTCGGCAGAGATCCGACAGAATTTTGCTTATTGGAAATATATCTTAGGCAAATAATGATCTTCATTTATGATCTGCGGCGATGCTATAAAAGCCGCAGAAACCGACCCGTTATACTTGGGCAATATATAGTTTATTTTACCCCAGATACGCTGTTATGTCAATATATATGATGTAAATTATTTGGAAGATGATGGAAATAGGGAGCATTAACGGATTTTGCCGAAAATGGTATAATTATTTCGCTGCCTTACTCCTATCCGCTTAACCACTGAGAGGCGGTGATAGCGGTGGACATATTCACTTTTACTATTTCGTTTCTTATTTCCGTTGGAGCAGGTGTTGTCGGCAATTATTTGTATGACGGCATCGGCAAGTGGCTGGACGGAAATAAGAAGTAAAACAAAAAGGCAGTCAGCACAAAAGAACGCCCTCGGAGGTCGCAACTCCGAGGGCGTTCGATTTATGATCCGAATGGAACACTCATTTCTTTTCGTGATAATTATACCACGTACATATATTTTTTTCAAGCAATAAAAAATTATTCCGCAGGCAAAGCAAACAAAAAACCGTTTCAACTATTGTCGAAACGGTTGTTGGTTGCGGAGGCAGGATTTGAACCTACGACCTTCGGGTTATGAGCCCGACGAGCTACCGAGCTGCTCCACTCCGCGATATTTTAGGTACTTTATCTGAGTGCTTAATTATTATAGCACAATAATGCTCACTTGTCAATACCTTTTTGAAAAAATTTTTTCAACGCAAAAAATACCATATACTATATAAATATGCGCCCTGTCTGACCTTATATCTCAGCCGCCGTAGCAGATATGTTCGCTGCGGTCTATCCTGTGTTCTATGCTCATTTCTCCGAAGCCGAAAAGGGCATAAAATGGCTTGATGTTGTCGCCGCCGCTTACGATGCCGTTTTCCACACTCAGGTCGGATATCCATGTGCAGTCCACATAATACCACTGACCGTCCAGCGCAACAGCGTTCCATGTGTGATTTGCGGGAGCTTCCGCCAGCTGCGCTCTGCTGTAGCCCTCGCTGGAGGAGCCGCCTTTAAGGTAAAGGCAATATATCCCCTGGCTGTGGCACAGCGCCGAATAAAAATTGGCAAAGCCGCCGCAGGTGGTTTTCATTCCGTTGTTCAGTATGGCCTCAAGAGATATTATGCTCAGATCTGCGGAATTATGCGCCGCATCATGATCATATGCGATATTCTGCCCCGTCCACATCGCAAGGGCATATGCCTTGCTGTAATCATCGGTGCAGCCGTCGCATACGGAATCGGATATGGCTTTTATCTGCATCATTATCTCAGCCGCAGTTTCATCATTGCCGCTTTCGGTGATATAGAGCCTGCAAAGCTCGGGGTCGGGGACTGTGTGGTTAAGGGTAAGGTACTCGTTTATGTCGATAACGCTCTCGATAGGCTCAAAGGTGCCGTAGGGAGTGGTATATTCGCTTTTGTCGTTTATGACCTGAGCAGGAGCATATGCCGCAAAGCACTTTTCCTTTGCCCTTGTCTGCTTTGCCTCATAGACCGCTTCACGGTCGGAAGGATACACCTCGGGGGTTCTGTTTACATAAACAATGGCAGCAGAAATGGCTGCGGCTGTGAGAAGCAGCGCAATAACAGCAATTATTAAGTTAAGATCGCTTTTTTTGATCTGCTTCATTTTTCAGCCTTTCTGCATAATTTCATTTGCTATACTAAGAATCTGTCATAAGTTGCAATAATTTTTGATAAATACCTATGATTATTCTACACGGCAAATATTATTTCAATATGAATATGCTGAGTAGTTTTTGGAAAATTAAGCTTAACAAGCCTATTTCCTGCGCTGTTGCACAAAATATCATCTTTCGGGAACAAATAAGCTATTGTACATATATGCTTTTTAAGTTATAATTATAGCAATGTAAATTTTCTTCCGCACCCCTTGACTTAAAGTCGGCTTTAAGTATTACAATATTATACAAGGGCATGATATATCGTGCTGTACTATAATAATGTATGTAAATTAAACAGGAGGAAAATTTATGCTGCTTGAAAAGATCAACAAACCTTCGGATATCAAAACCTTTACCGCTGACGAGCTTAACACCCTTGCGGGCGAGATGAGAGATGCACTTCTCTTCAAACTCAGCAAGCACGGCGGTCACTGCGGCCCCAATCTGGGCATGGTGGAAGCTGTAATTGCTCTGCACTATGTTTTCGACTCACCTGTTGATAAAATGGTGTTCGATGTGTCTCACCAGAGCTATTGCCACAAGATGCTCACAGGAAGAAAGGACGCTTTCCTTTACGCTGACCATCTGGACGATGTTTCGGGATATACCGAGCCTTCCGAGAGCGAGCACGACTTCTTTACCATCGGTCACACCTCCACTTCCATAAGCCTGGCAAGCGGTCTTGCAAAAGCCCGTGACCTTAAAGGTGAAAAGGGCAATGTTATCGCAGTTATCGGCGACGGCTCACTCAGCGGCGGAGAGGCTATGGAAGGTCTCGACTTTGCAGGCGAGATGAAGGGCAATTTCATCATCGTTGTAAATGACAATGATATGTCCATTGCCGAAAATCACGGCGGTATCTACAAAAACCTCAGGCTGCTGAGAGAAACCAAGGGAAAGAGCGAATGCAATCTTTTCCGTGCAATGGGTCTTGACTATGTTTTCGTTGAGAACGGCAATGACATTCCCTCGCTTATTGATGCGTTCAGATGCGTTAAGGACAGCACAATTCCTGTTGTAGTCCACATCGTTACCGAAAAGGGCAGAGGATACGCTCCCGCTGTGGCAAACAAGGAGCAGTGGCACTGGTGTATGCCCTTTGACCCCGAGACAGGCAAGCCCCTTTTCACCGCTGACGGTGAGGATTACGGCACAATAACCGCTGACTTCCTTATGAAGAAGATGAAAGCGGACAAGTCCGTATGCGCCATAACCTCGGGCACTCCCATGGTAATGGGCTTTGATGCCCAAAAGCGCAAAGAGGCAGGCAGCCAGTTCATCGACGTGGGCATTGCCGAGGAGCACGCCGTTGCTCTTGCATCGGGAATTGCCGCAAACGGCGGAAAGCCCTTCTACGGCGTTTACAGCTCATTCGTTCAGCGCACCTATGACCAGATGTCCCAGGACCTCTGCATCAACAACAATCCCGCTGCTATTGCAGTGTTTGCCGCTTCCGTTTACGGAATGAACGATGTAACTCACCTTGGAATTTTTGATATCCCAATGCTGTCAAATATCCCGAACCTTGTATATCTTGCTCCCGTTACCAAGGAAGATTATCTTGCCATGATAGACTGGGCTGTTGAACAGAACGAACACCCCGTTGCAGTCCGTGTTCCCGCAAGCGTTATCTCCGACGGAAAGCCTGTAGCAAAGAATTTCAGTAAGCTCAACAAGTATGAAGTCACCGAGCAGGGCAGCAGTGTGGCAATAATCGCACTGGGCAGCTTCTACGGTCTCGGTCAGCAGGCAGCAAAGGCTATTGAGAGCAGAACAGGCAAAAAGCCCACTCTCATAAATCCCTATTTTATCACAGGCACAGACGATGAACTGCTGGAAAAGCTGGAAGCAGACCACTCCGTTGTTATCACTCTGGAGGACGGTATCCTGAACGGCGGCTTCGGCGAGAAGATCGCACGCTTCTACGGCAATTCCGATATGAAGGTGCTGTGCTACGGTCTCAGGAAAGAATTTCTCGACAGATATGACGCAGGTGAGGTAATGAAAGCAAACCGCCTCACTCCCGATCAGATCGCCGAGGACGTTATAAATACACTTTAAAATTCAGTATGGCGGAGTAACCGTCCTGCTGACGAAAGGACGGTTTCTTATGTCAAATCCATACCTTCCCAAGTGGGAATATATCCCCGACGGCGAGCCGAGAGTTTTCGGCGACCGCATATACGTTTACGGCTCCCACGACAACGCAGGCTCGGACAGCTTCTGCGACTATGTGCTCAAATGCTGGAGCGCTCCCCTTAACGATCTGTCAAAATGGACATGCCACGGCGAGATATTCCGCACAAAAGCCGAGAAAGACCGTCCTGCCAATACCGACTGGACAGGGGAGAACAATCAGCTTTTTGCTCCCGATGTCGTGGAAAAGGACGGCAAGTACTATTTATATGCCTATATCATCAACGCCACAGGCTGCGTAGGCGTAAGCGACCGTCCCGAGGGGCCTTTCAAGCTCCTGAGCAAATATAAATACACCGTTCCCGATGAGATATGCTGTAACGGCTGGTTCATCGACCCGGGCGTGCTTGTTGACGACGACGGCAGAGTATATATCTACTGCGGCTTTGAACGCTCCTTTATGGCGGAAGTTTCCCAGAATATGTACGAGATAAGCGGCGATACCGTTATCGAGCACATTATCCCCATAGTTCCCGACAAGGAGCATGGCTTTGCGGAAGAGGAAAGCCTGTTCTTTGAGGCCTGCTCGCCGAGAAAAATAAACGGCACATATTATCTCATCTATTCACCAAAGCAGGGAAGCCGCCTTGCATATGCCACCTCCGATAAACCCACAGGCCCGTTCACATACCGTGGCTATATCGTGGATAACGGCGTTGACTACCCGGGCGGAAACGACCACGGCTCCGTTGCCTGCATAAACGGTCAGTGGTACATATTCTACCACAGAATGACCAACGGCACTATAATGTCAAGGCGTGGCTGCGTGGAAAGAATCGAAATTCTCCCCGACGGCACTATCCCGCCCGTGGAAATGACCTCTCTCGGATTTGAAGAGGCGCTTGATCCTTATGAGATAACCCCCGCTGATATTGCCTGCGTACTTAAAGGCGGCGCAACCATCATCGAAAAGAATGTGTTTGAGAGGGTCATAATCAATATCACAGACGGCTGCGAAATAGGTTACAAATATTATGATTTCGGCGATGACTTTACGGAAAAAAATATGGAATTTTCAGCTGATATCATCGGCTGCGGCTGTGACTGCACCGTTCACATCTTTGCGGACGATGAGGAGATAGGCTCCTTTGATGTGGGCAGAAACGGCGGAATCATCACCTGCCCCGTAAAATGCGTAACGGGAAGGCACGCTGTATATTTAAAGGTATCATCACCCTACAGCGGCTGGACAGGGGAGTATTTCAAGGCAAGAGATCTGTTCAATCTCCGCTCATTTGTGTTTATGAAGTAAAAGAACATATAAGATCAGAAATGCTGCCGCAGCACACAAAAGCTGCGGCAGCATTTGCTTTTAATGCAAGCAACAAAAAAAGTCCGCACAAATGAAAGCAAGGTAAAGGGTTTAGGAAGTCCACTGAGGGCAGAGCCATCTGGTCGTCCTTGCCGCAGTGGTAAACTGCGTTTACCTGCGAAATCCGTTTGCTTGCGGTATGAATGATTAAAACGTTAACCGTCTGACTAAAAACCCTGAAAGCCGCCTGCACCGAAAATGCAAAGTCTTGCAAATGAATATTTCCTATCAATATAAGCCAAAAGCTATTAAAATGCAGGCGGCTTGAAACCAAGAGCCGTTCCGACAGGAACAGCGATTTTGGTTTCCGCCGTAAGGCGCAGGTACGGTCAAATACACTTTTCATATCGACTTGCCCATATCAAGTCACCATGGAATAAGTATTAAACCTGCACGCAAAACATTTCCACACCTTTCCGAAATCTGTAAAATTTACTCCCGCAATACTGCGGAAAATTTGAAAAAAGGGCTTGACAAAACGATTTCTATATGTTATGATAAAAATACCTCTTTATGGGGTTTATTTTTTTGCGCTTATTTTTGGCGCACCCCCATGGACGGGCATTCCGTCAGAGAGGGAGGCAGTGGAAAGAATTTGTCTTTCCTAAACAGTATTAACAGGAGGTGCCGATATGAGAGTAAAGGTAACATTGGCTTGCACAGAGTGCAAACAGCGCAACTACAACACAAAGAAAAACAAGAAGAACGATCCCGACAGACTTGAGATGAACAAGTACTGCAAGTTCTGCAAGAAGCATACTCTTCACAGAGAAACTAAGTAAGGGGCTGATTTGAATGGCAGATAAGAAGTCCGCAGCAAAAGCAGAAACCAAGCCTGCCAAGAAGCCTCAGGCAAAAACAGTCAAAAAGCCTAACAAAGTTGTAAAGTACTTTAAGGATCTCAAGAGTGAGTTCAAGAAGGTCGTTTGGCCTTCCAAGAAAACTGTCGTTAACAACACCTCAGTCGTTCTTGTTGCAATGATATTCAGCGGTCTGGCTATCTGGGGAATCGACTCAGCATTCGCAGCCGCACTCAAGGGTCTTCTTAATCTGGTAGGCTGATTTTCTGAAAACGGTTTTCAAAAATACTACAAAGGATGGTTGAAAATATGTCAGAGGCAGCAAAATGGTACGTTATTCACACCTACTCGGGATACGAAAACAAGGTTGCTCAGACGATCCTTAAGGTTGTGGAAAACCGTAAGCTTCACGATCTCATTCCCGAAGTCAGAGTTCCTACCGAAATGGTAATGGAAAAGAATGACAAGGACGAAATGCGTGAGGTGGAGCGCAAAATTTTCCCCGGCTATGTTCTGGTGAAAATGATCCTTACCGATGACAGCTGGTATGTTGTAAGAAATACACGAGGCGTTACGGGCTTTGTCGGCCCCGGAAGCAAGCCTGTTCCTCTCAGCGAGAAAGAGGTTGCGGCTCTCGGCGTAGATCACGGCGTAAAGGCTGCAGAGGCAGATTTCAAGATCGGAGACAGGGTGAAGATCACCACGGGTCCTATGGAGGGCTTTATCGGAGAGGTAAAGGCTATCAGCTCCGAGGACAACACCGTAGATGTTTCCGTTTCAATGTTCGGAAGAGAAACTCTTGCTACACTGGATATTTCCCAGGTCAGGGTTTCGGACGAATTCTAATTTAAAAGTTCTGGTCCGTATGGATATCATGCGGCATACGATTTATGGAGGTGTGCATTATGGCACAGAAAGTAGTTGGCTTAATCAAGCTTCAGATCGCAGCAGGTAAGGCTACACCTGCTCCCCCTGTTGGCCCTGCACTCGGTCAGCACGGTGTAAATATCATGGCATTCACCAAGGAATTCAATGAGAGAACCAAGAACGATATCGGTCTTATCATTCCTGTAGTTATCACAGTTTATGCAGACCGTTCCTTCTCCTTCATCACTAAGACTCCTCCGGCTGCTGTTCTCATCAAGAAGGCAATCAACCTTCAGAGCGGTTCCGGCGTTCCCAACAAGACAAAGGTCGGCAAGATCACCAAGGAGCAGATCAGAAAGATCGCTGAGACCAAGATGCCTGACCTCAACGCTGCTAACATTGACAGCGCAATGAGCATGATCGCAGGTACTGCACGCTCCATGGGCGTAGAGGTTGTTGACTGAGTTAAGCTTGAGTAAAGTGGGAGGATATTTCCGATTGACCACTGATAGGAGGAAAATAAATAATGAAACACGGTAAGAAATATATTGAAAGCGCAAAGCTTGTTGACAGAAACAAGCTCTACGAAAGCAATGAAGCTCTTGACCTCGCTTGCAAGGCTGCTAAGGCTAAGTTTGACGAGACCATCGAAGTTCACGTTCGTCTCGGCGTTGACTCCCGTCACGCTGACCAGCAGGTTAGAGGCGCAGTTGTTCTTCCCAACGGTACCGGTAAGAACGTAAGAGTATGCGTATTCTGCAAGGAAGACAAGTACGAGGCTGCTAAGGCTGCAGGCGCTGAGTTCGTTGGCGGTCAGGATCTCGTTGATAAGATCATGAAGGAAAACTGGATGGATTTCGACGTTGTAATCGCATCCCCCGATATGATGGGTCTTGTAGGCCGTCTCGGTAAGGTTCTCGGTCCCCGTGGACTCATGCCTAACCCCAAGGCCGGTACAGTTGCTCCCGACGTTGCAAAGGCTGTAACTGAGGCTAAGGCAGGTAAGATCGAGTACCGTCTCGACAAGACCAACATCATTCACTGCCCCATCGGCAAGGCATCTTTCGGTGCTGAGAAGCTCACCGAGAACTTTGAGACTCTTCTCGAAGCTATCGTTAAGGCTAAACCCGCTGCTGCAAAGGGTACTTACATCAAGTCCTGCACAGTTGCTTCCACTATGGGCGTAGGCGTTCCCGTTTCTACTTCCAAGTATGGTGTCTGATTCATTCAGAAAATAATTTCAAAAGCCGTCTGATTTTTTCAGGCGGCTTTTTTACTGCCCTTTTCACGGAAATAACATTCATTTTACAGCCATATCACACTGTCTGCAAACAACTGATGATTTACGTTGATTTTACTGTATTTTCTCCTGAGTATGATAGATACAAAATCCGTTTGGATATATAATAGGCTCATAAACCAATACAAAGGAGTAAAATGAATGAAAACTATCGCTAAAAGACTGTCCGCAGCGGCGGCAGCACTGGTCATCGCAGCAGGTTCCGTTTACACAGGCGTATGTCTTACTCAGAACGGCACCGTATCGGCAGCAGAAACAACAGCTGCATCTTCCGCCTACAAGGGTAAAAAGCCCAAGTACATCTTCATGTTCATCGGCGACGGAATGAGCTATCCTCAGATCCAGGTAACACAGGACTACTATTCGGCAATGCGTGACGACAACAACAACGATATCCTCGAGGCAAATTCGTATCTTAACTTCACCCACTTTGAAGCAACAGGCTCTGCGGTCACATACGATTCATCTTCCTTCTGCCCCGATTCCGCTTCCACCGCAACTTCTCTTTCCACAGGCTACAAGACCTACAGCGGAACAATAAACATGGACGAGACCTATACCACATCTTATGAAACTATCGCTGAAAAGCTTAAGGATCAGATGGGCTACAAGGTGGGCATCGTTTCCAGCGTTAACCTTAACCATGCAACTCCTGCCGCATACTATGCACATCAGGCAAGCAGAAACAGCTACTATGAGATCGGTCTGGAGCTTATTGATTCCGATTTCGACTACTTTGCAGGCGGCGGACTCAAGCAGGCAGACGGTAAGAACGGCGACCGGAAGAATCTTTACGACCTTGCTGAAAAGAATGGCTACAACGTTATCATGACACAGGACGAGGCTGAAAAGCTCACTGCAAAGGACGGCAAGGCTATCATCATCGGCGAAACTCTGGCAGACTCCGACGCACTTTCCTATGCAAATGACCGCAAGACTGACGAATGGGCACTTTCCGATTACGTTGAAAAGGGCATCGAGGTTCTTGACAACGACAAGGGCTTCTTTATGATGGTAGAAGGCGGAAAGATCGACTGGGCTTGCCACGCAAATGACGCAGGCTCCACCATTGCCGACACAGTTGCTCTCGGCGGTGCGGTAAACAAGGCTATCGAATTCTACAATCAGCACCCCGATGAGACCCTTATCGTTGTAACAGGCGACCACGAAACAGGCGGTCTTACCATCGGCTACGCAGGCACAAACTACGATACATTCCTTACAAACCTCAAAAACCAGAAGCTTTCCTACGCTAAGTTTGACAGCGACTATGTTGCAAAGTACAAGGAAAACAACACAAGCTTTGAAGATGTAATGAAGGATATCACCCGTCTCTTCGGTCTTAAAGCTCCCGCAGGCTCCGCTGAAAGAGAAGTTCAGAAGGACAGCGCCGACAAGCACCCCGAATCCAACAATGACGGTACTCTTGAGCTTACCGAGTATGAATATCAACTCCTCAAAGACGCTTACACCGCTACAATGACAAGAACAGGCGACGAAGAGCTTAGCCAGGCAGAATATGTTCTCTACGGCTCCTACGAACCCCTCAGCGTTACTATCACACATCTGCTCAACAACAAGTCAGGCGTAAACTTCGCTTCCTATGCACACACAGGTCTCCCCGTAGGAGTATTCGCACAGGGCGCAGGCAGCGAGCTGTTCAACGGCTACTATGACAACACCGATATCTACAACAAGCTCGCAGAGCTTACAAACGTCAAGTAATAACAATGTCATAAGTCTTACTTCTTCATAATTGCTTCCACTCCTTAATATATGTTATGATATGATCTTATACTAATCACCAATAAAACTATAGACAAAAAATCATCGCATAATCCATATACGCAAGATTATGCTCAATTTTTTGTATAGTTTTTAATTGGTGCTTAGTATTATTTAAAAGGCGGAGCCTGAAAGGGTTTCGCCTTATCTTTAATAATAAAGAGGAAAACATGAAAAACAAATTAAAGGAAATAATGCCCGTTATTGCTGGGCTTATCGTAATACTTATTCTGATAATCATTCCCACGGGCTTTGAGGGCGCTCAGATATTCAAAGGCACCGAACGTGTTCCCGCAAAGGTACTTTCAACAGATAACTCACAAATTGTTGATAACGGACTTATCAGAACAGGCGAACAGAGCTGCTCCGTAGAAGTGCTCAAAGGAAAATTCAAGGGAGCAGTTATAGGCAGCGCCGTTAATATGCTGACAGGCTCCTATGAAAATGACAAGATATTTGCTGAGGGGGACAAGGCGCTTATCATCATCAGCTACAGGGACAGCGAGATACTCTCCGCTGCAATGATAGACCACTACAGGCTCAATTATGAGATTATTCTTGCTGTGATATTTGGCGCTCTGCTCATAATCACCGCAGGAAAAACAGGCTTCCGCTCCCTGCTTTCATTTATAATCACTATACTTGCGGTGTGGAAAGCAGTTGTTCCATTGTATCTCAAAGGCATTGACCCCATAGTCAGCGGTGCGGTGTTCATCACACTGCTTTCCGTAATAATAATCGCCATGGTCTATGGCTTTGACAGGCGGTGCTTTGCGGCAACTGCGGGAGTAATGTCGGGCGTGATGGTTGCGCTGGTATTCGGTGCAGTGTTCACCAACATTTTCAAGATACACGGCGCAGTAATGTCCATGTCCGAAAGTCTTCTGTACTGCGGATATGGCAATCTGAATCTCACAAGCATATTTACCGCCAGCATTTTCATCGGCTCCTCGGGAGCTATGATGGACCTTGCTGTGGATATAACCTCGGCTATGTACGAGATAACTCAGAAAAAGCCCGACATAACCGCCAAGGAGCTTATCATATCGGGTATGAATATAGGCAGGGCAGCCATGGGAACCATAAGCACGACCCTGTTGCTGGCATACACGGGAAGCTGCATTGCTATGCTCATGGTATTTATGGCGCAGGGCACTCCTCTTGTGAATATCCTCAACTACAAATACGTTGCGGCTGAGATAGTCCACACCGTTGCGGGAAGCATTGGTCTTACGGCAGTTGCTCCCCTTACGGCAGTGCTTGGCGGAACTGTTCTGACCTACGGAACAAAAGCTGCAAAAAGCGAATAGAAAAAATGCTTCCTTATCAGACGATAGGGAAGCATTTTGTTATACTTTATATTCCGACAGCCTGAGGCAGTCGCTTATAAGTGCGATAAGCTCGGAATTGGTGGGCTTGTCGCCGTCAAAGCTTATCTTGCAGTGAAGCTTGTCCTCAATGAACTTGCTGTCTCCGTTCTGCCTGTCCCATGCGGTGGTTATGGCATGGCGTATGGCTCTCTCCACACGGGTGGGCGTGGTCTGGTTGGTCTGGGCAACGGTAGGGTAGAGCCTCTTTGTTATGCTGTCAAGGACGGTCATATCCTCGGTAGCGAGCATTACTGCCGAACGCAGATATCTGTAACCCTTTACATTGGGTGGTACTCCCATTTTCTGGATTATCTCCGTAACTGTTCTTTCAAGGCCGCTTTGGCTGCCTGTCCACAAAGAAGGCTTTTTAGTGTAAGATGCCGTTCTGTGGCCAAAATATTTCTGCAAAAGCTCTTCAAATTCCCATTCCCTGCGGCAGCAATGGACAAAGCCAAATTCGTCAAATGCAGAAGGTTCAGATGTGATAATAAAACATGGCGCATAATGCTCGATGTTCTTGAAAAAGCAGAATACCTTTAAAAGTTCATCCTTTCCTATTGATCCGGTATCTGCTGCAAATGCTGAAAGGTCAGAGTTGAGCATCGCTGACGTTATCGAGACAGCGTCAGGTCGGGTACGGACGCAGCTGTATCCAAGCTCGGTGAGAGTATCATACAGTGAACAGTATTTACTGTCGCAAACTGCTATTTTGTCAAATGAAGACATTTTATCATCCTTTCGATATTGGCTCCTTTGCCAACATATTTAATGTACATGAATATTGTCTCACTCATCCTTATAATGCGTCTCTATATGTACAATTTACGGCCGTTAATTTATGACAATATGATAACATTTATTACAATTTCTGTCAACGTGTGCACTAAGCGACAAAAGTCCCTTTTCAATGACTATGGAAGGACAAAATTATTTATTATAATAATATTACTGATTTATATCATATAAATATTATTTTTATATAATATATTTTCAATTTAAATTCAATTTTCATATTATTTGTCTCTAAATGGCTATAATACGTCATTTGGCAAGATACGCATATATGTATCGCAGCAAAAGGCATCAGTCCCCATAAGATAAACTTTTTATAAACACGGCTGTGCAGGTGTTTTTTTACCGTCAAGACATATTTTTCGGATTAACGATATCTTAACCATCAGGTTTACATTTTCTGTATTCACATTCACTTTTTGATTGATTATCTCTGCTTTTTATTTTCAGTTAAGTTACAAATACTGCTAAAGGATAAGTTTTACACTGAAATTATTAACAAGTCATTGTTTATTATATTCAAACACAAAGGTCGGAAGCTTGTTCCGACCTTTGATAATTATCTTTTGCTGCAAATGTCTCCGATAGCTCTGCACAGCATATCCGTTTCAACGGTTGTGTTGAAGCATGAGGGGGAAAACCTGATAGCGCCGTTTGGGAGCGTACCTGCCGCCTTATGGGCAAGACCCGAGCAGTGCAGTCCTCCACGGAGGGCAAAGCCCCTGTCGCTGAGCAGAGATGTTGATTCTTCGGGCAAAATGCCGTCCAGATTGAAAAGGACTATGGGAAGATATTTTGCCCTGTCACGCCTGTATATCCGCACGCCGTCCAGCCTTTCAAGTCCTGCTATGAACCTGCTGCAAAGGGCGTTCTCGTGATCGGATATCCTGTCATGACCATACCTGTTTATAAAGTCGATGCCTGCGCCTACGGAAACTATGCCCACGGTGTTCACCGTGCCGCTTTCCAGTCCCTCGGGGAGGAACGGGGTCTGCTCCAGCTCAAGGGAAGTGCTGCCCGTTCCGCCCTCCATGATATGATAGATAGGGAACTTGCCGTCGGTTATCATAAGTCCTGTGCCGGAGATCCCGAAAAGTCCCTTGTGTCCCGGCATACAAAGGATATTTATATTATCCTCCTGCATATTTACAGGCAGCACGCCGCAGACCTGTGCGCCGTCCGCTATGAAGCATATGCCATGGCGGCGGCACATCTCTCCGATGCGCCTGAACGGAAGCAGCTGACCTGTTACGTTGCTGCCCAGAGTACAGACAACGGCAGCTGTTTTTGGCGTGATGAGCCTTTCAAAGTTCATCACGGTAACATCGTCATCGGGGTGCACCTCGGCAATGCTGTAGGTAAGCCCCCGCTTTGTCATTTCATAAACAGGGCGTGCAACGGAGTTATGCTCTAAGTTTGAGATTATTACGTGAAAATCACGCTTTTCCCTGAGAGCCTCCTCCGCAATGCCCTTGACGGCAATATTTATACTATGTGTGCAGTTTAAGGTGAATACCACGTTCTGCGGCTCTGCGCCGAACATTTGTGCTGCCTTTTCCCTTACGCTGTAAACGGCAGACGAGGCGCTTATGGACAGCTTATGTCCGCTGCGCCCGGGATTTCCGCCGTATCTTACAATGGCATCGGCAGCGGCGCTTCTTACAGAAGCAGGCTTTGGATAGGTAGTTGCGGCGCTGTCAAAATATATCACATAAGATCATTCCCTCCGGATAATATGTTTATTTAACTTCACTTACGGTCTTATAGGGGATCTTGTTATCCTCCATAAGCTTTATAAGCTCAGCTGACGGCGCATCGGTGAGGACGCTGTAGCCGCAGCCGTGTGCGATATTGGCGGGTGTACGTCTTATCTCTGCGGAATGTCCCGCTTTATTCAGAACAGTCTTTGCCTTGTTTGCAAAGGTCACTGAGGCAAAGGCTATGATATGCTTCTGCACATTATCACCCTTTCGTGATCGGCTTACCGAGCCGTATATCAATGCCTATACGCAGCTCAGTATAAGTATTATATTCACCTGACGGGCGAAGTGTCACTGTGAAGCAATATCGGGATTGACCTTTTCCCGTGAATGTGATATTATAAGTATTGTCAGGTCTCTACCATTATTTTTCCTGTGTCTTCGCTTCTGAGGGCTATGACTGCCCCTCGGATAAGATAGGCGGTAGGGTCGCCTGCGGGGCTTCTGTGGAGGCAGATAACTCTCGTCCCCTCGATAAGTCCCATGTCCATCAGCCTGCGGCGCATACTGCCGCTGCTGTTCATTGCCCTGACCGTGGCTGTTGTGCCCTCGGCAAGGCTGGAAAGTGTTGTATTCATAAGTACAAGACCTCTGTTATGTTAGTTATTATATGTTATACTAAGCACCAATTAAAAAATATACAAAAAATCGAGCATGATCTATGCGATGATTTTTTGTATATAGTCTTATTGGCGATTAGTATTATAATATGTTGAAATATGTTACTGTGTTAATCGGAGGAAATATGCCAAGATTTTTTATTGATGAGGACGCTCTCAGGGGCGATGAAATTGTTATCACAGGCGGTGATGCCGTTCACATCGGCAGGTCGCTTAGAATGAAAACAGGCGATGAGATAACCTTTTGCCGCATGGGGATTGAATACAAAACTGTCATCGAAAAGATGACTTCCGATGAGGTTTACTGTAAGATAACTGAGCAGTCCCCCTCCTCGTCCGAGCCGAGATTAAGGCTGTCCTTATATCAGGCTTTGCCAAAGCAGGATAAGGCGGAGCTTATCATTCAGAAATGCACGGAGCTTGGTGCGGCGGAGATAGTTTTCTTTCTCTCCCGCAGATGCGTATCACGCCCCGATGAAAAATCCGCACAGAAAAAGCTTATCCGCTGGCAGAAGATCGCTGAGGAAGCCGCAAAGCAGTCCGGCAGGGGAGAGATACCTGTTATCAGGGGCATTTTGTCCTTTGATGAAGCTGTAAACTCCTTTGCGGACAAGGATATAAGTCTTTTCTGCTATGAAAACGGCGGACAGAGGCTTTCGGAGGCTGACATATCCTCTGCCAATACCTGCGGAGTTATGATAGGCGCAGAGGGCGGCTTTGACAGGGACGAGGAGGAAAAAGCCTGTGCTGCGGGAGCAACCCCCATATGGCTCGGCAAGCGCATTCTCCGCTGCGAGACCTGCCCCATTGCAGTGACTGCTATTATTATGAATATTGCTGGGGAAATGTGAGGTTTATTGTTTGTGCTGACCTGTAAAAATGTTAATTTGTCCGTACCTGCGCCTTACGGCGGAAACTGAATTGCAATTTCTGCGAAATTGCTCTCAGTTTCAAAGCCGCCTGCACTTTAAAGATTTTGATTTATTTGAAGTAAACTTCTTACTTTGCTTGATTTTGAATTTTCAGTGCAGGCGGCTTTAGACATTTTCTTTTGTCGATTATCAGCTCGATTGTCTTAACCGTCAGCAAACGGATTTCGCTGCTTGCGAGCAGCGACCAGATGGCTCTGCCCTCAGTGGACTTCCTAAACCCTTTGCCTTGTGCTTATTTGCAAGGATTTGCTTGTTTTCCTTTTTACCCTTTTAATAAAATAACCGTCTCGGATTTTTTCCGAAACGGTTATTTTTATTATTTCACTTCTCCATAGACCCTTACATAATCCACCTTGATACTGTCGGGCAGATCTTCGGGGCTTGGTGCGCCTGTCCAGCCGCCTGTTTCTGCGGAAACTATGACATACAGCGGAACCTCACAAGTTCCTCTTGCTTTCTTTGCGTCTGTACGCCAGCTTTCCTTGCCGTCGATATAATAAACATACTCATCTTCCGTCCAGAGCAGTCCGAATGTATGATAATTGCCGTCATACACATTTGCGCTGACCACCTGTCCCGATGACTTATGTGCTTTTCCGTAGCCGTCCCAATTAAGTGTATGCTGTATCTTTTTTTCATTATGGAACGGCGACTCATAAATGTCTATCTCTGTGCCGTCCTTTCCGCCGTTATTTTCGCTCAGGACGCTGTCGCCCATGAGCCAGAAGGCTGTCCAATAGCCGGGCTTTGAATTAAGAGTGCATCGCACCTCAAAATACCCGTATGCCTGCTCGAAAAGTCCCTTTGTTTCCACCGCTCCCGAATTGAAGCGGTCTGTTTCCTCGTCGTAAGACATTTCAAGGACAAGGCTTCCCTCTCCGTCAAGATATGACATTTCATCACACCAATAGTTGTTAAGGTCCTGCCGTCTCTGCTCGTCTGCCCTTTTCCACTTTGATGTATCAAGCTCTGTTCCGTCAAAGTTGTCCTCAAAGGTAATGGCATAATGCCTGCCGTCGATGAACTTATCGTTTCCGTCAGTACCCAGTCCCACAACGCCTGTTACGGCGGTCTGGACGGCTGTGAGGAACGCAAGAAGCTTTGATGTCATATTATCACTCCCTATCAATTCCGCCTGTTTTTCTGAGCTTGGAGAGCCATATTATAAGCACGCTCACATCGGCAGGGGACACGCCCGAAATTCTGCTTGCCTGACCGATATTCTCAGGCTTTACCTTATTGAGCTTTTCTATCGCTTCAAGGCTCAGTCCGCCGATATCCTTGTAATCCACATTATCGGGGAGCTTTTTCTCTTCAAGCTTTCTTACATGATCTACTTCCATAAGCTGACGGGCAATGTAGCCGTCATATTCTATCCTGAGACCCACCTGCTCCTTTACCTCGTATGAAAGCTCAGGGCGTTCATCGTCAAAGGGTGCAATGTCGTCATATGATATCTGGGGGCGCTTTATAAGCTCGGACATTTTAAGTCCTGTTGAGATAGCCGCTGTGCCCTTGCTCATAAGCATTTCATTAAGCTCGGGTGAGGGGCTGACGGATTTTTTCTTTACACGCTTTATCTCCGCTTCTATCTGAGCCTGCTTTTCAAGGAATTTTTCATATCTCTCATCGGAGATAAGTCCTACCTCGTGACCGATAGGCGTAAGGCGCTCGTCGGCATTGTCCTGCCTGAGTATGAGTCTGTATTCGCTGCGGCTGGTCATCATTCTGTAGGGGTCGGTGCAGCCCTTGATAACAAGGTCATCGATAAGCGTGCCGATGTAGGAAGATGAACGGGGGAGAGATATCTGCTCTCTGCCGTGGACTGCAAGGGCGGCGTTTATTCCTGCGATAAGTCCCTGTGCGGCAGCCTCTTCATAGCCCGATGTTCCGTTGAACTGACCTGCGCCGTAAAGTCCGCTTATTTTCTTGAATTCAAGGGTGTGCTTCAGGTCCTGCGGGTCGCAGCAGTCGTATTCGATGGCATATGCGTTTCGCATTACCTCAACGTGCTCCAGTCCCTTTATGGTGTGCAGAAATTTCAGCTGAACGTCCTCGGGAAGAGAGGAGGACATTCCCTGCAGATAATATTCATCGGTGGTAAGACCCATTGGCTCGATAAAAAGCTGGTGACGGGGTCTGTCGGGAAAGCGCATTATCTTATCCTCAATAGAGGGGCAATATCTGGGGCCTATGCCGTGTATCCTGCCCGAATAAAGAGGTGAACGGTGGATATTCTCACGTATAGTCTTGTGGGTCTCATCATTTGTGTAAGCCACATAGCAGGAAACTATATTTTTAAGACCCTCTCTGGGAGTTTCAAAGGAAAATGGCTGGATATCCTCATCGCCGTCCTGGCGTTCGAGAAGGTCAAAGTTAATGCTTCTCTTATGCACACGGGAGGGTGTGCCTGTCTTGAATCGCCTGAGATGAACTCCTATCTTTTCAAGGCTTGCGGAAAGATATCTTGCGGGGAGGGTGGCATCAGGCCCGCTTTCGTAGCTCACATCTCCCACATGGATAACGCCTTTGAGATATGTTCCCGTTGCGATGATGACCTTTTTCACATTGTACCTTGCGCCAAGGGCTGTGACAATGCCTGTTACTGTGCCGTTCTCAGCCAGTACCTCTGTTACCTCAGCCTGCTTTATGTACAGATCATCCTGATCCTCGCATACCTTTTTCATATACTCATGGTACTTCACCCTGTCTGCCTGAACACGCAGGCTGTGAACGGCAGGGCCTTTTCCACGGTTGAGCATTCTGCTCTGGATAAAGCATTTGTCGGCAGATTTGCCCATCTGACCGCCCAGCGCATCTATCTCACGGACAAGATGACCCTTAGCCGTTCCTCCGATAGAGGGGTTGCAGGGCATATTTGCAATGCCGTCAAGGGTGATCGTGAAAAGAGCCGTCTTTACCCCCAGACGTGCGCAGGCAAGAGCAGCTTCCACTCCCGCATGACCCGCTCCCACAACGGCAACGTCAAAATCATCTACATAGTAATTATCCATATTTATTCTTCCAATCCTAAAAATATAAACCGAATGTCTGCTTTTTTAATTGCTGAGCTGCAAATAAAACGTATATCACCGAATACCTAAACGAGGTGGCTGCGGCAACATGCCGCCTACTTGCCTACACAGAAATGTGAGAATACTTCATTTACAACGGATTCCGTGGTGCGCTCTCCCGTAAGTTCAGTCAAAGCATTTTCAGCTTCGTCAAGAACAATGTTAACAGCATCAAGAGTAATGCCGCCCTTAACCGCATCAAGCGCTTCGGAAATGCAGCTTATCGCCTTGTCAAGACACTGCTTCTGGCGCTCATTTACGGAAAGCTCCTCACATACATTACTATCTGTAATAAATAAATCATACAATACTTCTTGTAATTTATCTGTACCCTCACCCTTTGCGGCAGAGATTTCAACAACATTATCAAAATTGTTGAAAACCTCCTGCCTATCAAGAACGCCCTCACAATCGCTTTTGTTTATGCAGGCAATTTTCTTGGCAGAGGCATTTTTGCAGGCTCTTATAAGGCTCTTGTCATCATCATCAAGAGGAATGCTGTTGTCAAAGACAGCAATGATAAGGTCAGCGGAGGAAAGCTTTTTCACTGCCTTTTCAATGCCTGCTCCCTCAATGATGTCTTCCGTTTCACGTATTCCCGCAGTGTCGGAAAGGCGCAAGACAATGTCTCCCAGACGGACGGACTCTTCAACAATATCCCTTGTGGTGCCTGCAATATCCGTGACAATGCTCCTGTCACAGCCGCTGAGCAGATTCATAAGGGTGCTTTTGCCCACGTTGGGCTTTCCTGCAATTACCGTGTCTATGCCTGCCTTTAAGATGCGGGTGTTGTCATATGCACGGCGGATTTTTTCAAGCTCGCTGAGGATATCGGAAAGCTCTGCGCACATATTGTCGTCATCGACCTCGGGAATATCATCTTCGGGGTAATCTATCCATGCGCCGATCTCTCCCAGCAGATGCAACAGCCTTTCGGAGCAGCCGTGTATCTTTTTGTAAAGCATTCCCTCACGGACATTGAGCGCACGCCTGTGGGAAGCATTGCCCTCGGCGGATATGATATCCATTACCGCCTCCGCCTGAGTAAGAGAAAGCTTGCCGTTTATAAAAGCTCGCTTTGTAAATTCTCCCCCGGGAGCAGGCACGGCTCCGCAGTCGTATATGGCTCTTAGCACCTTTTCGGTGATGAAAATGCCGCCGTGGCATGATATTTCAGCCACATCTTCGCCTGTGTATGACCTTGGCGCTCTGAAAATTGTGATAACTCCGTCGTCCAGCTCATCGCCATCGGAGGTGTGTATCTTGCCGTATGCGCAGGTGTAACCCTCCATTTCGGAAGGCTTTTTCTTTGATGAAAGGGGAGTAAATATCCTGTCAGCAATTTCAAAAGCATTATCCCCCGATATCCTTATGACGGAAATTCCGCCTGCCGCACGGGGAGTTGAAACTGCGGCTACGGTGCTGTCGGAAATTATCATGCCCTGTCTTTCCTTTCTGAGGCTCTTTCTCTCAGCTTTGCACGGATATTTTCAAATTCCTTTCTGTACTTTACAGAGTGCATACTTGGGAAAGCCTTGATCATTCTTTCAACGTTCTTATCGCTGAACGCCACAAGAGCGTCATATCTTGCACGGAGCTTTTCAACAGTTTCGTCCTTCATATCGGTAATATTTTCCTTGATGTCATTTCTAAGCTCGGCAGCTTTTTCCTCGCCCTCCATCCTCTTGACATAGATAGCGGCAGCGGCTTCACTGCCCTTGTCAACGGCAGTAAGTGCGGTATCCGCAAGAGCTTTGCCAAGCTTCTGGGAGCTGTTGTACATTTTCTCCGATATTTCGGAAATCTCTTTCAGTCTCAGGTTCAGCTTATATACAGCCGCTACGGAATTGGAGCAGTCAATGATTATAAGCACGCCCATAACGCCGATGAAAACAGTTCCCGCAGTTGTGGGAATACTGTCAACCAGCCATTCTATCTGCGGCTCTGCGCAGTATTCAACGATAAGGCAGCCCATTCCCCAGAGGATACTGGTTTTAAGGCAGATATACCCCTTGAAATTAAAATGCTCGTCCGAATAATCCCACCAGACATTGTGGAATATCATCTTCATGGTAACGCCCACAAAAAGCTCAAACGCCGTACATATAAGCGACGAACAGATGAACATAAGTATTGGGATATCCATGAACGGGTGGAGCAGTATGGTTATTATCAGCACACCGAAGCCGTATATGGGGCATATGGGCATACTTAAAAATCCACGGTTTGAATACTCGCCCATTTTAAGCGCATGGGCGCACACCTCTATTGCCCAGCCGATAAACGACCACACAATAAACAAAAGGCACATTTCGTACAGGCTGAAGCCTAAAATATCAATTTTCTCGTAAAACATATCACTTATTCAGCTTCTCTTTCAGTTCCTTTGCTATCTTTTCGTATTCCAGCTTGTCGATCTCCATGGCGTTTGATACCATCATTTTCTTGGCCGCCTTGAGATTTTCGGCTGTGTATTTGGTATTCATTCTGTCTTTCCACTGCTTTTCGATCTTCTTATCCTGCTTATTCTTTTCTTTGATAAGCTCCTTGAATGTGTTAGGTTCTTTTTTCCCGAAAAGTATTCCCATGTCAATTCTCCTGTCTGATAATATACCGAAAAGGGGTAAGAAAAACTTACCCCTTTATGAAATTATTCTTCAGTATCTTCCTGATCGTCCTCGTCATCATCGGGAGCTTCGTCAATAACGACCTCGTTCTGCTCTTCTGCGGCAGCCTCAGCCATTTCCTTTTCAAGCTCTTCCTCGGAGGGCTGTTCTATCTTTTCTGTCTCGGCGCTGTCGTCATGCTCGGCACGGGTGAATGCAACCACTCTGTCTTCGCCGCTTACTCTCATAAGCTTAACGCCCGTTGCATATCTTCCCATGATGCGGATATCGCAGGCACGTATTCTTATGATAACGCCGTCTGTTGCTATCATGATAATATCGTCTTCCTCGTCAACTATCTTTATGCCGCATACATAGCCCTTATCATCGGACACCTTGTAGTTGAGCATACCATAGCCGCCTCTGTTCTGGATACGGTAATCATCAAGCTTTACACGTCTTCCCAGACCCTTATCGGTAACGGTGAGAACACTTGCGCCCTCTCTAACTCTTGCCATGGAAACAACATAGTCGCCGTCTCTGAGCTTTATTGCCTTTACGCCGTGAGCGGTCCTGCTCATAGGTCTCATCTGGGTCTCGTCGATTCTGATAGCGTAGCCGTTTCTGGTGGCAACTATTACCTGAGCGCTGCCGTCGGTAAGTCTTACGCCTGCTATCTCATCGCCATCGTCAAGACCAACGGCTCTCAGACCGTTCTTTCTCACATTCTTGTATGCGGAAAGGGGAGTTCTCTTTATCTTGCCGTTCTTTGTGACCATGATAAGGAACTTGCCGTCTTCATAGTCTGTGGTCTTTATCATTGCGGCGATCTTTTCATCTTCCGCAAGGGGAAGCATATTGATAACATTCACTCCTCTTGACTGCTTGGAGCCTTCTGCTATCTCGTAGCATCTGAGCTTGTACATAATACCCTTGCCGGTAATGAACAGCACATCATCGTGAGTGGAGGAGATGAACATTTCCTGAATGAAGTCCTCGTCCCTCTGCTTGATGGCGGAAACGCCCTTGCCGCCTCTCTTCTGGGTCTTGTACTCGCTTATGGGCTGCCTCTTGATGTAGCCGATATTTGTAAGAGTTACAACACAGTCCTCAACGGGGATAAGGTCTTCAACATCGACCTCGCCGCTGATGTTTTCGATGGAAGTTCTTCTTTCATCGCCGTATTTTCTCTTTATCTCTTCAAGCTCATTGCAGATTATTTCAAGCACTCTTTCGTGGCTTGCAAGTATCTCGGTGAGATCCTTTATCTTTGCATTAAGCTCAGCCAGCTCATCATCTATCTTCTTTCTTTCCATATTGGAAAGCTGATACATTCTCATCTGGGCAATAGCGTCTGCCTGAATTTCAGTAAGGGTGAAGCGTGCCATAAGTCTCTGCTTTATCTCGGTGATATTTTCCGAGGTGCGGCATATCCGGATAACTTCCTCGATATTTTCCGCTGCAATTACCATACCTTCAAGGATATGTGCCCTTGCCTGAGCCTTGTCAAGGTCAAACTTGGTTCTTCTGCGGATAACTTCTACCTGGAAGTCGATGTATTCTGTAAGCATCTGCTTGAGGGAAAGTATCTTAGGCTCGCCCTTAACAAGCGCCAGCATAATAACGCCCACAGTGTCCTGGAGCTGTGTATATTGATAAAGATGATTGAGCACTACCTGTGCGATAGCGTCCTTTTTCAGCTCGATAACTATACGAACATCATGATCCTTGTCGGACTCATCACGGATAGTATGGATCCCGTCGATCCTCTTATCCTTTGCAAGGTCAGCAATGTTCTCGATAAGGCGCTTTTTGTTGACCATGTAAGGAATTTCTTCGATGATGATGCAGGTACGGTTCTTTATGTCCTCTATCTTTGCACGGCCTCTGAGGGTAATGCGTCCTCTTCCTGTTGCATAGGCTGCACGAATGCCCGCACGGCCCATGATTATGCCGCCTGTGGGGAAATCGGGACCCTTTATGTGCTGCATAAGCTCATCAAGAGTGCAGTCGGGGTTCTTTATAAGGGTCTGAACAGCGTCGATAGTCTCGGTAAGGTTGTGGGGAGGTATATTTGTTGCCATACCTACCGCAATACCTACGGAGCCGTTTACCAGAAGGTTGGGGAAACGAGAGGGAAGCACAACAGGCTCTTTGAGTCTGTCATCGTAGTTGGACATATAATCGATGGTGTCCTTGTTGATATCCGTAAGCATATCAAGAGCCATCTTGTCCATTCTTGCCTCAGTATAACGGTAAGCAGCAGGGGGGTCGCCGTCCAGCGAACCGAAGTTTCCGTGACCGTCAACAAGGGGATATCTCATAGAGAAATCCTGGGCAAGTCTTACCATGGCATCATATACAGATGCGTCGCCGTGGGGGTGATAACGACCCAGCACTGTACCTACGGTATCGGCGCACTTTCTGTACTCCTTATCGGGAGTAAGTCCGTTTTCATACATTGTGTAAAGGATACGTCTGTGAACGGGCTTAAGACCGTCTCTTACGTCGGGCAGAGCACGGGAAACTATAACTGACATGGAATATGCAAGGAAGGACTCCCTCATTTCCTTTTCAATGTCCCTGTGGACGACTCTGTTATTGTTCAAGCTGAAATTCTCATCTGACAAATCTAACAACTCCCTCTGAAATCAGGTTATTAGCATAAGCTCTGATTTAATTTTCCTTATAGCGTACTCCCATTATATTTGAGAGCCTGTTTTTTATCTCTGTATTCTCTTCGGGCGTGAAAGCTGATTTGGGAATAACAAAAACATTTATCTTCTTGACATATACGATGTACATATCGGAGCAGTCGGTTATCTCAACGGAGCTGTTGTCAAGGTGAATAATGGTTGCGGGGGGAGTATCATCTTCCTCACCCTCAGCCTCGCTTTCTTCCTCGGCTTCCTTTTCTGCTTCTTCGCTTATATACGTATCGTGTATTGTTGATATTTTTAAACTATCTGTATAAATTTCTGCTTTATATACAGCACCCTCAAGCTCTCCAAGGCTGGAATCAAGCTTCCTGTAAACATTCTTGGGTCTCATAAGCAGATATCCGCCCAGAATCACGCAGAATACCACAAGCATCCAGGAGAACGAAACATCTCTGTCCGCTCCCATTACTATATTGACCAGCTGGGTTATTATTGCAAGCACCACAAGGGTCATCTGAACAGCAACGCTTTTATAAACATATTTCTTCTGAAATATCTTAAAGCCTCTGAGAATTTCTTCCTTGCTGCTCTTATATTCGCCCTCGGCTATAAGCTCGCTTACTTTTCTGCCGTCATAAACATCATCAATATTCAAGAGTTATCATTCCTTTAAATAAATTTCCCTGATCTTCTCCCTGCAATAATATCAGATATCAAGATTCTGAACGTACTTTGCGTTTTTCTCTATAAAATCACGTCTCGGCTCGACCTTGTCGCCCATGAGGATAGTGAATATCTCATCAGCCTTTGCAGCGTCTTCAAGCTCAACACGGAGCATTGTTCTTGTCTCGGGATTCATTGTGGTCTCCCAGAGCTGCTCGGGGTCCATCTCACCAAGACCTTTGTATCGCTGAACGTTCAGCTTGCCGTCGCCCTCGGCGGAAAGCTCGGAAATGTACATATCTCTTTCTTCATCGGAGAAAGCATACTTTGCGATCTCCCTCTTTCCCTTTTTCCTCGATACCTTGAAAAGAGGAGGCTGGGCAATGTAGATATTGCCGTTGGTGATAAGGGGACGCATATATCTGAAGAAGAATGTGAGCAGCAGTGTTCTGATGTGAGAACCATCAACATCGGCATCGGCCATAATGATTATCTTGCCGTAGCGGAGTTTTTCAATGTTGAAATCCTCGCCGATGGAGGTTCCCAGAGCCGCAACGACAGGCATGAGCTTTTCATTGCCGTAAACCTTGTCGATACGTGCCTTTTCAACGTTGAGCATTTTTCCCCAAAGAGGAAGTATCGCCTGATAACGGGCATTTCTTCCCAGCTTTGCAGAACCGCCCGCAGAATCTCCCTCGACGATGTAAAGCTCGGTAAGGGTATTGTCCTTATCGTAGCAGTCGGAAAGCTTTCCGGGGAGGGAAGCGCTGTCCATGGCGGACTTTCTTCTTGCGGTCTCACGGGCTTTCTTTGCAGCCTCTCTTGCCTTCTGAGCGTTTACAGCCTTATCGAAAACAAGTCTTGCCTGCTCGGGATTTTCTTCCAGATAGCACATGAGCTTTTCGGTAACGATATCTTCAACAAGGGGGCGAACCTCGGGATTTCCCAGTCTGCCCTTTGTCTGTCCCTCAAACTCGCAGTTGGTGAGCTTAACGGAAATGATAGCGGTAAGGCCCTCTCTTACATCGTCGCCGATAAGCTTATCGGCATTGTCCTTTATAAGATTGAACTTCTTGCCGTACTCGTTTATTACCTTGGTAAGAGCGTTCTTGAAGCCTGTTTCATGAGTACCGCCGTCAACGGTGTGGATATTGTTTGCAAAGGAACGGATATCCTCATTGTAGGAATCATTCCACTGGAGAGCGATCTCGGCTGTGGAATCTCCCTTTGAACCGCTTACGTATATTACCTTGTCGGAAAGAGGATCAAGACCCTTTACCTTGTGGATATGCTCAACAAACTGCCTGATACCGCCCTCGTAGTGGAGTATCTCGGACTGGATATTGTCATCGTCTCTCAGGTCGGAGAAAACTATCCTTACGCCTGCGTTAAGGAAAGCCTGCTCACGAAGTCTCTTTAACAGCACCTCATAGTCATATACGGTGGTCTCGGTGAATATCTCGGGGTCAGCCTTGAACTTTACGCTGGTTCCCGTTTCGGTGGTGTCGCCGATTATTTTAAGAGGCTCATCGTAATGGCCGCCGTTGTGGAAGCGCTGGAAATGGATATGCTTTCCGTCCTTTACAGTAAGCTCCAGCCATTCGGACAGAGCATTTACAACAGACGCACCAACGCCGTGGAGACCGCCCGCTACCTTATATCCGCCGCCGCCGAACTTTCCGCCTGCGTGAAGAATGGTATAAACAACGGTAGCTGCGGATATGCCCTCCTTGGGGTGGATACCCGTAGGAATACCACGTCCGTTATCCGTTACCTCGATAATATCCCCCTTGAGGATATTTACGGTTATCTCCGTGCAGTAGCCTGCCAGCGCCTCATCAATAGCGTTATCAACTATCTCGTACACCAGATGATGAAGTCCTCTGGGGCCTGTGGAGCCGATGTACATTCCGGGACGCTTTCTTACAGCCTCAAGTCCTTCAAGTACCTGGATCTGGCTTTCATCATATGCGCCTGTGTTCTGCACAACATTTTCGTTCTGAATATCAGACATATTTTAGACCATTCCTTTCTGAGCTTACGTCGTTTCATTGTTTTTAAAAACTCTTCAAGCCCGAAACATGATTATTTGCATCTTTTTATAAGCGTGGAGGGGGATATGGGAGAAATATAAGTCCTTTCCCTGCCGTCCCTTGTGGAGACCACAAAGCTCTTGGGCATATCGTAGGAAACATAACAGGCGGATTTTCTCTTTCCCGATGCGGAAAGGTATTCCTTTGTGATCTTCCCTACAGAGGTATTTTCTATATCAAAAATGCCTATGATATCGCAGTCCCTTACAACGGTATCACTGCCAAGATGAACGTACATTTTATCTCCTTTCAGCCTTCGGTTATCCTTCCTCCGCTTACGGAGAATATCTTCCCCTCAGTGCCGTCAAGCACACGGCTGTCGCAGCAGGTGATGAACACCTGCATATCGTCTATATTTCTGAGGATAAACCTCTGCCTGTCACGGTCAAGCTCGCTCAGCACATCGTCAAGGAGCATCACGGGCGCTTCGCCTGTCTGGTCCCTGATTATCTTTGCCTGCGCAAGCTTCATTACAAGGGCTGTGCTTCTCTGCTGTCCCTGGGAGCCGAACTCCCTTACGGAAAGCCCGTTTATGGTAGCAACGATATCGTCACGGTGAACGCCGCAAAGGGTGTATCCCGCTTTTATATCGTCCGCTGCCGAGGCTTTGAGCCTTTGATAATAAATATCCGCCAGCTCTCCCTCGTGGTCGGTCCTGCCGTCAAGAGACCTGTATATAGTTGACTGATAGTATAAATTTAGTTTTTCTTTACTTTCAGTAATTTTGCTGTATAAACTCTCTGTATATAAATTTAAATTATTACAATAAGTATCGCGTATAACAGAAATATACGCACCTGTTTTGGCAAGCTGAACGTCCCAGATATCAAGGTCATCGGCGCTTCCGCTGCCTGTGAAGTTTATCTTCTTGATAAGAGCATTGCGCTGGCTGAGCAGGTTTTCGTACTTGTTAAGGGCATACACAAAGGACTTTTTCAGCTGTGATGATGACAGATCAACAAAGCTTCGCCTGTTATCGGGGGAGCCTTTGGCAATGAAAAGATCCTCGGGAGTAAACACCACGCATTTAAGGCTTCCGAAAAGCCTTGAAAGCAGCGGCACCTTTACTCCGTTAAGAGCGATATTTTTTTCACGGATATTGTTTTTTCTGACTTCAAAGGATATATCCTGACTTCTGAATGAATCCTGAAAAGAAAGACGTATAGATGCCTTTTCCTTTTCAAAGCCAATGAAATCCCTGTCCCTTGTTCCACGGAATGAGCGGCAGCCTGTCATCAGCCACACGGCTTCTATCAGGTTGGTTTTTCCCTGGGCGTTATCGCCGCAGAAAATGTTCATTCTTTCGTGGGGCCTTATATCCACATCGGAAAGGTTTTTATATCCGTCAGCAAAAACGCTTTTTATTATCACTCGCCAACGACCTCAAGTCTTATGATTATATCCTCGCCTGTGATCTCAACAAGGTCGCCGGGACGGATCTTCTTTCCTCTCATGGTGCAGACCTCACCGTTTACTTTAACGATGCCGTCAAGCACCATCTGCTTTGCTTCCGAGCCGATATCGGCAACGCCTGAGAATTTAAGGAGCTGATCCAGCTTGATAAATTCGGTTTTTATGGCTATTTTTTCAGTCTGAGTTTCCATAATACGCTCCTATGATTATTCGGATTTAAGTCTTACGGGAAGAACGAGGAAGGTATAAGCATCGCCGTCGATGGGAACTATCTTCATGGGGGAAAGTCCGCCGTTGAGGAGAAGCTTTACCTTATCGGACTCAGCAGCTTTAAGTGCGTCCAGCAGATATTTGCAGTTGAAGCCGATATCCACCTTGTTGCCTGTGATATCAACAGGGAACTCGTCGGAAAGCTTTCCGAGAGTGGTGGAACAGCTTATCTTTACCTGACCGTCGCCGAAGGAGCACTTTACGGGAGCCTTTGTCTGCTCAACGATAAGGAGTGAGCATCTTTCAAGGCTGGCAATAAGCGCCTTGGTGTTGAGAACTATCTCGGTGGAGTGGTTCTGGGGGATAGAACCCTTGTAGTTGTGGAACTCGCCCTCCAGCAGTCGGGAAATTACCATATATCCGTTGATATCAAAAACGATATGCTTTCTGGAAAGGTACATATTCACAGGATCGTCGCCGTCGTCCTTGAGAAGCTTTGATACCTCGGAAAGCGCCTTTGCCTTTACAACAAAGTGGTGCCTGTCCTCGGTGTTCAGCTTTTCTGTTCTTACAGCCAGCCTGAAGCCGTCTATTGCAACAAGATTGAAGATGCCGTTTTCAATGTCGAAAAGCTCTCCTGTAAGTATGGGCTTATTATCGGAAACAGATACGGCAAAAATCGTCTGACCTATCATATTTTTCAGCAATCCCTGAGAAATGGTGATGCTGTCGGAAGTATCATAGTCAGGCATTGAGGGATAATCGTCTGCGGAAAGAGCAAGAATGTTATACTCCGCATCTCCGCCCTTAATGGTAGCCTTCAGCTTGTCGTTTATCTCAACGGAAACATCCTCTGAGGGCATTTTTCTGATTATCTCGGCAAAAAGCTTTGCATTTACGGTAAATTCTCCGTGATCCTCGGAATCTACCTGTATCTTTGTCTGGATACCAAGCTCAAGGTCATAGCCTGTCAGCTCCAGAGTGTTTTTATCAAGGTACATCTTGATGCCTTCAAGAGCGCTTACGGGAGATTTCTGCGGAACTGCTCTTGATACGTTGTTTACCGCCTCATTGAGAACGGACTGCTTGCAGGTGAACTTCATTTATATCATTCCTTTTTATTATTATCAGTTTTACGGCTATGTATTTTATCGGTAACATTCTGAAACCAAGTTATTACAGTCAGGTTACACATCACGTTACAAAACAAAACATATAATTACAAAATAGTAACAGTAATAGAGGTGTTGAAATTTATTAAATCGGGGTCAAAGCCTTTTGCAATGCGGTTTTATGGGTCAACAGCAGCGTGTTGAAATATTTTTGATAGTTTTGAAAATTACAAAGCGATTACAAAACGAAAACATTTCGGTTCAAACCGTTGAATTTCTTACAGTGAAAAGTTGAAACATTTCCTAAAAAACGGTTGAATCAAAAATTCGGGGGATTTTTCACTCGTCAGTTTGTTGAATGTGGGATTTATACATTCTGTAAATCCGAAATGTAACAAGTTGTAACCATTTTGTAATTGGGCTTTTTTCACTGAACCGGCTTTTTAACATCACTTTCAACAGCCTGTTGAAAACTGTTGATATAACTTACTGTAAAATTAAACTAAAAGTATATTTTAAATTTGATTTTACAATAAGTTGTGAAATTTGGGCATCTGAAACGTTTTTTATGTTTTTCACATTCCACAAACCCTTATTTTTCGGCACTGTTGAAAGAAAGTCAAAGGTGTTGAAAAAGTTACATTTTGTAACTATCTGTAACATTTGGTAACTTTTAGCTGGATTCCCTCAGATTTTTGATGATATCATCAATGGTTTCTTTGGTTCTGGGGTCGCTTTCCATGGACTTTACGGCGGATTTGATGTAATAGGAAGCGGTGGAGTGGTTCTTTCCGCCAAGCTCCGCACCGATGCTCTCAAGCGAAAGCTGGGTCATTTCCTTGATAACATACGCTGCAACTATTCTTGCGGTGGATATCTGGGAAGATCTCTTCATGCTCCTGATATCATCGGCGGTAACGCCATATACTGCCGCCACGTCGCTTATGATCCTGTCAACGGTAACGGGGGCGGGGGAATCATCGCTGAGTATCTCCCTGATAGCGTTCTGCGCCTGTGTCATGGTGGGTGGAGTGCCCACAAGGTGCTGATATGCTTTCAGCTTCTTGACGCAGCCCTCCAGCTGCCGGATGTTGGTCTTAAGCCTTGTGGCGATGCAGTCCACCACATCGTCGGAAAGCTTGAGATTCAGCAGGTCGGCTTTTCTTTTTATGATAGCAACTCTCGTTTCAAAGTCGGGAGTTGTGATATCCGCAATAAGGCCCCATTCAAATCTTGTTCTGATACGCTCTTCAAGGGTCTTTATATCCTTTGGTGGGCGGTCGGAGGTGAGGACTATCTGCTTGCCCTGGGAATGAAGCTCGTTGAAGGTATGGAAAAATTCCTCCTGAGTTGACTCCTTGCCCGAAATGAACTGGATATCATCAACAAGAAGCACGTCCGCACTGCGGTACTTTTTCCTGAAAGGCAGGGTGTCCTTTTCCTTGATGGCTGAGATAAGCTCGTTGGTGAACACCTCGCCTGTAACATACACGATATTTGTATCAGGCTCGGAAGCCTTGATAGCGTTGGATATGGCTGTGAGCAGGTGAGTTTTTCCCAGACCCGAGGGTCCGTGGATAAACAAAGGATTATAAGCTCCCCCTCTGTTCTTGGAGACAGCCACGCAGGCAGCGTGGGCAAATTCATTTGACCTGCCTACTATAAATGTATCGAAAGTATAGTCATATTCGGCATTGGAAAATGTAAGCTCCAGCTCTTCCCTGTCCTTTATGGGCTTATAGTCGTTTTCGTCCGAATGTTCATCGGGGACGATGACTATTTCCACCTCGAAGCCCATAACGTGCATGAAAGCTTCTTTGAGCAGCTCACTGTAGTTTTTGAGAATGATCTCCTTCTGGAAGGAGGACTGCACCTTGATATAAGCTACATTGCCGTCCAGCCTGTCGGGTATCATTGATTTGAGCCACATATCATAGGCTACTTTTGTAAGCTCGTTATTGAGCACCTTCTGATGAATGTATTCGAGGACTTTATCGAATACCTCGGCAAAAGATTTCATAGAAAACCTCTTTCCCAAGCGTGAAAAACGCTGAAAAAATAAAAGAAATGCGCAGCAGCCCGCAATTTTAGCTTCAAGAGGGCATAAACACACTATTCTAATAAATTATACCATAAACCCGCCCAAATTGCAAGGGGTACGGGCATTTTTTTCGCTGAGTTAAGGTATATTTAATAATAGAATAGGGTGAGAAGTGAAAATTGAGATTTTCAACAGTTTTTTAAAAATTGTTGAAAGAGGATTTTGTTGTATGTAATGATGGAGAGAAACTGTTAAATGAAAAGTGAATTTGACCGTACCTGTGCCTTACGGCAGAAACTGAGAGCAATTTTTGCGAAATTGCTCTCAGTTTCAAGCCGCCTGCATTTTAATAGCTTTTATTTATTTTGAGAAATAATATTCATTTGGAATACTAATCTTCAATCAACCTACAGACAAATCCTCGGCTTTGTCTATAGAACGATTAAAGATTAGAATCAGACGGCGTTTTCCTGAGGGTAGTGGGCAACAGTTCTTCCCGTAGCTGGGGAAAGAGCGGAGAGAACGGCGGAGATGTGAAAATGTCCCTCACCGACCAGACTGTTGAGGGCGATATTGTTGCTGACGAGATATCTACCATTGATCTTGATATGAGCGGCTTTGTACTTACGGGAGCCATAAATGCCGATAATTCGGGCGGAAATATCAGCGTTTCGCTTGATGAAAACAGCACATGGAACCTCACATCGGACTGCTATATATCTTCCTTTGACGGTGATATCTCAAACATAAATGCAGGTGAATTTCATCTTTATGTAAACGGAGAAATGGTTGTGTGATAAAAAAAGTCTGAAAAATTCTGAAAATTTCAAAAAAACACTTGACAGAGGGCATTGGTTTGAGTTATACTATATCATTGATGGGGTATTCCCCGATGGCGTGTATATCTATGCGCCTTTGAATATGAAATCAAGTAATAAAAAGCGAGGAGGAAAGAATAGTGAAAAGAACATATCAGCCTAAGAAGCTCCACAGAAAAAAAGAGCACGGCTTTATGAAGAGAATGTCCACAAAGAACGGCCGCAAGGTGCTGTCCCGCAGAAGAGCAAAGGGCAGAAAGATGCTCTCTTACTGATTTACGATTATGCCTTTCTGTGAATATGACTTTACGGGACAGGTATAGCTGTAATACGGCTAAAGGTATCTTATGACCACAAATTTAACGGTTTGTGGTCATATTTTTTAGCCGTAAGAATTTTTTATGAGGCGGAGTTGCCATGCTTTTTACTGTCAGACTTAAAGATAACAAGGAATTTGTCAGGCTCTACGGCAAGGGCGCTTTCGTTTCCTGCGGAATGTGTACGGTATATTACCGCCGCAACGGCAGAAAAGAAAACAGGATAGGCATTTCCACAGGCAAGAAAATCGGAAAAGCTGTCATGAGGAGCCGTGCCAGAAGAGTTATCAGGCAGGCTTACAGGGAAAATGAAGCTGATTTCCCCAAGGGTTACGATATTGTGATAACCGCAAGGCAGGGCAGCACCGAGTGCAAGTCCTATCACATCAGCACATTTTTCAAAAAAAAGGTCATTCCTGCCATGAAAGACCCTCAGAGGCAGAAGAGGACTGTTAAAAAATGACACCTCTTGACAGGCTGGAGTGGCTTTTTAAGGAGCTTTTCAAGCTTCCCATAAGATTTTACAAAAGGTTTATTTCAAAATATACCCCTGCGGTATGCAGATATTACCCCTCATGCTCCACATATTTCATGCAGGCTATAGAAAAGCATGGAGTTATAAAAGGAACTGTTCTCGGAGTGTGGAGGATACTCAGGTGCAATCCCTTTGCCAGAGGCGGAGTGGATCATGTGCCGGATAAATTTGATCTGCTTTACTGCTTTAAAAAAGAAAATAACGGTGTTCATTATCGCAATCGCAGGAAATGACCCGTAATATACATCATCAATCGAAAAACGGAGGAACATTAAAAGTATGGGTTTTATTTCTGAGTTGATAGGTTATCCTCTTGGCTGGATAATGTGGGCGGTCTATGCTCTGGTCAAAAACTATGGCGTAGCAATTCTTATCTTCACATTTATTGTCCGCCTTATCCTTTTCCCGCTGTCCGTAAAGCAGCAGAAATCAACCGCTGCAATGGCAGCCTTTCAGCCTAAGCTCGATAAGCTGAAAAAGCAGTATGCCAACAATCCCAACAAGCTCCAGGAAGAGCAGATGAAGCTCTATGCCGAGGAGAACATAAACCCCATGGCTTCCTGCCTGCCTATGTTTTTACAGCTGTTTTTCCTGTACGGCGTGTTCGACGTTGTATATCGTCCCCTTTATCACATTCTCCGAATCAGCAAGCAGGGCATTGAGGCTCTCAAGACTGTTGCGGCTCCCATGTTTGAGGGAGTAAATTACTTTAATTCCCGTCCCGAGCTTTATATCCTCCAGGCTGTAAAGGATAATCCTGCGGCATTTGAGGGCGCTGAGGGCGTTACTCCCGAAATGCTGGAAAAGATCTCCGGATTCAACAACAAGCTTTTCGGCATCATTGACCTTGGCGCTATCCCTAAGACTATATTTGATGAGGGCACTGTATGGAACGCAGCTGCTATCGGTCTGCTGCTCATACCCATTATCTCAGGTGTTATCCAGCTGGCAATGACCATTTACAGCACCGCTAAGCAGAAGAAGCTTAATCCCGAGGCTTCCGCTCAGATGGGCAGCATGAACATGATGCTTTACATCATGCCCCTGTTCTCTGTATGGATCGCATTCTCCTATCCCGCAGGTATCGGTTTCTACTGGATATGCTCCTCTCTCGTTGGTCTTATCCAGATGTTCGTTCTCAACAAGATATATACTCCCGAGTATGTTGCAAAGCTGGTTGAGAAAGACAAGCTCAAAAAGAAAAATCAGAAAAAATCAGGCATTATGCAGAAATACAATGATATGCTCCAGGAGCAGCTCAAGCAGCAGAACGGCGGCACTTCAAATAACGGCAGAATGACATCGGCTCCTGTTGTAAGAGATGAAGAAACAGGCGAAGAAATCAAGCTTTCCAAGTCTCAGGCAAAGGATTACGAGAGAAGAATTATTGCCGAGGCAAGAAGAAAACAGGCTGAAATGTACGGCGACGGCAGCGTAAGCAGCGATAACGACGATGAATAAAAATCCGATACAGAAAGGATGTTTCAATATGAAAAAGGAATTTACCGCAAATACCGTAGAAGAAGCTAAGAAGCTTGCAGCAGCAGAATTCGGCGTTGATATCAGCAAGCTTACCGTAACAGTTGTTGAGGAAGAGAAGAAGGGCTTTCTCGGAATCGGCAGAAGCGATGCAAAGATAGTTGCAGAGTATGAACCCAGCAAGGCTGAGATCGCTGCCGACTATATCAAGGAAATTCTCAAGTGCATGAACATTGACGCTGAACTGGATATCACTGAAAATGAGGACGGCGCAGTTATTGATATCAAGGGTGACACCACAGGCGCTGTTATCGGCAGAAGAGGCGAGACTCTGGACGCTATCCAGTACCTTGCTTCCATGACCGCAAACAGAGGCGACAAGGAATACTACAGAATAAGCCTTGACTCCTGCGGATACAGAGAGAAGAGAAAAGCTATTCTTGAAGAGCTTGCAAAGAAGATCGCCAAGAGCGTTCTCAGAAGCGGCAGAACCTCCACTCTGGAGCCTATGAATCCTTACGAGAGAAGAATCATTCATGCGGCTGTAAGCGAGATAGAGGGTGTTACCTCCAAGAGCATCGGCGAGGAACCTTACAGAAGAGTTGTTATTTCTTCCGTAAACGGCAGACCTGAGCGCAAGGGCAATTCTCAGAGAAGAGGAAACGGAAAGCCCCGCCAGAAGAGAGAGCCTTATTCCATGGATCTTATGAAGACCTCTTTCGAAAAGGACTACAAAAAGCCCAAGCCTGAGGACAGTATGTTCGACGGAGAGCTTTACGGAAAGATTGATCTTTAATTAAATTCAAGAAAAAGTCGGTTGCGTGCCGACTTTTTTTATAGGCATTGTTCCACGTGGAACATTTGACAGGAGATGACAAAATGGGCGAACTTTCAAAGCTTCCGAATATAGAAAAGGCAGTTGAGGAGCAGCTCAACGGTGCAGGCTTTTTTACATATGACGAACTCAAAGCAACAGGTGCGGAAAAGGCGTGGCTGAAAATTCAGGAGAATGACAGTTCTGCCTGTATTCACAGACTGCTTGCTTTGGAGGGTGCGATACAATAACCAACCTGCCGCAGGACAGAAAAGAAGAGCTTAAAAAATTATATGAGCTTCACAAATTATATTGAAAAGGAAAAACAATATGAATATTATCTCTTTTGAAGAGTTTGAAAAGATGTTTGCAGAGCAGGGCATTGAGATTAGCCAAAGTCAGTATGATATGCTTGACAAATATGCTCATATTCTGGTGGAATATAACAAGGTGATGAATCTTACGGGAATAACCGACCCTATGGGTATATCAGAAAAGCATTTTCTGGACAGTCTGCTTATTTTCAAGTACTGCGATATTCCTCAGAACGGCAGGGTGATCGATGTGGGAACGGGCGCAGGCTTCCCAGGAGTGCCGATGAAGATATATCGCCATGATCTTGATGTAACTCTCCTTGACAGCCTTATGAAGCGTGTGAAGTTCCTTGAAGCAGTGGCTGCGGAGACACTTCCTATGACCTGTATCCATGCCCGTGCAGAGGACGGGGGACGTGACAAGTCACTTCGTGAGAGCTATGATGTGGCAGCTGCAAGAGCTGTGGCGGCTCTCCCTGTGCTGGCTGAATACTGCCTGCCATTTGTTAAGGTAGGGGGCAGCTTCATTGCCATGAAGGGTCCAAATGAAAATATCAGCGAGGGCAATAATGCTGTAAAGACACTGGGTGGAGAAATATCCAATGTGTATGAATATGCGCTTCCGTGCGGCGACAAACGTGTGATCGTTGAGATAAAAAAAATATCAGCCACACCGACAAAATATCCACGAGTAGGCGCTCAGATTTCAAAGAAGCATCTGTGATTTGCTGAATTAACATTGGAATAGAATAATAAATGTCGCAGGGCGGCGAAATATTAAGCTTTATTTTAGGCATAAAGGGCATTACAATAATATCATCAACAAAAGAAAGGATGATATGTAATGCCCTTTAAAATTAACTTATTAGAAAATATAGGCGGCGTTATAATGAACGAAAAGCCTGCGGGCAAGGTTGTTGAGGTGGATATTGACAGAATATATCCTAACCCGAATCAGCCCAGAAGAAAATTTACTGAAGAGGACTTAAAAGAGTTGGCCGCAAGCATCAAGGCAAACGGACTTATACAGCCTATAATCGTCCGTCGGCTTGATATTGGCTATGAACTTGTGGCAGGGGAAAGGAGACTTCGTGCGGCACGTCTCTGCGGTATGACGATGATCGCCTGCATTATTGTGGAGACCACAGAAAGAGGTTCTGCCATAATGGCTCTCACGGAGAATATGCAGCGTAAGGATCTTAACTTTTTTGAAGAAGCGGAAGCTATCAGTGTGATGATCGAACTGTTTGGCTACACTCAGGAAGATGTGGCTGTGAGGTTGGGAAAATCGCAGTCAACGGTGGCAAATAAGATACGTCTGCTGAAATTTACCCGCCCTGAACGAAAAGCTATGCTTGAATACGGCTTTACTGAAAGACACGCCAGAGCTTTACTGTGCGTCAATGATGTTACTCTCAGAACTCAGCTTATTGAAGAAATATACCGCCGCAGGCTCAATGTGGAAAGTACGGAAAAGCTTATTGAAATGAGAATGAAAGAAAACAAGGAAATGGTCAGAATAAAGAAGTGCCGAGGGGCATTTAAGGATGTGAGACTTTTTGTGAATACCATAAATCATGCTGTAGAGGTGATGAAAGCAGCAGGCATTGAAGCTGAAATGCGCAAGAGCAAGCAGAAAGAATACACTGAATATGTTGTTCGTATTCCTAACAAGAGCGCATAGCAGATATATTACATAATACAAATTGTTCCACGTGGAACATCTGATTTCAGAAATTTATTTGATTTATCATAATTGGAGAATGTTCCACGTGGAACATTCTTTTTTTATTACCTTTGCCAGTTGCAAATAGTCTCCATCAATGCTATAATATTATAGTAATGAGAAAATACTCCTGAAAAGGAAATGAATTTTGCTCAAAACAGTGGCTTTGAGCTATTTTTTGCTTTATTGGAAAGGAAATTCATATAATGACTAAAATTATTGCGGTCGCCAATCAGAAAGGCGGCGTTGGCAAATCAACTACTGTGGTAAATGTGGCTGCATCTATCGGAATAAGGGGTCAGAGGGTGCTTTGCATCGACATGGACCCTCAAGGCAACACTACCAGCGGCTTTGGAATAAGAAAAAAGTCAGTCTCGGTGACTGTTTATGATATTCTTATGGGAAAAAGACGTATTACCGAGGGAATAATTGAGACAGCTTATAAGAACGTGTCTGTAATTTGCAGCACATCTGCTCTTGCAGGCGCTGATATTGAACTTGTTAATCTGGATAACCGCTCAAACCGCCTTAAAATGCAGCTGCTGACGGTGAAAAATGACTATGACTACATATTTATCGACTGTCCGCCCTCGCTTTCACTGCTGACTATAAACGCACTTTGTGCATCTGACTCAGTGCTTATCCCACTTCAGTGTGAGTATTATTCACTGGAGGGACTTTCTCAGCTGGTGGAGTCTATCAGGCGTGTAAAGCAGCATTATAATCCCAATATTGATATTGACGGCATTGTGTTCACCATGTTTGATGCGAGACTTAACCTTACAAATCAGGTAGTTGCTGAGGTTCAAAAGCATTTTCCAAAGAAAGTTTATCGCACAGTTATTCCAAGAAATGTTAAGCTTTCGGAGGCTCCCAGCTTTGGCAAGCCTGTCATTTATTATGACAAGTCATCCAGAGGTGCGGAGGCGTATGAACATCTGGCAGAGGAAATGCTCACCCGTCACGGTATTAAGGACATCACTCCAAAGCCTGTGAAGAAAAAGCTGCTTGGCGGCATAAAAGTCTGATTTTACAATGAAAGGAACGATTTAAATGGCTCTCGGCTCAGGTCTTGATGCTCTTTTTGAAGATAATGCAATAGAAAACAAGGAATCCCAGACATTACGTATGTCGGAGATCGAACCAAACAAATCCCAGCCCCGTAAGGCTTTTGATGAAGAAGAGATAAGGGGATTGGCTGAATCTATCCGTGAACATGGTCTTATTCAGCCTATTGTTGTGCGCCCTATGCCAAACGGCATTACCTACCAGATAATCGCAGGCGAGCGAAGATGGCGTGCCTGCCGTGTGCTGGGTCTCACAGAAGTGCCTGTTATCATTCGTGAGATGGACGACTTTGAGGCATCTCAGCTGGCTATAATCGAGAATGTTCAGCGATCTGACCTGAATCCTGTTGAAGAAGCTGCGGCTTATAAGGAACTTATTGATAAGTATGGTATGACACAGGAGTCACTTTCGAAGACAATGGGTAAATCCCGCCCATATATTGCAAACTCCATGCGTTTGTTGGCACTTCCCGATGAAGTACTTGAAATGCTGAGAAACGGGGACATTACCACAGGTCACGCCAAGGTACTTATGTCTATCAATGATAAGATGAAGATGATAATGGCAGCCGAGACGGTTGTAAAGGACAAGCTCAGTGTTCGTGACACTGAAAAGCTGGCAGCACGTTTCAATGGCGAGGGCGATGACGACGCTGTCATCAAGACAGAGCCTAAGGATAAGCAGATGAAGAATTTCTTTACTGAAATGGAGCTTAGTTTAAAGGACAGGCTTAACCGTGGTGTTAAGATAAGCGGCAACGGAAACGGCAAGGGCAAGATCGTTCTCACTTTTGAGGATAAGGACGACCTTTGCAGGCTGACAAATGAACTTATAAGCATTGAAAACGGCAATTATAATAGTGAAAATTAAAAAAATAGCCGCAGTGTTCCACGTGGAACATTGCGGCTATTTTTATCACATCAGTTATCACATTAAAGAAAGTATATCTTCGTTTGAAAGCTTCGGCTGTGCGGCACGGTTAATGGAAAATGCCAGCAGGTGAGCTGTCCGCTCAATGAGCTTGTCAATATCACGGGGAGTTACCATCATATTCGGCAGGTGTTTATCGGGGGCTGTGCCTGTGATGCTGTGGACGATGCTGTGCATATCAACTACGGTGGGCACGCCTATTGCAATGACAGGGATACCCAGAGTTTCCTTTGAAAGCTCCTTGCGGCGATTCTGAACGCCTGAGCCGGGGGAGATACCTGAGTCGGTTATCTGAATGGTCGTGCCAAGACGTGAGATATCGCTGCAGGCAAGGGCATCAATGGCGATTATGCAGGTGGGCTGAACCTTTTCACAGACGGCATATATCATCTCCGAGGATTCAATGCCTGTCTGCCCCATAACACCTGCGGAAAGCACCGAGACAGAATTAAGCTGCAGACCCGAAAGTTCAGAACCTACGTTTTCTTTTGTGACATGACGTGTGGCGATAATGCGTGATGCACTGAGAGGACCGAGAGCGTCGGGGGTTATGCTCTTATTGCCAAGACCTACCACAAGCAAACGTTCCTTGTTGGGGATAAGTGCGGACAACTCATCGGAGATGTTTGAGGACTGCTCCGCAAAATCCTGTGGGTGAGCGGAAAGACGGTCTGTTTCAATAGTAATGTATCTGCCCTTGCTTTTGCCTATGCGAATGCCTGCGACCATGTCATCAACGATTATTTCGGTAATGGAGCAGACGGAGCTTTTCCTCAGCTTGCGGCGTATGCCTTTTGGAAGCTGATTTGAGTCGGGGTCAAAAAGCTCCACTGCCAGATCGGTACGTGAATACTTTGATGAAAGCATTTTTATTACACCTTTCTTGATTTATATAGCTGATTGTATTATGTACAAAATAACTAAAAATACCCGTGATGTGTATTAGAAAATTTTACATTGAATTCTATTGAAATTACTGCCGCAAGATGGTATAATATTATAGTGTCCGAAAATATTTGGCCGACAATAAATGTTTTCGAGGCAGGATTTTATAAGCGTGATTGGAACGATGTCATTACGCTCCGCAAAAGCCAGCACCGTGTCGATGGCTTTATTCACGGCTGTTAATCCGTTTACAGATAAATATGTTAATGGCTGTGGGTGTTATCATTCACAGAAAACTTTTGATGGAGGTTCAACATTATGCCTAATATTAAATCCGCTAAGAAGAGAGTAAAGGTTATCAACGCTAAGACACTTCAGAACAAGATGGTTAAGTCCAACCTTAAGACTGTTATCAAGGCTGCTGACGCTGAGAAGTCCCCTGAGGCTATCAAGCTTGCTATCAAGAAGGTTGACCAGGCTTGCGCTAAGGGTATCATGCACAAGAACCAGGCTGCAAGAAAGAAGAGCCAGCTTGCTAAGAAGCTCAACGGCTAATTTTTTCAGCAACTTAAAGTAAATATACTTAAAGCCATTTTCGGGAATACTCGGAAATGGCTTTTTTATTTGTTTCATTAAAAATAAAAATGACTTTCAACAATTTTCTAATGAGTGTTGAAAGTCATTTTGTTTTCTGAAAGCAGAGTTTGTTATAAAGTTCCACGTGGAACAAAAACTAAGATTGATAAAAAAAATTTATCTGTTTCCTTTTTTACTGCAAAAAAAAAGCTGCCGCAGTGTAAACTGCAGCAGCATTTTGCATATTCTATGATTACTTGGAAGGAGTGATGATTGTCTTTCCGCCCATGTAAGGCTGGAGAGACTTGGGGATATTTACGGAACCGTCTGCATTGAGGTTGTTTTCAAGCAGAGCGATAAGCATTCTGGGAGGTGCGGCAACGGTGTTGTTAAGAGTATGGGCAAAATACTTTCTGCCGTCCTCTGCCTTTACTCTGATGCCAAGTCTTCTTGCCTGAGCGTCGCCAAGATTGGAGCAGCTTCCTACCTCAAAGTACTTCTTCTGACGGGGGCTCCATGCCTCAACGTCGTAGGACTTGACCTTCAGGTCTGCAAGGTCACCGGAGCAGCACTCGATGGTTCTTACGGGAACGTCCATGGAACGGAAAAGCTCAACGGTGTAGTGCCACATCTTGTGGAACCACTCCATGCTGTCCTCGGGCTTGGAGATAACTATCATCTCCTGCTTTTCAAACTGGTGGATACGGTAAACGCCTCTTTCCTCGATGCCATGAGCACCCTTTTCCTTACGGAAGCAGGGAGAGTAGCTGGTGAGGGTATGAGGAAGTGTGGATTCATCAACAACTGTATCAATGTACTTACCGATCATGGAGTGCTCACTTGTACCGATGAGGTAAAGATCCTCGCCCTCGATCTTGTACATCATAGCATCCATTTCGGCAAAGCTCATAACGCCTGTTACAACGCTTGAACGGATCATGAAAGGAGGAATGCAGTAAGTAAAGCCCTTGCCGATCATGAAGTCTCTTGCGTAAGCGGTAACTGCGGAGTGGAGACGTGCAATGTCGCCCATGAGATAATAGAAGCCGTTTCCTGCAACCTTTCTTGCAGCGTCAAGGTCGATGCCGTTAAGACGCTCCATAATATCGGTGTGATAGGGAACCTCGAAGTCGGGAACTACAGGCTCACCGAAACGTTCAAGCTCAACATTTTCGCTGTCGTCCTTACCAACGGGAACGGAAGGGTCAATGATGTTGGGGATAGTCATCATTATCTTCTTGATCTTTTCAGCAAGCTCGGTCTCCTGAACTTCAAGCTCAGCAAGGCGGTCGCCGAAGCGTGTTACCTGAGCCTTGACTTCCTCAGCCTCTTCCTTCTTGCCCTGACCCATAAGAGCGCCGATCTGCTTGGAAAGCTTGTTTCTCTGAGCTCTCAGCTCATCAGCCTCCTGCTTTGCAGCACGGGACTTAGCGTCCAGGTCGATTACCTCGTCAACAAGAGGAAGCTTGCTGTCCTGAAACTTCTTCTTGATATTTTCTTTTACGATGTCGGGATTTTCTCTGACAAATTTGATATCCAGCATTTTTTTCATTCCTTTTATAAATATGATATCGCATTTTGCGAAATATACAACTATATAATTATAGCAATATAAGCGAAAAAAATCAAGAGGATTTAAGTAAATATGAGGGATTTTTAATATTATTGGGGGACAAAATATAAATTTAAGGCAGAATTATTGCTCAAACTTCTTTTCATTCCTTGTAAGCCATATGAACTGGGATACGAACATGATAACTGCCGCAAGATTTCCCGATGACTGGCTCATTACGTAATCCATGGTGGTGATGTTTGGAGATATCATCTGATGGATATCGGGGACAAGCACAAGTATCAGCTGCCATGGGAGTATGTTGAACAGAAGCATTTTTCTGGGAAGAATAGTGCGGTTTGAAACTATCGAAATGAAGCTGCCCAGCAGTAGAAGAGCGATGAAAGGATATGCGATAGAGGCGGCGGGCATAAATCGGCTGTAGTAGTCATCAACCAGACGTACTGCTGTTTCTCTGCCGAACTCAGCGGAAAAAACGGTCATCCAGTAGGAAAGTGTGCCGATGAAAAAGTGGAGCGCTGCGCCTGTGCATATGTATGCAAGTCCGCCGTATTTCATAACAGCACGCAACTTGCGGCACTTGGGGTCTATCTGGTCTAACATGGCTTTTATGCCGAATGAATAGAAAAACATTCCTACCAATCCCGTTGCAAAAAGCAGCACGGGCCGCCACAGCTGATAAGAGCCGATCATGTAGGCTTCACGGACATATAGTCCCCTGTCGGATTTGTCAGAATGTATTATGCTGAGGGCGAGGTCGCCTACGACCATGAGCAGTGCACCCAATGCGCCCAGCATCAGGTCAAGCTTCATTTTTTTTGCGTTGATTTTCATATTTCTCCTCCGATAGCTTGGTTTGTTATAATTAGCATATGCTAATTATAACATTAAAAAATAGGGGTGTCAATATATGATTGACAGGCTTTTTACATACTGTTATAATATTTACATAAGCTTTTATGGGGTGATAATATGGTTCTTTTAGTTGTAGATGCGCAGGAACTTATAACGACTGACAAGCTGTATATGGCAGACAGGTTCATTGCCAATGTAAAGCAGCTTATCGGAGAGGCAAGGGCAAATGGCGTTGAGGTCATATATGTCCGCCATGATGACGGTGAAGGGTGTGAGCTGACAAAAGGCAAGGCAGGGTATGAGATATACAGCGGCTTTGCTCCGGCTAAGGGTGAAAAGATTTTTGACAAGCGGGTGAACAGTCCGTTCAGAGACACGGGGCTGCTTGAATATCTGCATTCAAAGGGGGAGAATGATATTATCATTACGGGACTGCAAACGGATTATTGCATTGATGCGTCGGTAAAATGCGGCTTTGAACATGGTTTCAGGGTAATTGTGCCGAATTTTGCAAACTCGACTTTTGACAACGAATATATGTCCGCCGAAAACAGTTATATATATTATAATGAATTTATGTGGAATGGCAGGTATGCTGAGTGCATTTCAGTTGAAGCTGCAATAAGTCTTATGAAAAAAAGCAAAAACGGCTGAAATTTTACTGCGGTCTTACACAGCCATCATTCAGTCTTCCCAATGATATGATAATATAGAGATATAATAACATTGAGGGGTATCATAATGAATGTGGTATTGTTGGCTGTGGCATTTTATGGGGGATTTTTTCTGCTGTTTACGCTTCCTGTCATAATATTTATTGTGAAAATGCTCGGAAGAACGGCAGGCTCAATGATATCACCCAAAGTGTGGAAATAATATGCAGGCTGGCGGATATCCTCTATCAGTAAAATAGTTTGAATTGACTTACCAATATCTGCTCTGATATAATTATGTCGGAGGGGAAATAATATGGAAAAAATCAAACCTACGCTTAACGGAGCTGCGGAAACAATGCTCCAGAGCTTTTATGCACGTGCAAAATACTCGAAAAGCAAGAACTGCAAGTTTTATGACGCAAAGGCTGTTGAAATTGTTGACAAGCTGGACTATGATTTTGATGACGCTCACAGCGACTCTACCATGGGCAACGGAGTTATTGCAAGGTCTATAGTTCTGGACGAGCTGGTGGGAGATTTTATCAAGAAAAATCCCGACTGCGTTGTTGTGAACATTGCCTGCGGACTTGATACGAGATTTTATCGCATGGATAACGGCAGGATAACATGGTACAATCTTGATCTGCCCGAGACCATTGAGGTCCGTGACCAGATATACAACGAGCATGGACGTGTTTCCACTATCGGTGCATCTGCTTTTGACCCGTCATGGCCCGAAAAGGTCACTGTAAGAGGAAAAATGCTTTTCGTAATCGAAGGTCTTTCCATGTACCTTACAGCGGAGGAAAACGCAAAGATGCTGAGCATTATCCGTGATAATTTTGACAATGCCTATGTTATTATGGAGTGCCTGGCGAAAAAGTGGGTCAACAAGGAAGATCTCGAGAAGTCCATTCAGAAAACAGGTGCGAAATTTGTTTTCGGTGCGGACAGCTTTGATGATCTGGGTGATGTGGCAAAGGGCTTTGAAAAGGTCAAGGACGACAACATTACCCGTGGCATGGTGAAGATATATCCTATACTGAAGCCGTTCCGGAATCTGAAGTTTATCAACAAGTTTGTGCAGAAAATGCTGATTTTCAGGAAGAAGTAACAGTCGGATACGTTTGATATGATAAAAACCATCGCATGATCTTATGATCGTGCGATGGTTTCTTTTAATTTGTATGCGTATTGCATTATACGGTAGGCCCGTTTGTTGACCTAAGATATACGGATAATAGCTCGAGAGCGGTCTCTTTTTGCTGAACGGTGCAGTGGTCAAGCTGTTCCAGAAGCTCCGCCTGCTTGGCGGCAAGGTTTGGATTGTCATCGGTAAGCACTGCATCGGGGGTGATATGCAGTGCTCCGCATATTTTAAGGATAGTTTCTATTCTCATGTTAACGGTGCCACGTTCAATGTCGGCATATGTTCTGTCGGAAAGATTTGCGGCGTCGGCTACTTCACTTTGTGTAAGTCCCGCTTTCTTGCGTATTGCCAGCAGTTTATTGCCTATTGTTCTGAAATCATATACAAGCATTATCTTTCTCCTTTTAAAATTATAATAGGAATAATAGCTCATATTTAATCGTATTTTTACCTATTTATAAGAATTATACTTCCTATTTCACTTGACAAACAGGAAGAATAATAGTATAATTGTAGGAAGAATAGTTCATATTTATATGAATTAAAATTATTATCTTCAGGGGGAAAGATGATATGAGAGCTTGTAAATGTCCCGGCTGCGGTGCTGAACTGAATATTGATGACAATAACAGGGATTTTGCATTTTGTCAGTACTGCGGTGCAAAAATCATGCTTGATGATTACAGAAGCACGCAAAGAATTGTTGATGAAGCAAGGTTAAAAGAAGCTGAAATAAAAATGCGTCAGCTTGAAATGGAAGAACGAAAGCAGGCACAGGCAATAGAAGAACGGGAAAAGGCACGCCGACAGGAGCAGGAACGTGAGCTAAGTGAAAAAAATGAGAAAAAGCGTTTTCTCCTGATATCTGTTATAACATTTTTGGTTTCTCTGTTTTTTATAGTTATAGGAGTTGTTTTATGCGCAGGCTCTGATACAGATAATTCAATTATTGCAGGATTTTTCCTTTTGAGCATAGGAATTATAATTATGGCAGTCCTTTTTCTGATATTGAAGTGGCGCAATGATGCAGAAAATGCCCGCAACGGAATGGTCAAACTAACGTTCGGTGGAAATCAGGATGAAAATTATCAGGTGGTTCAGTCTAATTATGCCAAAATGGGGTTTAAAAATATTATGGCTGTTAATCTCCAAGATCTTTTTCTGGGTGTGTTGGATAAGCCAGGAAAGGTTGAATCAATAACGATTGATGGACTTTCTCCTATTTATGGAAAATGGTATTCCCCGGATGCGCAGGTAATTATAAAATATCATGGCTTTGCAAACAAAAAAGGCTAATTTTTTGCAGCGCTTAGAAAAATAACATTTAACTAAATAATAACAGAATATAGGGGGCTGACTGTATGTTTAAAAGATTTGTATTATTATTTATGTCATTGATTATGGCATTAAGCTTTTCAGGTTGTGATAGTTCTTCGTTCCAAAAAGATTTTTCAGCTAAAGATGCGCTTAAAATAGAAGATATCGACTGGAACATTGTTGAATCAACTTTAGATGGTCAAAGTATAGTTTCGTTTAATTACAAAAATAAAACTAAATACACAATTCTTGATGTTGAAATGAAATTTGTTCAAAAAGAGGGAACAACAAAAATTGATCGTTCGGTATTTGCTGATTTGAAAAAAAGCGATTACTGGACAGATGAAAAAATATCAGAAATTTATATAATGGGATACAACAGAAAATGTGCTAAACCAGGCGAATCAGTAGGAGATTCTCCGTGTAATATAAACGGTACATATACTTTAGTTTCTGATATAGATCAATTTGATGTGATGGAACCCGATTCGGTTGAAATTGCCTTTATAGGAAAAGATGGATTGTGTTATACTGTTTATTATGACTACAAGTCTCAGACGTTTAGCGAATCTACATTAGGCGGAAAAAATATTCATGAATGGTCTGAAAGTGAGTTAAGCAAGAAATTGCCAAAAGAAAAATTTACAGCAGTAGTTGTTACAACTGATAAGGACGACTGCTTTTCATTTAAGGCATATGATATATCTCGAAATGATTTTGAAAATTATATAGAAAGCTTAAAAAATAATGGCTTTGATATAATCAAGAATGATGGAAGCAACTCATTTAATGCAAAGGATTCTGATGGGGCAGAGGTAAGCTTTAATTACGTTCCACTTGAAGAATGTATGGGTGGTAAAATCGAATTAAAGGGTTTAAGGACTGAAACTACGGCGGTCACAACAACCAATGAGATAAAAGTTGATATGGAAGCAGATACTGCTTCATCGGCTGTTACAACGGCTGCAACGGATAATAAGAATGAAACTGATGAATTACTTGCTATACTCGATGAAATAAAAGATGATATTGATGCTACAAAAAAAATTATCAATGAAGAAGCTGTTAAAACAAATGATAAAATTGGTGATTCATACGATGGATATATAAAAAATGTAAATTCTCTCAGAGAGTGGTATGATTTTACCGAAAATGAATCATCAGCATTATATAAAAGAGTATTAGAAAAATCATATGAATATTTTTGCTTAGCGGCAGCATCTCCAAATCATACGGATAGTAAATTCATCAAAAATGTAATGGAAAGCTATACGGAAGAGATATATGATAATGCTTTGAATGACTATGGTTCACAGATATATGACGATATATATCCGGATATTTATGAACATTATGATGAGATAATAAACACTGGCATTGATAAAAATTTTGATGATTGGATTAATACATCAACTGAGTTTTATGATGAGTGGCTTAATTCCAGTACAGATTTTTACAACAGCTGGGTCGAGGCTAGCTCTAACATTTACACCTTTTGTTTAAATGTCGAAAACTCTTTTATGCTTGAAAATTACAACATTAAGCCTATATATGAAGAAGAAATAAGCAAAATAAACAGCAGTTTTGAAAATAATGATCAAACAATAAGCAATGACAGTGTTGATAATATGAATAAAGAAGATGAGATTTCTATTATAAATGCTTTAGAGGAACTATCTGATATATCCGATGAATATGTAAGTGTTGTGGATAAGCTTAAAGAAAATCCTAATGATTATGATGCGATTGAGGAGTATTTAAGTGTAATCATAAAACTTGCTAAACTTGTTGAAAAATATGAAAATGAAGATTATGTTGAAATGCAAAATGATTTTACTGATGAGGAGAAAGCTTATTACATGAATCTTTATAAGGAAATAGATGATAAAATGACTAAAGCAAATGAAGAACTTGAAAAGCTTGATATTACTCTGTTTGATTAAAAAAATCCCCCACCAAATCAAAAGCTTGGCGGGGGATATCATTTTATAGGTTAAATTACTCCTCAGGAGCCTTCCTGTTATCAATATAGAACTTGATAAGATCAGCTGCCTGTTCGGTGGTGAGCTTTTCGCTGTTAATGCACAGCTCGTAGCTGTCGCTGGCACCCCACTTGGTCTCGGCATGGTAGTTGTGGTAAGATGCTCTTGCCTTGTCCATGCGGTTGAGCTTTGCCTGAGCTTCCTTTATGGAGATGTTCTCAAGCTTTGCGGCTCTGGCTGCTCTGTATTCGGGGGAAGCGGTGATGAACACGCTTACTACATCGTAGTCGTCCTTGAGGATATAATCGGCGCATCTTCCGACGATAACGCAGGGACCGTTCTTTGCTGCTTCACGGACTGCGTTTATCTGTGCTTCGTATGCCACCAGCTCAATGGGCTTGCCCATATAGAAGCCGCCGTTCTGGGCGTTCATTACCAGTGAATACATAAGGCTGGAAGTGGGTGTCTCCTCGAAATTCTGCAAAAAGCTGTCGCACAGACCGCTCTGCTTTGCTGCTGCGGTTATCAGCTCCTTGTCATAGAAGGGAATGCCAAGCTTTTCTGCCAGGCACTTGCCTATCACTCTTCCTCCGCTGCCAAAACGTCTTCCGATAGTGATTATCTGTGTTTTTGCCATATGGACCATCCTTTCCGATGATTTATTTTAAGCGTGACCCGTTAAACTGTAATTTTAAGACAATTTGATTGCGGCATTTAATACCAATCCTCAATCAACCTATAGACAAATCCTCGGCTGAAATAAGCCCATTCTTCGTCAAGCTCCCTTGCCGGGCGACAAGCCCGCCTGCAGTCGCTTTCCTAGACTGGTCTTATTTCATCTGTCGGCTTTGTCTATAGAACGATTAAAGATTAGTATAAAAATACCAAAATAAGTTTATGGGACTGCTTTTGTTTCATTTATTTCAGTTTTCTGAGGTTAATGGTAAGAAGTGTAATTGCCAGAATAAATGCCATTCCGTCTGCCACGGGGCCTGCCCACAGAACGCCCTCAACTCCCATGAATGTGGGAAGTATGAACATTGCGGGGATAAGGAAAAGTACCTGACGGGAAAGGCTGAGTATTGCCGAGAACGCAGGCTTGCCTATTGCCTGGAAGAATATGCCGCTTACCAGCTGGAAGCCGTTTATACAGCAGAGCATAAGGAATGTGCGCATACATTTTACGGCAAACTCATTGTAAAGCTGCGACTCGCTTCCGAAGATGCTTACTACCGACATGGGAGCAAACTGGAAAAGCAGGAATGCGCATATGAGCACCGATTCTGCAATGATAAGGGTTATTTTCAGAGTTTTCTTTACTCTGTCGGTCTGACCGCTGCCGTAGTTGAAGCCGAATATGGGCTGTGCGCCTGTGGCAAGACCTATTACAACGGCTATCATTATCTGGTTGACCTTCATGGTGATACCCATGGTGGTCATGGGTATCTCGGCACCGTATATGCTCATTGCGCCGTACTTTACCAGCAGGTTGTTGGAAACTGCCATTACCAGCACTATGGACATCTGGGTGATAAAGCTTGAAACGCCCATGGAGCATATCTTTTCAATGGCTTTGAGACGGGGTCTGAGATATTCTTTTTTCAGCCTGATGTGACGGAGTCTGAATATGTAATACCAAACGCACATTGCGGCGTTTACGAACTGACCCAGGATAGTTGCTATGGCTGCGCCCTTTATGCCCCACTTGAACACGAAGATGAACAGGGGGTCGCAGATGAGGTTGATGACGCTTCCTGCCAGCAGGCCTGCCATGCTGAACTTGGGGCTGCCGTCTGCACGGATAACGCCTGAATAGCCAACGCTGATACATGAGAAGGGAAGACCGATGGCAATTATCCTGCCGTAGTCCAGCGCATAGGGGAGAGTTTCGGAGGTAGCTCCGAAAAGCATACAAAGTGGCTTTGTAAAGATAAGGTATATGGCTGCCAGTATCACGCCCACTATTACCAGAAAGACGGACGCTCCGCCAACGCCCTCTGCGGCGTGTTCGGGTTCGTTTGCACCCAGCTTCAGGCTCAGATATGCGGCTGCACCGTCGCCAAGCATAAGGGCAAGCGCCAGTGCGATGACGGTCATTGGCATAATTACGTTTGTGGCACCGTTGCCAAGGTAGCCTATTCCTCTGCCGATGAATACCTGATCTACTATATTATATAGTGCATTCACCACCATACAGATTATTCCGGGGACGGAGAACTGCAAAAGCAGCTTGCCTACAGGTTCGGTGCCCAGGGGATTTTTTGATTCTATTGTCTGTTCCATTTTCATTTATACGGAACTTTCCGCATTCCTTTCATCTTCTTATTTTAGGTAATTATAACATATTTTTATTTAAATTGCAAGCTGAATGTTTGGGCAGATGAAAAATCAAACTTGCAAAGATGACTTCTTAGTACCACCATTATTATAGTATATGATATCCCGATTGGGGAGTGGATATCATGGGCATGTTGCGGATATGTCCCAAAAATCAGGGATGTCACGCCGCAGAACCGCAATATGCGGTAAATAGACGTTTTTCAAATGTTACGTCTGTTACCGTTTTGTGATAAGTTAAGAGATTTTACGGTGAATTTTGTGAAAATTGTGCAAGTTGCCGTGAAAATCCTCAGGAAAATTTGTTATAATAATGGTTGTAGTGCATTTTGAATTGTGCTATAATAAAACCATGCTAAAAGCACCAATTACCAATTATTAAAGAATTTGGAGGAAAACAATTATGAAGAAGTTTCTTGCCGCTCTTGCAGCTTCTGCAATGGCACTTTCTATGATGAGCATTTCCGCAATGGCTGAGGGTATCGACGGTGAAGGCGATGAGATCGATGACGACGAAGAAATCGTTGAGGAAGTAACTACCGAAGAGGTTGTTGAGGAAGTTACCGAGGCTACCGAAGAGGAAGTTCCTGCTCCCGCTCCTTCTCCTGCAACAGGCAACTCTCCCGTTGCTATGGCAGTTATCCCTGTAGCTCTTGCTGCAGCTGCTGTTGTTGCTAAGAAGGCTAAGTAATCTGAGCTTATACTCAAATCAAAAGCTTCAAAAAAGTCCGTTCCGTTTTCGGGACGGACTTTTTCTTTTGCCTTTAAGCAATCACTATTGCTTAAAAATCAGGCTTTGAGTTAAACGATTACAGGTCAAATGTAATCGTTTAGCTAAAATGCATAAGGAAAATATGCGCAAATTCGGCAATATTGATATAGCTTTTTTTATGCAATAGGTGTATAATTACAATATGAATAATCAGACGGGAAATCCGTCAGCAAGTTTATTAACTGTATAAAAAATTGGAGGAGATTATAATGAAATTCAGAAGAATTGCTTCTGTAGCTGCTGCTTCCGCTATGGCTCTTTCTGTTATGGCAGTAAGCGCATCCGCTGCTGATTACAACGCATTCCTTATGTACGCTGATAATGACTGGGCTTGGTCTCATATGTCCGAGGGTATTTCCGGTGATACTACTGTAAGCGGTTACGGTACATACACTGTTTCTGCTGACTGCGAAGCTATGCAGGGCGCAAACGCTAACGGCGCACTCGTATTCTGCGTAGATATCGTAGGCGGCGGCGCTGAGTTTACTGTTGACAACACTGTTGCTACTATCGACAGCATCCTCGTTGACGGTGTTTCTCTCGATGTTGATAACTCCAAGATCGTTTACGGCGATATCGAGGAGAAAGGCAACTTCAGAATCGAGATCAAGAACGCTTACGGTCAGACCGGTGACCTCACCGATGAGCACTACTGCCCTATCGATTCCGATAAGTGCAACCCCGCTAACCTCATTGAAGTAACCTTCACACTTGCTGATCCCAACGCTGCTGCTGAGGCTCCCGCTGAGGATGAGGCTGTTGCTGAAGCTCCTGCTGAAGAGACTGTAGCTGAGACTCCCGCAGCTGACACTGCTGCTACTACTCCCGCTGCAACAGGCAACACTTCCGCTGCTGCTCTTGCCGGTGTTATGGCTGTAGCTGCTGCTGCTGCAATCGCAGTTAAGAAGTCCAAGTAATCAATAACAACTCACAAATTTACTCCTTTTCTGAAAGAGTCCGTACCCGTCGGTGCGGACTCTTTTACTTTATACTAAGCACCAATTAAAAGCTATACAAAAAATCATCGCATAATCTTGCGTATATGGATTATGCGATGATTTTTTGTCTATAGTTTTATTGGTGATTAGTATTATCTGCATGATACTGCAAAATAGTTGTGATTTATAAGGAATCGTCTTGGTAACAATGTAGTAACAACGCACAAAGCAATGGTTACAAAATCGTTACAATGCCTATTGAAAATCATACCGATTTGTAATATAATAAAATGTAGATAAATAGGGATAGCTGTCTCAGTGTCCCGAAAAGGTGAGGAGAAATAAAAATGAAAAAAATGAGAGTTATGACCGCAGGTGCGGCTGCACTTCTGGCTGTATGCTCAGCTTCTGTAAGTGCTTATGCTCAGTCTGTAATTGATTTTGAGGACGGAAACTACAGCTTCGTATCCATGAAAACAGATGACGGCGGAGATGCTTCCGTTCTTTCTGTAGTGGATTTCAACGGCTCAAAGCAGCTGAAAGTCGATGTTCAGGACTGTGCAAACGTTCCTAAGGTAAATTTCAGTATAAATCAGCTTCTTGCTTCCGATGATTTTGACAAGGTAAAGACCATTGAAATGGAGATCACCTTTGAATCAAAGGACGGAGCTACTCCCATTGGCTGGGCAGGCGGCGCAATAGGCACTCAGGGCGGCGAAAAGTCACCTGCATGGGCACAGACCTCATGGGAATGCGGAGAATATGAAAATCCTGTTTCTGAGGTAACTGTTATCCAGAGAAAGTTCCTGCTTCCCTCCGAGAAGTTCGTGAACGGCACCGAAAACACCGATATGCTCCTTATGAGATGGGGCGCTGACGTGGCATATAATATGTATGTTGATAATATCAGATTCCTTGATGACAGCGGAAATGAGATCGAGCTTGCTATCGAAGATACGGCTGATGTTGCTCCCACTGTGACCGAGGCTGCTGAAGCTCCTGCGGAGACAGCTGCGGAAGATACTGCCGAGGAAGCTGCTCCCGAAGAAACAACTGCTTCAACAGAAAATACAGACGGTGCCGAAGTACCCGAGTCCGATGAAAAGACAACATCTGCCACCACCGGAAACACCGCTGCGGCTGCGGCTGCAACTGCTGTTGTTATCTCCGGCTATGCGGTCGCTATGACAAGAAAAAAGAATAAGTGATTTTGTGCATAATCAACAAATTACCCCTTTTAACATTGTTTAAAGGGGTAATTGTTTTTATTGTATAAAAAATGGTATAATTACGGTGTGGTTTTGTATATTTGAGACTGAGATGCTGAAAATATACGGAACAGGTACGGGCACAGGAATTATGACGGCCGTAGGGCTGAGAACTGCATATCTGCGGCATACGATATGTGCGGCGGACAGGGCAGGCAAATACAATATCTGCACGAAATGACGTTTTTCTTTGTGGAAAATTGTACATAATGTGAGACATTGGCTTGCAAATTTGTGAGATATGTATCTTGAATTTAGCCTGATGTAATGTTATAATTACTGTACAAATAAATATTTGGTACCAAAGTGTACCAAGGAGGAGATAAAATCATGAAAATGAAAAAGGCACTTGCTTCTGTTGCTGCTGTAGCAATGGCTGCATCAATGGTTTCTGCATTTTCTGTAAGCACCTCTGCTCTTACAGAAGGCACTAAGATCGACTTTGAGGACGGAGATTATTCTTTCGTTTATCTGAACCTCGATGACGGTTCCGATAACTCTGTACTTTCCGTTGAGGACTACGACGGTTCCAAGCAGCTGAAGGTTGACGTTCAGCAGACCGGTAAGGTTCCCAAGGTTTGGTTCGACCTCGACAAGATCACCACAAGAGAAAACACCGTTCAGATCTCTACTATCGAGATGGATCTTACTTTCGTTCCCAAGAGCGAAACTGAGATGGTAGGCTGGGCAGGCGGCGTTATCGCTTCCGCAGGCGGATTCGATCAGAACGACACGAAGGGTTCTCAGATCAACCCCAACTGGACTCAGACTGACTGGGCTTCCGAGGACGAGAACGCTTACACTGAGGGTATGCCCGCTAAGGTTCACGCTACCAAGAAGTTCCTTCTTCCTGCTTCCAAGTACACTGCCGAGGGTACCAATCCTTTCTTTGGTATCATGAGATGGGCTGCTGATACTAACTATGTAATGTACGTTGATAACATCGTTCTTAAGGATAAGGACGGCAATGCTCTTCCTGTTGGCGTAACTGCTGCTGCTACCGAAGAGGCTGCTACCACTGAGGAAGCTGCTGCTGAGGAAACAACTGCTGCTGTTGAAGAGACCACCGCTGAAGTAACAGAGGCTGCTACTGAGGCTGAGGTTGTTGAAGACACTGCTGCTGAAGAGGTTGTTGAGGATACCGCTGCTGAGGAAGTTGCTGCTCCTGCTGAGGAAGTAACTGAGGCTGCTGCTGAAGAGGTTACCGAGGCTCCCGCTGCTGATACTGCTGCTACTCCCGTAGCTGCTACAGGCAATGCTGCTGTTGCATCTATCGCTGCTGTAATGACTGTTGCAGGCGCTGCTGCTGTTATCTCCAAGAGAAGGTAATCTTACTAAACTAAATAATTGACGGAACGGTTGATTGATCTGCTTCTAAGCAGATCTGATCGTTACATAAATTTATCGGCTTTATGCCAACAAAGGAGTAAAATATTATGAACATGAAGAAACTTATGGCTGCTTTCACCGCAGCTGCTATGGCTGTAACAATGTCCGCAGTTAGCGCATTTGCTGCTACTGTAACACTCGACGACGGTTATGTTGGTTCTTGGGGTGCAGGTGCTTGCATTCCTAAGACTGAGCTCGAGGCAATCGGCGGCGACGTTAAGGTAACTCTCGACATCGAGACCAAGAACCTTGCTAACACTGCTGACCAGTTCCTCCTCGCTCCCATGGATTACGATAACAGCTGGACAAGAGTTACCGACCAGCTCACTTCCGATACTATGGTTGCTAAGGCTGATGGCTTCATCGTTGTAAAGGAAAATCAGACTTCTGTAGAGTTCGTTATCACTGCTGATACCATTTCTACCCTCGGCGACAGCGGTCTGGGCTTCCAGGTTCAGAACGTAATCGTTAAGTCTGCTAACCTCGAGGCTGGTGCTCCTGAGGCTGCTTACACCATCATTGATGAGGATAAGGTTTACGACTACTGCTTCGGCACCGATGAGGCTGCTGCTGAGGACGAGGCTGCTACCGAAGAAGAGGCTGCTCCTGCAGAGGACGAAGCTGCTGCTGACGAGGCTACTGAGGAAGTAGTTGAGGACGCTGCTGCTGACGAGACTGTTGCTGATGACGCTGCTGTTGAGGAGGTTACTGAGGCTCCCGCTGCTGACACCACTACTGCTCCTGCTGCTACAGGCAACACTGCTGCTGCTACCATCGCTGTTGTAATGGTTGCTGCCGGCGCTGCTGCTCTTATCTCCAAGAGAAAGTAATTTGAGCTTGAATCTGATTTAAGCCAAACAGCTAAGTAATTAAAGCCGCTCGGATTTTCCGGGCGGCTTTTTTATATCTGTTAGAGCAAAATTAAAAATTATGGTGAGATGTTACAGTAAATATAATCAGATTTTAATGAAAAAATATGTAGATTTTTTCATCACACTATGTTATAATAATTTCAACAGAAAATTTGAAAGGAAAATATCAAATGAATTTTCTAAAAAAAATAAGTGCGGCGATGGTTTCGGCTGCTGTATGTTTAAGCGGCAATCCCGTTGCTGCGGCTGCCTCACCTGCTACGGGCAACACTGAGAGCAGTACCTATATCATCGTTCTGGTGGTTGCGGGTATCCTTATAATCGGTGCTGTTGTGGCCGGCATTATCACAAAAAAGAAAAAGTAATATTTTTAACATTCAAGGAGGATCATTATTATGGGTCTTATTTCAGCTGCTGTTTCATCCGTTTCAGGCGTACTTTCCGATTCCTGGAAGGAAGTTATCGAACCCGATGATATGAGCGACAGCACCCTGCTTGTAAAGGGCGTTGCTGTTAAGAAAGGTTCCAACAAGAAGGGAACCGACAACTATGTTTCCAATGGTTCTGTTATACACGTTTATCCCAACACTCTTATGCTCCTTATGGACGGCGGCAAGATCGTTGACTACAGTGCTCAGGAGGGCTACTATGAGGTAAATAACTCCTCTGCTCCTTCCATCTTCAACGGTGAGCTGAAGGATTCCGTTAAGGAAACATGGAAGAGATTCCAGTTTGGCGGAGTTCCCTCTCAGAAGCAGTATGTTTATTACATCAACACCGCTGAGATCAAGGGCATCAAGTTCGGCACACGCAACCCCGTAAACTATTTCGATAATTTCTACAATGCTGAGCTTTTCCTCCGTGCTCACGGTTCGTACTCCATCAAGATCACTGACCCTATCAAGTTCTTTACCGAATTTGCTCCCAAGGGCACTGACAGGATCGAGATAAAGGACCTTTCCGAGCAGCTCTTCAATGAGTTTATGGACGCTCTTCAGTCTGCTATCAATCAGATGTCTGTTGACGGCGTGAGAATTTCCGCTATCACATCAAAGTCCAGAGAGCTTTCAAAGTACATGGCTGACGTGCTGGACGCTGACTGGAACGACCTGAGAGGTATCGAGGTATGCTCCGTTGGTCTGGCAAGCATCTCCTATGACGATGAGTCCAAGGCTCTTATCAACATGAGAAACAAGGGCGCTATGATGAGCGACCCCACTATCAGAGAGGGATTTGTTCAGTCCTCCGTGGCTCAGGGAATGCAGGCAGCAGGCTCCAACACAAGCGGCGCTGCAAATGCTTTCATGGGTATGGGCATGGGTATGAACGCAGCGGGCGGATTTATGAGCGCTGCTTCCCAGACAAATGCGGCTCAGATGGCACAACAGCAGGCAGCTCAGCAGGCAGCTCAGCAGGCAGCTCAGCAGGCTGCACAGCAGAATCAGGCAGCTAACGGCTGGAAGTGCTCCTGCGGAACTGTAAATACAGGCAACTTCTGTTCCGGCTGCGGCTCCAAGAAGCCTGAGAACACAAGCTGGACCTGCTCCTGCGGTACGACAAATACGGGCAGATTCTGCTCCAACTGCGGCTCTCCCAAGCCTGCAGGCGAGTGGGTATGCTCCTGCGGCACAAAGAACACAGGCAACTTCTGCTCAGGCTGCGGCGCAAAGAGACAGTAACCGTAAGGCAATGCCGAATAGTATAGAAAGGGCGCCTTCGGGCGTCCTTTTTTAAAGCTTCTGATATTGAAAGGAAGGTTATAACACAAAATGGACAACTCCACCGTTTCGTACAAATGCCCTAACTGCGGCGGCGAGCTGGTGTTTGACGCTGACAGGCAGAAATTTATATGCGGCTGGTGCTGCTCGGATTTCAGCGCTGATGAGATAACGTCATACGCTCATGCTGACGCTCAGGACAGCGAAAAGGCGGCTGCTGCGGAGCAGTTTGCACAGGATACGGACGTTTACATATGCTCCAGCTGCGGTGCGGAGATCATCTGCGACCACAACACGGCGGCAAGCTTCTGCTACTACTGCCACAATCCTGTTACTCTGAAAGGCAGGCTTGAGGGGGATTATCGTCCCGAAAAGCTTATCCCTTTCAAGATCGCCCGTGAAAAGGCAGAGGAGATATTCCAAAAGCAGTGCTCGCACAAGTGGTTTTTGCCCTTTGATTTTGTGAGCAGCGGACAGATCGAGAAAATGGTGGGACTGTATGTTCCTTTCTGGCTGGCGGACTGCGATGCAGAGGCACGTCTCACGGCTGAGGGAGTGAATGTCAGCAGCTATACAAGCGGCAGAACTACATATACTACCACAAAAATATATGACGTTGAGCGTGAGGGCAAGTTCCATTATGACGGCATTCCCGCTGACGGCTCTAAGAAGATAGACGACCAGATAATGGATGCTATCGAGCCGTTTGACTACAATGGTCTGGTGGATTTTGACATGGCATATCTGTCGGGATTTTTTTGCGACAAGTATGACGTTGGCAAGGTCGATGTGCTTCTGCGCATAAAGGAAAAGGTGGAGGCGGCTGCTATCAACGTGCTGAGAGCTGATATAAGCGGCTATACGACGGTCAGGGTAAAGAGAAAGGTCGTAAGAATGCTTGGCACAGACTGGCATTATATGACGCTGCCTGTGTGGTTTATGAACTACAGGCACGGCGGCAAAAACTACAACTTTGCAATAAACGGCCAGACGGGCAAGGTGGCAGGCATATATCCCGTTTCAGGGGTGAAGCTTGCCGTATTTATGGCTCTTATGGCGGCCATTGTGGGCATTGCAGGCTATTTTCTGGGGGTGTATATGGGTTGGTAACGGTAAGGTATTTGGCGGCGCTTCTGCTGGCTGCTGCGGCTGTTATATTGTGTGCTCCCGCTGCTTATGGCCAGGTGCTTTTGAACGACAAGGCAGACTTGTATTCCGATGAGCAGGAGACTTCCATTATCTCCATGATGGAGGACGCTTCGGAGAAAACGGGCTGGAACTTCAGCATTGTTACGCTTAACGTTGACTACAGCTCGGGCGAGGCTGCTCGGAGCAGGGCTGAGAAGATCTATGACGAAACATTCGGACGTGATTCCTCGGGCGTATTGTTTTTGTGCGATGTGGGCTACCGTCACTTTGTTATCGCAGGTGATGCGGAAAAATACGTCAGCGGCAGACGGTTTGACAAAATGGTCAGCAGGATAAAAACGCTTTATTTTGACTATGACGACATGGGCTGCGCCAGAACGTTCGTAAATTCCGTTGTGGACTGCTACAACATGGGCGAGTTGAAGGCATCGGAAAAAATATCGGGAACGGCTGTCATAACGGCGGTGTTCATTGGCCTGGTGGCTGCGGGCGTGACGTGCTGCATTGTTATACACATATATAAGACCTACCCCAAGACGGACGCAGGCGTTTATATGGACGCAAAAAAATCAGATATTTACACGAGAAACGACATTTTTTTGAGGCAGTTTACCACCTCCCACACCAACTCGTCCTCGGGCGGTGGAGGCGGCGGTCATCACGGAGGCGGCGGCTTCGGCGGTCACAGATAATAATACGGAAATACGGAGAGAAATGGGCTATGACGGAAATTCTTGCTTCGGAGCTGTTTTGCGGCATTGACGAAAAGGCTGCGGAGGATATTATCGGCGAGCTTGGCGCATACGAACGAGAGTATGCGCCGGGGGAACGGATATTTTCAGACGGCGACAAAACGACTGCGGCAGGCATTGTTATAAGCGGTATTGTCTGCATTGAAAATGTGGATTTCAGGGGTAATACCAACCTTATCGCACGGCTTGGCAGGGGAGATATCTTCGGCGAGGCTTTTGCTGCGGCATCAGTTCCAATGCGTGTTGATGTTACGGCGGCGGAGCAGAGCCGTATTCTTTTTGTGCCTGTAAACGGGCTGTTTTTATCGTCTGAGCTGCCCCTTATGGGCAGAATGAGAGAGAATTTCATCAGGCTGCTGGCGGAGAAAAATGTTATGCTTTCCGCAAAGCTTGAATGTATCTCCAAGCGGACTGTGCGTGAAAAGGTCATGACATTTCTTTCCATGCAGGCGGCAAGGGGCAGAGAATTTGACATTCCCTTTGACCGCCAGCAGATGGCGGACTACCTCTGCACCGACCGCAGCGCTCTTTCGGCGGAGCTTTCACGGCTGAAAAAAGAGGGCATCATCGACTTCAGGAAAAATCATTTTGTACTTATGGACGCAGAGAATAAATAATGAAAGGTTCGGGGCGTGGAAAATGGGTTATTCATCGGACAGAATGATTTTTGATCTATCTTATGCGCAGATAGATGAGGTGCGTTTTGACGGCGATGATATGATAATGCTGGTCAGCGGGGCTTCTGCCGAAAATGAGGATAATGAAAAGAAATGCGTCATTCCAAGGCTTGAAATGAGGTTCATTGGATATTCCTTCGGCAAAATCGTCAGCATCGGCAGGAAGCTGCTGAGGGACGGAAAGGTATATGAAAATAAGGACAAGTCCCTTTACCGCAGCGAGGTAGAGGGTTTTAAGCATATGCTTGAAACAGAAAACGGGGAGGCGATTTCTCTCAAAGTTTCCGACGGAAAGGCTCTGACGGAGATATTCTTTGAGGACGGAATTTCTATATATTCTGCGGAGATATTCGGCAGATTTTATGCCTGCTGGGACTGCTTCGGCGACGTGGTAAAGAAAAAGCGCAGGACACTAAGGGAGATATCCGAGCAGATAATGACTGAGATACCTGCGGCGGCACTTGCCATCGGGCACAAGGATACGCCAAGGCTTGCGAAGATAATTTGTGCGGTGGCGGTGGGCTATGCCCTGTCACCCATTGACCTTATCCCCGATTTTGTGCCTGTTATAGGGTACATTGATGATATAATCGTGCTGTGGGGACTTATATACATGGCGGTGCGGCTTATCCCCGACGATGTTATGGAGGAATGCCGTGAAAAATCACGGGGAATGTGGGATAACGGAAAGCCAAAGAAATGGTATTACGGACTGCCTGTAATAATCATCTGGCTTATAATTATCGCTCTCATAATTTCGGCAATAATCAAGTAAACTGCTGGGCGGATTTGCGGACAGGTGCTGTGCTATAATAAAATTAAGATAAGGCTTATTGAAATCATCGGGCGGATATGATATAATTATCCTTATGATATGCTTTAGGAGGAGTTACCATGGCTGAAAAGAAAAAAGAAGCTAAACAGGTGCCTGTGAGACTTGCTACCGCTGAGGAGAAGAAAAAGGCACTTGACGCTGCGATCGCACATATAGAAAAGACCTACGGAAAGGGCGCTGTAATGAAGCTGGGCAAGGCTCCCGATTACAACGTTGACGTTATCCCCACAGGCTCTATGACGCTGGATATGGCGCTGGGCATCGGCGGCGTTCCCAGAGGACGTATCGTTGAGATATACGGCCCCGAAAGCTCAGGTAAGACTACTGTTGCCCTGCACGTTGCGGCTCAGGCGCAGAAGCTTGGCGGCGAGGTGGCTTTCATCGACGTTGAGCACGCTCTTGACCCTGTATATGCAAAGGCTCTGGGCGTTGATATAGACAATCTGCTGGTATCACAGCCTGACAGCGGCGAGCAGGCTCTGGAAATTGCCGAGGCCCTGGTACGTTCGGGCGCTATCGACTGCATCGTGCTGGACTCCGTTGCGGCTATGGTAACAAAGGCTGAAATCGAGGGCGACATGGGCGACACTCATGTGGGTCTGCTGGCACGCCTTATGTCACAGGCTATGAGAAAGCTTACTTCCGTTATTTCAAAATCAAACTGCGTTGCTATCTTCATCAATCAGGTCCGTGAGAAAATAGGCGTTGTTTACGGCAACCCTGAGACCACCCCCGGCGGACGTGCGCTGAAATTCTACAGCTCCGTAAGAATCGAGGTAAGAAAGGGCGAGCCTATCAAGAACGGCGCTGAGATAATCGGCGCAAGGACAAAGTGCAAGGTCGTTAAGAACAAGGTGGCACCTCCCTTTAAGGAGTGCGAGTTCGATATGATGTTCGGTCAGGGTATCGACCGTGTGGGCGAGGTGTGCGACCTGGCTGTTGATCTTGATATCATCAAGAAGAGCGGCGCATGGTTCTCCTACAATGGTCAGAAGATCGGTCAGGGCCGTGAAAATGCCAAGGAATATCTGCGCTCCAATCCCGATATCATGAAGGAGATCGAGGAGAAGGTCAAGGAAAACAGCGCAAATATTGTTATGGTATCAAAGAAGAGCAAGAAGGCTGCTGCAAAGAATGCGGCTTCCCAGAGTGCTGCCGATAATACAGATGAGGTTGAGGCTGCTGAGGCTTCTGAGCCAACTGCGGCTATCGACATCGACATTGACGCCGATGACGATTATGAGGAGTTCACTCCCGTGGATACTGACTGATGAAAATAGTGGATATTTCCCCGTTTAAGGGGAGCACTGTCTGCATTGAGCTGAGCGGCGGCGGACTGGCGCAGAATATGAAGATATATCTGCACAGGGACATTGCTGCCGAAGTGAGCAAGGGAATGGACATCACGGAAGAGCAGGCGGATATGCTCATACATAAAAATGACGTGCGCAAGGCCCGTGAGAGGGCGTTGTATCTTATGGAGAGCCGTGACCATTCCTACAGCGAGCTGTTTGACAAGCTGGAGAAAAACTATCCCGAGGATGTGTGCTTTGAGGTATGCTCCAGGCTGGCGGAGCTTGGCATCATCAACGACAGGCGGTATGCGGAGAAGCTGTGCAGGCAGCTTTTTGAGATAAAGAAGCTTGGAAAATACCGTGTGCGACAGGAAATGCGCATGAAAGGTATCCCAGGCGATATAATTGACGAGACCTTAGAGGAATTTGCGGAGGAGGATGACTCCTTTGCACGCCTTGAGGAGCTGGTAGAAAAGAAGTATGAGCGTTACCTTGTTGACCGCAAGGGTGTGGAGAAGGTAAAGGCGGCGCTGGCGAGAAAGGGCTATTCCTACGGTGAGATAAGAGAAGTTCTGGATCTTTATGACCTTGATTTTGAGGAGTGAGGATAACGGACAAGAATAAAATTTTTGCGGCGGTGATAATTTGTATGCTTATCGCCGCCGTTTCAGTAACAGGCGGCATGATAGCACAGAGACGGGCTTACATTCCTGAGATAGAGGTAATAGACGCTGAGGAGGAGACGGCTGAAATTGTAAAGGCTGAAGTTACTGCTGCTGTGACATATACCGAAAGCATAAGTACAGCTGAGGCAAGTGCTTTAAGTGAAGTAAATATAGTAAATATAAACACGGCATCGGCGGAAGAACTTATGAGCTTGAACGGAATTGGAGAAAAGACGGCTGAGGCTATAATAGAATACAGAAAAAGCACTCCTTTTGAAAAGCCTGAGGAGATTATGAATGTTAAGGGAATAGGGGAGAAAAAGTACGAAAACATCAAAAACAGCATATGTGTTTAATATATTTGCACAATCAAATTGCTTTTAGAGGCTGATTGATTGTGCAAATGTACAAAACGCAAAAAAAGTGCTTGACAAACGAAGAAAAGTATGGTATTATAATTAAGCAGCTGTCTCGAAGAGATGCGAAAAACCTCGAAAAGAACAGCTTGTTTCTCTATGGGAAACAAAATCACATCGAAAAAGAATTTGAAAAAAGTTGAAAAAAGTACTTGACAAACTCAAAAAGATGTGATATAATAAATAAGCTGTCTCGCAAGAGAGGCTTGGCTCAAAAGAAAGCTTTTGAGTGAAACGGAATCTTGAAAATTGAACAATGAACGACCAAAAGAAACCCTTGAAAATTCCGAGCAGAGCTTGAATAAAGCGAAGCTGAGAATAATTAAAGAAGTCAAGAAAAGACTAAAAAATTGAAAGTCAGTTTTTAGAAAACTGAACAGGATAGATTTTAAATACTGTAACAGGTATTAAAATACAAACTTACTAAAGAGTTTGATCCTGGCTCAGGACGAACGCTGGCGGCACGCTTAACACATGCAAGTCGAACGGTGAAGAGAAGCTTGCTTCTCGGATCAGTGGCGGACGGGTGAGTAACACGTGAGCAACCTGCCTTTAAGAGGGGGATAACGTTTGGAAACGAACGCTAATACCGCATAACATAGAAGATCCGCATGTTTCTTCTATCAAAGATTTATCGCTTAAAGATGGGCTCGCGTCTGATTAGCTGGTTGGTGAGGTAACGGCTCACCAAGGCGACGATCAGTAGCCGGCCTGAGAGGGTGAACGGCCACATTGGGACTGAGACACGGCCCAGACTCCTACGGGAGGCAGCAGT
>OGDF01000142.1_pt1 | contig 107811 bp, 104 predicted proteins | sample 1570141 | NCBI WGS metagenome assembly OGDF01 (sample SAMEA4370581, study PRJEB24528) | human gut metagenome | reverse complement strand
GCTTTTTCTGCGGACTTTTTAATAAACGACTTGGAGCGGTCGAATTTGTACTGAGTTACAGATTCGGCCGCTTTTTGATTTGTTCTCGACTACTTGGTCACTGGTGTCGAGCACCACCACTTCCGATTTGTTTTCCACAAAAAACAAATCGGAGGTAACAGAGGTGCAAAATTATCGCAAAAGCGACTATGCGATAAACAAAAACAGCCCAAATATCGTTTATCGCTTTCATAACGAAATCATAGAAATCACACTGGAGGATTATCTGAAGGAGAATCCTGACAAAACGGAACATGACTTTGCAGAGCTGAAAGCCCTGTCCGATCAAATTTACTATGAGCAGGATCGGGCAGAGAGCGCCCAGACCCGCAAGGATGTTTCGATCCACGGTTTGGAGGAAACGGAGCATTGTGCCACTCGCGCTCTGGATGAAGAATGGGAAGAACGAGTTGTTGACATACAGAACCGCAAGTATGCCTGGAAAGCCCTGGAGCAGCTTTTTACAGTGGGCGCTTTGACCGAGGTTCAGAAACGGCGATTCCGGCTTCATGTTTTTCAGGGACTCTCTACCCGGCAGATCGGTCGCATGGAAGGGACAAGCCATCAAGCCGTTGCCAAGTCCATAAACCTGGCGATTGCCAAACTTAAAAAATATTTTGCGGCACAGGGTTGACACCCCTGCGGTTTCAGGACGATAGGTGAAAGGCATTCTTTCGAGTGTTCTTCTTTCACCTGTACCTTGACAACCGCATACTCATTCATCAGTAACATCCCCCCTTTCCAGCTCGAAGAGCTAAAGCCGATTCAGGGGCCGCGCCATGATATACGGACATGATGAGCAGATCCCACCTGATTATCATAATTGGTCTTGCATACAATCCTGTCCTGTATGAGCGAGTAACGGCAGCCTGTAAAAACCGGGCAGCACCCGGCGCGGCCATGACCGGAAAGGGGCATAATGGTACTCCTGTCCAGCCACAGCCCTGCTTAAGATCAGAGTAGTCCATAACATTTGGAAACCATCTGGTTGCAGGATCACGCAATGGGGGCAGCTCGGAGAGATCCTCGGAGGGGTGAGATTCCCGTGGGCCGGTTCGCTGCCGGTCACTGATGACTTCCCAATATGTGCGGGGTGTCAAGGACAAATGGCACATAACAAGAAAACAAATCGGATTTTGTATTTCGCCGGAAATGGGGCAGGTCTTATGGCCTGCCCCGTTTTCCGGCTTACTTAATATTCAGGAGGTCAGTTTATGCGAAAGGCTATCCGGCGTGGCGATCTGTTCTATGCAGACCTGAACCCGGTGGTCGGCTCCGAGCAAGGCGGCATCCGCCCTGTCCTTGTTATCCAAAATGATGTGGGGAATCACTTTAGTCCTACCGTTGTTGCAGCAGCCATCACCAGCAGAAAAGCGAAGAACAGTCTGCCTACCCATATCCTACTTGAGAATGTGCCGGGGCTTGCGCCTACCTCTCTGCTTCTGTTGGAACAACTGCGGACAATAGACCGGAAGCGGCTCCGTGGTTACATTGGGCGTATCAGTAAAGAAAAAATGCTGGAGGTAGATGCAGCCCTGGCAATCAGCATCGGCATAGGATACCCCAACGAAAGGAGGACTCACAATGTATGAAAATGACGGCGGCCTACTCTCTCCCAGAGATGCCTACCGATTGATGTTAAAAGACTACCCGGATGTGATGGACATTGGTCAAATGTGTGAGGCGCTTGGCGTCAGTACAAAAACCGGGTACAAGTTACTTAAAGATGGGAAAATTGAGTACCTTAAAATTGGACGGGCTTACCGCATCCCCAAAGCCCACATTCTTCGTTATTTGAAAATCACCTGCTCCACTTTTGCGGAGTAGCAGGCTATGGTGTCGATCTTCACCGGATAGACGCAGAAAGTTAACAATTCTGACGCGGATTTACCTGGAGTTTTGTTCTGTCCGATGATACAATAAAGGTGTCATTGGTAGGTGAACTCAATACCGCAAAAGGAGGAACAGATCAGTATGCCAGCGGTACACCTGCAAGAAAACAGCAAACTAATCTCCGGCCATGTGGCCGAGAAAAAAGGGTATCTCTATTGGGTTCTAAACCTTACCGATGAGAACGGTAAGAGAAAGCCCAAATGGATTCCCACCCATAAGAAAGTCAAGGGCAATAAGACCTGGGCAAACAATATGCTTCCCACCATCCGAAAAGAATGGACGGAAAAGCTGCTTCAGGAGGCTACGGCCTCACAGCAGTCGGCTTCTCCGTCTGGCCCGTCATCCGCAGCGATTTCCTTTGTGGATTTCCTGTACCAGTGGCTTGAGTACAAGTACAAGTCTGCTACCGGACGGGTGATGGACAGCAAGCCCATTGAACTCTCGACCTATTCGGGATACGAACAACAGCTTAACAACCCCATCGCCCCGTATTTCCGAGAGCATCCTGTCGCCCTTTGTGACCTTACCAAACAAGATATTCTCGCTTTTTATGAGAAAGAATTGGAACGGGTCAAGCCGACCACCGTTAAACATTACCACGCTCTGATTCATGGGGCGTTGAATTATGCGGTTGACAAAAATCTGATTCCAAGCAATCCGGCTGACCGGATTATCATTTCCAAGCCTGAACCCTTCAAGGGTGACTACTACCTGGATTCGGAAGTCCTGAATCTGTTTGAAGTTATCAAGGGGCATAAGATCGAGCTGGTAGTTCTACTGACTGCTTTTTACGGCCTGCGCCGCAGTGAGGTTATCGGTTTGAAATGGAGTGCCTTTGACTTCAACCATAACTGCTTCTCCATTCGGCATACGGTAACAACCTGCAATGTAAAGGGAGAGCGGGTCACGATTAAGAAGGACAAGGCAAAGAACAAATCCAGTCTGCGGACTTATCCATTGATTCCTTTTTTGAAAGAACGGTTGCTGGAGGCCAAGAAACAGCAGGAAGAAAATCGCAAGCTGTGCGGGCGCGCCTACAACAAAGAATATCTGGGATATGTCTGTGTCGATGTGATTGGCAATCTGATTAAACCCAACTATGTGTCCTCGACCTTTGGGAAGTTGCTTGCCAAGAACAATTTACGGCACATTCGTTTCCACGATCTTCGCCATACCTGTGCCTCGCTTTTGCTGGCCAACGGTGTTCCGATGGAACAGGTAAAAGAATGGCTGGGACACAGTGAGATTTCAACAACGGTGGATATTTACGGGCATCTGCAATATGCCACGAAAAAACAATCCGCCGCAGCCATTGAGCAGGACATTGTGGCGCCCATGCTGCAAAACCTATCGGCGGTTTCTCCATAAAAAGGAAAGAGGTCTACCAGCTTTTCGCTGGCAGACCTCATGGCGGAGATGGAGAGATTCGAACTCTCGCGCCGGTTTTGAGCCGACCTACCGCATTTCGAGTGCGGACCCTTCAACCGCTTGGGTACATCTCCAAATTTATGTTATATCCCTGGTCCCGACCCGCCGACCAATTCAGCCGGTGGAAATCGGGAAGAACAACAGGATAGAACAAGCAACATTATTCAATTTGAACTCGGCTGGAACCCGCATGGTTCCAAGGGTTTCAGCCGTTTGGCACTCCGCATAGGAAACCTGATTTCGAATCATTACACCAACTTGGATGATGACGGTAAATCAGGGACGATAGCGGTAACTACGGAACCCCAAAACATACCTCTCAAAGTGGCTGTCAGATGGCTGCTCTCATTATAGCCATTTTCCCGCAAAATTCAAGCCGTGGAAATTGGGAAGAACAACAGGATAGAACAGACCCCAATTCACAATTTGAACTTGCCCGCAAACCCGCATGGTTACTGGCTTTTCGGCAGTTTGGACTTCCAAAGTGGAAACATGATTTCGAGTCAGCCCCGTTATGACCACTTCGATACCTCTCCATGTATGTTAACTCGGGAAACCGAGATTAACGCAACTATTCTGTTGTATTAGAATTCCTGTTAGAACTCACGGTGTGCCTGCGGCGGGCAAGTGCCCGAAACCCGCACGGTTAAAGGCTTTTCGGAAGTTTTACTTCCGTTTGCCGAAGGAGATTTCGAGTCAGTCCCGTTATGACCACTTCGATATCGCTCCGTGTCTATTTCCGCCCGCCATTCTCGTCGTTTCCAAAGCACTCAAAAATCCTTTGGAGAGAAAAGCAGGAGAGAAAGCTAAAAAATATTCGATTTGAATTTTTGGAAACCTAGAATTAGCAAGGGTTTCCGAGGGGACGAAACGGACAGGCGCTGGAAAGATTTCGAGTCAGCCCCGTTATGACCACTTCGATACCTCTCCATATGATGTAACGCCATTTATTCTACTATACTCCGCAGGAAAATGCAAGGGTGTGGAGAAAGGCGATTGGCAAAAAAGCAAAACTTTTCGCAAAAAACGAAAAAAAGCAATTGACTATTTCCGTTTGATGTGGTAATATAATTAAGCTGTCAAAAGCAAATGCGCTGTTAGCTCAGCTGGATAGAGCGTCTGGCTACGGACCAGAAGGCCAGGGGTTCGAATCCCTTACAGCGCGCCATTCCGCCACAGGCTATCCACTGTGGCGGCTTTTTTATTATCTGTTGGAGGGTGGAATGCGCGGTGAGTTGGTGGGTGTATGTGCTGGAGTGCCGGGATGGCACCCTGTATACCGGCTGTACCGATGACATCCCCCGGCGGCTGTCGGCGCACAATGCCGGCCGCGGTGCCAAATATACCCGTGGCCGTGGGCCGGTGACGCTGCGCTACCGGGAGGAGACCCTGGATAAGCCTGCTGCCCTGCGGCGGGAGGCGGCCATCAAGCGGCTGAGCAGAACTGGAAAGCAAGCCTTGATTGCTGTATACAATAAGGAGAACAAAGATGAAATATAACAAATTGTATCATATGGTGGCCGCCCTGCTGCTGGTGGTGATGCTGCTGGTGCTGACCGCCTGCGGCAGCGAGCCCCGGCAGCCGCAAACGCCTAATGAAACCACCGTGACCGGCCCTGAGGAGATCGGTGAGATATACCTGTACGGGGAATACCATGCCAATGAGCATCTGCTGCAAAAGGAGCTGGCCCTGTGGAAGGACTGCTATGCCCGTGGGGTGCGCTATCTTTTTGTGGAGCTGCCCTATTACACCGCCCAGTACCTTAACCTGTGGATGCAGGCAGAGGATGATACTACCCTGCTGGAGATCTACGAGGACTGGAACGGCTCCCTTTCTTACAACGAGCTGGTTCTGGAGTTTTACCGCAGCATCAAGGCGGACTGCCCGGAAACGATTTTTGTTGGGACCGATATCGGGCACCAGTATGATACCACCGGTACCCGGTATGAGAGCTATCTGCGGGCCGAGGGCCAGCTGAACAGCGAGGAATATAAGCGCACCGATGCCTGTGTCATTCAGGGACGGAGTTTCTATCTGGTGAGTGACCCCGATACGCAGGATACCTACCGCGAAAATGCCATGGTGCAGAACTTTATTGCTGCGGTGGAACGCCTGCCAGCCGGGACCGATATTATGGGAATTTACGGTGCCGCACATACCGATCCGGCCGCCCTTTCCTGGGGTGGTACGGTGGATAGTATGGCAAAACAGCTGGCCGCCTACTATGGCGATAAGCTGCACTGCACCGATCTTTCCAAGCTCCCTGCGCCCGCGGTCACTGAGATGGACATTATTGTAGCGGGCCAGCACTATACTGCAACCTGGCTGGGCGGGGAGGATGCCAGCGTGTGGTCGCAGCAGTACCAAAGCCGCACCTTTTGGCGGCTGGAGAATGCCTATGCGGACTTTGCCGATGCCGCACTGACCGGTGATGTGCTGCCCTACTATAACTACCCTGGCGAGGTAGAAACCGGCCAGGTATTTGCCATTGAGATGGTATGCAGTGATACCGGTGCCAGCGAGTGGTTCTATTACCGCTCCGATGGCACCACTTGGAACGGCCTCCCCACCACTGTGGGATTTGACCCGGAAGCGTAAATACGAAAGACCCCTGCCCGGCTTTGCAGCACGACAGGGGCCTTGCTTTATTCATCCTCTATTTTGGACAGCCGGTGGCGCACCGCTTCGGTGACCGCAAAAAGGTGAAAATACAGCGCCCGGTAGTCCGGTGTGCCGCTTTGCATGCAGGCTTCCTCGCAGTGCTGCTGTTCCTGCTCTATCAGCCGCAGGGCCTGCGATACTGCGTCATACAGGCCGTGGCTTAACTTTTCATAGTCCAGCATTTTGTTTTCCACCCTCCGTTGTTGTACTATATATTATAAACCTTGTATTTTTTAGCAATATGGCAAACTGTCATATTTTCCCGTCGATTTTGTGGCCTAATTCTATTAGGTGATGTATAGAATGTCGGCCCCATTAAAAGAGCTAAGAAAAGAAAAAGGTTTATCCCAAATCGCCGTGCAGATGCAGACCGGCATCGAGCAGGCGCTCATTTCCAAATACGAAAACGGCGAGCGGGTGCCGCCCACCGAAACGCTGATGCAGCTGGCCGATTTTTACGGTGTCAGTATGGATTACATTATGGGCCGCACCGACCGCAAGGAAATTAACCGCTGATCTCCCATTTGGGGAGACCGGCGGTACTTTTTATCGGAAAAACGAAAATTTGTTCGAATTATATGGTTCCCAAATGCCGCAAAGTGTGCTAAAATAGGAGCAGAAGGAAGGCTTTCAGCACGGGGGCGCCGCAGGCAAGCCGCGAAGCGGCTTCGGCGGCCGAAGGCCGCCGGCTCCGGCGCAGCCGGAGCGCCTGCGGCGCCCCACCCGGATTCTGCACAGTCCCATCCCAAGGAGGTACCTCCCATGGCAGCACCCCTCGCGGATCGCATCCGCCCCCAGTCCCTCGATGAAATGGTCGGTCAGCAGCATTTGCTGGGGCCGAATGGCCTGCTGCGCCGCATTGCCCAAAGCGGTACTCTGCCCAATCTCATCTTTTACGGCCCCTCCGGGGTGGGAAAAACCACCGCGGCCCGCATCATTGCGGCGGGTGCGGGCAAAAAGCTCTATCGTCTTAATGGCACTACGGCCTCCACCGGGGATATCAAAGCCCTCATTGCGGATTTAGGCGGCTTTGATGCCATGGGCGGTGTGGTGCTGTACCTGGATGAGATCCAGTATCTCAATAAAAAGCAGCAGCAGACGCTGCTGGAGTACATTGAGGATGGCTCCATTACCCTCATTGCCTCCACCACCGAAAATCCTTATTTCTATGTCTACAATGCCATTCTCAGCCGCTGCACCGTTTTTGAGTTCAAGCCGGTGGATGCCGCCGAGGTGGAACACTACCTAGAAAGTGCGATGGAAAAGCTGCGGCAGCAGTCCCCGGAGCTGCAGGTGGAGGAGGGAGCGCTGGCTCACATTGCTGCCTGCTGCGGCGGGGATGTGAGAAAGGCCGCCAATGCGCTGGAGATCTGTGCCCTGGGCGCGATGGCCACTACCGGCCGGCCGGTCATTACGCTGGAGGACGCGAAACAGGCCGCTCAGCGCAGTGCCATGCGGTATGACCGGGAGGGCGATCAGCACTACGATCTTCTCTCCGCCCTGCAAAAATCCATCCGCGGCTCCGATCCCGATGCCGCGGTGCATTACTTGGGTCGCCTGCTGGAGGCCGGGGATCTGCTTTCTCCTTGCCGTCGTCTGCTGGTCATTGCAGCGGAGGACATCGGCCTGGCCTATCCACAGGCCATTGTCATAGTAAAAGCCTGTGTGGATGCCGCTGTGCAGCTGGGCCTGCCGGAGGCCCGCATCCCACTGGCGGAGGCCGCTGTGCTGCTGGCCACAGCCCCCAAGTCCAACGCTTCCTATATGGCCATCAATGCCGCTATGGCAGATATTCAAAAGGGCAGGGGACAAGGCTTCCCGCGCTGCCTGCAAAATGTCCACTATGATAGTGCCGAGGTGGAGCAAAAGGGCCAGAACTATCTCTACCCGCACGATTTCCCCAATCACTGGGTGGCGCAGCAGTACCTGCCGGATGACCTGATTGGTACCCGGTATTATCACTATGGCGATAACAAGACCGAGCAGGCAGCCCGCACCTATTGGGAAACCCGCAAAAAGGAGAAGTAAGCATGGGCTTTTGGATCTTTATGTTCTGCTGCACTCTGCTGATCCCCATTATCATGATTATAGCTGGCAATTCCATGCGTCTTGGTAAATTCAAAACCATTAATTATATCGTCGGCTACCGCACCCGCCGATCCATGAAGAACCAGCAAACTTGGGACTACGCCCACCGGGAGTGTGGTCTGTTGTGGCGACGCTGGGGCAGTACCATGCTGGTGCTTACCGTCATAGCCATGCTGCTGTTTATGGGGGAGGACACCGACCACATTGGGGTGGTGGGCAGCGTTATTACCGTGTTGCAGATGATCCCCCTGTTTCTTTCCATTGTCATCGTGGAAAAGAAGCTCCGGGAAAAATTTGATGAGAACGGCCTTCCGCGGTGATAGCTGTCGCAAGCTCTACCCAAACAAAAAAGCCCCCATAGGGGGCTTTTTATGATGCAAATGGAAGTGCCCACCAATAAGAGGAGGAACCTCAGCGGCTGGTTCCGGCGGCGCTGCCACTGCATTACCATAAGCATAGCATAAAGTGCAGCATATAAAGCGTAAATTACACTAATAAATCAGTGTATAATGTAGCCACTTTGCCCCCTAAAATAGGGGTGAGGTGATAAATATGCTGAGAATAGAACGAGATGAATATGTGAACCGTACTTTCCGTATCAACAAAAAACTGGTGGATCGGATGGAAAAGGTGTGCGATGCCAAAAACATCTCACTGAATAAGCTAATGGTGATCTGTGTGGAATATGCACTGGATAACCTGGAAGAGGATGACCAGCAGGAATAATGGGCAAGAATAAAGAGCCCCTCGGGGGCTCTTTATTTTATTGGAAATAGAGCCTTATCAGCTTACCCGGGCAAAACGATCCTGATAGACACCCAGCTTTTCGCAGATGGCCCGCGCCTCCTCCACATTGCTTGCCGGCGCCGCTATGGTGTATTCCTTGTCGTCATCAAAAAGCCCGGTCACCAGGATGTAGCAACTTCGGTCATGGTCGGTAAACAGCCACCCATAGCCCTCCCCGTGGTCTTCGGTATAAAAGTGGTTGTAGAAGAACCCACCCAACAGGCCGTACTCCCGGCCTTCTCCGCTCAGGGTAAAGTCCAGCTCATCCATGCCGTCCCACAGGGTATAGTCCAACGCGGCGGTGCCCACCACGCCCTGGAAGGTCATGGCGGCTTTACCCATACGCTGTTGGCCCCAGGTGCCGCGCAATGTCAGTGTGGTAGAATGGATCTCCGCGCTTTCTTGTTCCACCATCATGGCGGGCAGCGTTTCATCCGCAGCTTTCTTTATAGGGACAAACATGATGGCCGAAACACCCAACAGAATGGCGCAGATCACCGCGACCAGGATCCAGGTCCGCTTTTCCAGCCCGCCGTTTTGACGGTCGGTCAGCCGCTCACCGCTCATAGGCTAGTCACCGTATCCAGTGCCAGCTCCATCATATTGGTGAATTTGGTCTGCCGGTCCTCGGGGCTCAGTTCTTCGTTCTTACCGATGACATCACTGATGGACAGAATGCCCAGTGCGCGCTTGCCGGCATAGGCAGCGTTGGCATACAGGGCAGATATCTCCATCTCCACACACAGTACCCCCATGGGGCGCCACAGGTCGGTGCGCTCCGGGTGGGCGGAATAGAAGCAATCGCTGGAGAGAACATTGCCGACCATATGCTTCAGGCTCCGTTCCTCGGCCAGTTTGGCCGCGGTGGAAAGCAGCTTCCAATCCGCGATGGGGGCATAGGTGCCGGGCAGCTGGAACTGCGCCATGTAATTGCTGTCGGTGCAGGCGCCTTCGGCTATGACAATATCGCCGAGATGCAGGTCGGGGTGCAGCGCGCCGGCGCTGCCAAAGCGGATAATGTTCTCTACATCGTAGAAATGGAACAGCTCATAGCTGTAAATGCCGATGGAGGGGATACCCATGCCGTGGCCCATAATGGAAACAGGCACGCCATGGTAGGTGCCGGTGTAGCCCAGCATCCCGCGCACAGTATTAAAGCATACAGGGCTTTCCAGGTAGTTTTCGGCGGTAAATTGGGCGCGCAGCGGGTCGCCGGCCATCAGTACATTGGGGGCTATCTGGCCCTTTTGGGCAGCATTATGGGGTGTAGACATAAACAATTTCTCCTTTGCGTTTTAGTTTTTTCTCTATTCGCATTGTACCATATCCGCCCCCGGCAGTCGAGAGTTTTTTGCTGTTTCGCACAAAAAGTCCGGCCCCAGCCGTTGCGAAGCCTGTCGGAATATGATAGAATAAGAAAAAACCGGGGGAGAGAATATTTTATGAATACTATGGTGATCGGAATAGCGGGCGGTACTGGCAGCGGAAAAACCACCGTGACCGAAAAGCTGCAGGAATACTTTGGCGCAGATGTAAGCGTGCTGCACCATGATAGCTACTACAAGCGCCACGATGAGCTGCCCTTTGAAAAGCGCCGGCTGCTCAATTACGATCACCCCGATTCCTTTGATACCTCCCTGCTTATCGAGGACCTCCGTTCCCTTAAGGCAGGCCATACCGTCCACTGCCCGGTATACGATTATTCCATCCATAACCGCACCGACCGCACTGAGGAGGTTCATCCCACAAAGGTCATCATCGTGGAGGGCATCCTCATCTTTGCCGATGAGGAGCTGGCCAGCGAAATGGATATCAAAATCTTTGTGGATACCGATGCCGATGAGCGCATCCTGCGCCGCATCCTGCGGGATGTGCGGGAGCGCGGCCGCACGCTGGAATCGGTGGTGGAGCAGTACCTCACCACGGTAAAGCCGATGCACGAGCAGTATGTGGAGCCCAGCAAGCGCCGGGCGGATATCATCATGCTGCAGGGTGGCCACAATCTTGTCGCGCTGGATATGCTCATCGAGCGCATCCGCAGCCACATCGGCCAGGAGATATAAGCGCAAAGCGAAAAACAGGGCGTCCCATCAGCGGGACGCCCTTTCTGCATGTTTTTCAGTCTACCGATTTCATTGACTCGACCATATTGATCTTCTTCAGCCGGTAGTGCATCACCCAGTTCACCAGGAAGGAGAACAGGAAGGTGATGAGTGTCGCCATCAAAAAGCTCGGCCAGTAGATATTCCGCCCGAACATGATGGAATCCACCTCGGCTGTTGCCACCACAAAGCGGGTGAGCGCTGTGCCCAGCAGCAGGCCCAGCCCGGTGCCCAGTATGGTCAGGATGACGCTTTCCCGGTAGATGTAGGCGGAAACCTCACCATCGTAGAAGCCCAGAACCTTCAAGGTGGCGATCTCCCTTGTCCGCTCGGTGATGTTGATATTGGAGAGATTGTACTGCACCACAAAGGCCAAAAGTCCCGCCGAAACAATGAGCACCGCCACTACATAGCCCAGGTTATCGGTCACATTTTTGTATTGCTCCACCAGCTCCGCATCGCTGGAGATCATCTGCACCGTGCCGCCCGCCAGCAGCTTTTCGCTTGCCGCGGCCCAGTCGTCCCGGTCCGCCAGGTCCACTATCACGGTATTGTATTCCGGCGCCTTGCCAAAGACCTCCTCATAGTATTCCGCAGAGATATAGACAAAGTGTGAGGCATAGTTCTCGCTCACTCCGGCAATGGCCAGCTCATAAGTCCGGTTATCGCCGTCCCGCAGCGTCAGGGTATCTCCGGCTTTCAGCCCCAGCATGGTCGCCAGCTTTTCGGTGATGATGGCCCCCTCCCTTTCGGGAGTCAGCACTCTGCGGCTCACCCGCTCCTGCAGGCTGATAAAGTCGGTCAGCCGGGTATAGTCCTGGCTCACGGTCAGGTTCACCTCGTAACTGTGCCTTTCATCCACTGCGGTGATGGCCGCCCGGTACTGCGGCATCCACTCTTTAATATCGGGGTCGCTTTCCAGCTGGTCAAACAGCGCCTGCTCCTCTGCCTCATCCTCGGCGGAATACCCCGCTAGCAGATCATAGCGAAATACCTTCTGAAACTGGTTCTGCACGATGTCGTTGATGGCGTCCTTGAGGCCGTAGCCGGTCAGCACCAGGGCAGCGCAGCCCGCGATACCCACTATGGTCATCAGCACCCGCTTTTTATACCGGAACAGATTGCGCACCGTGACCTTATGGCTGAAGGAAAGCCGCCGCCAGATAAACGGCACCTTTTCCAGCAGCACCCGCTGTCCGGCCGGGGGTGCCTTGGGCCGCATGATGTTGGCCGGCATCTCACTGAGAACTCCGTGGCACACATTGCAGGTCACCAGGGTAACGCACCCCAGCGCCACTACCACACAGATGGCCGCCACGCCCCAGTGGAACGGGGCTTCCACCGGCGGCAGGTCGTACATGATGCAGTAGGCATCGTAAATGACGGTGGGGAACAGCTTGAAGCCCACGGCGAGCCCCAGCCCGCTGCCCAGTACTGTCGCGCTCAGCGAGTAGATAAGATATTTCTTTTGGATCTCCCGGTCGGTATAGCCCAGCGCTTTCAGCGTGCCGATCTCAGTGCGCTGCTCCTCCACCATACGGGCCATGGTGGTCAGGCACACCAGTGCCGCCACCGCCAGGAAGAAGACCGGGAAAATGGTAGAAATGTTATCGATTCTTGCGGCGTCATCGCCAAATTCGCCCACACCCAGTGCCAGCTCCTTGCGGGTATACAGGTACCACTCCGCCGGTGAGAGCTTTTCCAGCATTTTTTCGGCATCGGCCAGCTGCTGCTTGCCGCGGTCCAGCTCCGCTTTTCCGTCCGCTATTTTCTGCCGGGCATCGGCACTCTTTTCCTCAAATTCCTTTTCGCCGTCCGCCAGCTTCACCCGCGCTTCGGCCAGCTCCTTTTCGCCGTCATTCAGCTGCTTTTCGGCTTTCTCCAGCTCGGATTTATAGGTATCCAGCTGTTTGCGGCTGTCCTCCAGCTCTTTTTTGCCGCTTTCATACTGGGCGGTGCCGGCGTTTATCTGCTTTTCCATCCCGGCAAAATAGCTGTTGACGGCGGTCTGGGTGGCCTTTACCGTTTCCGGGGTGACATTGCCGTTTTTATCGTACAGCAGGTCCCCCAGGTTCAGCTTTTTGCCGTTTTGGTCGGTCAGCTCGTTCAGGGTGGGCTTCAGCGTTTCCGCCAGGATGGGCAGCAGCACCGACCCTTCCGAGAGATTCGCCATCCGCCCCAGTATCGCATTGATCTGCGCCTTGCCAGCGGTCAGCTGCGCCTTGGCGGCATCTACGGCCGCCATTTGCAGCTTGGCGGCCTCCAGCTGCTGCTTGCCCTCCTCGTATTTCTTTTCGTATTCCGCATACTGCTTTTTCTGCTTTTCCAGCTCGGCCCGGCCGTCGGTCAGCTCCTTTTCTCCGTCCTCGATCTGCTTGCGGGCATCCGCCAATTCGTTGGCGGCATCGGTCAGCTGCTGCTCGGCATCAGCCAGCTGTTCTTCGGCATCGGCTATTTTGTCCCGTGCTTCCGGTATCTTTTCATTCAGATAGTCCGCCATCTCCTCCATCCGGTCGTCGCCGCGGGCAACCCCCACCGGCTCCAGCGCCGCCTTGAGGGCCTTCGCCAGCTCGTCATATTCATCGGTGTAGCAGTTGAGGGCATCGCTGCCCTCGGCGGTCACATACAGCTCGGTGTAGTATTCGGCGGTAAAATTCTCCTCCGGCACGTAAATATAGGCGTCCAGGGAGCCATCCCCCACCGTGGTGCTGCCGCGGCGGTTCATATCCAGGTACATCGGGGAATTGACGATCCCCACGATGGTATATTCGGTGTGCTCCAGCTCATTTTCCAGGTCATCTGTTGGGTCGGCGCTGCCCAAAGAAAGCGTCTGTCCCAATTCAAAGTGGTACTTATACTGTATCTTCTCATCAATGACACATTCATCCGCCGCCTGTGGTAGCTGCCCTTCCAGTACCCGCAGCCGGTTCATGGTTTCGGGACTATCCGGGTTCTGGGGCAGGGAAAACACCCTCGTCAAGAAGTTATCGTGGCACAGGGTCAGGCAGTCCACATATTTCCCGGCATAAACCTGCTTTACACCATCCACCGCCGCTACGGCGGCCACATCGTTTTCACTGAATCCCAAAGTGGAGAGCACCTTTACATCCATAGCGTTGTAATCGATATAGTAATCGCTGGCGGTATCCCGCATGTCATCACCGGTGGCCCGCACCCCCGCAAAGAAGCCAACACCCAGCGCCACAATGAGCAAAATGGAACAAAAACGGTTCATGGTTTTACGCATGGTGCGCATGGTATCTTTCCGGAATGCTTCCGTCATAAATATGCCCTCCTTTCTTTTTGGCTTCTGCCGGTTCCCGCCTGGCGGACACCGTAAAATGGGCGATGGCTGTGTTGGCGCCTTGACAGGCATAAGCCCGCCTCCGCTTCGCTCTACCGGGCATCAGCCTGCCTGCGGCCCCTGCCTTGCCCTCCCCGCATTTTCCGCCGCCCGCTTTCTTACCACTCTATTGTGGCAATATCGGCAGGATGGGGATTATAAATATTGCTGGCGACCTTGCTGTTTCGTATCGTAATGACTCGGTCGGCCATTGGGGTGATGGCGGTGTTGTGCGTCACTACGATCACCGTCATGCCGCCCTCCCGGCAGGCGCTCTGCAAAAGCGAGAGGATCTGCTTGCCGGTATTGTAGTCTAGGGCGCCGGTCGGCTCGTCGCACAGCAGCAGCTTGGGCCGCTTGGCCAGCGCCCGCGCGATGGAAACCCGCTGCTGCTCGCCGCCGGAAAGCTGCGCCGGAAAGTTATCCAGCCGGTGGCCCAGCCCCACGGCCTCCAGGGCCTCCGCTGCCGGGATGGGATCATGACAGATCTGCGCCGCCAGCTCCACATTTTCCAGCGCCGTCAGGTTTTGCACCAGGTTATAGAATTGGAACACAAACCCGATATCATGCCGCCGGTAGCCGATCAGCTGCTTGGGGGTGTACTGCACAATGTCATTTCCATCCACCAGCACCTGCCCCTCATCGGCGGTGTCCATTCCACCCAGGATGTTCAGCACTGTGGTTTTACCGGCGCCGGAAGGCCCAACAATAATGGCAAACTCGCCCTTTTCTATGGTAAAATTGATGCCGTCGCTGGCCGCCGTCACGATTTCCCCAGTGCGGTAGCGCTTATACACATCCTTCATTTCCACAAATGCCATCCTGTCGCCCTCTTTCTCTCTCCCGGCTCATTTCTGGTTGCCTTTTTGTCCGGATTGAATTATACTGATTTTATCACTTTTCATTGGGGATTTTCAACTGCCCACCGGCAGCGGGAGCCCAAAAATTTGTTATTTAACGGAAAGTTTACATTCTGTCCGCAAAAGGGAGGAACTTCATCATGGCAAAAAGAGATTTGGCCGCCGAGCTGCTGCGGGAGTTGGGGCAGGACCGTACCCAGTACCATTCCGGGGAGGAGCTTTCCGTCCGGTTGGGGGTCAGCCGCACCGCGGTGTGGAAGGCCGCCTGCCGCCTGCGGGAACAGGGCTATGCCATCGAATCGGTCACCCGGCTGGGCTACCGCCTTACCGCCCTGCCGGATGGCATGACAAAGGAACTGCTGGAGCAGTACCTGCCGCAGGGCAGGGGAGAGACCGTCATCTGCTATGAGGAGACCGACTCCACCAATACCCGCGGGATGCAGCTGGCCCTAGAGGGCGCGCCCACCGGCACTGTTGTGCTGGCGGATCGCCAAACCCACGGCAACGGCCGCCTGGGCCGCAGCTTTGCCTCTCCGGCCGGGCAGGGGGTCTATCTCTCTTATCTTCTCCGCCCGGATTTCGACCCCGCCGCGCTCAGTCTGCTTACCAGCTGCGCCGGGTTGGCTGTCTGCCAGGTGCTGGAGCAACATGGCCTGGCCCCTGCCATCAAGTGGCCCAATGATATCATCCTCGACCGCCGCAAGGTCTGCGGCATCCTCACCAAGCTCACCAGCGATGCCGAAAGCGGCACCATCAATGGCGCGGTCATCGGCATCGGCGTCAATGTCACCCAGCAGCCGCAGGATTTCCCCGAGGAGCTGCGGGATAAAGCCATCTCGGTGCGGGAAGCGGGTGCTGCCGTTCCCCGGGCCGCCATTGCCGCCGGTATCATCACCCGCCTGGATGACCTCTTCCTCCGCCAGCACATTCTTTCCCAACCGGCCGAAAACCTGATTGGGGAACTGACCCGCCGCAGCTGTACCATCGGCCGCCGGGTGGAGGTCATCAGTCCCACCGGCCAGTATGAGGCGCTGGCCGTTGCCATTGCCCCCGATGCCGGTCTCATCGTTGAGCTGCCGGATGGTTCCCGCCGCACCGTTTCCAGCGGGGAGGTCAGCGTCAGAGGTCTTTTGGGCTATACTTAATAAAGGAGCTTCTCTTACTATGTCACACCCTACCGAGCGCTGTGAATTGACCAATCTGTGCATGATCACCGATGCCGAGAACCGTATCCTCGTGCAGGATCGTACCGATCCCAGCTGGCCGGGCATCTGCTTCCCCGGTGGCCATGTGGAACCCGGCGAATCTTTCGTCGCTTCGGTCATCCGCGAGGTACAGGAGGAAACCGGCCTTACCATTCAGGATCCCATTCTCTGTGGCGTCAAGCAGTTCCCACGGGAGGATGGTGCCCGCTATGTGGTGCTGCTATTCCGTGCCACCCGCTTCACTGGTACGCTTACTTCCTCCTCGGAAGGTAAAATGCTTTGGCTGACCCGCGAGGAACTGAAAGGCCACCACCTTACTTCCGATTTTCTCGAAATGCTCCGCGTCTTTGAGAATCCCACCCTCAGCGAGTTCTACTATTATCAGGCTCCCGGCTCCGAAGAATGGCTCCACTCCCTGCTGTGACCCACCGGCGGTGCGCCCCTCCGCTTTTGTCGTGCCGCACCTCCGTTTCGCTCCGGGCGGCCCTCCCCGCTCCGGTGCGCCCCGCCTGCCCATTTATCCCAATCCAAGAAAAATCCCCCGACCACACCCGGCCGGGGGATTTCCCTTCTCTATGCTTTATCGTGAAAGGAGTATGCTTAGTCTTTCTTGCGGAACTTTTCGGGCACCACATACAGCCCGCCGGAGCACTCCGCGATCTCCTCCAGGTTCTTGCAGGCCAGCAGGTCCTTGGTGGCCATGGCACGGTCAATGCCCAGATCCTCGGGATAGGCTACCTTGCCCGCCTTGCGGAAGGCCTCGATCTGCTCCTTGGTCACCATCTCCCCAAAGGGAGTGCCCTGGGCGATGGAAGCCAGCATCAGCTTGCGCTCCTCGGCGTCCTCAGCCATGTAGCAGTAGGCAATGCCCTGCTCGGTCACGGTGTGGCTCACATCCTCACCGTACACCATAATGGGCGGGGCCTCCATACCGGCGTCACGGCCGATGGCGATGGCATCCAGCTCCGGCACAAAGTTATTGCCCTTCTTGCCGCTGCTCTTCAGCATCTGAATAACGATCTTCTGACCGCCGTGCAGGGTGTCCTTGCCTTCAACAAGGCTGTGGTAGGCGGGGCTGCTGTGGCGGCGTCCGCCGGGGTTGTGGCCCATATTGGGTGCACCGCCAAAGCCGCTCAGACGGCCGGCGGTCACGGTGGAGGAGTTGCCGTAGTAGTCCATCTGAAGGGTAGCGCCCAGGAAAGAGTCAATGGCATACAGACCTGCCACCTGTGCCAGAGTACGGTTGCTGCGCAGGGTGCCGTCTGCACCGGTAAAGAAGATATCGCTGCGCTCCTCGGTGTATTTTTCCATGCCCACTTCGCCGCCAAAGGCGCAGATGCTCTCGACCCAGCCCGCTTCGATGGCAGGAATCAGCGTGGGATGGGGGTTCAGCACCCAGTTGCGGCAGATCTTGCCCTTCAGGCCAAGCTGCTCGCCGTAGGTGGGCAGCAGCAGCTCGATGGCCGCACCGTTAAAGCCGATGCCATGGTTGAGACTCTGCACGCCGTGCTTGGCATAAATGCCCTTAATGACCATCATGCCCATCAGGATATCGGCATCCTTGATGAATTGGGGGTCACGGGTGAACAGGGGCTCCATGGGGTAGGGCTTATCGGCAGGGACGATGAAATCTACCCAGCCGCCGGGGATATCCACACGGGGCAGGTCCTCTACGATCTCATTTACCTGCGCAATGACAATACCGCTCTTGCAGGCGGCGGCCTCCACCAGCGTGGGGGTCTCCTCGGTGCTGTAGCCGGTAAACAGGTTGCCGTCCTTGTCGGCCTTGTCGGCAGCCACCAGGCAAACATTGGGGATGAGATCCACAAACAGGCGGGCATAGATCTCCAAATAAGTATTAAAGTTGCCGATCTTCACCTTGCCCTCGGCCAGCATCTCGCTGAGTCGCTGTGCCTGCGTGCCCGCAAAGGCAAAATCCACCGTGCCGGCGATGCCCTTCTCGAAATAATCGAGATGCTCGCTGCGGGAAATGGAGGGAATGATCATGGTCAAGTCGTGCACCACTTTGGGGTCCACTTCCGCCAGAGAAGCCGCCAAGAAGGCCGCCTGCTTCTGATTGTCGCCCTCCAGCACCACCTTATCGCCGGGGTGAATGACCGCTTCCATCAGCTTAACGATGTTTTCAGTCGCTACGGTTTTGCCGTTGCACAGCGCAGCCGCCGCGTTCAGCCGCTCCTCTTTGGAACGGCGCTGTTTGTCCCAAGACATTGTAGAAGAACCACCTTTCACTTTTTCCCTAAAAAAATTATCGATTTATGGCCTATTAAGGCCATGTTAAGATAAAGTATAGCATTGACTTTCTATAATGTAAAATATATAATATGACTAAGATCAATAACACGCACGCTATATGCGCATTGCACGAGGTATCTTCATGGAAATCACACATCTGCGTTACTTCAAAAAAACAGCGGAACTGGAACATATCACAAAGGCGGCGCAGGAACTGCATGTGGCCCAGCCTTCTCTCAGCCGCACCATCAGCATGCTGGAGGATGAGCTCAAGGTCAAGCTCTTCAACCGCAAGGGCAAAAGCATCGAGCTCAATGAATATGGCATCATTGTTCTCAATCACACCAACCGCATCCTCAAGGAGCTGGAGGCCATCCACCGGGAGATCGACGATGCCCGGGAAAACAGCGTCATGAATGTCACCTTCTCCATGAATGCCGCTTCCACCCTCATCCCGCGGCTGGTGCGCGGCTTTAAGGAAGAACACAGCGATATCCGTCTGCACATCCTGCAGGAGGATCTGGTGGAGGATAGCGGCCAGAGCTGCGATCTCACCCTCTTCGCGGGCAGCCAGCCGGTTTCCGGCCCCTATTGCACTACCCTTATCGAAGAGGAGATTCGCCTGGCGCTGCCGGTCACCAATCCGCTGGCCCACTTTGATTCCCTCACCCTCGATCAGGTCTCCAAGGAGGAGTTCATCTGTCTGCAAAAGGGCAAAAATCTCCGCAGCATCACCGATGCCTACTGTAAAATGGCCGGCTTCGATCCCAATGTCGTCCTGGAAAGCGACAGCCCGGAAACCGTCCGTGAGCTGATCCGCGCCGGCATCGGCATCTCTTTCATTCCCATCCTCACTTGGCAGGATATGGAGGATGAACACATCGCCCTAGTACCCATTTCCACCCCCCACTGCCGCCGCTACATCAATCTTTCCTGGCGGGAAAGCAGCTACCTTTCCCCGGCGGCCATCCTCTTCCGGGATTATCTCATCAAGCACTTTGCCGAACTGGTCAAATAACCCTTTGTCCCCGCCGTCCGGCGGGGGCTTTTGTTCCGCATCGCCAAATCTCATCCGAAAAATTCGCAAAATCAAGAATTATTCCTGAATTTATGGTTGATTTTTCAATCGAATTGTCCTATGATATAAGAGTAATATAGTATTAAATGATAGGAGGTGCCGCTGTGTCGCATCTTTCCAAGGTACAGGTCGCCATCCGGGATATCGATGTACTGGGGGAGGCCCTGCGGGCCATCGGCCTGCGCCGCGTGGCGGAGGTTCCGGAAAACTACGAGTTTGCCGGGACCTTCAATACCTGCGATGTCATCGCCGTCAATGCCGTCAACCGCGTTATGGCTTTCAAATTTGTGGATGGCGAGGCCGAGCTCCATTCCAATCTCGAACCCGGCGATTTCGAAAAGACCCGGGATGAACTGCTGCAAAAGTACGCTGTGCTGCTCCTGCGCAAAACCGTGGAACAGGAGGGCAAATTCCAGGTGCGGGAGCAGGAAACCCTGCCCGATGGCACCGTCCGCATCAAGGTAGGAAGGTGGGTGTGACCTATGGCGGAACAGACTGTAACTTACCTCATCGGCAAGGATGGCAAGATCACCGTGGAGGTCAATGGCGTCCGCGGCCCGGCCTGCCGGGAGCTGGTAAAGGAAACCGTCGAAAAGCTGGGCGTGGAGCTTTCCGTCGAGCTCAAGCCCGAATACTTTGACCAGGCGGAGGAAAAGGAGCAGGAGAAAAACCGCTTCTAAGCCAAAGCGTCAGGAGAGGGGGGAGGCAGCATGGCGTCTGCGCTGTGGCTCGGTTCCATGGAACCGCAGTGGCTGGCTCCCTTTTTGTCCCTGCCGGTGCAGGTAATGGTCACGCCGGAGATGATGGTCCCCGTCCTGCCGGGCCAGCGCTTTTTTACTCCCTCGGATGATAGGGAAACGATCGCCGCAGCCCTTTCCAGCCGGGATATCTACTACCTCTCGGTCACCAATTGGGAAAGCGTCGTGATCCCCGCAAACCATGGCCGCCTGCTGGCTTTGGGGCAGGTCCCGCCGCCCCCCGGCAGCCCTGTGGGTTTTCTTGCTACCCCGCCGGATGAGCAGTACCCGGCCCTATGCCGCCTGCTGCCCCCCGCCGAACCGGAAACCCTCTACATCGCCGGTGGGGAAGTGCGCTGCTCCGTCTGGGAGGAGGACTACCTCCCCCTGCTGGAAAGGCTGGGCCGCCTATGAAGGTGGGTAAATTCTACCGCAACCGGGAGGAACGCTGCATCAGCGGCGGTACCGGCTGCGGGGTCGTCTATCTTTCCGGCTGCGATATGCGCTGTGCCTATTGTCTGGTTTACGGCATCTCCCAGGGGGGCAATGGTGTCACTTACACCCCGCGTCAGCTGGCGGAGCTGCTGCTTTCCCTCCAGCAGCGGGGCGTCAGTCATATCAGCCTCGCCAATGTGGAACCCTCCGCCGACGAGGTCATCGAAGCCATTGCCATCGCAAGGAAGCTGGGTCTTACTGTCCCGCTCTGCAATAATTTCAACGGCTATGCTCCGGCCGCCTTGACCGAGCGCCTGCTGCCTTATTTTCAGGCCTACATCATGGATTTCAAATACGCCGATGATGCCTTGGGCCAGCGCCTTTCCGCCGTTCCGGCTTATCCCGCCCATGCCCGGGCCAATCTGGCCCTGCTTTCCGCCCGCTATGGCTCCAACCGCTATGATGCGGTCGGCCTTTTGCAAAGTGGTGTACTGCTGCGGCATCTTATCCTACCGGGGCAATGGCAGAATACTGAGGACACCCTCCGCCTGCTGGCCCAAAATAATCCCCATGGCTACCCCTTGTCCCTCCTCCCGGATTTTGTCCCGGAGGGCAATACCGCCGCTGTACTGCCGCCGCCCTATACCGTCCCCCCGGAATGCCTGCGCGGCTTTACAGATCTTGCCCATTCGCTGGGCCTTTCCCTCCTGTAATTTCTGCAGCTTCGGCCGGTGAAAATCGCAAATGGCTGCGTTGCCCCCTCGCGATACATCAGTCCGCCTTTCGCCGGACAAGAGTATCGCGTCGGCGGCGCCTTGCCCTTTACCGATTTTCCCTCGTCCTCGCCGCTTACATCCCATCGCACTTACACTCCCTTTCCCGAAAGGAGAAAAAATATGAACTTCCGTGAAGAATTCAATCTGTCCATCCGCGCCCGCTGCGCCGTCATGTATGTCACCACCCGGGAGGAGGAACGCCTCCTTTCGGTAGTGAAGGACTGCGCCGCCGAGCTGGAAAATATGCGGGTCGTCAGCTGGGATTTCGCCTCCGGCTTTGATGTCGGCGTGGCCGTGGGCAAGGGCAACCCCATCGCCGTGCTGGATTTCATCGCCAAAGAACCCGCCGATACCCCCATTCTCTATGTCCTCAAGGATTTCCACCGTTTCCTGGAGGACAATATGGTCTGCCGCATGGTAAAAAACCTTGCCGCCCAGCTCAAGCCCCAGCAGAAGAGCATCCTCATCGTCAGCCCGGTGTATAAGGTCCCGGAGGAGCTGACCTCCTCGGTCAGCGTGCTGGAATTCCAGCTGCCCACCCTGCCGGAGCTGCGGGAGTACATCACCAATATCACCCAGAATGTCGTGGTGGATATGGATAAGGAGGGCTTCGAGCAGTTTGTGCGTGCCTTCCAGGGACTCACCATCTCCACCGTAAAAACCATCCTCTCCAAGGCGCTTGCCCGCAGCGGTAAAATCTCGCTGAATGACCTCCAGCTTGTCCTGGAGGAGAAAAAACAGGTCATTCGCAAAACCCAGGTGCTGGAGTTTTTCAATGCCGAAGAGACCATGGGCTCCATCGGCGGCATGGATGTCCTCAAAAGCTGGATCGTCACCCGCGGCATGGCCTTTTCGGAGCAGGCCCAGCAGTTCGGCCTGCCCTACCCCAAGGGCGTCCTCATCGTCGGCATCCAGGGCACCGGCAAGTCCCTTTGCGCCAAGGCCATCAGTCAGCAGTGGCATATGCCGCTGCTCCGGCTGGATGTCGGCCGGCTGATGGGCAGCTATGTCGGCGAGTCGGAAGCCAGGACCAGGGAAATGATCCAGATCGCCGAGGCCATGGCCCCCTGCGTTTTGTGGATCGACGAGGTCGATAAGGGCTTTGCCGGCATCGGCGGCGTGCAGGGGGATAGCGGCGCCCAGGCCCGTGTGTTCGGCAGTTTGATCACATGGATGCAGGAAAAGAAATCCCCCGTTTTCATCGTCGCCACAGCCAATAATATCGAGCAGCTGCCGCCGGAATTCATGCGGAAGGGCCGCTTCGATGAAATATTCTTCGTCAATCTTCCCACCGAAAAGGAACGGGTGGAGATCTTCCGGCTGCACATCAGCCGCCGCCGGGATATCGCCGTCAAGAATTACGACCTGGCCGCCCTGGCCAAAGAGACCAAGGGCTTTTCCGGCGCCGAGATCGAACAGGTCATCAATGACGCCATGTTCCAGGCTTTCTCTCAGCAGCGGGATTTCACCACCGAGGATATCCTCGCCGCCATCCACAGCACCATTCCGCTCTCGGTCAGCTTCCGGGAGACCATCAATAAGCTCATTGCCTGGGCGGGCAGCGGCCGGGCCCGTATGGCCAGCAGCCAGCAGGAGGCCAATGAATCCGCCGCGGGGGATCAGCTGTATTACAGCTACCAAAACGGCACAGGGGATGGCATCCAATGAAATCTTTCGCCAATGACCCCTCCCTCGACCGGGTCCTGCTCATCAGCCGGGAGGAAATGGGCGGCGCAGCGGGCGGCTTCGATCCGCTGCACCCGGTCTACACCCAAACCGAAGGCGCCGATCCCTTCACCTACCGCAATGACTTCTGCCACATGCGCCTTTTGGCCGATGGCACCATGGAGCTGACCGAATTTGGCCGGCCCGCCCGCTTTGCGGAGGAATGGCGGCAGCTGCTTTCTCAGCTGGCCGCCTGCCGCACCCTCACCGATCTGCGCATCTATGATTACGATGGGGATGAGCCGCCCATGGCGGCCGCCCTTACCACCTATGGCCGCCTGCTGCTCTACGGCAATGCCGGGGAATATGCCCCAGCTGCCGGGTGGCAGGGTGTTGCCCGTGTTTTCTGGGATACCGATGGCTTCGGCGCCCTCTGCGAGGATGAAATGTTCCGCGCGGTGGGGGCCCTTTCGGCATTGGATGGCATCGGGGAGATCGAGGAAGCAGTCGGCTCGGCGCTGCCGGGGCATTGCAGCCCGGTGGCCTACCTGCTGCAAAAAAACGGCACTGTCACCCTCTTTGACCGCAAAAATAAGTCCATCCAGCGCCCGCGGGAGCGTGTGCAAAAAATAGCCCTTGTCCGGTACAATCCCTACGGCGTTTCCACCTGGGTCGCCCTTTCTAAGATCACCGGCCGCTTTTTGTGCAGCGAGCCCCGCGATTCCATCTCGGCCGATTTCTTCGGCGGGGATTACACCGATATTATCGCCCCCAACCGCTTCCGCCAAAAAATCGCAGATTTTGCCGCTGTGCCTCGCCGGTATCTCGCCGTCCTCTACCAGAACGGCTATCTGCGGGTGTTCGGCTCCGGCTACCACAGCGGGGATATCCTCTGCGAGGATGTCCGGGGCATCGAGCTGGAGGGGGAGGAGCTCATCGCCTATCTCCCCGCCGATCTTTCCTACGCCCCCGCCATCGATCTGGAGGAGCCGGAGGAGGGCGATACCCTTTCCCCGGCGGAAAGCATCGTCACACTGGGCCAGCCGGTGGATCTTCCGGCCATTCTCTCCCTGCTGCGGCAGCGGGTGGAGGGTTGGCGCCGGGCTGAAGAACTGGCGCCCCCTGCCGCCAAAAAGCCGGTGCGGGCCATCCGCCGCAGCGAAAGATACATCTACTTCCTGTACCGGGATGGCACCGTGGAAGCCGCCCTGCTTACCCACACCGGCCACAGCCCACACGGTGAAAACGCCGTTTCCCACTGGAAAAATGTCCGGGAGGTCATCCCCGGCCGCCACCAGACCTTGGCCCTCTGCGAGGATGGCTCTGTACTGGCCGCGGGCCGGGGCTATGGCCAGCCCTATGCCGTTTCCGCCTGGAAAAATGTCACACAGCTTTATCAGTCCTCCGGCCTGGCGGCCGCCGTTACCGCCGCCGGGACCGTATATGCCCAGTGGGCCGATACCAACGAGTCGGTGCAGGGCACCGAACAGTGGCGGCATATCACCCAGTTGGCCCTGGGGGATGATTTCATCCTGGGGCTGACGACCGCGGGCCGGGTGCTGGCTGCCGGCACCAATGAGGAGGTCACCGCCGGGGTGAAGAACTGGGCAAACATTACCCAGATCGCCGCCGTTTCCGAGGCGGCCGCCGCCCTCACCGGGGCGGGAACCGTCCTCTCCTGCGGGCACCCCCGTTTCCTGCAGTACCAGGGGATGGAGGAATGGCGTCACATCCGCCAGCTCATCGCTTTCCAGAACGGCGGCTCGGTTTTTGTCGGGCTGGATGACGAGGGACAGGTGCATTTCAGCGGCAAATGGAGCCATGGGGCTCTCTGCCGCACCGATAGCATCACCCCCGAAAAATGGTCGGGGCTTCGGCGCATCTGGCAGGAGGGCTACTACCTGCTGGGCGAAAAGCGGGATGGCTCGGTCATCTGGGAAAGCACCCCCACCGAACGGGCGGGGCTGCCCCCGGCTGATGACCATATCACCGACTGGACCGAGGTGACCGATTGGGTCATCGAGGGGGAATACCTCATGGCCATCTTCCGGGATGGCTCCATCGGCTGGGAGGGTACCCGCCGCCGCCCGGAGAAGCGCCGCATCACCGAGGGCTGGCGGAACATCCGCCGGTGCCTTTTGTGGAGCATCGCCGGGGGCCGCAGCAACGCCATGGCCGTGGATGCCGCGGGAAGGCTCTTTTCCGACCAAAGCGGCCCGGAGGGCGAGTTTTTCCGGCAGTTTACCGGGGTGCGCCGCATGGCGGTGTTCCAGCCCTTTTTGCTGGTGCTGCACGGGGAGATCCTCTCCTTTGTGCTGTTTGGCAAAAACGGCTTCGAGCGGCACGACCTGCCCCAGGTGGAGCAACTGCTGACCGCCGAGGAGGGCAAAACCGTGGTGGTCACCTTCACCGATGGCCGGGTGCGTTCCTTTGGCCGGACCCTGTACGATAGCACGGTGGACCCCGCGGCGAAAGCCGTCCGCTTCTACGGCGACCGCAGTGATTACCTCGAAAACGATACCGACCCGTTCCGCCACTTTGAGGGGGTCATCGGGCTGCAGGGGGCTGGTACGCCCTTTGTCCTCTCGGCCCATAATTCCAAAGTCAGCGAGAACTTTTACTCGGTGCAGCAGCTCATGTATTTTGCCGGCATCCGCTATGCCGCCGCGGTGGAGCCGCTGGGCGACCTGCTGCTGGCCGATGGCACCTGCCGCAGCCGCCGGGGCGATCTCTTTGCCAAGTGGGTGGGCATTATGCAGCTTTCCAGCTGTCCCACCCATACCGTCGGGGTCACCACCTTCCACACGGCCGTGGTCTACGGTGATGGGGAATACGGCAGCTGCAGCGTGGATGCCTATATGGGGATCGTCCAGGCCTTTGCCCTGCCCCATGCCACCGTTCTGCGCCAGGCCGATGGCACTCTGATCTCCCTCTGCGAAAAGCTGAGCGAGACCCCCTACGAGCCGCTGCCGGTCACATCGGGTGTGACCATGATGGCCAAGACCGGCAGCCACTTTGCCCTGCTGTGCCGGGATGGCAGCCTGTGGTGCTGTGAAGCCCAGGCCTTTGCTGATAAGATCCGCTGGCGGGGCAGCAGTGAGTACTACACCCGCCCCTGGGGCCCCTGGCAAAGGCTCTTTACCGATGCCACCCGCATGACCGTCACTGGCGAGGAGATTCGCATTTGGCGGCACGATACCCACTACAGCTACATGGAGCCTACCCTGGAGCAGAATACACTCTCCGGACAGGAACCAACGATTATACAGTAAGTATAAATCCTGCAAGGGGCCGGTCGGGGCGCAGCCCGACGCCCCTTCGTGGCGTCACCCGCCTTCGGCGGGTCGGCCCCTTCGTGGCGTCACCCGCCTTCGGCGGGTCGGCCGCTCCGCGGCCGGGGCTGCGCCCCGCGCCCGCCCTCCGCAAAATCTCAAACAAAGGAGAACCCTTATGGCCCTCAAAGACCTGCTGCAAAGCCAGAAAACCATCCGGGAGCTGAAAACCGAGACCGCCGCCCTGCGGCTGGAAAAGGCCGAAGCCGCCCGTCAAAAGGAACAGCTGGAGGCCCATGCCGCCGCCGTAAGCCGGGAAGCCGACCGGGAAGCCGCCGGCCGCCAGCGGGAGCAGACCGAAGCGGTGGAAGCCGCCCAAAGAGCCCTCTTTGAGGCAATGCGCCCCCTGCTGTTGGCCCTGCCCACCGCCCGGCGGGCCATTGCCCAGAACCCCGCGCTGCTGGCCAGGGATATGATCGGGATGTTTGCCCCGGTGGATGATTTTGTGGAGGCGCTGGGCCTTACCGTCATCGGTACGGTGGGGGAGGAGACCCCCTACGACAGCGCCCGGCACGATTGCCCCGCCCTGCTGGCGCCGGGCACTCCGGTCATTGTGGCAACGGTGGGCTATGCCAAAGGGGAGCAGATCTGGGTAAAAGCAAGAGTAAAGGAAGTGATCTGATGGAACGCTACGCCGTCGATTTCGGCACCAGCAATACCGTGGTGGCCCGCTGGAACTTTGCCAGGGAGGAGCCGCAGACCATGAGCTTCCCGGCCATCACCGCGCCGGGGAGCGGCGCCATGCCGCCGGTCACTCCCTCCGTCCTCTACTACCGGGGGGAGGAAAGCTTCCTAATGGGCTACGAGGTCACCTCCCGCGGGCTGGATGATATCCGCAGCAGCCGCTATTTTTGGGGCTTCAAGCGGGGTCTTCTGCACCTCACCTCCCTCTACGAGGACCGCGGCCGGGAGTTTTCCGCCGACCATATCGCGCGGCTGTATCTCACCCGGCTGCTGGGCAATTTGGAGCTGAACGCCGATACCGTGGTCACCTTTACCGCCCCGGTCAATGCCTTTGATACCTACCGGGAGTGGATCTCTGCCTTTTTTGCGGAAAATTACCCCGATGTCCCTTACCGCCTGGTGGATGAATCGGTGGCGGCCGCTATTTCCTACGGCTCTACCCGGGCCGGTTCGGTGGTGTGCGTGGTGGATTTTGGCGGCGGCACCCTGGATGTTTCGGTGGTCCGCATGCCGGAATCCTTTGCCGGGGCGGCGGCCGGAGAAGCGGCCAAGGGCCGGGTGCTGGGCAAAGCCGGCGCCTTCCTCGGCGGCGATGATATCGACCGGTGGCTGCTGGAGGATCTGCTGATGCGGGCCGGCCGCACCGCCGAAGAGTGCGAGGAGATCCTGCCGCAGCTTACCACCCTGGCCCGGCAGATCAAGGAGGAGCTTTCCGCTCAAAGCGAGAGCAGCCGCAGCTTTTTTGATGCCGAGCATTTCAAGACCTACGAGTTCCGCTACACCCAGAATGACCTGCTGGATCTTCTGGAGGAGCACGATTTTTTTGTCACCCTCAATGATGTCCTCAATAACGCCGTCAACATGGCGGAAGCCGGCGGCATTTCCCGCAGCCAGATCGAGCGGGTGCTGCTGGTGGGGGGCACTACCCTCATCCCGGCGGTGCAGCGGGGCATCCGGGGCATCTTTGGCCGGGAAAAGGTGCAGTGCCACAAGCCGTTTGAGGCGGTGGCCCACGGGGCGCTGGCCTTCTCGCTGGGGCTCAATATCGTCGATTTCATCCAGCATTCCTACGCCATCCGCTACCTGGATTCCCTCACCAAGGAGCCGCGGTACAAGATCATCTTCAAGGCCGGCAGCGAATACCCCAGCGAAAAGCCGGTGACCCTCACCCTGTCCTCCTCCTTCCGCAATCAAAAGGCGATCGAGCTGATGATGGCGGAGATCGAGCACAAGCGGATGGGACGGGTCTCCTTTGATGCCGATGGACGGTTTTCTGCGGTGGATGACAGCAGCGATACCGTGCGGCTGCTCAATTACAGCAAAAATTCCGCCAATGCCGCCGTCATTGCCAAGCTGGAGCCGCCCGGCACCCCGCTGGATAAGCGGCTGAATGTGGCCTTTTCCATCAATGCCCGCAAGGAGCTGACCGCCACCGTGCACGATAACCTCACCGGTCAGGATATCTATGTGGATATGCCGCTGGTGGCGCTGCGGTAAAGGGAAAAATCTTGCCTAAAAATTTACCCCGAAACCGTCACTTTGCCCCTCACTTTTTCGCAGCGATTCTGCTATAATAAACCCATAAGCAACCCACTACCCCTCGGGAGGAGGAACCGCATGAAAACCACAAAAACAGCCAAGGAAAAACTGGCCGGTCTGGTCCGGGTCATATCCATCCCGCCGGTGATGGTGACCGCCCTGCTGCTCATCCTGTATTTCTGGGGGCCGCAGCCCTTCTGCCCGGTCGGGGAACTGGTCACCACCATTCTGCTGCTGGGCTTTGTGCCGGTGCTGGCTTATCCGGCGCAGCCGCTGTTCCCCCGCTACCGCAGCCGCGGCCGGGAGGGTCAGCGGGAGCTGGCGTTTGTCTTTACCGGGGTGGGGTATACCATTGCCTTTTTGTGGGCGCTGCTGGCGGGGGTCTCGCCGGAGATTCGCACCATCTGTGCCGGGTATTTTTTCTCGGCGCTGTTCCTTACCCTGTGCAACCGCGTGCTTCACAGGCGCGCCAGCGGGCACGCGTGCAGCGCGGCCGGGCCGCTTTTGTTCCTCATCTACTACTTTGGCTGGTGGATGCTGCTGCCCAGTATTGTGATCGGGTGGCTGGTGGCGTGGGCTTCGGTGGCACTTAAACGCCATACCCCCACCGACCTGCTGTGGGGCGCTTTGTGCAGCGCGGCGGGCTTTGCCATAGCGGTGCTGTGGTTCTAAGGCTTTTTGAAAGTCCCCCCACTAATACGGCAAAATTGCCCCTTTTTTGCAGTCCAAAGGTTAATATTTCACTTTTTTTAACGAAAAGTTTACAATTGAGCCCCCCAAAGGGGGCTTTTTTGATGGAGAGGTTTTTAATTTTCACCAGCTCGGTGAAAGGACATATTGTAAAAGGAACAAGTAAGGGGGCGCCCCCTCTTTGCAAAACGATCCACCGGATTATTTTGCAAATTCATCCCCCTGCGGAGTGCCCTCCGGTACAGGAAATTTCGCGCTCTGCACAGCGCGACCAAAGACCGCAAGCCTTTTGAAAAAGGCTTGACCGAAAACTTTTGCGGTCAGCTCCCTTTGGATTTGACTTAAAAGGAAAAAATCCCCCCACCCGATAGAGGTGAGGGGATTTTCTTTATTCTCAGTGGTCGCAGGTGGCGCAGGAGGGGCAGGCACCTTCCGCCTCTTCGCCCTCGTGGACATCCTTTTTGACATGGCCGACGATGGGCTCAGGGTCGATGCCCTGGCGGGTGTAGTAATCGGAAAGGGCGGCCTTGACCGCCTGCTCCGCCAGTACGCTGCAGTGCAGCTTGGCGGGAGGGAGGCCATCCAGCGCCTCTACTACGGCGCGGTTACTGAGGGCGAGGGCCTCATTGATGGAACGGCCTTTGATCATCTCGGTGGCGATGGAGCTGGTGGCGATGGCGGCGCCGCAGCCGAAGGTCTTGAATTTCACATCGGTGATGGTATCGCCATCGATCTTGAGGTACATCTTCATGATATCGCCGCAGCGGGCATTGCCTACCTCGCCCACGCCATCGGCATCGGGGATCTCCCCTACATTGCGGGGATTGGTGAAGTGATCCAGAACTTTTTCGCTATACATAGGCAATCTCCTTTACAGATCCTTGATTTTTTCCCAGACGGGGGACATGGCGCGCAGCCCCTCCACAATGGGCGGTACCTGGGCAATGATATAATCGATATCCTCCTCGGTGGTGAGCTCCGAGAGGGAAAGGCGCAGGCTGCCATGGGCGACCTCGTGCTTGAGGCCGATGGCCATAAGGACATGACTGGGATCCAGCGAGCCGCTGGTGCAGGCGGAGCCGGAGGAAGCGCAGATGCCGGCCATATCCAGCCGCAGCAGCAGCGATTCGCCCTCGATGCCCTCGAACGAGATATTAAGGTTGCCGGGCAGGCGGTGCTCCCGACTGCCGTTTAGGCGGGTCCTGGGCAGCTGCAGCAGGGAATCGATCAGGCGATCCCGCATGGCGGTGATGCGGGCCATGTTTTCTTCCAGGCTGGCGGTCGCCACAGTGATGGCTTCGCCCAGCCCCACGATGGAGGCAAGGTTTTCGGTGCCGGCGCGGCGGCCCTTTTCCTGTGCGCCGCCATCCATAAAGATATTAGGCAGGATGCCCTTTTTGACATACAAGGCGCCGACACCCTTGGGCGCGTGGAACTTATGGCCGGAGAGGGAGAGCATATCCACCCCCAGAGCCTTGACATCCACCGGGATATGGCCGACCGCTTGGACGGCATCGGTATGGAACCAGGCGCCATGGGCGTGGGCGATAGCAGCCAGCTCCGCAATGGGCTGCACGGTGCCGATCTCGTTATTCGCCAGCATGATGGAAACCAGCGCGGTATCCTCCCGGATGGCCTTTTCCAGCTCGGCGGGGTCTACCAGGCCCTCCGGGGTGACGGGCAGGTAGGTGACCTCAAAGCCCTCTTTCTCCAGCGCCTTGGCGCTGTGCAGGATGGCATGGTGCTCAAATGCGGCGGTGATGAGGTGCTTTTTGCCCTTGGCGGCCCAGCGGCGCATGCTGCCCTTCAAGGCCCAGTTATCGGCCTCGGTGCCGCAGGAGGTGAAGTAGATCTCGCCCGGCTCGGCATTCAGGGCGGCGGCCACCTGGCGGCGGGCCTTTTCCACGGCGGTGCGGGCGGCGCGCCCGATGGAATAAATGCTGCTGGGGTTGCCGTAGTTCTCCATCAGCCAGGGGGTCATGGCCTCCAGCACTGCCGGCGTGACCGGAGTGGTGGCGGCATTATCGGCGTAAACAAAGCGCTTTTCCACAGTGATACACTTCCTTTATCGTATATAGTACAGCCGGAAAATGTTCCCGGCTTTTTATCACGGCAATATAATATACCATATAAGTATAATTTGCAATAGGGTAAGCGGATTTTTTATCAGGTTTTTTAGGGCTTGCGAAAAATCCGGGACGGGGGCCGCAGGCCCAGCCGCCTGCGGCGGCTGACGCAGGCTTCGCCTGCGTGTTTCGGCGGAGCCGAAACGGCCTGCGGCCCCCGCAAACCCGCGAAAAAATAAAATAATCCGCCCAGCGGTGTTGCACTTTGCCCGGAAAAACCGTTTATTATAGTGAAGGGCAGCCGCTATCGGCAGGCTTCACAATATATTCACAATTTGTGGGTGGATGCTGCCTTGCGATTTGTATAAAATTTATGCTATAATACTGTAAGAATACAGCAAGATGACAACAGGGAGGGAACAGTTTGACAAACTACAACAGCACCGCAAACTACATTTTCAATCTTGTCCTTCAGGTATTGCTAACGGCATACCTTACCTGGGAAATGCTGCTGTATGGCAGGGTTGGATGGGCGATCGCCCTCATCCTCGTCAACCTTGCGGCAATCGGCATCAACCTTTACATCTGGCTCAATGTGAAAAAGGGGCGGTTTTCCGCCCAAAAGATCAAGCAGGGGCGCCTTACTATACTGGTGATTTTACTGGTTTCGCTGCTGTGCCTTGATGTGGTCTCCCGCACGGCGCGCGTTTCGCCGGAAAATCCCACCGTTTCCGCCGCCATCGGGCAGATCGTCCCGCAAAGCGATAAAACAAAGTGCATCAGCGTCAAGCGCAAGGGCAATACGACCTTTGCCGAGGCGGAAGAGGGCAGCCGTGATTTTTCCGCCATGGCGGCAGGCTGGACATTTGCCACCACGATAAAGGACGCCGCCGCCGAGGAATTTTGGGCAGTGCTGGAAAAGACCGAGCTGACGCCGCATATCAATACCTTTACCCTTACCGGCAGCGGCACCAAGTTCCGGGTGCTGTACCGGCTGGACTGGGCAGATACCGATGCACCGATGCTGTACCTCGGTCTTACTGCGGACGGGCAGGTTTGGATCTTCCGGGAGCTTGTCCTCCCGCAGTTTGTGCCCGCCTGCCGGGTGCAGTTAGCGGGCGGTAGCGATGACTTCCGGGCCCTGACGCAGGCTTATTCCGACATTTTGGCGGCACACCCCGCCTGATCATTCTGGTACCACGCCACCGCCAGACGGTCGCAGCGCTCATCTTCCGGGTGGCCGGCGTGGCCCTTCACCCACACAAATTTCACCTCGTGATACTTTAGCAGCGGCAGCAGCCTTTCCCACAGGTCTACATTCAGGGCGGGGCTGTTGTCGCTTTTTTTCCAGCCTTTTTTCTGCCAGCCGTACACCCAGCCCTTGGTCACGGCATCCACCAGGTACTTGCTGTCGCTGGTAAGGGTAACGCGGCAGGGCTGTTTCAGGGCGCTCAGCCCCTCTATGGCGGCCAGCAGCTCCATGCGGTTGTTGGTGGTCGTCGGCTCCCCGCCGGAAAGCTCCTTTTCCTGCCCCTTGTACCGCAGGATCGCCCCCCAGCCGCCGGGACCGGGATTGCCGGAACAGGCGCCATCGGTAAAAAGCTGCACCTCTTTTTTTTCTGTCATGGTGTTGTTCTCCGTTTCTGTGCCATAATCTATATAAAATATTATAGCTCACTTGAGCCGGGATTACAACACAGGCAGGTATGTGCCCTGCCTCTTTTGCCGGTCAGCGCAGGGTGCACATTCGGCCGCAGGCCAAATCGTCCATAGGACGATTTCAGCAGGCTTTGCCCGCTGGCCCGCCTTCGGCGGGCGGCCTGCGGCCGAACCAGCCCCCTTGACAGAACCACATTTATGCAGTATAATAAAAACGGAACCAAAATATTTGTGCAAGATGCAATATTTTGTCGTGAATTAGGACACAAGATCGTCGGAACGGAATGGGCGGTCTTACATCATACATTAACCAAAAAATAAAAACAGAACCCAAATTTGAATTGGAGGTACACGAGTGACTGAAAAAAAGAATAATGTACCGGCTTCTGCCGAAGCACCCCGTAAAAAGAAGGACGGGGTCTTTGGGCAGTATTTCCGCAAGAGCCGCAGCACCAAAACCGCCGCCGAGATCGCGGCGGAGATCGAACGGGTGATGCGCAGCGAGGAAGCCACCTCAGGGACCGCCTCCGCAGGAGAACGGCCCGTAAAATCCGCGGCCAAAAAGCCCGGCCAGCCCAAGGCTCCCCAGCAGAAGCCAGCGCAGGCCAAGGCCAAGAACGGCCAAAAGGGCCAGGGCGGCCAAACCGGCAAGTCCAAGCCCGCCGAGGAACAGAAGCCCGCTGCCCAAAAGGAGCAGAAGGCTTCTTCCGCCAAGGGCAAGGCGGAGGGCAAGCCCAAGCAGCAGCCCAAGGCCGCCGCGAAGAATGAGCCCAAAAAGCAGACCCAGCCCGCGGCGCAGAACAAGCCCGCCAAAAGCGAGCCTGCCAAAAAGCAGCCCGCTGCCAAGGGCGGCAGCAAAAAGCCTGCCGCTGCCGCGCAGCAGCCCAACCGCAGCGCCCGCCGCGGCAAAAAGGCCGACGGCACCCGCCGCCCCCCGCTCAGGATCATTTCCCTGGGCGGCCTGGGCGAGATCGGCAAGAACCTGACTGTCTTTGAGACCGAGCAGGATATCCTTGTTGTGGATTGCGGCTCCGCCTTCCCGGATGACGACCTGCCCGGTGTCGATCTGGTCATCCCGGATTTCACCTATTTGGAGAAAAACGCGGCCAAGGTCCGCGGCATCTTCATCACCCATGGGCACGAGGACCACATCGGCTCCCTGCCCTTCCTGCTCAAGCAGATCAAGGCCCCGGTGTACGCCACCGCCCTTACCATCGGGCTCATCAGCGGCAAGCTCAAGGAGCACGGCATCCTCAATCAGTGCAAGCTGAATACCGTCAAGCCCGGCGATACCATCCCGGCCGGCACCACCATGAGCGTCGAGTTCGTCCGTGTCAACCATTCCATACCCGATGCCTGTGCCTTTGCCATCCGTACCCCGGCGGGGCTCATCGTCCACACCGGCGATTTCAAGGTGGATTTCACCCCCATCTCCGGCGAGCCCATCGACCTGGTCCGCTTTGGCGAACTGGGCAGCGAGGGCGTTCTGGCCCTCCTCAGCGATAGCACCAATGCCGAAAAACCCGGCTCCACCCCCAGCGAGCGCATCGTGGGCGAGAGCTTTGAAAAGCTCTTTGAGCGTGCAGCCAATAAGCGCATCATCATCGCCACCTTCGCCAGCAATGTGCACCGCATCCAGCAGGTGGTGGATACCGCCGTCCGGTTCGGGCGCAAGGTAGCGGTATTCGGCCGCAGCATGGTCAATGTCGTGGCCATCGCGCAGGAGCTGGGCTACCTCACCATTCCCGCCGGCGTCCTCATCGATGCCGATAACCTGAAGGACTACACCGATGAGGAGATCGTCCTCATCACCACCGGCAGCCAGGGCGAGCCCATGAGCGCCCTGACCCGCATGAGCATCGGCAGCCACCGCAATATCAAGATCGGCCCCAATGACTGCATCATCATCTCCGCCACCCCCATCCCCGGCAATGAAAAAAGCGTGGGCAAGGTGGTAAACGAGCTGATGAAGCTGGGCGCCGATGTCATCTACGAGCGGATGTACGATGTGCATGTCTCCGGCCACGCCTGCCAGGATGAGACCCGCCTGCTGCTCTCCCTCACCCAGCCCCGGTTCTTTATGCCGATGCACGGTGAATACAAGCACCTGATGAAAAATGCCGGCGTTGGCGCCAGCATGGGCATCCCCGCCGAGCATATCATCATCAGTGATATCGGCAAGGTAGTGGAAACCGATGGCGTGGATATGAAGATTACCGGCATGGTGCCCAGCGGCCGCGTGCTGGTGGATGGTCTTGGCGTCGGCGATGTGGGCAGCGTGGTGCTGCGGGACCGCAAGCTGCTGGCCGATGACGGCCTCATCGTGGTGGTCTGCGCCATCAATGACGCCACCGGCGAAGTACTGGCCGGCCCGGATCTCGTCTCCCGCGGCTTTGTGTATGTACGGGATAACGAGGACCTGATGGCCGATGCCACCGTGGTGGTGCGCAATTCCCTGGAAAAGTGCAAGCTGAACGGCTTCCGCGATTGGGCCACCATCAAGGGGCGCATCCGGGATGAGCTGGGCGATTTCATTGCCAGCCGCACCCGCCGCAAGCCGGTCATCCTCCCCATCATCCAGGAAGTATAACCCCCATCCCCCGGCACTGTCCGGGGGATTTTTGTCAAAATATCTTCCATTATGTTCTATTATTGGAAAATTTACTTCAATTTCCCATTAAATTAGAAAATTTACTTCAATTTCCCATTAAATACTTGACATTTGTCTTAAAATGGAATAACCTTAACTTACCAAAATAATCGCCCCGTGGCGATTCGTGTTTGTCTGCAAACACGAATCCACCTGCGAGGCAAGAAAAAAGGAGAGGTTATACAATGAAAAAGTTTTTAAGCCTTGCGCTGGCAGTTTTAATGCTGGCCGTCATGCTGCCGGTCACTGCGCTGGCGGCTGAACCAAGCGGCAGCGCTGGACCAAGCGGCAGCATCGAGCGCGCCGGCATCACTCATGTTGGCGGCTACTTGAAAAATGCTGTGTCTGTTGATCTGAAAAATGTCACCTTCGCTGAGAGCGTTGCGGTTAAACTGTACAGGGACGAGACCCTGCTGACCACTGCCACCTTGCAGGGAGTAAAGCCCGGCAGCTATGGTTTCCTGACCTGCTGCATCGCTACCCAGACTGCTGACGAGTACTGGCCTCTGACCCCCTGGACTCCCAAAGATGATGTTGTCCCCAACAAGGCTGTCCTGGTTGTCGATGGCAGCGAGCTGGCTGAAAAGGCTTTCACGCTGAATGCCGATGCGTGGGCAGACCTGCCCGGTACCGTGCCCCCCTCTAGCGGCACCATCGTCATCACCACCCCCTCCGAGGATACCACCCCCAAGACCGAGGACCAGAAGAACCCCTCCACCGGCGCCAATGATGTCGTCGCCGCGGCCGTGGCCCTCATGGCCGTCTCCGCGCTCGGCATGGCCGTCCTCACCCGCAAAAAATAAGCCATCCCCCTCATTTTGGGAGCCCCTTCGGGGGCTCCTTTTTCCTGTTATTTTGCTGTAAATATAGCCCAGCATTTAGTCGAATCTCACCCATATTTTCCCGCAATTGTAAATTTTCCGTGAAAAAAAGTGAATTATTAACCCCTCATATGCAAAAAAGGGTCGTTTTTGCCGTATTAGTGGAGGGACTTTTCTCCGCCAGGTTTTACGGTTTGTTCACACCGCCGCCCCAAACTGTGGTATAATATTCCCAGAATCCCCCGAAAGGAGCCCCAAAATGAAACGCAGATTTTCCCTTTTCGCCCTGCTGCTGGCCCTGCTGCTGGCCCTCTCCGCCTGCGGCGGGCAGCCTTCTCCCCAGCCCCAGCAGCCCCTCACCACCTTGGAGGAGCTGCAGGAGCTGCTCACCAGGGATTATATCGTCGGCTACCTCTGGTACTGCGATGGCCTGCCGGAGCAGGGCGAACTCACCGAGGATGAGTACCTCCCCGTGGACCCTGCGGGCGGCTATGCCACCCTCGCCGATTTACAGCAACTGGTAGAAAAAACCTACACGCCCGCGTGTGTGTCCGCCCTCCTGCAAAATGCGGATACCATCGGTCGCCCGCGTTTTGTGGAGCGGGAGGGCCGCCTGTATAAAAGCAGCCGGCCGGTTTTCAGCCGCTATTACTGGGATTACGATGCCGAAAGTGTAACCATCACCGAAGAAACTGCCGAAAATCTGACCTTCACCGTGACGATGCAAAACCTGCACACCGGCGAAATGCTGCCCCTTACCCGCACCGCCCAAAAGACAGCCGAAGGCTGGCGCCTGGCCGAAGTGGGCATCCCTGCGGCGGAAGCCGACCTGACCACAGCCGCCGCCGAGGAGACCCGTGCCATCGCCGAAAAATTTGTGGCGGCCTTGGTAGAAAATAACACAGATGCCATCGCGGCGTGTGCGGGCGAGGCCCCGGAAACCTACCAGAACTGGCGCGGCATGAGTATTCCCACCGCCGAAATAACCGAAACGCTGGAGGAATATGACGGCTGTGGCCGGTACCGGGTGCACATGGCGGTAGAAAACGCCTTTGGCGTTTTTGCCAAGGGGGAGGAGGATTATCTCCTCATCGTGCAGCAGGAGCAGGGCCAGGAGACCCCGGTGATTTGCTACTACGAGCCGATGGAAAAGATTGCCTATAATTACAGCGAGGACAGGGATGACCCCGCCTGTGAAATGGCCCTATTGTTCCTGCAGGCGGAGGGCGGCATGCGATTTAACGGCAGCTTTTGGCTGGACCGCGCCACTGCCACCGACTTTGCCCTGACTATGCTGTATGCCGAAAATGAGGGCAAGACCGCCTTTACCGCTGAGGAAGTGACGGCCGCCGCCCAAAAGTATATGGGGCTGACCGGCTTTGCCCCGGATGAGAGCTATCTTGGTGCCGAGGGGTACATTTTGCCGGGCCGGGCGGCCCGCAGCATGCCCCACCTGCTGCTATGGCCCAGCTACCAGGACGGCAGCGGCCGGACGCTGGTGAAGGCCGAGATTTACAGCGACCACCTGAATACCCAGAACTGCCAGGGGTATCTTTTCGCTTTCTACGCCAATGAGGACGGCAGTCTGCGGCTTTCCTCGGTGACCTGAGGAGGGCGGCAGGGGGGCGAGCGGAGCGAGCCCGCAGAGGGACAGGCCCTGGATAGGGGCAGGGCGGGCCGCAGGCCAAACCGTCCCCCAGTGGGGGGCGGTTTCGGCGGGCGGAGCCCGCCGGCTCGCCAAAGGCGAGCGGCCTGCGGCCCGGACCCGCCCTCTGCAGGGGCTGGACGAGAATTTCCCGCGGAAACCGGCAGTAGACGGGCTGCTAAGAATCTTCATCAAAACTTAAAAAAGCCGGGCGGAAATATGGTGCGAACCGGCTTTACATCCCACTGGCAGGTGCTATAATAGACTTATCGAGATCAGACAAAAAACTGGACGAAAAGGAGACCCAGCCATGAATCGATCCTCGCTGAAGAGCGGCATATTCCTTATCACCTACGGCATTGTGCTGTACCTGGTGCTGTCCCATATTGGACTGGTAGCAGGGGCCGGCAGCTACATCATGACGGTACTGCGGCCGGTCATCATCGGGGTGGTCATGGCTTATGTCATCAACCTGCTGATGCGCCCGATGGAAACCAAATGGCTGGCCGGGCTGTGGCGCCGCTGCCCCCGCCTGGCACGCGGCAAGCGGGGCCTCTGCATCGTCCTTTCCATCCTGGGTGTGCTGGCGATCATCACGGCCCTGTGCCTGTTCATCCTGCCGCAGGTAGGGGAAAGCCTGCTGAGCCTGGCCAACAGCATTCCCGGTTATCTCGCCGATGCCGGTGACTTCTTCAACGGGCTGGAAAGTCGGCTGGATATGGAAAACGAGATCATCAGCTACCTGTGGAAGCAGGGGGAAGAGCTGATCAATCAGTCCGGTACCCTCATCAAGAACTTTGTTGGAAGCGCGGCGACATGGCTGCTTTCCTTTGTCACAGGTCTTGCCAGCGGCATCATCAATGGCTTTTTGGGAATCATTTTCGCCATCTACATTCTGGCGGATAAGGAACACCTCAACTACATCTACCACCGGCTGCTGCGTGCCCTCTTCAAGGACAGCATCCGGGAGCGGATCGAGTACATCGTCCGCAAGATCGACCGGGCATTCGGCGGGTTTATTTCCGGCCAGCTCATCGAAGCGTGCATCCTGGGGAGCCTGTGCTTCGTCGGGCTTACCATCGTGGGGCTTTTTGTGGGCGGGATGCCCTATGCGCTGCTCATCAGCGTGCTGGTGGGCGCCACCAGTATCATTCCCATCCTGGGCGCTTACCTCAGTGCCATTCCTTCGGCGCTGCTCATTCTGCTCATCGACCCAGTGAAGGCGCTGATTTTCGTCATCTTCCTCGTTGTTTTGCAGCAGTTTGAGGGCAATGTGATCTATCCCCGTGTGGTGGGCGGTTCCATCGGCATTGGTGGGATGTGGGTGCTGCTGGCCCTGACGGTGGGCGGCAACCTGATGGGCATTACCGGCATGGTGCTGGGGATCCCGGCCTTTGCGGTGATTTATGCCTTGGTGAAGGAATTCTGCGATAAACGCATTGCCGCGAAGGACGCGGCGGCCAAAGCGGCTGCCCCGACGGCGGAGACGGAAAAATCCGCGGAGGGCTGAGCCGGCAAGTGAATACAGCACCGGAGGGGCCTGTGGGTCTCTCCGGTGTTTTGGCGTTTTTGAAAGCTGGCGGGGAGGCAGGGGACGGGCCGCAGGCCCGGCGGCGCAGCCGCCGCAGCGGGCGGAGCCCGCTGAAACCGTCCGGAGGACGGTTTGGCCTGCGGCCCGGATCCGGAATTTTGCAGGGGCCAAAAAAGAAAAGCCCACCCGGCAAAAGCGGGCGGGGCAGATTATTTTTCGGTTAGGGAGCGGCCGCAATGGGGGCAGGTATTGCCCCGTTCCCGGCCAAGATGCCTGCCGCAGTGGGGGCAGCGCAGCACCGCAAAGTGGAAGGCTGTGGCGGCAAGTCCCAGCAGGATCACCGCGCAGCCGAGGAAGAAGTTATTGGACAGGGTGAACAGCACGGCGCACACCAGCATGGCGATGACCAGGCCATCGAACAGGCGGCGGGCGGCGGCAAGGGGCATTTTCTTCATGGGCGCATCTCCTCCCAAAAATCCGGCAGCGAGGGGCAGCAGGCCTCGTCACTTTGGATGGTGAGGGCGGCGAGACGGGTGCCTGCGGCCACGGCCCGGCCCAGGGAAAGCCCGCGGGTGAGCCCCGAGACAACACCGGAGAAGAAGGCATCCCCGGCGCCGGTGGAATCCACCATCTCCACCCGGTGGGCGGGGCAGTGCCCGGCATCGCCGGTGATGCTATCGTAGTAGACGCTCCCCGCGGAGCCGAGGGTGACCACCATGCTGCGCAGGCCCATGCCACGGCCATATTGCAGGATGGTTTCCACGGCGGCTTCGGGATCGGCACGGGAAACGGGGTGGTGCAGCAGCCGTTCGGCCTCGATATCATTGCAGATGAAGCAGCGGGTGTGCCGCAGCAGGTCCGGCCGGCGCTGCACCACGCTCATATTGGCGGAGATGCAGTAGAGATCCTTCCGATACTTTTGGCACAGTGCTACGATCCATTCGCTAAGTTCTTCGCCCATATCCATCTCCAAGCAGACGCTATCCGCCCCGGAGACAATCTCCTCGCCCCTTTCCTGAAGGTAGCGGGCCAGCGGCTCGGTATCCGGCATCTGGCTGGTGCTGCCGGCCAGGTCGCCCTTTTCATCCATCACGGCCAGCCACAGGCCAACGCCGTTCTGCGGGACGCGGATGCTGTACCGCAGGTCGATCTTTTGCGCTTCCAGCCGCTCCATCGCCTCCCGGCTCATGGGGGTGGTATCCCCCAGGGTGACGAAGGTGACCGGGCTGCCGATGCGGGCCATATCCTCGGCTACATTGCGGGCCACACCGCCGTGGACAAAGCGGATGCTGCCCAAATTGGTGCCGGTGGCGTGGTACTCCCCGAACGGAAAGCCCTTGATATCGACAAAGATGACGCCCATAACGACGGTGCCTGGCATAGCGGTATTCCTCCTTGGCAGGTGGTTGGGTGGATGGAGAGGCGGCGGGACGCGGGAAGGTGCACGGTCAGGCGGCACCCCGCAGGAGTCAGCGCCCAGATGGTTTCCCTAAAGGATGAGCTGGTTGGGGTGTGAAGGGTGTGGAATGCAGGAATGGGTGTGGCCAAGTGGGCGCCCCGCAGGGGCGGCGGCGCAGCCGCCGTAACGGGCCCGAAGGGCCCGTACTCCCGCCCCCGGCAGGGGGCGGGAGCCCTGCGGGGCGCCTGGCCTGCGGCGGGCAGGGACCGATGGAGGGCGCTGCCCTATACTGTGGGATATTGTAGCACATTTTGCGGGGGAAAGGAAAGCCCCGCGGATGGAAAACAGAAGAAAAATGTGCGATTTTGCCGGTGGGGCGAGCGGATGGGTTTTCTTTTGGGCGGGGATATGATAAAATAATAGCCATTGTAAAGCCTAAAAGGAGGAAGGACCGGTGCGAAGCGTATTGATGGTGTGCCATGGCAATATCTGCCGCAGCCCGATGGCGGCCACCCTGATGCGGGTGATGGCCGAAGCGGCCGGCTGGGACGATGCCCTGTGGGTGGATAGCTGCGGGGTCAGTGACGAGGAGGAAGGCAACCCGATGGACCGGCGGGCGGTGGCGATGCTGCTTTCCCATGGCATTCGGCCGGCCCCGCATGAGGCCAGGCGATTTTCCCGCGGCGACTATGCCATGTACGATGATATCCTGTGCATGGAGGAGCGCAACCGGCGGGGGCTGCTGCGGCTGCTGGGCGGCGACCCGGAGGGAAAGCTGCGGCTGCTGCTGGACTACACCGATGACCCCCATGATATAGAGGACCCGTGGTACAGCGGGGACTTTGAGAAGGCGTACCGGGAAATACGGGAAGGCTGCACCGGCTATCTGAAGCAATTTAGAGTAAAGTAAAAGGAGAACCCCCAATGATGAAAATGAGCAAGAGAATTTTGGCGGTGCTGCTGGCGCTGCTTTTGCCGCTGCTGCTGGCAGTGCCGGCACTGGCGCTGGATAGCTATGAACTATTTGCCCGGTGGGAGCAGGATGGTTACCCCGAGGATGTGACTGGTGTTTTTTATAATACCGAGACCAAGTGTCTGGCGGTGGTGCTGACCGAGAACACTGAGGCCCGGCAGAAAGAGCTGCGGGATACCCTGACCGATGGGAAAACGCTGACCTTCTTTGCCGGGGAGTACAGCCATGCCCAGCTGGCGGAGTGCGCGGCGGCCATTACCAAGGATATGGAAGAAAACGGGCTGGCCGGGACGGTGAGCATCGGCTGGGGAGCGAACGGCGGCTACGGCCCGGAGGGGAAGGATTTCCGGGTGGTGATAAAGACTGAAACGGCGGAGGTGGCAGCCCTGACTGAGCGCTATGCCGAGTATGACAGCATGGTGGCGGTGGAGGAGAATACCGAGCCGGTGGTGCCGGATGCACCCGTGGAGCCTGAAAAGCAGGGGCTTTCCGACTGGGGGATCATTGGGATCGCGGCAATCGTGGCGGTGATGCTTATCATTGTTATCACCGTGGCGGGCAACAAAAAGCGCGCCAGGAAGAACGGGGAGCATGGAAACATCCAGCTGTAAGGATGTGCGGAAAACGAAAAAAGACGACTTTGCCCGGGGGCAGAGCCGTCTTTCTTTATTTGGGAATTGGAACGGGGGAGAGGCGCCCGGAAATTCGCAGCGGCGGGTAACAGGCTCCTCAAATTTTTCCACGCCGTTTATACCGCCGCAGCGGGTGCGCCCCCCGCAAGAACGCATGGGCGGGTGATGACATTTTTGATGCGGACGATCTGCCGGATAGGTTCATTTGGATAGATGCCGGCGGGGCTTGGGCCTGTCATAGAGGCAGTCTCCCTTTGGGAAAGTGAGAGAGGCTTACCGTGTGCTTCGGCGCTCCAGCACGGCGATGTTTTCGATGTGCTCGGTGTGAGGAAACATATCCACCGGCTGGAGGAGGGTGACGCGGTAGCCGCCCTTTTGCAGCAGGGCCAGGTCGCGGGCTTGGGTTTCCGGGCAGCAGCTGATGTAGACGATGCGGCGGGGGGCCATCTTTACCGCGGCGGAGAGGAATTCCGGGGTGCTGCCGCTGCGGGGCGGGTCCATCAGCAGGATATCAATGGAGAGCTTTTCCGCGGCGGCCGCCTGCATCCATTCGGTGGCATCCGCCGCCACAAAGCGGATGTTTTCCACCCCGTTTTCCTTGGCGTTGCGGATGGCATCCCGGACGGCGGCGGGATTCTGTTCCACCCCGATGACCTCCCGGGCGTCCGCGGCGGCGATCATCCCAATGGTGCCGATACCGCAGTAGGCATCCAGCACCCGCTCCTTGCCGGTCAGGCCGGCGGCTTTGATCGCGCGGCGGTACAGGACCTCGGTTTGGGCGGGGTTGATTTGATAAAAGGACCGGGGCGAGATGCGGAAGGTCATGCCGCAGAGGGTATCCCGGATGAAGCCGGGCCCGTAGAGTGTCTGTTCCCGGTCGCCCAGCAGCACGCTGGTGCGGCGGTTATTCACATTCTGCACGATGGTGGTGATCTCCGGGTGTTCCTTTAGAAGTGCCTTGATGAAATTCTGCCGGGAGGGGAACACCGGGCTGGCGGTCACCAGCACCACCATGACCTCCCCGGTGTGGATGCCGCGGCGCACCAATACATGGCGCAGGAAGCCGGTGCGGGCGTCCTCATCGTAGGGGGCGAGGCGGAAGGAAGGCAGCAGCTTTTTGATGGTGACGATGATGGCGGTGGCGTTTTTATCCTCGTTCAGGCAGCTGTTGATATCGACAATGCGGTGGCTGCGGGGCTCGTAGGTGCCGGCAATGACCTTCCGGGAGCGGTCCAGCCCGAAGGCGGCTTCCACCTTATTGCGGTAGTAGCAGGGGCTTGCAGCCCCCAGGATGGGCAGGAGTTTCCCAAAGCGGGAGAGGTGCCGGCGGGCAAGCTCCTGCTTATGAGCCAATTCCTCCTCGTAGCTCATGGCAAGCAGCTGGCAGCCGCCGCAGCGCCGGGAATAGGGGCAGGTGAGTGATGACATGGTGGGGTCCTCCTTGGGACGGGGAAGGATGGTTGGTACGAGGGGTTGGCTCCGGCGGGCGGCCTGCCCGGCCCCTGGCCGGGCTGCCGGGCGCCCCGCAGGGGCGCCCGGTGCGGCGCGGAGCGCCGCGGCCGCCCGCCGTGACCAGCCCCCTGCGGAAATTTGGCGGGGGCGCTGCCGCGGCAGCGGGTCACCGCAGGGTCTTTAAGTAGGCAGCATAGGCCGAGGGAATGGGATAGCTTGCGAAAAGCTCCGCCACGGGGATGGAAACGCACCCGCAGTGGGGTCTCGGGCGGCAGTTCCACACGGTAGCCCTGCATCTGCCATTCAATGTGGGTAAAGATGTGGGTGGCCGGGCCCAGCGGGGTCACGGCCTCGGTGGGGACGGAGAGCAGCTCCGCGACCTCGGCGGAGGTGTGCAGGCCCGGCAGCGTGGGGAATTCCCACAGGGAGGCGAGCAGGCCGTCCGCGGGGCGCTGGGTGATCTGTACCTCTCCCGGGCGGCACAGCAGCAGTACGGTTTTTTCCTCCTTGCGGCGGCGGGGCTTTTTCTGCCGGGTGGGCAGGGCAAGCTGCGTCCCGGCGGCGCAGGACTGGCACAGATCCCGCACCGGGCAGCTCTCGCACAGGGGGCGGCCGTTGGGCAGGCAGATGAGCGCGCCCAGCTCCATCAGGGACTGGTTAAAATCCCCGACCCGGTGCTGCGGCAGCACCTCCCAGACGATTTGCCGGAATTCCTTTTTTACGGCGGTATCCTCAATGTTGCGGGCGTCGTTCATCAGGCGGGCGGCCACCCGCAGTACATTGCCGTCCACGGCGGGGACGCGGATATCGAAGGCGATGGAGGCGATGGCACCGGCGGAGTACTCTCCCAGACCGGGCAGGCGGCACAGTGCCGCGAAATCGGCGGGCAGCTGGCCGTTATGTTCTTGCATCAGCTGGATGGCGGCTTTTTTGAGGTTGCGGGCCCGGCTGTAATAGCCCAGTCCCTCCCACAGCTTGAGGAGCTGCTGCTCCTCCACGGCGGCTAGGGCCGGGATATCCGGCAGGGCGGCGGTAAAGCGCTCGAAGTAGGCAATGCCGGCCTCCACCCGGGTCTGCTGCAGCATCACCTCGGAGATCCAGGTGCGGTAGGGGCTGGGCTTCTCCCGCCACGGCAGGATGCGCCGGTTTTCATCGTACCATTGTAATAGCTGCCCGGGCAGGGCGGCGGGTAATTGCGGCATAGGGGCCTCCTAAATGGGAAGTAATATCATATTGGATAATTTCGGTTAAAAATACAGTTTGTATAGTATGGATGGGCGGGCCGACTCCGGGCGCTGCACGGGCCTGTCCAGCTGTAATATCTTGTTCCTTAGTATACCACAAACCCGCTCTTACAGCAACGCCCTGCCAATTGACACCGGTGCCGTGAAATGCTATGATAAAAGCGGTATTTTATCTGAAAAACAAGGAGGCAATTCTGCCATGTCTATTCGTGATTCCTACTATTTCGCACTGCTGGAGGTCCATAATGGACGCCCCATCAGTGTTAAAACCTGCTTTAAGGGGCAGCAGGGCGATCTGACCACCCTTTCCCGCACCGTGTGCCGCTGCCAAAAGCAGCCAGACGGCTCCCTGCGGCCGGAATACGGCTTTGATGAAGAGGAAAACGCCAATTGCTTTATCGATCCCCTCACCCCCCGGGAGCGCCTGATCATCCTGGGTGGCGGGCATATTGCCCAGCCCCTGTGCGAGTTTGCCGCCAGGTGCGATTTTTCGGTAACCGTGGTGGATGACCGCATGGATTTCGCCAATGAGGGGCGCTTCCCCCTGGCGCGGGAGGTTATCTGTGACAGCTTTGAGAATGCGATCAATAAGCTGCACATCACCCCCTACGATTTTGTTGTGGTTATCACCCGCGGCCACCGGCACGATGCCAACTGCCTGCGGGCACTGTTCCAGCAGCGGGAGCCTGCCTATCTCGGCATGATCGGTTCCCGGCGGCGGGTCCGCGGCCTTTTGGATATGCTGAAGGAGGAGGGCCTGGACGAGGAGCGCCTGGGCCGCATCTGTACCCCCATTGGGCTGGCTATTGGGGCGGTTTCCCCGGCGGAGATCGCCATTTCGATCCTCTCCCAGGTCATTGAGTACAAGCGCCTGCACGGCGGCATGAACCGTGCCATCAATACCTCCGACCTGGATCTTTCGGTGGTGGAGCAGCTGATGCAGGTGCAGGAGCCGGTGGCGTTGGTCACGGTGGTGGAAACCAAGGGCTCCACCCCGCGCGGCATGGGCGCCATGATGTATGTTTACCCCGATGGGCGCATCGTGGGCAGCATTGGCGGCGGATGCAGTGAGGCGGCCATTCTGCGGGACGCTTTGGACATCATCGGTACTGGCACCTATAAGGTCATTGATATTGATATGACCGGCGATGTGGCGGAAAGCGAAGGCATGGTCTGCGGCGGCATCATGAAGGTGCTGGTGGAGGATATCCCGCTGGATGTATACGACGACTAAAAATCCCCCCCGGGAGGCTGTGCTGTTTCCCGGGGGAGTTCTATCGCGCAAAAGCGAACAAATGTTTCATGTGAAACATTTTGCGGGGAGCTGGCGGGCCGCAGGCCCGGCGGCGCGAAGCGCCGCCGAAACGGGCTCCGCCCGTTTGCCCGCCGGGACGGCGGGCGGCCTGCGGCCCGTATCTTGGATTCTGCAGAGATTACCCCAGCAGCTGCCGGAGGACCAGCACCAGGATGACGCCTGCCATCAGGGCAGGCATGGCGGACAAGCGATCACTGCCGCCGGGGGAAGCGGGGATCAGTTCTTCGCAGCTGATGGTGATCATCAGTCCGGCGATGCAGGCGGTGACCATGCCCATGGTATAGGCCGGTACCTGCCGCCACAGCAGCCGCCCCAGTCCGTAGCCCAGCAGGGTGGGCAGGCAGGTGGAAAGGGAGAGCCAAAAGGCCTTTGCGCGGCGGTGAGTGGCGTAAAGATAAGGGGCCGCTGTGCAGATGCCCTCTGGGACATCGTGGGTGGCGATGGCGACGGCGATGAGCAGCATGGTGCGGTTTTCGCTGCCTGCTGCCATGGCGATGCCCTCCGGGAGGTTGTGCAGCATAATGGCGGCGACCATGAGGAGGGCGGTACGGCGGGGGGCAGAGGGGGCGTTTGGGACGGCGGGCAGGATGCGGTGCAGCGCCAGCACACCGAAGACCCCTACGGCCAGTCCGGCGGCACAGGCAGGTGGGGAGCAGGCGGAAAGGCTTTCCGGGATGAGCTCCAAAAAAGAGAGGGTGAGCATGGTTCCGGCGGCAAAGGCCAGCAGGCGGTGCAGCAGGCTTTCCCGGCTGGGCAGCAGCACCCCTACCGCCGAACCGATGAGCGGCCCCAGCACCGCGACCACCGGTACCCACAGTGTTTCCCGCATGGCAAGCCCCCCTTTTTTGGCATATATATTAGCCGGGCGGCAAAATGATGTGGCATTTGGGGAGAAAGTTTGCTATAATGGCAGCAGGAGCCCGCACAGGGCCGAAACGCCCCGCAGGGGCGCCCGCCCGGCATAGCCGGGTGGGCGAGGCGGTCGGAGGCCGCGAGGCGCCGCCGCAGGCGGCGCCGACCTGCGGGGCGGACCGGCTCCGGGCAGAATACCAGAAAAGGAGAAAATGATATGCAGAAACCGGCACTTGTCATTATGGCCGCGGGGCTGGGCAGCCGCTACGGCGGGCTGAAGCAGGCTGAACCGGTCGGTCCCCACGGGGAGCTCATCATTGATTATTCCATCCACGATGCGATGAAGGCGGGCTTTGGCCGGGTCATCTGCATCATCAAACCGGAAAACCGGGAGATCTTCGAGGAGCGCATCGGTCGGCGGCATACCGCGGCCAAGATAGAATATGCCTACCAGCGCATGACCGATCTGCCGGCAGGGTATACCATCCCGGAGGGGCGGCAGAAGCCCTGGGGCACTGCCCATGCGGTGATGTGCTGCGCCGGGATGCTGCGGGAGCCCTTCGCGGTCATCAATGCGGATGACTACTACGGCCCGGAGCCTTTTGAGGAGCTGTACGGCTTTTTGACCGCGCCGCACGAGGAGAACGGCAAGCTGCAGCTGTGCATGGCGGGCTACCGCCTGGTAAACACCCTTTCCGATAAGGGAACGGTGGCGCGCGGCATCTGCACGGTGGATGCAAACGGCAAGCTGACTGATATTGACGAGCGGCTGAAGATCGGCTGGACGGCGGATGGGCGCATTACCGATGTGAGCCGGGAGGAGGAAGTGGAATATGACCCGCAGACCCCGGTTTCGATGAACTGTTGGGGCTGCCCGCCGGAGCTGATGGAGGAATTCCAGCCGCGGTTTATTCATTTTCTGGAGCACATGGAGGACCCGCTAAAGAGCGAGTTCCTGCTGCCGGAGATGATAGGCGATCTGCTGCACGAGGGCTGCGCCGAGGTGACGGTGCTGCCGGTACATAGCAAGTGGTACGGGGTGACCTACCGGGAGGACCACGAAAAGGTGGCAGCGGCCATGGCGGCGCTGACGGCCGATGGACTGTACCCGGAAAAGCTGAAATAACGGCGGAGGAATCGCTGTTTTATGGGGGGCGGCCGCAGGCCGCCCCCTGTGCCGTTTAGAAAACGGGGAGGCAGCTGACAAAACACCGGAGAAGGACCGTGGACATGGTGAAACATCAAATTTTATTAAAACTGAAAAAGGACCCAGTGCTGGCGGTATCGCTGGTGCTGGCGGTGGTGTCCGCCTTTTTGGTCAGGCCCTCAGCGGCCTATCTGGGCTATATAGATTGGCGTGTGCTGGCGCTTTTGGCGGCCTTGATGCTGGCAGTAGCGGCGCTGGGACAGGCCGGACTATTTGATGCAGTGACGGCTGCCCTGCTGCGCCGGATGAGGGATACCCGGCGGCTGGCGGCCGTACTGGTGGGGGTGTGCTTTTTTGCGGCGATGCTGATGACCAATGATGTGGCGCTGATCACCTTTGTGCCGCTGACGCTGATGCTGACCGCCCAGACCGGTACTGAAAGATTCAATATCCCTATTATTGCATTGCAAACGGTGGCGGCCAACCTGGGCAGCGCCATGACACCCTTGGGCAACCCGCAGAATTTGTATCTCTATTCCCTTTCGGGGATGGGGCTGGGAGAGTTTTTGCGGCTGATGGCGCCGGTAACGGGTCTATCTTTGGTGCTACTGAGCGCGGCGGTACTGTGCCTGCCCTGCCGGCCGTTGGGCGCGGCTGATATCCGCCTGAACCGGCCGGACCGCCGGGGGCTGCTGCTGTGGGGAGCGGTATTCGCGGTATGTCTGCTTTCGGTGCTGCGTGTGCTGCATTACGGAATAGCGCTGGGCGCGGCGGTGCTGGCGGCCCTGCTTGCCGACCGGCGGCTGCTGCGGCGTGTGGATTACAGCCTGCTGCTGACTTTTCTGTTTTTCTTTGTTTTTGTGGGGAATATGAAGGCTCTGCCGACCGTTAGCGAGGCGCTTTCCGGACTGGTGGCAGGGAGGGAAATGACGGTGGGGATCCTGCTGAGCCAAGTGATAAGCAATGTGCCGGCGGCCATGCTGCTTTCCGGCTTTACCGCCGATTACCCGGCGCTGCTGCTGGGGGTGAACCTTGGCGGGCTGGGCACCCTGATCGCCTCAATGGCAAGTCTGATCTCCTACAAGCTGTACGCCGCGGCGGATGGGGCCAGGACCGGAAAATATATGCTCTTTTTTACGGCGGTGAATGTAGTGCTGCTGGCGGTTCTGTGGGGAGCGATGGTTATAATATATAAATGAAATGATATATATTAAGAGAAGGAATTCCCGCTGGACGGCGAAATTTATTGATAGCATATACGCTATAAAGCAAGACAAAAAACGGATAGCAGGGTAAAGCGATGTTTTTTTGAAATGGGACAAGTTGGATAAAATTTTGTCATAGTTGCGCAATTTGATGCTTTTCATTAAAAAATAGTTGCGCAAAACTGCCATAAATTAACGGAAACCAGGCACGGAAGAAAAAAGAGATATTCCTTTTTGGAAATATGGGTAGACTTTTTTGAGATATCCCTTTTCATATTTAGTATGTTATATTAACGGAGCTGAAAGACGCCGGAAGCGGCGGATACAGTTTACGAGAAAAGGGGTATAGAGATTATGGAAGCGATTGCTGCCATTGTGATCTTTGTGCTGATGTTCGCACTGATCATACTGGATAAGATTCCGCGGCATTACATCACACTGGGGTGCGCCGCGGCAACACTCATCATCGTCTTTGGTGTATGCATGAAGAGCCCGCAGGCGATAATGGAAACACTGAACCTAAAAACCATCATCACCGGGAACTTCTGGATCAGCTCCGGAGAGAGCAGCTCCAGCGGTATCAACTGGGAGACCATCATCTTTGTGGCCGGTATGATGGTGATGGTGGAGGGCATGGCCAAGGCGGGCTTTTTCCGCTGGCTGTGCCTGACCATAGCCAAGGCGGTAAAATATAAGGTAATGCCTATTCTTATTACCTTTATGGTGATGAGCGCCGTACTGGCCATGTTTATCGATAGTATCACCGTCATTCTGTTCCTAGCGGCGGTAACGGTCGAGCTTTCTCAGCTGTTGAAATTTGACCCGGTGCCTATGGTGCTGGCGGAAATTTTCTGCGCGAACCTGGGTGGCTCCGCCACCATGTGCGGCGACCCGCCCAATATCATCGTTGGGACTGCGCTGGGTTACAGCTTTGCCGATTTTATCACCAATACCGGCGTTATTGCCGGCATCGCTCTAGTGGTGAGCGTGGTGTTCTACGCGCTGGCTTACCGCAAGGAGCTGACGGCCAGCGCGGCGGCCAATGCCGGGCTGACGGTACATTATCCTGATCCAAGCGAAGCCATTACTGATAAGAAGGAATTTGTGTTGAGCTGCGTCATCTTCCTGTGCGCGGTGGTGCTGCTGGTGACCCATGCCCAGACCCATTTGACCGTGGCGCTTATCGGTGTGGCGATCACGATACTGACGCTGATCTGCTTTGCCAAGGATGCCAAGGAGATCATCCGCGGCGTGGACTACCAGACCCTGCTATTCTTCATCGGACTGTTTGTGGTGGTAGGCGGCCTGGAGCAGACCGGTGTACTGGTGATGATCGCGGAGTTTATCGGCAAGCTGTGTGGCGGCAACATCCTGGCGATGGTCTACATCGTGCTGTGGATCTCCGCGGTAGCCAGTTCGGTAGTTGACAATATTCCGTTTGCTGCTACAATGGTACCTGTAATAAAGACACTGGCGGCCACCACCGGCGCCGATCTTTCCACCCTGGCGTGGGGACTTTCCATTGGTACCGATATCGGCGGCAGCGCCACCCCCATTGGTGCTTCGGCCAATGTAGTGGGTACCTCGGTGGTTTCTAAGGCCGGTCACCCGGTAAGCTGGGGCCGCTACTGCAAGACCGCCATCCCGGCGACCATTATTGTGCTGGGCATTGCCATGATCGTCATCAAGCTGAGATATTTCTAAGCAGAGAGGGAGGACAGTATGGAACACGAAAAGCAGCAGGTCATCATTACTATTGGCCGGGAATACGGCTCCGGCGGACACCTGATAGCCGATATGCTGGGTGAAAAATATGGGCTGCCGGTGTACGACAGTACCATCATCGAGGTTATTGCCAAGGAAAAGAACCTGAACCTGGAGAAGCTGAAGGAGTATGACGAAAAGCCCCGCAACCGGCTGTTCACCCGCTCCATAGATGGATACAGCAACTCCCCGGAGGATGTCATTGCCTATATGGAATTTGACTTCCTGCGGGAGAAGGCAAAATCCGGCGAGAGCTTCATTGTGGTGGGACGCTGCGGCAGCTCCATCCTAAAGGGCTACCGGGGGGTCATCAGCATCTTTGTGACCGGCGATATGCCGGAAAAGATCCAGCGCGTGGCGACGGAATTCCATGTTTCCAATGAGGACGCGGAAATGATGATCCAGAAAAATAACAAGAGCCGCAAGCTGTACCATAACTTCTACTGCAAGGAGAAGTGGGGCGACAGCCGCTACTATGAGCTGACCATCAATACTTCTAAGATCGGCTTTGACAGGGCTGCGGAAGTCATCGACTGCTACATCAAGGAGCGGATGGGTGACGACTGGGCTGAGCATATTGCCAGATAACAAGGCTGAAGAATAAAAGAGAAGGAAAAGACCTCCGCCCGGGGAAACCGGACGGAGGCTCTTTTTATTGCATGGAGGAGGTTAGCCGCGGAAGGCGGGATTGAAGGCATAGAAATTGCGGGAATTAAGGTCATCCTGCACCATGCGGAGGGCTTCGCCAAACCGCTGGTAATGGACGATCTCCCGCTCCCGCAGGAAGCGGATGGGTGCGATGACATCGGGGTCATCGATGAGACGAAGGATGTTATCGTAGGTAGTGCGGGCTTTTTGCTCGGCGGCCATATCCTCGCTCAGGTCGGTGATGGGATCACCGGTGGACTGCATGGAGGCGGAGGAGAAGGGCATGCCGCTGGCGGCCTGCGGCCAGATGCCAACGGTGTGATCGACGAAGTAGGGTGCGAAGCCGGAATTTTTGATCTCTTCGATGGAGAGATTCCTGGTGAGCTGGTGGACGATGGTGCCGATCATCTCCAGATGAGCCAGCTCCTCGGTGCCAATATCATTGAGGAGACCGGCGACCCGGCGGTTGGGCATGGCAAATTTTTGCGAAAGGTAGCGCAGGCTGGCGCCCAATTCGCCATCGGGTCCGCCGTATTGGCTTATGATGATCTGTGCGGCCTTGGCGTTGGGGCGCTTGATATTGACCGGGAATTCCAAAATCTTATCATAGTTCCACATATTCAACCCTCCCAAGGCCAGGGAGTGCAGCCCCAGCTCCAGTTACGGCTGCCCGCCGCGGCACAGGGGGTCAGCGGGGCGGCCTCATTATAGGCGGTACGGGCGGCATCCAGCTTTTCGCAGGCTTTGGCAAAGGCAGCGGCCGCCTCCTGGCAATCCGGATGGGTATTCAGGTACAGGTGGCATTCCAGTGCGGTAAAGGTCTGCCGCTGGACTTCCCTTGTCAGCTGGCAGAGGTTATTTTCAGCCACGGTTAGCCCCCCTTTCACAGTCGCAGCCGGTAAACGGCAGATCCAGCGCCGGGAATAAGGTCCCCCGGCAGAGCGCTTTCTCGGCATCGTAGGTTTCGCCCCAGCGCTGCCACGGTACATAGGTCATGGCAATGGGATATTCGCTATCGATGATGCGGCGGGTGCGGTTCATCCCCGCAGGGGCATAGCCGGGCTGGGCGCCCATGCAGCCGCCGTTATTGCAGTATCTCATCATGTCACTCCTTTCGGAAAGGTTCATTGGCATACTACGGCCGGGGTGGCTGCGCGGTGATTCGGTGGGATTTACATTGAAAAGAGGCGCAAAAGATGCTATAATAGCTCCCGGACGAGATAAAAAACGAAAAGACCCAGCAGAAGGCCGGCATGGGGCGCAGCCCCGCCCGCCCAGAGGGCGGGCGACACGAGCGGAGCTTGTGTGTTTCGGCGGAGCCGAAACGGGCTGCGCCCCCACCGGGAGCTTGCAGAGGGTCAAAAAGGAAAAGGAAGTAGAGCATGATAACAAATTACCAGGAACTGCCCATCCGCGAGGAGATGAAGAAGGCCATAGCGGAGATGGGCTTTACCGAGATGACCGAGATCCAGCAGAAAGCGATCCCGGAGCTGCTGGCCGGCAAGGAGGTCATCGCCAAGGCCCCCACCGGTACCGGCAAGACCTGTGCCTTCGGTGTGCCGATGGTGCAGCGCATCCAGCCGGAAAAAGGCTATGTGCAGGGGGTCATCCTGTGCCCCACCCGGGAGCTCTGCCTGCAGATCACCGAGGAGCTGCAGAAGCTGGGCAAATATATCCCCGGCTTTTCCATCGTGGCCGTGTATGGCGGGCAGTCCATGCAGCCGCAGATCAACGCCCTCCGGAAGAACCCGCAGATCGTGGTGGCTACCCCCGGCCGTCTGATGGACCATATGCGCCGGCGCAATGTCGCTATCGACCGCACCGAGATGATCGTGCTGGATGAGGCGGACGAAATGCTGGATATGGGCTTCTATCAGGATGTACGGTGGATCTTGGACCGGGTGCCGCGCACCAAGCAGATGTCCATGTTTTCGGCCACCATTTCCCGTGAGGTCATGGATATCGGCTGGCTATACCAGCTGGACCCTGTGGAGCTGGTAGTGGAGCCGGTGGCGGAAAATAAACCCCGCATCACCCAATACTGCATCAAGTGCAGCGGCCGGGAGCGCATCGAAACGCTTATCAACCTGTTAAAGCGGGAGGAATACCGCCGCAGTATGGTGTTCTGCAATACCAAGTACGGCACCGTCAGTCTGGTGACCCACCTGGAGAAGGCGGGTATCCGTGCCAAGTGCCTCAATGGCGATATGGAGCAGGCCGCGCGCAACCGCATCATGGGGGCGTACCGCAATAATGAATTTGATGTGCTGGTAGCCACCGATGTAGCCGCCCGCGGCATTGATGTGGAGCAGGTGGATGCCGCCTTTAACTACGAGATCCCCAATGAAAACGAGTACTATCTGCACCGCATCGGGCGCACCGGCCGCGCCGGCCGGGAGGGCGTTTCCTTCGCCTTTTACAGTGAAAACGAGCGCCCGCGGCTTAAAACCATCCTCAAGTATTCCGGCAACAGCTACCATCCCATTACGGTGAATGCGGACGGCAGCTTTACCGCGTGCGAGCTGTAAGGAGGCGCAGCCATGGCGGGAAAGACCGAAAAGCCGGGCGGCAGCTGTGAGTTCTGCGCCCACTACGAGTACGATGACGAAATGGACTGCTATGTGTGCGAGATGAACCTGGATGAGGACGAGATGGTGTTGTTTTTGCAGCACCAGTATACGGCCTGCCCTTATTTCAGCTTCAGCGATGACTACAAGCTGGCGGGGCGCCAGTAAATAAGTAAAAAGCTGCCGAGGAAAGCGAAAAGGCTCTCCGCGGCGGCTTTTTTGTGGGGATTATTCCTCGGACGGCGTGTATTCGCCTGCCTCCAGCTGCGCCAGCATCCGGCTGATGCGGCGGGATGCCTCGTGGGTGTTATCGCAGCTTTGCACATAGCCCACAATGCGCTCCTGTGCGGCGGGGGAAAGGGAAGTAAAGGCGGCCAGCGCCTGCGGCCGTCCGGCCAGTTGCTGATCCCACTGCTGGTCAAAATAGCTGTTCATAGGGGTACCTCCTATTAAAGATGGAATGGAGCAGGGATAGTATGCGCAGGAATACAGATATTACTTGTTGGCAGCGGGAAAAGGCTGTGCTATAATAAAACGAAAAAATACGAAATTAGGAAGTGTTTGGCGACTTTGGATCAGAACGGAAGTGATAACAAATGACAGTCACCGAACCGAATATTACCTCCCCGGTAGAAGAAGCCCAGCCGCAGAAAACATCCCGGTGGGCCGCTTGGCGGGGCATGTGGTTCTTCCCGGCGGCGGTGCTGTGGATGGAGCTGGTGCTGCGTATCTCCACCATCGGCTTTGATTATCCCAAGGGCCTTTTATATACCTTCGGCTATTCGCTGGCGGCCGGGGTGCTGCTGGCCCTGCTGGGCAAGGCCTTTTCTCCCAAGGCCGGGCGCATCGTCGTGACCGTCCTGTGGGCCGTTTTCAGCGTCTTTTACATGGGGCAGGTGGTGTACTACGCCATCTTCAAGGTCTACTTCACGCTGTTTTCAGTCGGCGGGGCAGGGCAGGTGGCGCAGTTTGCCAGCGTCATCTTTTCCACCATATTACAATGCTGGTGGGCGCTGCTGCTTATGCTGGTGCCCATTGCGCTGCTCCTCTGGCAGGGCAAAAAGCGCATTGCTTGGGGCCATGAACAGTGGAAAGAGCTGCTGTGGCCGCTTATCGCAGCGCTGGCGCTGCAAATCATCACCACCGGCGGGGCCCTGCTGGATACCGGCGGTGCTATGAGCGTCAGCCGCCTGTATACCACCGATTTTATCAGCAATCTTTCGGTCAGCCGCTTTGGGCTGCTTACCACCTTCCGCATCGAGGCACGCAATGCCATCTTTGGCCCCATGCCGGCGGTAACGGTGGAGGAACTGGAGCCGGAACCCGAACCTGAGCCGGAGCCGGAAGCTGAAAAGCAGGTGATGGAGATCGACTTTGCGGCGCTGGCCGAAGCGACCGAGGACCAAACATTGGCGGAGATGTACCGCTACTTTTCCAAAGTGACCCCCAGCACCAAAAATGAGTATACCGGCTACTTTGCGGGGAAGAATCTCATCTTCCTTACCTGCGAAAGCCTGTGGAAATACGCCATCGATCCCAACCTGACTCCAAATCTCTACAAGCTGTGGAGCGAGGGCTTTCAGTTCACCAATTTCTATAATCCCATTTGGGGCGTTTCCACGCTGGACGGCGAATATGTGAACCTTTTGGGGATGATCCCCGTTACCGGTACCTGGAGTATGACCGAATCCGCCACCAACTGGCTGCCCTTCTCCTTCGGCAATCAGTTTAGGACCATGGGTTACACCACCCGCGCCTACCACGACCACACCTATACCTATTATTCCCGCGATAAATCCCACCCGAACCTTGGCTACGACTATAAGGGCGTGGGCAACGGACTGAACATTAAGGTCATGTGGCCGGAATCCGATGTGGATATGATGAACGCTACGCTGGATACCGTGCTGGCCGATGAGCACTTTATGACCTATTATCTGACGGTCAGCGGGCATCTGGAGTATAATTTCTTCGGAAACGCCATGGCCATGCGCAATGAGGAGGCGGTCGCCGAACTTGACCTGCCGGAGGCCGCCCGCGCCTACCTTGCCTGCAATATCGAGCTGGATAAAGCCATCGGCGTGCTGCTGCAAAAGCTTGAAGAAACCGGCCATGATAAGGATACCGTCATCATGCTGGCGCCCGACCACTACCCCTACGGTCTGGATATCGAATCCCTGAACGCGCTGGCGGGCAGGGAGCTGGATCAGTTCTCCCTTTACCAAAGCTGCTTCCTCATCTGGAGCGCCGATATGGAGGGCCCCGTCGTCATTGATAAGCCGGTTTCCAGCTTGGATATCCTGCCGACGGTCAGCAATCTATTCGATCTGCCCTATGATTCCCGGCTGATGATGGGCACCGATATGCTGAGCGATACCTCCTCGCCGGTCATCTTCCAGGATCACAGCTGGCTGACCGCCTTTGGCTGCTACAATGCCTCCACCGATCACTATACCTCACTGATCGATACCGGCAGCGATGACTACTATGTCAGCAGCATGAACCGCCTGGTTGATCAGAAATTCAATTACTCCAAGCTTATCCTGCGGAAGGATTTCTTCCGCCACCTGTGGGATGATGCCGGACTGTGGCCCGCCGAAGAGCCTGTGGATGAAGAGCCTGCCGCCGCCCCCGAACCCCAGGCAACCCCATGACCCCGAAGGAGGGATCCCCCTGAATGAACCGTAACAATGCCCTGAAAAAGCTGGTGCTGGCAGCGCTGTTTGTGGCGCTGGATATTCTGTTCACCCGTGTGTTTTGCGTCTACCTTATGGGTGGCGCGGAACGCGTAAGTCTGCAAACTCTGGCCAGTGCCGTGTGCGGTTGGGCGCTGGGCCCCTGGTGGGGCGCCGGGGTAGCCGCTGCCGCCGACCTTTTGGGCTCCGCGGTAGGGACCTCCGGGCTATCGTTCTTCCCGGGCTTTACCCTTACGGCGGCGCTGCGGGGGCTTACCTACGGCCTGCTGCTGTACCGCAAGCCCGTGACCTTTCCCCGGTGCCTGGCGGCCAGTGCGGCGGTCAGCATCCTGTGGGGCTTGCTGCTCAATGCGGTCTGGCTCTCCTTCTATATGGGCAAAAACTTTTGGGCCTGGACAGTGGCCAAAGCTCCGCTCAAGCTTCTGCTGGTGCCGGTCTATGGCTATCTTATCTATCTCACCCTCCGTGGCCTGCAAAAAAGCGGCCTGGAAAAACACCTGTAAATATAACGACACCCGCCCCTCTCCTTACCGGAGAAAGACGGGTGTGTTTTTATGCAGGTTTGGTTTTGTGCGCTTAGCCGGCGGTGACGCCGCCTTCTACCACCAATTCATCCTCATAGTCCAGGCCATAGGTATCGGCCAGGGTGGCCCCATAGTCTGCGTGGAAGAACTTCTCCTCACCCAGCGCCTTGATCTCCTCATTCAGCCAATCCAGCAGGGTGGTGTTGCCCTTGGTCACAGCGGGGGCTATGGTGTCATTGCCGCCCAGTGTGGGAATGCCCACCACATAGCCGGGGTTCTGCATGGCATAGGCCAGCACCTCGGTGTTATCGTTGGCCCAGGCTGCCGCGTTGCCGTTTTCCAGCGCGTTCTTGGCGTTGGCGTAGGTATCGTACTTCTGCAGCTTGATGTTGGGATAATTCTCGGTCAGGTAGGTCTCGGCGGTCGTGCCGGAAATGACGATCATCTCATCGTTCTCATCCCAGTCCTCCAGCGTGGTGATGACCCGTCCTTCCGGAGAAACAACGCCCAGTGCTACATTCATGTAGGGCAGCGCGAAGTCCACTTCCTCGGCCCGGGCAGGGGTTACGGTAAAGTTGGCAAGAATCACATCTACCTTGCCGGTCTTGAGGTATTCAATACGGTTGGCCGCCTCGGTGGAGATGAAATTCACCTTAACACCCAGGTCCTCCGCCAGCCGCCGGGCAAAGTACACATCGTAGCCCTGATACTCGCCGTTCTCATCCACATAGCCAAAGGGGTTCTTATCGGAGAATACCCCGATATTGATGGTCCCCGCCGCCTTGATCTCCTCCAGTGTGCGATACCCTGCTTTATTTTCATTGGCTGCGTTGCCGCCATTGCCGCAGGCTGCCATCAGTACCAGCATCAGTACTGCCATGATGGCTGCGATCCATTTTCTTGTGCTTTTCATTGTAATTTCTCCTTTTTATAGTCTTTATATCAATCCCTATGGGGCTTGACTTCATCAAATTCAAATGTCTTTAAGAACTTTTTGGCTCGCTCGGTCTTGGGCGCGGTGAAAAAATCCTCCGGTGCCGCTTCTTCCGCTATTTTGCCGTCCTCCAGGAACAGCACCCGGTCGGCGATGGCACGGGCAAACTGCATCTCATGCGTCACGATGATCATGGTCTTGCCCTCCCGGGCCAGATCCAGCACCACATCCAGCACTTCCCGCACCATTTCGGGGTCCAGCGCCGCTGTCACTTCATCAAAGAGCAGGACCTCCGGATGCATACACAGCGCCCGCACAATGGCCACCCGCTGTTTTTGTCCGCCGCTCAGTTCCCGTGGGTAGCTGTCCTGTTTTTCCCACAGGCCTACCCGGCGCAGCAGTGTTTCGGCCTCCGCCTTGGCGTCCTCCTTTTTGGTGCCCAGTGCCTTACATGGCGCCAGCAGAATATTTTCCATCACCGTCATATGGGGAAATAGCTCATAGCTTTGGAACACCATCCCGATGCGCCGCCGCAGGGCAGGCAGCCCCGCCGGGCTGCGGTCTATCACCTCGCCGCCCAAAAGAATTTCTCCCCCCTGGATCGGTTCCAGCGCGTTGATACATCGCAGCAGAGTGCTTTTACCGCAGCCGCTGGGTCCCAGCACCACGATGACCTCGCCCCTCCGTACCGTAAAGCTCAGATCCCGCAGTACGGTGTTTTCACCGTAGCGCTTGGTCAGGTTCCTTATTTCCAGCAATGAGTCTGACATCGCCTGTTACCTCCATTTTCGTTCCAGTTTTCTGGCCAGCAGGCTGATGGGCCAGCACACCAGGAAATACAGCAGAAATACCGTAAGATAAATGCCAAAGGCCGCATTGGGGCTGGCCGTCCGGTTCGCCTCAATGATCTGCTGCGCTACCTTCAGCACCTCCACCACACCGATCATCAAAATCAGGCTGGTGGTTTTTATCATGCGGGTGATGAGATTGATGGACTGCGGCAGCAGCCGGCGTACCGTCTGCGGCAGCACCACATAGCGGAATACCTGCCCCCGCGTCAGTCCCAGTGCCTCGGCGCTTTCGTACTGGTGCCTCGGGATGGATACCAATGCGCCACGCACCAGGTCGCTCATTTCGGCGGTGCCCCACAGCGCAAAGACAATGATCGCCGCCGTTTCGCCATCCAGGTTCCACCCAAAGGCTCTCGCCGTGCCAAAGTAGGCTAAGAACAGCAGTACCATCTGCGGCATAATGCGGATGATCTCCAGGTAGATGCGCAGGATCGCCCGGATCAGCCGATTCTTTTTGGTCATCAGCACCCCCAGCAGGATTCCCAGCGGGATGCTGATGGCCACCGAGATGAGGCTGACCCGCAGCGCTACCCACAGTCCCCCCAGGAGCCTGACAGCGTTTTTGCCCTTCAGCAGTACCTCCAGTCCCAGGTCAGGCATAGCGCAGCCTCCTTTCCAGCCAGCTGCCCAGCAGAGAAACCGGCAGCAGAATGAGCAGATAGCACACCACCAGCAGCGCCAGCGCCTCGGTGGTCTTGGCATACATGGCAATGAGATCCTTGGCCGTAAACATCAGGTCCATCAGGCTCACCGCGCTGAATACGCTGGTCTCTTTCAGCAGGAAGATCACATTCGCCATAAAGGCCGGCATGCTGATACTCATGGCCTGCGGCAATATCACATACCGCATGGTCTGCCCACGGGTCAGGCCCAGGCTCAGGGCGCTTTCCTGCTGGATGGGCTCAATGGCTTCCAGCCCGCTGCGGAAGGCCTCCGCCATATAGCTGCCGCCCAGAAACGCCAACCCCACCACGCCGCATACCGCCGGGTCGGTCTTTATCCCGATTTTGGGCAGGCCGTAGTAGATAAAAAACAGCTGGATGAGCAGCGGTGTATTGCGGCTCAGTTCTATGTATCCCGCCACGATCTGCCGCAACACCGGCACCTTCTCGTACTGGATGGCCGCGCACAGCAGTCCCACTGCTGAAGCCAGCGCCGTACCGCACAGCCCCAACCGCAGCGTCAGCCACAGGGCCTCCCGGTACAGCGGCAGCACCTTCATCATAAATTCCCAGTTCAGCTTCTCCACCGTCTTTCTCGCAATTTTGGTAAAACAAAAAGCCGGGGGCTTTTGCAAGCTCCCGGCAGGAATGGCTCTTATCCACACATTTTGCGCTGTGTGCAGGCGCTTTACAGCATACTAAAAGCGCCTGGCCATCTTGGATGTCCGGGAGTTCAGTATGCAACAACAAGAGGAAGCGCTATATCCCATTACGCGGTAGCTTGTCATTGTGTTATCCTCCCTTCCGGTTCCATTTGCTTTGGTATGTTAGCACGATAATACACTCCCGCCGGTCATTTGTCAAGGGGGTAGCGTAAAAATATTTTTGCAGGTTTTCTGTCGCCACACTTCATTTTATCAGATGAGGATCCCCTCGCAGTGGTCGATCTCATGCTGAATGATCTCCGCTGTCCAGCCGGTATAGGTCTTAATGCGAATCTCCAGTTTTTCATTTTGCCAGCGAATCTTTATCCTTTTCCAGCGCTTTACGGGGCGTACACCCGTCAGGGAAAGGCATCCTTCCTCGGTTTCATAAGCCCCGCTTTTCTGCAGAATTTTAGGGTTCAGCATCACGGTATAGCCCGCCCCATCCTGGAAAGCGATGATGCACCGATTCACGCCGATCATATTGGCGGCCATGCCGACACATTCCTCATGGTGCGCCATCAGCGTCTCCAGCAGGTCCCCGGCCACCGGCAGGTCGCTTTCCTCCGCGGGCTTCGCTTTTTGCGAGAGAAACATCTCATCCCTGCAAATCGGTCTTACCATGGTATCCTCCGTCCGTGTTTTTCGGCATAGGTGCCCGGCGCGTTCCGGATCTCCCGGCTCCTCCGCCGGCTGTCCTTCGCATCAGCATCCTTCTTTCGGCAAAACAGTCCTTTACCGCCGGTTGTCCTTATCCCGGTGAGAAAGCTCCACCCGGTAGCCCAGGCTCCGCAGGTAGGCGGCCAGCTGGCAGGCGATGGCCACGCTGCGGTGGCGGCCGCCGGTGCAGCCCACGGCCACTACCAGCTGGCTTTTGCCTTCCCTTTGGTACAGGGGAATGGAAAAGGCCAGCAGCTCCTCCAGCTTTTGCAGCATCTCATGGCTTTCCGGGGCGTTCATCACATAGTCGCGCACTGGCCCCTCAGTGCCGTCATGCTCCTTTAGCTCCGGCACATAGTAGGGGTTGGGCAGGCACCGCACATCAAAGACCAGATCCGCGTCCTGCGGCAGACCATTGCGGAAGCCAAAGGACTGGCAGCTGATGAGCATGGGGGTCGTCTCTCCCTCAAAGATGGTCACGATGCGCCCGCGCAGCTGGCTGGGCGAAAGGGAGGTCGTATCAATGATATAGTCGGCGGCATCCCGTATGGGCTTCAGCAGGCGGCGCTCCTCCCGGATGGCGTCCTCTAGGCAGCCGTCACATTCATCCAGCAGCGGATGTCTCCGGCGGGTCTCCTTGTAGCGGCGCAGCAGCACCTCGGCGCTCGCCTCCAGGAAAAGGATACGGTAAGGGATATGGCGGCAGCGCAGCTCCTCCAGGGCGTGGGGCAGCTCACGGAACATCTTTCCGCTGCGGGAATCCATCACAATGGCGGAGCGGCCGTGATGGGCCGCCGGGGAGTAGCACAGATCGGCAAAGCCGCCCAGCAATGCCGGGGGAATATTATCCACGCAGTAGAATCCGATGTCCTCCAACGCATTGATGACGCGGGTCTTGCCCGCGCCGGAAAGACCGGTCACAATCAGCAGCTCCATGGGACCTCCTTCGGGGTTGGTTCGTCATTTTTCATTATGATTATACAGGCTGCGGCCGCCGGTTGCAATACGGCAGCGGATGGATTTTCCCCCGCGGCAATGATTATCCTGCCGGGGGCATCCCATACTTTCCTCAATCGCATCAAACGGAGGAAATCAGTATGAAGATCCTGTATATTGACCACCACGCGGCGCTGCCCTCATCGGGCGGGGATTGCCGGGCGGTGCAGTTGGCGCAGGGCTGGCAGCAGTGCGGCGATGAGGTCACCATCGTGACCGCCGGGTACAGCCACCGCCGCGGCAAAAATCTGACCGTGGAAAAGGAGATGGAGGAGCAGCAGCTGGAGGGCGTTACCTTTTGCCCGCTCCTCTCTCCGGATTATGACCACGGGGTGGGGGAGTACCGCAAAAGCGTGCAGTCCTTCCTCAAAAAATTGTATCTGAACGCCCCCAAATTGGTGGAGCGCTATCATCCGGAAATCGTCATTGCGGCCAGCGGCTACCCCTACGATTATTTCTGCGCTCAGCGCATCGCCAAGCTGGCCCATGCGAAAACCGTCTTTGAGCTGAGGGAGACCTGGCCGGAGCTGCAGCGGGAGCTTTACCCCGCGGAGGACAGCCGTCTCAATCAGTGCATCGCGGAGTATGCCATGGGCTATGCGCTGCGCGGGGCCGATACCGTGGTTTCCTTCCTGCAAAAGGGGGAGGACTACTGCCGCCAAAAGGAGATCACCCCGGCCCACCTGGCCACCCTGCCGGCGCCCGCTCCGCCGCAGGCATCTCCCCAGCCCCTGCGGGAAGCCGACGCTGAAGCGATCCGGGCCCTGCGGGAGCGATATCCCGTCATTGCCGCCTACGCCGGGCACCTCAATGACCGGCATCTGCCGGAGCTGCTGGTGGGCGCGGCCGGCAGCCTGCGGGAACAGGGCATCGCGGCGGTCATTGCCGGCAACGGCGGCGATAAGCAGCTGCTGCGCCGCGTGATCCGGGAAAACAACTGGGAGAATATCCTGCTGCTGGATGCCCAAAGCGAGCGCCGCCAGCGTACCCTGTACGGCCTAGCGGATATCCTTTACTATGGGGATGACCGCCGCTGTGATGCCCCCTATGGCCCCTACACGCCGCTTTTGCTGCGCATGATGCAGAATGAGAAGCCCATTCTTACCGTCACCCACAGCCCCTTTAATGACGCTCAGCGGGCGGGATGCGCCGTCCCCGCCGGGCAGGTGACGCAGCGCGGGGTGGAGGAAGCGCTGCTCAGCTTTACCATGATGAACGGGGAAAAACGGGTGGCCCTGGGTCGGCAGGCCGGTGACGCACTGTGCATCACTCATGCTCCGGCGCAGGTCGCCCGGGATTACCGCGGCGCCCTTTTGCGCCTATGGGTATGAGAAATTCGTTGGCCCGCCGGGTGCTGTGGGTACATGTCATTTTGCTGCTGGCGCTGTGCGGGGTGCTGCTGCGCATTTTTGTCATTGGCCAGGGGGAACAGTACCGCCAAACCGCCGCGGCGCAGAGCCGCTATACCCTTTCGGCCGGTACGGCGCGCGGCAATATCTACGATTGCCGGCTGCGCCCACTGGTGAATGAAAGCGAAAAAACGGTCTTGGCGGTGGACCCCACCCCAGCGGCCATGACCGCCCTGCGGCAAGGCCTTTCGGCGGAACAGTTCAAGGAGATCTATCCCCTGCTGCAAAGCGGCCGCCCGGTGCTCCTCCCCAGTGATTTTCCCATCTCTGGGGAGGGCATCACCGCCCTCCAGATCCCGCAGCGTTACAGCGCCGATCAGTTGGCCCCGCACATCATCGGCTATATCAATGGTGAAGGCCGCGGCATCTGCGGCATTGAATCCGGCTACGAGGAGCAGTTGACCCGCTGGGGTGGAGAGATCACTGTGCGCTACACGGTAAATGCCTGGCGGCAGGCCACCGGACAGGCCCCGGAGGTGACCGATCCCACCGATCACACGGCCGGCATTGTCCTAACGCTGGATAAGGATCTGCAAACGATTGTGGAGCGGGAAGGCGCAGTGCTGGGTCGGGGCGCTGTGGTGCTGCTGGAAGCTGAAACCGGTGCCATCTGCGCCATGGCCAGCTTCCCGGGTTACGATGTGACCGATGTGGCCGCGGCACTGGAGGCAGCAGACAGTCCTCTTCTGAACCGGGCCACCGCCGCCTGGAATGTTGGCTCCATTTTTAAGGTGTGCGTGGCGGCCGCTGCCCTGGAAAATGAGGTGGAGCTGCCGGAGAACTACTGCTGCGAGGGATTCTACCGCCTGGGAGATCACTCCTACTTCTGCCACGAGCGGGCGGGCCACGGAACGCTGGATTTACAGCAGGCCATGCAGCTTTCCTGCAATCCCTACTTCGTGGAGCTGGGCCAGCGTACCGGTGCCCAGGCCCTGCTGCGGATGGCCCAGCGGCTGGGCTTTGGGGCCGGGAGCCAATTGGCGGAGGGCGTCAATTCTTCCGCCGGGTCGCTCCCAACATTGGCGCAGGCCACTCCCGGGGAACTCGCCAACCTCTCTTTTGGCCAGGGCAGGCTCACCGCCACCCCGGTACAGGTCGCTGGGATGCTGGCTGCCGTGGCCAATGGCGGCTATGCGGTGCAGCCCACCCTTTTCGCGGGCAGGAGCTTTGACGGCAAAATCCTGCAAAGTGATCCCGCCGGTGAGCCCATCCGGGTGATGAACACCGAAACCGCCGAGACCCTGCGCGCCCTGCTGGTAAGCGTGGTGGAGGAGGGTACCGGCTACCGGGCGGCTAACCGCTACTGCGGTGCCGGCGGCAAAACCGCCTCCGCCCAAACCGGCCGGTACCAGGAGGGCGAGGAGATCGTCCACGCCTGGTTCGGGGGCTTTTTCCCCGCCGGGGAGCCCAAATATGTCCTGGTGGTGTTCCAGGAGGGCGGCCGCGCCGGCGGCCAGACCCCTGCCTCGGTATTCCGGGCTATCAGCGAAGCGGTCTACTGCACCGAAAATCCCGGCCCGGCAGATTACGGCGGATAGCTCGCGAAAGGCGCGGGCCCGGGACGCAGCCCAAACCGCCCTCCGGGCGGTTTCTGCGGACTTCGTCCGCAGCGGCGGCTCCGCCGCCGGGGGCTGCGCCCCGCCAGTCCCGCCTCCTCCGCGGCCCCCTTTACGGGCCGCAAGCCTGCAAAATTGCCCTCCGCCACCCTCTGCAAGGCGCAAAAAGACCGCCCCGCTGCCCGGTGCTTTCGGCACCGGGCTCCCGCCCTTCCGGGCGGGATGCGGCGCCCCCTTCGGGGGCGCCGCCGGCGGGGCGGCCTTGTATCAGCCGCAGGGTTATTTCTTGGCGGGGAAGGCTTTGTTCAGCCACGGCACCAGAATGCAGGCCAGTATCGCGGTGATCACGATCTCCGGCAGCATGTAGGAGCCGTTGTACCACAGCGAATACACCGCGGAGGTCATGCCAAACTCGTTGGGCCACAGCGCATCCCAAATCATCCACCCGGTAAGGAAGTGGCACAGGAAGCGCAGTCCCAGCGTCACCACCACACCGCCAATGATGGCCGGCCGACTGGAGCCGAACATTGAAGAAAGCCCGATCACGGTGTAGGCAATGATATAGTCCAGCAGGATAATGGCAATCGCCATGCCCACACTGGTGGCGTACTGCACATTATCCACACCCAGGATAAGCTGCAGCAGGCTGTAAACAAAGGCGGTAAAGGTGCCCCATTTAATGCCCCAGCGGTGGCTGATCAGTACCAGCGGTACCATGCTGCCGATGGTCAGGCCACCGCCAAAGGCCCACAGGCTGCCCACCTTCAGCTCCGAAAGGACTGTGCCGATGGCGATCATCAAAGCACTCTCCACCAGCCGGCGTGTGTTTTGGTTTTTCATACAGTTTTCCTCCAAAAAAATAAGATCGTCCCTGATGGACGATCCGGCAAAGAAGCAGCGGAAAAGCTCCGCTTTGGTAAACGCTCCCTCCGCCGGTATGATCCGGATCAGGTAATAGGGATTCGGGCTTTTGCCCATCTCAGCGCCGCAGCGCACTCCCGGTTTGTGCGGCTTTATTGTACATCATGCTGCATTGCAGGTCAAGTGGTTTGGTGATATAATATTGGCATAGCATCAATACTGGAGGAATATGGCATGAGACCTTTGATCTTATTTGATATGGACGGCACCCTGCTGAACAGCGTCCCCGCCATCGGAGAAAGCTGCAACCGCGCCCTGGCGGAAAACGGCCTTCCGCAGTACCCCATCCCCGCCTATAACGGCATGGTCGGCAATGGTATGCGCGTCCTCATCGGCCGGGCCTGCCCCGCCGGTGCCGCCGAGGAACTGCGGCAAAAGGTTCTCGCCGCCTATGACCGCATCTACACCGAGGAATGCCACAAACCCGGCATCATCTACCCCGGCATCCCGCAGCTGCTGCAAAGACTCCGGGCCCAGGGCGTTCTTACCGCTGTTATCACCAATAAGCCCCAGCCCCAGGCGGATGCCCTGCGGGAAAGCACCTTCCACGGCATGCTGGATGCCATTTGGGGCCAGCGGGAGGGCTTCCCCCTCAAACCGGACCCCACCCTCGCCCAGGAACTTATCCGCGAGCTGGAGGCCCACCCCGTCGCTTATGTGGGGGATTCCCAGGTGGATATCTCCCTCGGCAAAAATCTCGGCCTGCCCACCGTGCTTATGACCTGGGGCAGCCGCACGCCCGCGGAGCTCCTTGCCGCCGACCCCAGCGCCATCCTGGCGGATACCGCCGCCCAGCTGGAAGCCCGGCTGGAGCAGTATCTGGCCGATCTGCAATAACGGCCCTCTTGCCGCCCTCCGGGGCGGCTTTTTGATGATAAAGTAGTACTCGCCACACCAAGCCAAAGGCTCCCTTACACAGGGGAGGCTATGGGTTGGAGCGCCGCTTACCCTTTGCATAAGGGAGCCTATGAGGACTCGGCAAACAGTGCAGATATCGCATCGAAAAGGTCCATTTGTATCGTCCAAAATATCTCTATAAAGTCCATTATTTAGAGAAATATTGCCACCCTATCCCCTAAAATCCACCAAAAATAAAAAAATTTTCAAAAAACGGACATTCCATGCAGGAACATCCGTTCTTTTTTGCGTATTATATTAGTAGAGGGCTTTGCAAAGTGTGACCGATCGTCCTCCCGGGCCCTCCCTTTCTCGAGAAGGTGACAATTGAATCATTTGGTGCAAACCGGCGTTTTGGGCGGCGGCTTTCTTTCCTGCACCCTAAATGGACCGTACCTCCACCTGCGGCAGCAGGGCGCCTATGTCGCTCATCACGGGGGGCTGGGTCCCGGCCCGCACCACCTTGGCGGTGGCGGCCGCTACCGCAAATCGCAGGGTCTCCTCGGGTGTGAGCCCGTGCAGCCGGGCATAGATGAGGGCCGCCGTCATGGTGTCCCCGGCCCCTGTGGTATTAAGCGCGGTCACAGTAGGGGCCGCGGCAAAAAGTACCGCTTCACGGGTGGCCAGCAGCGCCCCCTGCGCCCCCAGGGAAACCACCACCTGTCCTACCCCGCGGTGCAGCAGCTGCCAGGCCGCTTCCGCCAGGGATTCAGTGGTTGCCAGGCGGTAGCCGTACAGGGGCTCCAGCTCCTCCCGGTTTGGTTTTATGCAGTCCGGCTTCGCTGTGATCCCCAAAATCAACGGCTCCCCGGCGGTATCCAGGTAAACGGCGGCCCCTTTTTTCCGGCACTCAGCGGTGAGATCCCGGTACCAGCCGGCCGGCAGTTCCTGCGGCAGACTGCCGCACAGAACCACCACATCCCCCGGCAAAAGGCGCTCCAGCAGCTCCTCCCGCAGGCGCCCGGCAGGGGCGGCCTCCCCCAGCAGACCGGGGGCGTTCAGCTCGGTGGTCAGTCCATCCCCCCGGGAGGAGATTTTGAGATTGACCCGGGTGGGGTGAGGGGCGGCATAGACGGTACAGGGCAGCTCCTCCTGCCGCAGCAGCCCGGCCAGCTCCTGGCCGGTCGTCCCACCCGCGATGGTCAGGGCAACGCAGTCCTCGGCAAAGACGCGCAGGGCCCTTGCCACATTGATGCCCTTGCCGCCGGGGTACCGGCCGCGGGAAAGGATGCGGTGGGTGCCGCCGGGCAGCAGCCGCTCCACCTCCAGTGTTTCATCAATAGCGGGATTGAGGGTGACGGTGTAGATCATAAAATCACCTCCGGGCAAATCTTTATCCCCAGTATAGCGCATAAGTGGGGGAGTTGTCCACCAAAAGAAAAGCCCTCTCCGGAGTAGGGGAGGGGATGCGCTGTGGCCAAACGGCAGTCCACCTGAAAACCGCTATTGATTCGCAACGGCGGCTGGGGGCTTTTGCGATAGACACGGCGGTGTTGTTCCGGCTATTTTATCTGCGATGAAGGTGAATTTTTGTCCTGAAGGAAGACCTCCGCGGGGAAGGGTGAGAGGTAAACGGTGAAGAAGCGGGGCCCTGCTGAGGAAGGGCCCGGCCGCAGGCCGCCCCGGCGAAGCCGGGGCCAGCGGGCTTCGCCCGCTGAAACCGCCCGGCGGGCGGTTTGGCCTGCGGCCGGTGTCCCGGATTTTGCAGGGGCCATAAAAAGCGGTTTTGCCGGTTGATTTTTGGTTTGCTGCGGGTGGCGCCTTTTCGCAGGAGGGCAACGGCGGTTTTACCCGGTCTTTGAATTCTTACCGCAATCGGTACGGCGGCAGCGGGCGCAATCGCCACAGCAGCTGCCGGTATGGCCCCGGCGGACGGCCCGGAGAGCGAAAAATGTGCCGGTGGCGATTACTGCCAGCAGCAGCCAATCGAGGGGGCCCATCAGAACAGCCCTGTGATGGCATAGGCCAGCCAGCCTACTAGCCATGCTACACCGCATTGCAGGATTACCACGCCGACTGTTTTCACGGTGGAGCCGAGCTCCCGGCGGATGGTGGCTATGGCCGCCACACAGGGGGTATACAGCAGGGTAAAGACCAAAAAGCTGATGGCGGCCCGGGGAGAGAACATCCCGGTGACGGCCGCACCGCCCAGCAGGACCTCCAGGGTGCTGACGACAGATTCCTTGGCGACAAAGCCAGAAATGAGGGCGGTGGCGCAGCGCCAATCGGCGAAGCCGAGGGGGGCGAAAAGGGGAGCGATCCATTGGCCGATGAGCGCCAGCAGACTGTAAGAGCTATCCGCCACGACATTGAGGCGGGTATCGAAGCCTTGCAGGAACCAGATGATGATGGTGGCCAGGAAAATGACAGTGAAAGCGCGCTGCAGGAAGTCTTTGGCTTTTTCCCACAACAGCAGCCCTACACTTTTGGCGCTGGGGAGCCGATAGTTGGGCAGCTCCATCACAAAGGGGACGGGCTTGCCCCGGAAGGCGGTGTGGTTCATGATGAGGGCCGCCACGATGCCGATGAGGATGCCGAGAAGATAAAGGGCGATCATCACCAGGGCGCCGTACTGCGGGAAAAATGCCGCCGTAAAAAAGGCGTAGATGGAGATTTTGGCAGAGCAGCTCATGTAAGGGGTGAGGAGAATGGTCATTTTGCGGTCGCGATCGGAGGAGACGGTGCGGGTGGCCATGATGGCCGGCACCGAGCAGCCGAAGCCGATGAGCATCGGCACGATGCTGCGGCCCGAAAGACCGATGCGGCGCAGCGGCTTATCCATTACAAAGGCGACACGGGCCATGTAGCCGGTGTCTTCCAGGATGGAGAGAAAGAAAAACAGGGTGACGATGATGGGCAGGAACACCAGCACGCTGCCCACGCCGGCAAAGATGCCATCGATGATGAGGCTGTGGACCACCGGATTGATGCCGTAGGCAGTGAGGGCGCCATCGACCAGGGCGGTGAGCGCATCAATGCCGACGGCCAGGAGATCGGAAAGACGCTGGCCGATGACATGGAAGGTGAGGTAGAAGGTGAGAAACATGACCGCCAAAAAGGTGGGAATGGCGGTGTACCGGCCGGTAAGGATCTGATCGAACCGGACGGAGCGGGCGTGCTCGCGGCTTTCGTGGCACTTGGTGACCGAGGCGGCGACGACCCCTTCGATGAAGGTATAGCGCATATCGGCCAGGGCGGCATTGCGGTCCAGCCCGGTTTCGTTTTCCATCTGGACGATGCAGTGTTCCAGCAGCTCCTTTTCGTTTTCATCCAGCCGCAGGTCCTTTTCCAGCGTGTCGCCCCCCTCAATGAGCTTGGCGGCGCAGAAACGGGTGGGGACGCCCAGCCGTTCGGCGTGATCCGAGATGAGGTGGATAACGGCGTGCAGGCAGCGGTGGACGGCGGAATCATCGGTGCAGAAATCTGTGACCTTGGGTAGGATTTTGCCCCGGGCGACGGTGAGCGCCTGGGTGATAAGCTCCGATACACCCTCGCCCTTGGCGGCGGAAATGGGTACCACCGGGATGCCGAGGGCGGCGCTCATTTTTTGCACATCGATGGAGCCACCGTTGGCGCGCACCTCATCCATCATATTGAGGGCCAGTACCATGGGGACCCGCAGCTCCAAAAGCTGCAAAGTAAGGTAGAGATTACGCTCGATATTGGTGGCATCCACAATATTGATGATGCCATCCGGCTTTTGATTCAGGATGAAATCCCGGGTGACGATCTCCTCCTGGGTATAGGGCCGCAGCGAATAGATGCCTGGCAGATCGACGACGGAGCAATTTTTCTCGCCCCGGATATCGCCCATTTTCTGATCGACGGTGACGCCGGGAAAATTGCCGACATGCTGATTGGAGCCGGTGAGGGCATTGAACAGGGTGGTTTTGCCGCAATTCTGATTGCCGGCCAATGCGAAGATCATATTTCCGCGGCCTCCTTTACCTCAATCTTTTGGGCTTCCTCCACCCGCAGGGTCAGCTCATAGCCGCGGACCCTTATCTCGATGGGATCGCCCATGGGGGCGACCTTTTGCAGGGTGACGCGGGTGTGGGGGATGAGGCCCATATCCAAAAGGCGGCAGCGCAGCGGGCCATCGCCGCCCACGGCCGTGATGATACCGGAGGAGCCGGTTTTGAGTTCATTCAAAGTCATAGTGATAATCCTTTCCCTTGACATGTGGCAATTAAAATTAGGATAGACTAATTTTATTATAAGGCGGCAAAAATATCAAGTATCCGACAGGGATCGGGCGGTATTTTGGGCGGAGGGGCAAAGCGGGCGGAGGGCTTTGTCCATTTGAGGCGGGACTGGCATTTTTCTGTCGGCGGGGCATACCCTCTAAAGAGAGAGGGGGAATAAGTGATGCTGGGAGCAATGGTACTGACGCTGCTGGGCGGGCTGTGGCTGCTGACGCTGCATGTTTCGACTTCAGGTTCATTCCCGCGGCCGCTGACGGCTAAGCGGGAGCGGGACTGCCTGGAGCGGATGAGCCGAGGAGACCGGGCGGCACGGAACGAGCTGGTGGAGCACAATCTGCGACTGGTGGCGCACATCGTGAAGAAGTACTACGCGGTGAGCGGGGAGCAGGATGATCTGATCTCGATAGGGACGATAGGGTTGATAAAGGCGGTGGAGACCTATAACTTGGAGAAGAAGACAAAATTCGCGACTTATGCTTCTAGGTGTATTGAGAATGAGATTCTGATGTATTTTAGGGCGCGAAGGAAGACGGCGGGGGATGTTTCATTGGAGGACCCGCTGGATACCGACCGGGACGGCAACAGCCTGACGCTGATGGAGCTGGTAAGCGATGAGGAGGATATCATTACACGGCTGGATTTAACGCTGAAAGCTGAAAAACTACGGGAGGTCTTTGGGGTGCTGGAGGGACGGGAGCAGCGGGTGCTGCGGCTGCGCTACGGGCTGGATAACCGGCCGCCGATGACCCAGCGGGAGGTGGCCAGGAAGCTGGGGATCTCCAGGAGCTATGTTTCCCGGCTGGAGAAGCACGCCATAGAGCGGCTGCGGGAGGAGATGGGCAAGTAAGGGGAAAACAGAGGGACTTGCCGTTTGGGAAAAAATACGCTATGATGGGGAAAAGTATTTTTCCCGGAGGTGCCAGTATGCATATTCCCGCCATAGCTACCAGTGAGATGGAGGTATTATCCTTTGCCGAGGCGATGCGCCAAAGCGGCCGGGAGGCGGACTACGATACCGGCCGGTGGCTGTATGTGCCGGACTTTTATACGGAGTACCGATATGTGCTGGGCACCAAGGGAGAGAAACCGCTTATCTGCATTGGGGTGAACCCCTCCACGGCGGAGCCGGACCACCTGGATAATACCCTGAAATCGGTGGAACGGATCGCGCTGGGAAATGGGTACGACAGCTTTATTATGTTTAATGTGTACCCGCAGCGGGCTACCCGGCCGCAGGATATGGCGCGGGAGCGGGATGAGCGGCTGCACCGGGCCAATATGGAGGCTTTCGAGTATATTTTGGAACTGAGTAATGAGCCGACGGTATGGGCGGCCTGGGGGAACATCATAGAGATGCGTCCCTACCTGAAAGGCTGTGTGCAGGATATGATAGCGGCCGGAGAGCGGCACGGCGCCCGGTGGGTCACGGCGGGGAAGCGCTCGGTGAAGGGGCACCCGCACCACCCGCTGTACCTGAAGAAGGACAGCGGGCTGGATCCCTTTGATGTGGCGGAGTACTGCGAACGGTGCATATGAGCTGCGGCAGGGAAAAGGCAGGCAGGCGCTCCGGAGCGGGAAAGGGCCGCCCGAAGCGCAGCGAAGGCGCGGCCCTGGGGAGCGCAGGGGTGCCCGCCGGGGGTGGAGAGTGCGCGGAAGAATGAAAACAGCACCGAGGAGCAGTTCCACGGTGCTGATTTTGTTATTCGTTTGGTTCCTGCGGCAGGGGAGGAGTTTTGGCGGCTTCCAGCTCCTTAAACTTGGCCTGCATGGTGGGATTGTTTTTCGTCAGGCGCTTGACTGAAAGCTCCTGGGCTTTATCATTGGCCAGGCGGAGATTATTTTCGGAGGAGAGCAGGGCGTCCTTGGTCTTTTGCAGGTGGTCGATGGTTTTATCGATCTCCTCGATGGCGGTTTTGAACTTGCGGCTGGCCAAATCGTAATTGCGGCCGAAGCGGGTCTTGAAGTCGTTCATTTCCTCCTCGAAGTGGGAGATATCGATATTCTGATTACGGATCTCCGCCAACTGCCGGCGGTATTCCACCGTATGGAGTGCCGAGCCCCGCAGCAGGGTGATGATGGGAATGAAGAACTGAGGACGGATGACATACATTTTGGGGTAGCGGTAGCTGACATCGGTGATGCCGCCATACAGCTCGCTGTCCGGCTCCAGCAGGGAGACCAAGACGGCATATTCGCAGCCCTTTTCCTGACGGTCCTTATCCAGTTCCCGGAAGAAATCCTCGTTCTTTTTCTTGCTGGCGGTGGTATCCATCTCGTTTTTCATCTCGAACATGATGGAGAGAAATTCGATGCCATCGGAGGTGGACTCCCGGAAGATGTAATCGCCTTTGCTGCCGGTGCGGGCGTCGTTGTCCTTCTCAAAGTAAGCGTTGGGGAAAGCGGCGGACCGCAGACGGTTGAATTCGATCTCACAGTGCTGTTCCAGCGTTTCTCCCACCATTTTGGTGGAAAGGCGGGTTTTGAGGTCCTTATAATAGGCGATGACCTCATCCTTGCTGCTGAGCTCCCGCTTGTAGCTTTCCCGCAGCTCCTGCTCCTTTTCCCGGCTGGCGGCCGCGGCTTCCTTCAGCTGATAGGTCAGCTTATCGATTTCCCGCTGACTTTCGATCAGTTCGTCCTTCTTCTCAGAGGTCACTTTTTGAATGGCCAGCTCCCGCTCGGTTTGAGCGGCGTTCAGGCGGGTCCGCAGTTCAGTAATGGTCTGATCCCGGGCGGAAAGATCGGCGGTCTGCTGCTCCAGGGCTTTCTGTACGGCCAGCTCCCGCTGGGCCTGCTGGGAGAGAAGCTGGGCCTTCAGTTCTTCGATCTGCCGCTGCAGCTGGGCCTCGGACTGCTCCTGAGAGCGGGCGGCCTGAGTGCGTACCAGGGCCAGATCTTTTTCTTTTTCGGCGGCCAGCTGCTTTTCCCGCTGGGCCAGCTCCCGGTGAAATTCTTCATCCCGTACCTGACCCACGATGGCTGCATAGCCGGATTCATCCACGGTAAAGACTTCGCCGCATTTGGGACATTTGATCTCGTGCATAGCCGTACCTCCCGGTGAACTTACTGGATGTGGCCCATGGCGTGGCGCTTGATGGCTTCCATGGAGGCATCGCTGATGACATGCTCCATTTTGCAGGCGTCCTCCGCAGCGGTCTTTTCGTCAACGCCAAGTTTGACCAAAAAGCTGGTGAGCAGGCGATGACGCTCGTAGATCTTTTCCGCCACGGCCTGGCCGGATTCGGTGAGTGTGATGCCGCCATCTTCCGCGACATGGATGTAGCCCCCCTTCCGCAGAATGCCGACGGCGCGGCTGACACTGGGCTTGGAGTAGCCCATTTCCTCCCCGATATCAATGGCGCGGACAAAGCCTGTGCGTTGAGAGAGAACAAGGATGGTTTCCAGATACATTTCGCCGGATTCCTGCAGGGACATAAGGGGCACCTTCTTTTCTTGATGGATATATTTATTTAAGGATAGCATAAAACGCGGTCGGACGCAAGGGAAGCGGGGGGAAGAAAAACTCCCTGCCCGAAGGCAGGGAGAATGGAGCTGGAAACGTGACTTGAACACGCGACCTGCTGATTACGAATCAGCTGCTCTACCGGCTGAGCTATTCCAGCATTTTTGAGGTTACTAAAGTATTCTATCATACCAGCTGGAAAAAATCAATCAAAATTCATGCACAGTTCATTTACTTTCGCGGCAGTGGGCACTATAATAAAAATATACCCCATTTTAACGGAGAACGAACAGAATGAAGAGAGTAACGGCGCTGCTGCTGGCAGCGATGATGATAATAACAACCGGCCTGATAACACCGGCCATGGCGGCGGAGGATGATGTGCCGGAAACCTACAGCAATGCCTATGTGGTGATGGACGCCAAGACCGGGCAGGTGCTGCTGCAAAAAAACATGTACGAGAAGGAATATCCGGCCAGCATTACCAAGATACTGACAACAGCGCTGGGGCTGACCTACGCCAAGCCGGAGGACCGCATCACCGTTTCTCAGGAAACGGTAAGCGATGTATGGAAATGGGGCGAGACCACCCACCTGGCGCTGGAGCCGGGGGAGATCATTACCCTGAAGGATGCGCTGTACGGGGCGATGGTGGAATCCGCCAATGACTGCGCCAATGCCATAGCCCAGGCGGTGAGCGGGAGCCTGACCGATTTTGCGGAGCTGATGAACCAGCAGGTGGCGGCGCTGGGACTGAGCGATACCCACTTTACCAACGCGCACGGCCTGCCGGATAAGGACCACTATACCACTGCCTATGATATGGCGCGCATCACCCGGTGGGCGATGACGGTGCCGGGCTTTGAGGAATATTTCTGCGCGACGGAGTATACCATCCCCAAGACCAACAAAAAGGATGTAGCAAGAAACATCGGTACCCACCACCATATGTTGGTGGAAAGCGCTTACTACTATCCCTACGCTAAGGGCGGCAAGCTGGGCTGGACCACCGAGGCGCAGCATACGGCGGTGACCTGGGCGGAGAAGGATGGACTTTCTTTGCTGTGCGTGGTGCTGGACTGCAGCGACAAGTGGGGCAAGTACAAGGACACCATAGCGCTTTTTGACTACTGCTTTGAACGGTACAGTATGGTTTCGGTAAAGACCAATGAGATAGCGGCGTATGATATCCCGGTGGGGAGCCTGACCAATACTGCCGGGATGGTGCATATAGCGGCGACGGGCGACCTGGATGTGCTGGTGCCGAAGGGAACGGCGGTAGAGAGCATCGCGCTGAAATATAATATCCCCAGCCGATATAAGGTGGGAGAACGCATAGACCCGCAGGTGGAGCTGTGGTGCGGTGGTGAGCTGGTGGGAACTTTCCCAATGGAGTACACTGTGGAGACCTATGCCCCCGTGGAGGATGTGCCAAAGGATGATGTCACGACGGCCGGCAGCGGCTCTGTGGTGCTGACGGTGCTGAAATGGATTGGCATAGTGCTGGGGGCGTTGATCGTGATCTTATTTGTGCTGCGGGCGTACTTTATGGCGCGGCGGCGCCGCCGTGCCAAGCAGCGCAGGCGAGCTCAGCGCCGGCGCATGAACTGAATATTCGGCAAAAAATATAGGGCGGGCCGCTGGGCCTGCCCTATATTTATGCAACTGCACAAATATGGGGAAAATGCATCCTTTGCGGCAAATTGACTGGACAACTTTCCCCCAAATGAGTTACAATAAAACAGTATGCAAAGATGAAGTAATGGGCGGGTGGATGCCCGGAGGAGAAGAAGACATGGATATTTTTGCGCTTCTGCGGCTGGTGCTGGGCCTGGCCTTTTTCCTGTTCGGTATGAATGTGATGTCCAGCAACCTGGAAAAGATGGCGGGCGGTAAGCTGGAGCAGCTGCTGAAAACAATGACAGCGAGCCCCTGGGTGAGCCTGCTGCTGGGCGCGGCCATTACCATAGCGGTGCAGTCATCCTCGGCGGTCACGGTTATGCTGGTGGGTCTGGTCAATTCCGGGATCATGAAATTTGGCCAGACGCTGTATGTCATCTTCGGCGCGAATATCGGCACCACGCTGACGGCGTGGATCCTCTCCCTTTCCGGCATTCAAAGCGGGAATGTGTGGCTGAAGATGCTGAAGCCCGAAAATTTCTCGCCCATTTTAGCCATCATCGGCGTAGTGATGATGATGGTGTGTAAAAACGATAAGAAAAAGAGCATTGGTACGGTGCTGGTGGGCTTTACAGTGCTGATGTACGGCATGGTGGTGATGAGCGACGCGGTAAGCCCGCTGGCGGAGATGCCGGAGTTTTCGGCGATCCTAGCGGGGCTGCGTAACCCGTTACTGGGCCTGGTGGTGGCCACCCTGTTTACCGCCGTGATCCAAAGCTCGGCGGCCTCGGTGGGTATTCTGCAGGCGCTGGCGCTGACCGGCAGCCTGACCTATGAGATGGTCATTCCCATGGTGATGGGCCTGAACATTGGTACCTGCGCCACCTCGCTGATTTCCAGCATTGGGACAAGCTACAAGGCCAAGCGGGTGGCGGTCATCCACTTTTCCATCAAGGTCATTGGTACTGTTATCTGCCTGCCGTTGTACCTGTTGATCACCTCGGTGCTTCAGCTTGATTTTATCCATATTGCAGTGACACCATGGAATATTGCCATGGTGCATACCATCTATAACCTGGCTATTACCGCCATTTTGATGCCATTTACCAAGTACCTGGTGAAGCTGGGCAAGTGGCTGGTGAAGGCCAAAGACGAAACGGCACCTAAGGACTCCATGCAGTACGCGCCTGACCTGCTGCTGCTCCGCTCCCCTTCGGTGGCGCTGCAGGAGTGTGACCACTATACCTTCCGGATGGCCGGGACGGCAAGGGATTCGCTGGAACGGGCGATCTCGCTCATCGGCGCCTACAATGAGCAGGACGCCGAGGTGGTACTGAAGCAGGAGGACACGCTGGATCTGTATGAGGACCGGCTGGATACCTACCTGGTGTACCTTTCGGCGCAGGCGCTTTCCCAGCAGGATAGCCGCCGCGTGGGGAAAATGCAGCACGCCATCGGGGACTTTGAGCGGCTGGGCGACCACGCCGTGAACCTGGTAAAGGCCGGCAAGGAGCTGGAGATCAAATCGCTGTTTTTCTCGGAGGAGGCCCGGCGGGAGTTGGGGGTGCTTTCCGCTGCGGTGCGGGAGATTTTGCAGTTGACAACCGATTGCTATATCAATACCGACCATGAGATGGCCCACCATGTGGAGCCGTTGGAGCAGGTCATTGACGCACTGACCAAGGAGATCAAGCAGAATCATCTGGCACGCCTACAGGCGGGCCGCTGTTCCATCGAGCTGGGATTTATCCTAACTGACCTGCTGACTGACTACGAGCGGATTTCCGACCACTGCTCCAACATTGCGGTGGCGGTCATCGAGCTGCAGCACGACGCGCTGGACTCCCACCGCTACCTGAACGAAATGAAGCGTGACAGCGATGCGTTCCGGGAGATGTATGTGAAATTCAGGGAGAAATATACACTGCCGGAATCGGCCTATATTGCCAGACAGGCGGCGGAATACCGCTGAGCACAGAGGAGGATCGCAGGGTCCTCCTTTTTTTACCCAAATGGGCCGGTGTGTCCCAAATTAAGATAATGTTAATATTCCCGGATGGAAATAAGGCGGCCGCGATGCTATAATACCTCTTACAGCTTTTTTCGACATACTGTAAATGAGGAAAAGGAGAAACCTATGACGATCTTGACGCCCATTTTGATCTGTCTGGCCGTAGCGGCTATCCTGGGAGCGCTGTGGCTGTTTGCGCCGGAGGCCGCCCTGCAGGCGACCATCTCGGTGGGGGTGATCGCGGCTTTGGGCATCAGCGGCGGGATCATTGGGGAGCTGCTGCCCCGCCGGTGGTTTCACTGGGATCGCTTCCCCTACAAGACCTGCGCATGGGAGAAAAACGGCAAGATCTATGAAAAAATGGAGATCCGCAAGTGGAAGGACAGGGTGCCGGATAAAAGCCGCTGGGGTGGGCATGAATATGCCAAGACCATTCGTGGGCAGAACGACGCCGAAAACGCTACCCGACTGCTGCAGGAAACCTGTGTGGCGGAGCTCATCCACTGGGTACTGATGCTGGCGACGCCGCTGGTATTTGTCTTTGCTCATGGACCGATGGCGGTATTGGTAGTGCTGCTGTATGGGTTCTCTCACATTCCGTGTATTATCATCCAACGGTATAACCGGCCGCGGCTGTGCGCCCTGCTGCGGCGCTGCCAAAGAAAGGGGGCCGAAACGACATGAAAGTTCTCATCCTGACCTGCAATACCGGCGGCGGACACAATGCCGCGGCGGCAGCCCTGCGCCGGGAGCTGGAATCCCGCGGGCACACCTGCGCGGTGGCGGATGCTCTTTCCTTTGGGCCCAAGCATTTTTCGGAGGTAATCAGCCACCTGCACACCATCGCCTACCGGTATTTCCCCAAAATATACGGGGCGGGCTACCGCAAAAAAGAGGAGCGAGTGCTGGGGGAGGATGAGACCTCCTTTGAATACAAGATGAATGCCATCTGTGTGCCGCAGCTGTACCGCTACCTGCTTTCGGGCGGGTTTGACGCCATAGTGACGCCGCATGTGTTCCCGGCGGAAATGCTGACCAGGCTGCGCCGGAAATATGAATATAAAAAGCCGTTTTATTTTATCGCTACCGATTACACCTGCAGTCCTTGTGTGGATGAGATCACGCCTGATTACTGGGTCATTCCGGATGAGAGGCTGATCCCGGAATTTACCGCCCGGGGCATCCCGGAGGATCGTCTGCTGCCGCTGGGCATCCCCACCAACCCGGCAATGGCCGCCCATGTGGACCGGAATGTGGCCCGGCGGTTGCTGCACCTGCCCCAGCAGGGGGAGATGGTGCTGGTGATGAGCGGCTCCATTGGCTGCGGGCCGATGACGACCCTGGCCCTGAAACTGCTGCGCCGACTGCCTAAGGATAGCTTTGTGGTGGTCATCTGCGGGAAGAACAAGGGCGACCTGAAGGAGCTGCAGCGGTATGCCAAATTCCTGGAGCGGCTGTACCCGGTGGGCTTTACTGACCGGATGGATCTTTACTATTCGGCGGCCGACCTGGTAGTGGGTAAGCCTGGCGGGCTTTCCTGTACCGAGATCGCCCAAAAGAGGGTGCCGGCAGTGCTGATGCTGAGCGTCCCCGGCTGCGAGAGCCGTAATCTGGAATTCTTTACTCGCTATGGGATGGCGCTGGGGACCGAGAGCGTGCGGGATACCCTTTCTGCCGTGCGGCGGCTGCTGAGCAGCGCAGCCATGCGCAACCGTATGATGCTGGCGCAGCGGAGTATTCCGCGGGGCGCGGTGGCGGCAATCACGGATCTGATAGAAAAGGGAACGGTATCTTTGCCCGCAAAAGAAGAATGATGCTGCATAAAGAAAAGGGAGCCTTTTGGCTCCCTTTTTTGCGTGGGGTTGGCTTAATTGCAGCCACAGCCGCAGCCGCCGCAGCCGTTCGTGCTGGTATCGCCGCAGCCGCAGGTGCGGTAGGCGGAGATGTTGGTGGCATTGCCTCCGGTGAGCCACAGCCACACCAGAATGAGAATGATGATCCACCACCAGTTATTGCCGCAGCCGCAGCTGCCGCCGCATCCACAAGAATTGCAGCCCATAGTGTACCCTCCTATTATTCAAAAAAGGTTAGTTGCAGCCGCAGCCGCAGTCACCGCAGCCACTGCGTCCGCCGCCGCATGTATTACAGCCACAGCCACAGCCGCCGTAGCCGCTCAGTCCGCCGCTGCTCAGCAGCCAGATAGCAAGAAGAATGATGACCAGGGTGGCGTCATTCAGGCAGATGCCGAAGAGCCCGCGGTTGCTATCGGCAGGGCAGCAGGTATTGCAGCAGTTACCAAACATAGCAGAGATGCCTCCTTTACATTGGGATCACCCCATCTTATGTCGCGGGGAGATTTTGGTGCGGCGTTTAAGCGACTGGATGCAGCCAATATTAAGGGCAGAACAAAAAAGGAGGGGAGACCCTATGAATCAATACAATGGCTTTACACCGCGGGCGGCCGCGGCATTGGAGGGCGCCCAGCGGGCGGCGCAGCAGGCAGGGCATACCTATATCGGCAGTGAGCACTTGCTGCTGGCGTTGCTGCGAGAGGGGGCCGGAGCGGCTTATACGCTGCTTTTTCAGCGGCGTGTAACAGCGGGAAAGACCGAGCGTGCCCTGCTGCAAATGGTGGGTAGGGGACATCCCACCCTGCTGGAGTCGGAGGAAACGACGGTGCATTACCGCGCCGCAGTGGAAGAAGCGCTGCGGGAGGCCCAGATGGGCGGATTTTTGCAGGCGGGGACCGAGCACCTGCTGCTGGCGCTGTGCGGACAACAGGATTCCGGGGCGGTAAGACTGATGAATAAGCTCGCAGTGGATATCCCCAACCTGACCATTGCCCTGCGGGAGACGATACGACTGGAGCAGTGTGAGCAGAATAACGACCGGCAGATCCCCAAGGTGGTGGGAAAGGCCCAGCGGCAGACCCGCAGTGTGATGCTGGACCGCTTTGGCCGGGAGCTGACTGAGCTGGCCCGGCAGGGGCGGCTGGATCCGGTCATTGGGCGGGAACAGGAGACAGAGCGGCTATTGCAGATCCTTTCCAGGCGTTCCAAAAATAATCCCTGTCTGATCGGTGAGGCGGGAGTGGGCAAGACCGCCGTGGTGGAGGGGCTGGCGCAGCGCATTGCGGAGGGCCGGGTGCCGCTGGCTCTGGCGGATAAGCGGATCATTACTCTGGACTTGCCAGCAATGGTGGCCGGTACTAAGTATCGCGGTGACTTTGAGGAGCGGATCCGGTCCATTATGGAGGAAGTGGCGGCGGCTGGGGATGTGATTCTTTTTATTGATGAGATTCATACCATTATGGGCATTGGCGCGGCGGAAGGCGCGGTAGATGCGGCTAATATCATGAAGCCGAAACTTGCCCGCGGGGAATTGCAGGTTATTGGTGCCACCACCATAGCGGAGTACCGCAAGACCATCGAAAAGGACGGCGCGCTGGCCCGGCGGTTCCAAAGTGTGCTGGTGGAAGAACCTACCGAGGAACAGACAATGGCGATCCTGCGGGGGCTGTGCCCACGCTATGAACAGCACCACGGGATGATCATTACCGAGGATGCACTGGAGGCAGCAATCCGGCTTTCGGTGCGGTATTTCCCGGCACGCTTTTTGCCGGATAAGGCGCTGGACCTGCTGGATGAGGCGGCGGCCAGGCTGCGGATCCACCGGGCAGGCATGCTGGAGAGCGGAATGAGAGCATCCCGGCGGCTGATGCTGACCCAGCGGGAGGTACAACAGGCGGCGGGGGCGATGACCGGGCTTGCGGTGGGACAGGGACTTTCGGCAGAGCAGCTGGAAAACGGACTGCGGCAGAGTGTGGTAGGACAGCAGGAGGCGGTGGAGAAGGTCATTCATGCCATCCTGCGCAGCAATGCCGGGCTGCGGGATCCCCGGCGCCCCATCGGGAGTTTTTTGTTCCTGGGGCCCAGTGGAGTGGGCAAGACCCAGTTGTGCTACGCATTGGGCAAAACGCTGTTTGGCAGTGAGGAGAATATCATCAAGCTGGATATGAGCGAATACCGGGAGCCGCACAGTATTTCCCGGCTTATCGGGGCGCCCCCCGGTTATGTGGGGTGTGAGGAAGGGGGCATCCTGACTGAGGCGGTGAAAAAGCATCCAATGAGTGTTGTGGTCTTTGACGAGATAGAAAAAGCACACCCGGATCTTTACAATTTGCTGCTGCAGATTTTGGAGGACGGGCGACTGACCGACAGCCAGGGCAGATTGGCGGTCTTCAGCAATACGGTGGTTATCTTGACCAGTAACCTGGGAGCGGAGGCGATGCTGCATCCGCAGAGGATGGGCTTTGGCGATGCCGGGGCGGACGCGAAGACGATGGTGCTCTCCAAACTGCGGGAACAGCTGCGGCCGGAGCTGCTGGGCAGATTGGATGAGACAATCCTGTTCCAGCCGCTGAGAAAGGAAGAGCTGCGGCAGATCGCGGTGCAGCTGCTGCAGGGGGTGCAAAGCCGCCTGCGGGAGCAGGAGATCGGGATGGAATTTGAGGACACGGTGGTGGAACAGATTGTTGCGGGGGCGGAGGAGGGCCCCTATGGGGCGCGCCCGCTGCGGCGGCTGGTACGCACCATGGTGGAGGATCCGCTGACGGAACGGCTGCTGGCCGGGGAGCTGCATGCCGGGGATATCCTGTGTTGCGGCTGGGAGCAGAGCACCCTGCAGATGCACGAGCGGATACCGGCGGCGCAGTGAGTGAAGTTTCTGTATGGAGCGGGCCGACCTGCGGCTTTTGCGGATTGTAAAAAGATGTCGCTTTACAGATGCGGCGTCTTTTTTTATAATAGAGGTGGAATGACAAATGCTATTTTGGACAGGCATGAAAATGCATGAGAAAAGACGATATGAGGCTACGGATATGCGAAGGATTACAGAGGCGCTAAACCAAATCGTTCACAGTATAGAATGTAAAAATGTTTTGGAAATTGCTTGCGGCAGTGGAGAATTTTCCCTCGAAGCGGCCAGTATGCTCATTCTGTAACATGCATTGATTTAGACGATAGTCGCTTGCTGCCATCGGTAAGGGATGAAGAAAACATAGTTTTTCTACTGATGGATGCCATTAACTTACAGATGGCAAGTGATAGCGTCGATGTTATTGTGTTCTATAATGCACTTGCGCATGTTGAAAACGAGTTAGAAAAGATCTTGAATGAATGTTATAGAGTTTTACGGAAAAGAGGGGAGCTATATTTTATCAGCTCTTTTGGAATTGATAAAATCGCTGTAGAAGCCACACTGTTGCCAATGTTAAAGAAACAAAAAATTTATTTCAGCTTGAGTCAAACAAAAAATTTTATAATTGTACAAATAGGTGCTTAATTCAGTTTGAGTAATTCACACAGGATATAACGCTAAATATAATTGTCCATTCAATATGTTTGGCGAGAAAATACAACATAAAAGGAGTACCTACTATGGAAAACAAAATTTTTACCTTACATAAAACCGTTACCGAGGCAGATACCGCTGCCCATGTGGGGAGCGGCAGCCTACCTGTATTGGCAACCCCAGTTCTTATTGCGTGGATGGAAGCGGCAGCCTGTGGCTGCTGTGCCGGACTGATGGAGGAAGGCACCACCAGTGTGGGAACGGAGATGAATATGCGACATACCGCGGCCAGCCCGGTGGGGATGAAAGTGACTGTTACGGCGGGACTGACCGCGGTGGAGGGCAGAATTCTTTCTTTCAAGGTTTATGCCGAAGATACCGCCGGTGCCATCGGCGAGGGCAGCCATACCCGTGCCATTATACGGGCGGAGCGTTTTATGGAAAAGGCCAATGCCAAGCTGGCCCAGTGAGGGAATTCCCATGATGAGTGCGGCCGCTACAAAAACGAAGCCCCGTGTGATGAGCCGGGGCGGTATCATTGCCTGCATGGTGCTGACACTGTTGACGCCGGTGGGTTTGCTGCTGATCCATCTGGCGCGCGGCAATGCCGAAGAAGTGGAGCATCTGTACAGTCGTGGATTTTATCATGGTATGGCTACTGTGCTGACAGCGCTGACCGGGAGGGTGCCCTTTTCGGTAATGGAGGTCATCCTGCTTTTGCTGGGGGCCGCTGCGCTGGTGTTCCTTGTTTTTTGGATACGGGAAGCCATCCGGCGGGGAAAACGCTGGTGGCTGGTATGCTTAAAGCGGCTGTGGATCATAGTTTCGGCGGCTTCGGCGGTATTCTTTTGGTTTATTCTTACCGGGGATCTTAATTACTACCGTATTCCGGTGGGGCAGAGTCTGGGGTTGCAAACCGAGGCAACGGATGTGAAAACGCTTCGGTCACTCTGTCATCTGCTGGCGGGGCAGGCGGCGGAGCTGCGGCCACAGTGTGAGGAAGATAGTGAGGGGGTATTTGCTTCTTCCGTGACCTATGCGGAATTGGCGGAGACCGCTACTGGTGCGGTGACGGCACTGGATGAGATCTATGGGGTACAGCTCTTTGACCTGGCGGGACAGACCCGCCCCAAAGCCATGTATTTTTCAGAGGTCATGAGCTATATTCAGCTGACTGGTGTGATTTTCCCTTATATCTCGGAGCCGAACATCAATGTGCACCAACCGGCCTATGGGATCTCCTCCACCATGTGCCATGAGCTTTCCCACATCTGCGGCTTTATGCGGGAGGATGAGGCAAATTTTATCGCTTATCTGGCCTGCTATAATAGCGATAATACAGAGCTGCGGTACAGCGGTGCGATGATGGGACTTATCCATGCTACAAACCGCCTGTACCGCTATGACCCAAACGCCTGGCAGGAGATTTATACGCTGCTGCCGGAAGGAGTGCTGCGGGATCTGGCGGCCAACAGCCGTTACTGGAAAAAGTATGAAACGCCGGTAGGCGAAACGGCTGACCGCTGGAACGATGCCTACCTAAAGGCCAATGACCAGACCGATGGGGTGCAGAGCTACGGCCGTATGGTCGATCTGCTCATCGCTTTTTACAGGGCGCAGGGATTGATTTGAGCAGTATATTTGCCGGTTCCTGCAAACCGAGAGAGGCCGACCCTGTGGGTTGGCCTTTTTTGCAAGTTAAGGCCATGTTAAATTTCATTTTTGGCTTGACAAATGCCGTGGGCAGGCCTATACTTGCAGATATATTTTTTACGCAAAGGAGTGCGGAACGATGAGTAAAGTGTTCATTCCGGCAGGTTACCACAGCTGCCTTTCCCTGTACGATACCCAAAAGGCCATCAGCCTGATCAAGCGGGTGTTTGAGGATACTCTCTGCGGAAATCTGAATCTCAGCCGGGTATCGGCCCCGCTGTTTGTGGAGGCTTCCACCGGCTTGAATGATGACCTAAATGGAGTGGAGCGCCCCGTTTCCTTTGATGTGCCGGATATCGGCCGGGATGCACAGGTGGTGCACTCCCTAGCCAAGTGGAAGCGCCTGGCGCTGCACCGCTACGGCTTCCGTCCCGGCAAGGGCCTTTATACCGATATGAATGCCATCCGGCGGGATGAAACGCTGGATAACATTCACTCCATCTATGTGGACCAGTGGGATTGGGAAAAGGTTATCACGCCAGAGGAGCGTAATGTGGCCTATCTGAAGGCTACGGTACAGAGTATTGTGGATGCGATCGTTTCCACTCAGCGCACCCTGCGGGCCATATATCCGCAGCTGAATACGGTTCCGGACCTGGTGCCGGAGGTCACCTTCATCACCACACAGGAGCTGGAAGACCGTTACCCGGAGCTGACCCCTAAGGAGCGGGAAAATGCCATTACGAGGGAATGCGGCACTGTATTCCTAATGCAGATTGGCGGTAAGCTGCGCAGCGGCCAGCCCCATGATGGCCGTGCCCCAGACTACGATGACTGGACCCTAAATGGTGACCTGCTGGTTTATAACCGAGTGCTGGGAACAGCATTCGAGCTGTCCTCCATGGGCATCCGTGTAGATCCTGCGGCACTGGACCGCCAGCTGACCCTTTCCGGCTGTGAAAACCGCCGTACATTGCCCTTCCACCGGATGCTGCTGGCCGGAAAGCTGCCGCTGACCATTGGTGGCGGTATTGGCCAATCAAGACTGTGCATGTTCCTGATGGGGACCGCCCATATCGGTGAGGTGCAGTCTTCGGTGTGGGATGACGATACCATGCAGAAATGCGAAGCTGCGGGTATTATCCTGCTGTAAGTTCTTTAATAAAAAGACCGTCCGGTTTTGTGCCGGGCGGTTTTTGGCATTCCACTTTGTGCAGATACAAAAAGAGGGCACCTGTGGGTGCTCTCTTTTTGTGAGAAAATATATTTAGGGAAAAACATTGAGGGGACGAAGATATTATTTAGCGAGGGTGGTAATGAGGTTATACAGGGCACGAATGGCCAGACCCAGGGTAGCTACAGCAGCAATGCCGCCCAGTACATTACGAATGACAGAGTTGGTGTAGTTGCCCAGCAGTTTTTTGCTATTGGCAATGACCAGCAGCAGAATAGCGATAAAGGGGAGAATGAAACCGCTGATGGCCTGGGCCGCTACGATGATGGCAGCGGGGGAGGTATTTACCATGGCCAGCACGGTGCCAAATACGATAACGATGATCGCCAGCAGCTTGGCCTTGGTGCAGGAGGAACCGCCCTCCCAGTGGAACAGGGCGCTGAAGATGGTCTTGAAGGTGAAGCCGACTGCGATAGCAGAGGACAGACCGGCGGCCAGCAGGCCGATATCGCCTACCACACGGGCCCAGGAACCCAGTACCGGCTCCAGAGATTTAGTGAAGGTCAGGGCGCCATTGACGGAAGTGCCGGTCCCATACAGCACAGTGCCACTAGTGATAAGGATAGAAGCAGTGATGATAATACCGATAATGATGTTGAAACGAATGTCAAAACGGGCATCGGGCAGCTCCTCAATGGAAGTGTACTTGCCCTGAGAGGTGATGGAGTGCAGGATGAGGTTCATGCCGATAAGGGTGGTACCGATGAGCGCCATGGTATTCATCAGGCCGCCTTCGGGAACGACAGGAACCAAACCGGTTACGACTTGGCCCAGGTTGGGGGCAACAGCAATAGCGGTAACAAGGAACAGAACACCCATGACGCTGACGAATACCTGCATGATGGTCTCCAAGACCTTATTGGAGGCTAAGGCGGCGATAAGGGCGATAACGCCGATGATGAGAGCGGAGACCCACTGGGGCATACCAGTGATATCCTGCAGACCGGCGGAGGCGCCGATCTCATTGCCAGACTGGAACGCGAAGCAGGAGATACCGACGGCTAAGCCGACAAATATCTGGACAAACAGGCGCCAGCCGCGGCTTTCAGGCTTCAGGGCGATGGCTGCATCGATGACATTCTTGTGAGAAGCGATGGCGATGCGGGAGGACATTTCCATGAGGACGATGAGGGCGATACCGGAGAAGACAACGGCCCACAGCAGAGCATACTGGAACTTAACGCCCACCAGGGTAGCGGTGGTAATGGTGCCAGGGCCAATGAATGCGCTGGTAATAATAGCGGCAGGCCCCATATTTTTCAGCTTTTGCATAAAAGTCTTTTTTTCCATTAGAGTTTACCTCCTAAGTGAACTTCAGATCACATTTTGGTTAAGTGCTTGTTGGCACAGGACCTGCGCCCCTCACGCACGGTCTATGCCAGCTTGCACTTTAGCAGATTTGAACGATAGAACTTATTTGGTTTGGTTGAGACTCAACTTTCAAGGCGATTATACCAACTTGATAAGGCGTTAACAATGGTTCTGTGCACGAAATATCGCCTATAGTGGTGGGCAATCTGCACAATCAATTGAAGTTTGTTAAAGAAGAATCAAAGAAATGCGGAAGAATTTTGTTGATGCTGCATATTGTTTCCTCCATCGCCACAAATAATTTGGCGAATTTATTGCCGACTAATAGAAAATGGGGACTTTGTAGTGCTGTGCTAAGATAAATAATGAAATGGCCTGTTGTGCACCATGCATATTCCAAATCGTTTTTTTTAGATACCGGAAACGATGACGAAAAGCCAGGAAAGTGGCACAATGAAAAAGCAAACCAGCCCAAGTATAAGTGGGCTGCCCCTCCCCGGCACCCCTCCGCCGCGGTAATGCGACTAAATACGAAAGAAATTGGTGAATGATATGGAAAGAATAGAACAAGCCAATAAGGAAGCGCTGCGGCGCATCCTCAGTGGAGAACCGGAACTCATTGATGTGTGCCCGGCCGGGGAAGTGATCCCGGAGTTAGATAACCATTCCATCGGCCATGCGGGCCCGCCCATTGCCTGGGAAGAGATGTGCGGCCCGATGCAGGGTGCTATTATGGGGGCCGCGGTATATGAAGGGATGGCTTCCACCTTGGAGGAGGCGGCAGAAATGGCCGCTTCCGGTAAGATTCATTTTATCTCCAATCACAGTATGCACTGTGTTGGCCCCATGACCGGTATGATCACCCGTTCCATGCCGCTGTGGGTGGTTCGTAATAAGACCTTCGGCAATTACGCCTACAGCACCTTTAACGAAGGAATCGGCAAGGTCATGCGCTTTGGCGCTAACTCCACGGAGGTTATTGACCGCCTGCGCTGGATCCAGAATGATTTGGGCCCTGCTATGAAGAGAGCGCTCCAGGAATCCGGACCTATTTCCCTTAAGCTTATCATTTCTCGTGCGTTGGCGATGGGTGATGAGATGCATCAGCGCAATGTGGCGGCTTCCTCACTGCTTACCCGTGAATTGGCCCCTTACCTTGCCAATGTGGTGGAGGACTCGGCCAAGCGCTTTAAGATTCTTAGCTTCCTTTCCACCAACGATCAGTTCTTCCTGAACCTCGCCATGGCGGCGGGCAAGGCAACCATGGATCCCGTTCGTGACATTCCTCATTGCAGCGTAGTGACAGCCATGAGCCGCAACGGAACTAACTTTGGAATTCAGGTCAGTGCGCTGGGCGACCGCTGGTTCCAGGCGCCCGCCTGTATGCCGGTCGGCCTCTATTTCCCCGGTTATTCCGAAGCGGATGCCAACCCCGATATGGGCGACAGTGCCATCTGTGAGACCTTTGGAATCGGTGGCTTTGCCATGGCATCCTCTCCCGCGGTGGTGCGCTTTGTCGGCGCCGGAAATATCAGCAGCGCCATGAAGTATTCCCGCGATATGATGGAGATCACCGTTGGGGAAAACGATGTCTATGTGATGCCGACCATGGACTTTACCGGTACCGGCACAGGCATTGATATCCGCAAGGTTATTGAAACGGGTATTCTGCCTGTCATCAATACTGGTATGGCGCACAAAAAGCCTGGTGTAGGGCAGGTGGGTGCGGGTGTCGTTAAGCCTCCTATGGAGTGCTTTGAACAGGCCCTGTATGCGCTGGCCGAGTACGAAGGGATAACCGAAGAATAATCGCAACAGATAGTTAATAAAGGAGATAACCATGAGCGATCTGAAGGAAATGATCCGGCAGGCCAATGAAACCGCCGTGAATAAACTGAAAAACGCCCAGCCCTACTGGGTGGATATCAAACCTGCCCATGAGGTGCTGGGAATTGACAAGTACACCCTGCTGCATGCAGGCCCACCCATTGCGTGGGAGGAGATGTGCGGCCCCATGCGCGGAGCCATTGTTGCCGTACTGAAATATGAAGGCCTGGCGGAAAATGATGAAGAAGCCCTTGCGCTGGCAGGCAGCGGTAAGATAAAATATGAACCGTGCCATCACCACAATGCCGTAGGTCCCATGACGGGTGTGACCTCCTATTCCATGCCGATGATCTGCGTGTTGAATAAGGAGAACGGCAATTATGCCTATTCCACCATCAATGAGGGCACCGGCAAGGGCATCCGCTTTGGCAGCTGCGGCCAGGATACCGTAGACCAGCTGGTGTGGCTGGAAAAGGTGCTGGGCCCGGCGCTGAAGGATGTTGTCCACACCATGGGCGGGATTAACCTAAAGATGATCATTTCTCAGGCGCTGGCCATGGGGGATGAGCTGCATATGCGCAATAATGCCGCTACCAATCTGTTTGTAAAGACCATAGCGGAAACGCTGTGCGAGGTGGTAGAAAGCCGTGCGGCGCTTACCCAGATTATGCACTTCCTGACCTGGAACAATGACCAGTTTTTCCTCAACTTTGCCATGGCGGCCAATAAGGCCTGCGCCGATGCGGCACATGGCATCGAGCATTCCACCATGGTGACCGCGATGGCCCGCAACGGCGTCAATATCGGCATCCGGGTGAGCGGCCTGGGCGACCGCTGGTTCACCGCTCCCGCAGCGGATGTGGCAGGTGCTTATTTCCCGGGCTATTCCGCGGAGGACGCCAATAAGGACATCGGTGACAGCGCCATTATGGAAACCGGCGGCATTGGCGGCATGGCCATCGCTACTGCCCCTGCCATTGTTCGCTTCCTGGGTGCTGGCAAGTACCAGGACGCTGTGAACTATACCAACAACATGTACGAAATCACCCTTTCGGAGCAGGATCAGTATGCCATGCCGGATATGGATTTCCGTGGTTCGCCCATCGGTATCGATATTCTCAAAGTAGTGGAAACCGGTATTTCCCCCATCATCAATACCGCTATTGCCTGTAAACGCCCCGGCGTTGGTATGATCGGTGCCGGTATTTCTAAGGCACCGCTGGAAATGTTCGAAGAGGCGATGGTTGCCTTTGGCGAAGCGCACGGCCTGCAATAATAACAAAGTGTTTGATTAGCCGGCAGGCGTCGGGCCCCTATGGGGAACCGACACCTGCTGTGCTATGCTTTAATAAAGAGAAAGAACGGAGTATACTATGGAACTCAGTCCAATCCTATTATGCCTGCTGGCAGCAGTGCCGGTACTGTTGCTCATTATTCTGCTGGTGGGCTGCAAGTGGAGCGTGGGCCGCGCGGCGGTCGTTTCGGTCGCCGTAGATGCTGTAATTGCTCTATCTGCATTTGGGGCGCATCCGCTGCAAATTCTGGTCAGCGCCGCCAAGGGCGCATGGAGTTCACTCAGCATTATTCTCATCATCTGTCCGGCAATCCTTATGTACAATATTGTCCGGGAGGCTGGCGCATTTCGTGTCATTCGTGCGGGCATTCAGCAGGCAACACCCAATAAGCTTCTGCAAATTCTCATCATCGGCTATGCTTTCGCGGCATTTTTGCAGGGGATCACCGGCTTCGGCGTACCGGTGGCGATCTGCGCGCCGCTCCTCATCGAAATAGGTGTTTCTCCGCTCTGGGCGCTTGCCATTGCCCCTTTGGGCGAGGCGTGGGGCAACACCTTCGGTACGCTCAGCGCTGCATGGGATGCGCTGGCGGCGCAGGCAGGCCTGACCGAAGCCATGCCCCTTTACTGGCAAAGTGCTTTGTGGACAGCTTCATTCCTCTTTGCGATGAATCTTGTTTCCGGACTGCTGGTTTGCTGGTTTTACGGCAGGGGCGCAGCACTTCGCCGCGGATTGCCCGCTGTACTGGTGCTCAGTCTGGTGCAGGGCGGCGGGGAACTGCTGATGAGTCAGGTCAATACCACGCTCTGCTGCTTTATTCCCTGCTGTCTGGCTTTGGTGGTATCGCTTCTTTTGGGGCGGCTTCCACTTTACAATACACCGTGGGAGCTGGAAAACAGCCGTGCCATGGAGCCGTCGCGCGGAACGCTTTTGTCGGAACAGGCGCCGCAGGGCATGGGGATCCTGCACGCCTTTTCCCCTTACCTTGTCATGACTGCCTTTTCACTGGTCTGCCTGCTCATTCCTTCGGTCAAGCGGGCGTTGGCGGGTGTTTCCGTTTCGCTTCATATTCCTGCCGTTGTCAGCGGCGGTACAGCCATTACCGAGGAGGTCAGCGGCTTTTCTCCGCTCAGCCTCACCAACGCGGGTGTGTTCCTGTTTTTGGCGGCAGGCTTCGGGTTCTTCTATTTTCGGCGTCGGGGCTGGCTTACAGCGGGCAGCGGGCAGCAGATCCTGCGGGACAGCCTGAAAAAAGCATGGCCATCCTCTGTTTCGGTTATGGTGTTTCTGGTGCTTGCCAATATTATGAGCGGCACCGGCCAAACCGCTGCCTTGGCGGGTGGATTTTCCGCGGTATTTGGGCCGTACTATGCGGCGCTGGCAGCGCTGGTGGGAATGCTCGGCTCCTTTATCACCGGCTCCAATATGTCCAGCAATATCCTGTTTGGCAGCTTCCAGATGACGACGGCAGAACTGGTGGGCTTGCAGCCTGCCCCTATCCTGGCGGCACAGACCGTGGGCGGCAGCGCCGGCAGCCTCATCAGCCCCAGCAAAATCGTTCTAGGAGCTACAACAGCCGGCCATCCGGAAATGGTTGGTGCTATCATCAGAAAGCTGCTGCCGGTGGCACTGCTGTTCTCCCTCACCGCCGGCGCGGTAGTATTGCTTAGCGGACTGATGCTGGGCTAAAAAAATATTGGTATACAAAAAAGACTGTGGGTATGATATACTTAACTTATATCATGTCCACGGTCTTTTTATAGGAGGGGGATATCATGTATACCATCGGTTCATTCCTGCGGGAAGAGGAGCTGACCGGATTAAAGCTTATGACGGATACCGCCGATCTGCAGGCGGAAATCACCAATATCAATATTATCGATAACCCCGATTCCTACGATTGGCTTTCCTCCGGGGATTTTTTGCTGACTACCGGCTACTTTTTCCGGGATGATGAGGCTATGCAGCGGCAGCTTGTACGGGAGCTTTCGGAACTGGGCTGTGTGGGCCTTGCCATCACAACCCGCCGTTATCTGGATGTGATTCCGGAGGCGATGCTGGAGGAAGCGAACCGGCTGGGCTTCCCGCTCATCGATATCCCGGTCCAGTATCCGCTCAGCAAGATCTGCAAGGTGGTGTTTGGCCGGCTTTCCGGCGGCGGGGTGGAAAAGGCCGACCGCTTTGTTTCGCTTTACCATTCCATCACCGAGAGCATGCTGGAGGCAGATGGCGTTTCCCGGATGCTGGGCGTCCTTAGCGACTTTATCGGTAATGCGGTGCTGCTGCTGGGGGCCAAGTGGGAGCTGATGGCCTATGCCGAAAATGCTGGAAACCCAATGCCGCTTTCGCGGTATCTCCCACTGCAAAAGGGGGAGGTTATTTTCCCAGAGAGTATTACCGGCAATATGCCTTCGGATTTTTCCAAATATGCCAAGGCCATCAAACGGGTCTTTTCCGCTGGGGAGGAGCGTGCGGTCTGCCGCATACTGCCGGTTTCCGGCGGTAATGCCCTGTTTGGCTACTTGGTGGTGTGGGAGACCGGCCGCAAAATGCAATCGGTGGAATATCTGGCCTTGGAGATCGCGGCCTCTTCCTTGGCGCTGGAGCGCTTCCGCACCCGCCAGATCGAGGAGATCCGGATGCATATCCGGCAGGACTTCTTTGACGATTTGCTCAGCGGCAAGCTCCATTCTGCCGAGGAGGTGGGCAGCATTGCCGGGATGCACAATATGGACGCCGAGGGGACCTATCTCTGCATGGTCACTAAGCTGGACAGCGCCGCCCGCGGGACCGAAAACTATGTGGAGATGCAGGATGCCTTCCTGCGCATCAAGGACCGTATGATCGCCCAGATCGGGGAACTTTCCCGCGAGGAGGGCCGCAGCTGCATCTCTATTCATCGTGGCAGCCTTATTATCACCTTTCTGCGCATTGTCCATACCGAACCGGACCAGCGCATTAGTGAGGAAAATCGGCGGTTTATCCAGCGGCTTTACCACCGTCTGCATGCCATCACACAGCAGTATGTCCTCAATATCGGTGTGGGGGAGCCGACCGCCCGTCTTATCAATGTGCGCCGCAGCTTTACCCAGGCGCAGGAGGCTATCCGGGTCTCCGGCAATTTGCGCAGCGTGGCAGGGGTGCATTTTTACGAGGACCTCATCATCTATCAGCTGCTTAGCAGCGGAGTGGAAAATGAAAAATCCGCCGAGCTTTATACGCTGTCTATCCGCAGTCTGGTAGAGTATGACAAACAGAACGCGACCAACATGGTGGAAACGCTGGACTGTTACTTTGCCTGCAACTGTAATGTTAGCGAAACAGCCAAAGCCCTCTTCATCCATCGCAACACCCTCATTTACCGCATTGATAAGATCAAATCTATTCTGGGGAGGGATCTCAAAGATTCCGAAGAGCGTCTGCTGCTGCAGCTGGGCCTGCGGGTCTATCAGGTGCGGCAGATTCGTGAAGCGGCCGCCAATTCTTGAGCTTGACCGCGGGAATGTTTTTCTCTCTACTGCCATACAAAAGAGCAGGAGGGGGAGTTTGCATGAAAAGATGGATGACCCTGCTGCTGGGGTGCCTGCTGCTGTGCACCGCCTGTGGAAAAAAGGAACTGTTAGAATCCATTGCACTGCGGGAAGATACCACCCCCGAGCAGATGATAGAAGAGCTTTCCCAGCGGTATGATTTGCCGGAAAGTATGCTGCTGGAATCTGCCGCGGACCTGGCAGCACTGCTGCAAATAAAGGAAAAGTACCTGCTGTTGGGTTGTGGGCGTATTGCAGCCCCGGAGGACAACCCACAGCAAATACTATTGGCGCAGGCGGCCCCGGGCAAAACGGAAAAGGTGACTGCCACCCTGCAAAAGCGTCTGGAGACAGTACAGCGGGCATTTCCCGGGTATCCTTCGGCGCAGGCCGGGCGGGTCATTACAGCAGGGGATTATGCTCTTTTGGTCATCGTCACCGCCGATGATATGGATACTGTGCAGCAGGAGATTATGGATTATTTTATCGGAGGGAAATAGCAAGAAAAAATGGTTGCACACGAACTTAAATTCGTGTATAATATCTTAGTAGGCCATGACAGGTCGTGCAAAGGCAGCCTTTGTCATGCGGAAATCTGGTCCTGTGCGACGCAGTGCTGTGAACCATGTCAGGCGGGGAACCGAGCAGCATTAAGCAGTATTTGCGGGTGCCGCAGCCAACCGGGTTTCCGTGTGATAAAGGCTGCCTTTGCATTTTGCGGGAAAGGGGAGAAAACGGAATGTACCAGGCACTGTACCGCAAGTGGCGTCCCCGCACCTTTGAGGAAGTGGTGGGGCAGGAGCATATCACCACCACGCTGAAAAACGAGATGATCCAGGGGAAGCCTGCCCATGCGTATCTGCTGATGGGCAGCCGTGGCACCGGCAAAACCACCTGCGCCAAGCTCATCGCCAAGGCGGTGAACTGCCGCAACCCGGTGGATGGCAGCCCCTGCGGCCAATGTGACTGCTGCCGCGGCGTGGATAACGGCAGCCTGGTGGATGTAGTGGAGATTGATGCCGCCAGCAATAACGGCGTGGATAATATCCGTGACCTGCGGGAGGAAGCCGTTTTTCTGCCCAATATCGCCAAATACCGCGTTTATATTATCGATGAGGCGCATATGCTTTCCGTCGGGGCGGTCAATGCCCTGCTCAAGATTATGGAAGAGCCGCCGGAGCATGTGATTTTCATTTTGGCCACCACCGAGGTGCACAAAATCCCAGCCACCATTCAGTCCCGCTGCCAGCGCTTCGATTTTAAGCGCATCGCCCCGGAGGTCATCCGGGATAGGCTGCTTTTCATTGCCGGGCAGGAGGACATGACCTTGAAGGAAGAAGCCCGGCTCTCATTGCCCGCATTGCCGATGGCGGTATGCGTGATGCCCTTTCTCTCCTTGATCTTTGCTGGGCACACGCCCATGATATCACCGTGGAGACCGTCAGCGAGGCGGCCGGGCTTGTGGGGCAGGATTATCTTTTTGAGATCGCCGATGCCGCCGCGACAGGGGATTTTACCGGTGCGATGGATGCCATGGAGCGCCTGGCCGGACAGGCTGTGGAATATGACCGCCTGTGCAGTCAATTAATCAGCCATTACCGCAACCTGTTGGTGGCAGCTACCGCTCGCGATCCCGAACAACTTATTGTCTGCCTGCCACAGACGCTGGAACAGTATAAAAAGCAGGCGGCTTCCTTTACCCCGGCCGCGCTGATGGATGCCATCAGAACGCTGCAGGATACCCAGGCCGCTATGGCTCGCAGCACCAGCCGCCGGGCGGAGATGGAACTGGCTCTCTTAAAGCTCAGCGACCGGCGGGTAAGCCCCAGCCGGGAAGCGCTGGTCGCCCGCATCGAGGAGCTGGAAGCCAAGCTCAACCGGCTGCTGGCGGAGGGGATCCGCCCCGCTCCGGCCCCGGCGCAGCAGTCGGCTGTCGGAGGAATGTTCCAGCCACAACAAGAGGAACCGGCCGAACCGGAGCAGGTAGCGCTGCCAGGCATGGAGCCGCCCCCGCAGCAGGAGGAAGCAGCCCCACCGGCTGCAAAGCCTGCCGCTACCCCGGTGGAGCCAATGCCGGAGGATCAGTGGCTGCAGGTGTTGGATCGCCTTGGTGTCATCAATAAGATGCTGGCAGGTGCCCTGCAAGGCAGCCATGCCCATTTCCGCGGGCAAACTGTCCTCATCGAGTGCGATAAGCCCATCTTCCTGGAGATGATGCGCAGCAATGACTTCACTCGTCAGAGCCTAAAGCGAGCTATCGCCGAAGTGACCGGTGTAAAATACGGTGTGGGGCCTTACACCGCTGCGCCCAAGGCAACCACCCCGCAGAGCTCTCCGTTGGAGGATCTCATCAAGCAGGCAGAGGGAATGGGCATCCCAGTTACCAGAGAATAACAACCAAAAAGGAGAACCAATATGAAAGCAAGAATCCCCCAGGGCGCCGGCGGCGCCGGTAATATGAACCAGATGATGCAGCGGATGCAGAAGATGCAGGAGGAAATGACCCGTGCCCAGGCGGAACTGGAAGAAAAGGCCTACCATGTTTCTGCTGGCGGCGGCAATATTGAAGTTGAAATCAATGGCAAAAAGGAAGTGACATCTGTTACCCTTAAGCCGGAAGTAGTTGATCCTGATGATATCGAATTTTTGCAGGATCTGATCCGGGAGGGCGTCAATGAGGCCATCCGTGCCTGCACCGCCGATGCAGAGCAGACCATTGGGGCCATCACCGGCGGATTGGATCTGGGCTTGTAAAAGTTGCCGTCCCAAGGAAAGGAGAGAATCGCATGGATTCCACTGCAGCGCCGCTGCAAAAGCTGATTGAGCAGTTTGCCCGCCTGCCGGGCGTTGGCCGCAAGATGGCCCAGCGGTTCGCCTTTTATGTGCTGGATCTGCCGGAGGACAAGGCCAAGGAATTTTCCTCCGCCATTCTGGAGGCCAAAAGCAAGATCAAAAAGTGTTCCGTTTGCGGCAACTTTACCGAAGGCGAGCTTTGCCCCATCTGCTCGGCTAAAGGGCGGGATACCTCCCTCATCTGTGTGGTGGAAGACCCCCGCGATGTACTGGCCTTTGAGCGCACCCGGGAATACAATGGAGTCTATCATGTGCTGCATGGGCTCATTTCCCCCATGGATGGCATCGGTCCGGACCAGCTCACCATTAAGGAACTGCTGGCCCGCATAGCCAAAGGCGATGTCAGCGAGGTGATTATGGCCACCAACCCCACCGTGGAGGGGGAAGCGACCGCAATGTATATTGCCAAGCTGCTCAAGCCCCTTGGCGTCAAAGTCAGTCGGTTAGCCTACGGCATCCCCGTGGGCGGCAACCTGGAATACGCCGATGAGGTGACTCTGTGGCGTGCCATGGAGGGCCGCAGCGAGCTTTGATCTTCCCCTTGACAAATCAAAATTTTGTGATATGATGTGATTCCACCGAAGGAAAGGAGTGACTGCGCATGGCAGAAAAGCAGGGAATCAAGCAGATCGCCGCCAACCGCCAGGCGCGACACGAATACTTTGTGGAAGAATCCATGGAAGCCGGTATTGAGCTGTTCGGTACCGAGGTAAAAAGCCTGCGGAACGGCGGCTTGAATCTCAAGGACAGCTGGTGCAGCTTCGAAAAAGGGGAGCTCTTTGTGCGTCAAATGCACATCAGCCCCTACGAGAAGGGCAATATCTTTAACCGTGATCCGCTGCGGCCCAAAAAGCTGCTGCTGCACCGCAAGGAGCTGAACCGTTTGTATGGTTTGGTAAAACAGCAGCAGGGGCTCACCCTTATCCCGCTTCAGGCATACTTTAAGGGCAGCCGGGTCAAGATAGAACTGGGCGTGTGCCGCGGCAAAAAGCTGTATGATAAGCGTGCCGATGCCGCCAAGCGTGATGCCCAGCGAGATATCGAACGCGCTATGCGCGGCCGCGGCTAAACCCAAAAGTGAATATGGGGGCGTACCGGTTTCGACGGGGACTGAGAAACAGGGTAAGCGAGTAGAGGCGCTCGACCTCTATAAAACGGGTAACTTAAATATAAACGCTAACACTGATTACGCGTACGCTGCTTAATTAAGCAGCCGTCCGACTGCGGAGGACCACGGCCGCAGGAGGGCGTCGATGAGTGGTGAACGATCACGGGAAGGGCTCCGGGCCTGTGATTGTATCAGGAGCTACTAAAGCCTTCAGCCTGCTGTCCGGCGGGAGGCGGAGGGAATGCTAAAAGAGCAGCTACACTCGTAGAAAGCCGTGCGGACTGGTTTTCGGACAGGAGTTCGACTCTCCTCGCCTCCACCATTGGACGCATATCCGAACCCCGCTTTGTGTGGGGAACGATACTCGTCCAAACCAAAAAACACTCCTTACCGTAACTGGTAGGGAGTGTTTCTTTTTTTATTCTTCGCCGGTATAGCCGTGGAGCTTGGCACATTTCAGAGCGCCCAAGATCATCTTATCCTGAGCCAACTCCCTCTCGTAGTCGGCAGGAGCATCGAAGTGACGCTGAATATTCACCCTGTCGTGGACAACCTTTCCCTCATAAAGATTTATCAGCCTGTCCAGCGTGAGGTTTTTCAATACTTGCACCAGATCACCCCGCCGCTTCGTTATCGGACTTGCTCTTGACCTTGATACCGGCAAGCAAGGCCAGTTCGATAGTCCATGCCGCAAACCACGCCACGGTCAATTCCGTCTGCACTACATGATCGTGGAAATTCGCAATCAGTACCGCCACGGTGTACCATGTCAGGTTGAAGACCGACACGATCACAAACTTCGTGCGAGTCTTCATTTTCTTCTTAGGCGGTTTATAAACCCGCTTGCCGTCCATAGAGATCACCTTCACTTCGTCAGGTATGCGCCGGAGCAGAAGCCAGTATAGGTCACGCCCTTGTAGGTGAACTGGACAAAGAGCCACTTTGCGCCGCCCACAGGAGTGTAGTAGCCGTAGTTCTTAACCTTGGTTCCCTTAGGGATAGTGACCAGTATCTTTGTCGCAGTACCGGCAGCGTTGCGGACATTCAGGCCAGAAGAAGCGGTGACGGTATATGTACCCGCCAAGGACTTGTCGAGCTTGGTAGCAACGCCGGTGGCCTTGACAGTCGTGGGAGAAGCGGGAGTGGTAGAGGTAATGGACTCACCCTTGACCAGCTTGCTCACGAGAGCCTGAACAGCAGCGTAGTCATAACCGGCAGCGGTCAAGCGGTTCTTCCGATCTGCGCCGTTACCCCACTTGCCCTGATAGACCTCTTTGGCGATTTCCTCATTGGTCTTCTTGGGAGTGGTAGGCTCAGGTTCAGGTTCGGGGTCGGAAGTTGCAGTACCGCCGATCTGAGCGTTGACCTTCTTCACAATATCAGGGTGATCGTTGAAGAGGTCATCACCGGGACAAGCCTTAGCCGCAAACCAACGGTGAACGGTCAAAACCATCTCACCGGCCTTAGGCTCATAGGCCAGAGCGGTATCCTTGTCAGGGAACCACACCACTTTGTTCTTACCGTTGCGCTTGCAAATGTCCACGCACAGCTTGATAAGGGCGGCATACGCCTTGTCAGACACAGGCCAAGGGTGAGCGGCTACGGTGTTGGCAACCTCGATAGTGACCGCTCTCTGGTCATTGGCTCTGGAAGAAGTACACCAAGAGCGGTTTGCTTCGTCCACATACAGGCCGATACGACCATCGGAACCAATGCCGTAGTTACTGGAAGCCTGTCTGCTGCTTTTAGAAAACAGAGAGCCGCAGGACTCCACAGACAGATTACCCGCCATACAATGAATGGAAATGCGGTCAATGGGCATGGTACGCTTACCAGAATGGTTGGGACTGAGGACAGTACAGGAAATGAGAGAACTGTTACTCATCGTCATCGTCCCCCTTTCCGTCACCCTCCATGAAACCGGCAAGGGTATCTTCGTCTACCACATCACCGTCTTCATCGTAGATGTAACCGGTCTTCTTGTCGAGCTTGAGCTGACCTACATAGGGCAGATCATCGTCAATCTCGTGGTTGTAGTACCTCAGATTGAGGGTGGGCTTCTTTTTAGCCATTGTCGGTTTCCTCCTTCCTGAAATCCAAGATACGAAGTCGATCTTTCTTCCCTTGCGGTGTTTGCGCTCTCGGTTCTTCCGCTGCACACGAAATAACTGGTAATCGTGCTTAACAGTCAAGCCCAAGCCTTTTATGTACTCAATCACCGCATACATGGCTTTCCGCAGTTTCTTCTTGTTATTACCGGTCAGTACCAGATCATCAGCGTATCGGATATAGTGCTTCACGCCGAGCTGCTGTTTGATAAAGTGGTCGAGCGGTTGCAAGAAGAACTCAGCCAACCAAGGAGAGGTGTAGTTCCCGATAGGGATACCCTTCTCATGGGAGTCAATGACCGCATCAATCAGGGCAAGTGCCTTTTCGTCTTTGATTTTCTCTCGCAGACGAGCCTTGAGTTTATCATGAGGAATTGAAGGATAGAACTTACTTATGTCCATCTTCGCACAATACTTGGCCTGTTTTATATCACGCATGGTCGCTCTTTCTACGCCCTTACAAGCGAGGTCGATACCTCTCTTCTGGATATTGGCGCAGCTCCAATGGTAGGACGATCTCAGGAAGATCGGCTGAACGATCTGCATGATTGCGTGGTGAGCGCATTGGTCAGGATAGAACGAGGGAATTTGAAGCTCTCGCTCTTTACCGGACAGGCCGTCACGGATTATGCGTTTTACATAAGGAGTGAGGAAGTCTAAACGAGCCATGCGGTCTGACAATTCCTGAGCGTAGTAGTCGATATTTTCCAAGATCATGATGACGGTCTTGCGCTTGCGTTTCTTCTTGGAAGCGTTCAGGATTGCCGTCTTGCAGTTATCAATAGAGATAATCTGCTCGTATAGGAAACCAAATCTTTTCATTTGCTTTTGTTTCTTACAGGGCTTTCGAGAGCAACCTACTAACCCTGTCCCTCCAAACGATTTTTTACCAATGGGTACGGCGATACAACTTTTCATGTATTTGCGATTTAACAAAAGTAGGCGGGAGCCGATGTTCGTGTTCGAGTTCGAAGAGTCATTGTTCAGATTAGCCGTAAACAGACCGCAATTCGAGCCATTATTCCAATTACCACCGTGTTTGAACACCCGCTATGGTTGGTCGCCTTAAACTTATAAGTTCTTTCCTTGTAGCACCACTTTATGTGGGGGGAGAAAATCCCCCACACCCCCTTAGGAGGGGATATAAAGCAGGCGGGAGCCGATGTACGTGTACGAGTTCGAAGAGGCACTGTCCAGAAAAGCCGTAAACAGACCGCAAATCGAGCCATCATTCCAATAACCACCGTGTCTGAACACCCGCCAACCGGTAGAAGACCAACAAGCGTCACACTCGTAAGTGGACTCGCTGCCGCTTCCTGCCGCCTTGGGCATGATGACATGGGGATTGTTGCCGGTGTCCAGACCCTCTTCGGTAATGTAAGACTTCAACCAGTTGGTAGCACCGGTATAGGAAAGCTGCTCATAACCGGTAGCGGTATCATCGGCGTACTTGGAAATGTCATTGCAGACATAATAAGTGCCGTTGTTGAAGTTCAGGCCGTCAACCCACTCCCAAACATTACCCCAAAAGCCCTCGATACCACGCCAGATCACATCAACCTTGCCGTCAGTACCAGCGGGTCTACCGGTCAGGTTGGACACGCTGTCGCAAGAACCGGTCTTGAGAGCAGCGCTGTTGTCGTCACAGTAGCCACGCCCGATCTTGGACTGCATATTGTTGTCGGCGAACTCTACCAGCATAAGCATCTGGATAGCAGACAGAGCGGAAATGTCGATCAGACTCCAACCAGTTCCCTTGTTCTTGGCGTTGCTACGCATAGTAGCTCTGGTCTGGCTGACCTGAGGGGAAGCACCGGTCACAGACTTATTGTTGGAGGAAGTCTTGTAAGCGCCCACATAGATGTGATCGCATTCCACACCGCCATGCTTAAAAGCAGGGTGCAGGGTAAAGCCGGTAGCGGCCTTGTCTGCGATCTTAATATACTCAACATTGCCCTCACGGTAACGCTGGAACCAGAACTTCGGGATTTTGACCATCACATCACCAGTGGACAGGGTTTCACGCTTGATCTCAGACCAAGGGTAGCAACTGTCAAAGCTGCTGGCTCCTGCGGTAGTACCGACAGAAGCGGTGGCGCTCATGCCAACAGCATCATCACTTCTCGCCCATGCGGGAGAAGTAGCGGTGATATTGCGGCTGATACCGTAGATTTTCACGAAGGAAAGCTCTACGCTCTCAGACTGACCGTCCGTGGTGATAGATACCTGAATGGAAGCAACCTCACCGCCGCCCTCGGCCTTGACCTCCCAAGTGCCAACCTCATGCACCACGAAGCGGTGAGTGCCGGAAGTATCAGGAGCTGTGTAGACCGTGCTGCCGTGAGTGCAAGTCAGGATTGCGCCCACAGGGTAGGTTACAGCAATGGTGGCAGAGAAATAGTGGTAGGTGGCGGTGTAGTCGGTAGTAGCACCGGCGACAGACACCTTGGAGGGGGTATTTTCAGGCTTGGAATAGCCGTCTACCGCACCGTATTCCACATGGTAGCTGTGACCAATGGGAACCACGAAGGACGCTTCTCTCTGAGCGGAAGCCAGAGTAGCGGTCTGCGTAGCGCTCGGCTCGGTTTCATCAACACAGGTGATGACCACGCCTTTGAACGCCGCAACGTCATCAACGGTGATCGTGACATTGACGGTTTCACCGTCTGCCGGAGCCGCACTCGCATGGTTGACCTCATTGGTGGAAAGGTTGAACACACCCTGAGTGGAATAAGGGAAAGCGGAGAAGTAGTAGGTCTGACCCTCTACCAGTCCCTCTACCACGAAAGCGTCCGTGGCGTACTTGCCAAGTTCGCTGTTGTCCACAACCAGTTCACCTTCGGAGGTGTTGGTGGGATAACCGGTGGTACTCATGCGAACCATGACACCGGCAACGGAGCAGATCAGATTACCGTCTGCGTAGCTGTCTTCGGGTTCCAGAAAGTTCAACCCGATACTGGTCTTATTGACCGAGAAAGCGTTAAACGCTCTCATGTTGTTCGGAGCCTGACCAATTTTCTGCAAAATCTGGTCAACCGTCCATTTTGCTTCTGCCCAACTCATTATTTGACTCCTTCCTCGATGGTCATGCCATCGGCGCTGAATGTGATCGTCTTGGTCTTCATCAGAACATCGTTCTCATAGAGCTTCTGGACGATGACGGTATCAGACACAAACTCGGTTTCGATACGCTTTGTGCCGGAAACCTCGGTAATACGCTTGCCATCGGCAGAGAAAGTGGTGGTCATGGGAGCAAAACCATCGGTCTTGACCTCCAAAGTGTCAATCTGGTTTTGCAGATTACCCGCCACATCATCGGTCAACTGACCCTTGATGAACTTAAACCAAGTGGTGAACAACTGCTCCTGAGCTTCCTCGAACTGGTCAATCTCGGTGCGATAACCGGTTTCCAGTTCCTCGATCAGAGCGTCACCCTGCTTTTCGATACCCTCCATGTAAGAGGTGAAGTCTTCCTGCTTCTGGTCGGCTTCCTGCTCGAAAAGCACCTTCTGATCGGCAAAATAGTTTTGGAACGCTTCGTAGAGGTCGGTTCCGTTTTCCACCATCGACATAATGGCGTTCAAGGCTTCGTTCATTCGGTTGGCATCTTTGGCTCCGAAGAACGATTTTTCCTTTTGGGAGTACACCGTAACATCTTGGAAAGAAACTGTGCCGTCCTCATTTTCCACCTGCATATAGCGTTTCAGGCCGCTCCACACAGCATCGGTATAATCAACCGGTAACAGTACCCAAGCCATTTACAGACCCCCTCCTTTCATTCCGAAATTCCATGTGAACATTCTTCTCCCTTCCGACTCGTTGGTGAGTCTGTCATAAAGATCAAGCATGGCTCCCTCCAATCGGTTAAGCTCTGTGAAGTCCATCGTCAGGCCGTTTGCGATATAAGAAGGAGTAACACCATATCCTCGCCGATACGCTCAAACACCTTGGACGGAGAGTTGGAGTCCAGCTTATCCTTGAACCATGCAATGATCGAGGAACCCCAACTGCTGATCGTGTTTTTACAGGTCTGATACAGATTACCGATACCGTTCTTAAAGCCGCTGACCACATCGGCGGCTACCTGATAGAAGGAGTTGTAGGACACCGTGTCGGTGAACCAACTCTTCACCTTGGAAGCAAAGGTGGTCATGCTGCTCTTTACATTGGTGTAGTTGTTGGAGATGTAGTTCTTAAAGCCGTTCAGGACATTGCTTGCGTAAGTTCCGAAGGTAGTGCTGTTCACACCGCCGTAAGAGGAACCAGAGAACCAATCCTTTACGCCGGAAGCCCAAGTGATGATCGAGGACTTAACCGTGGAATAGGTGCTGCCAACCTTGTCCTTAAAGCCTGTGATGATGTTGTTTGCGTAGGTTGCGAAATTGGTAGAGTTGACTCCGCCGTAAGAACTGTTCGTGAACCAATCACGGACATTGGAAGCCCAAGTCGTAATGTTGCTCTTAACAGTCTGGTAGGTAGCGCCTACCTTCTCACGGAAGCCAGAGATCACCTCATTAGCGTAGTTGGAGAAAGTGGTACGATTGACTCCACCGTAGGAACCGTTGGTAAACCAGTCCTTCACACCGGAAGCCCAAGTAGATACATTGGTTTTCACAGTCTGGTATGTAGTACCAACTTTATCCTTGAAGCCAGTCACGACATTGGAGCCGAACTCCTTGAAGTGTTCAACAATGCCCTTACCGTCTTCACCCTTACGGAACCACTCGACCACGGCTCCTGCCCACTCGCTGATAGTGCTGCGGAAGTTACTGAAAGTACCGACACCCTTAAAGAAGCCCTCGACCACATAGCCGCCGATCTCTGCCATCACGGTAGAGGGGGACTTAATACCGAAGAGGTCTTTGAAGAACTTAACGAAGGGGTCAACGATGTTGGTCTTAATCCAAGTACCAACATTATTAAAGGCTTTTCCGATACCACCGAAGAACCCTGCTACAATATCCCCACCGGCAAGCTCAATCTGCTCGGTGAAGTATCCACCGGTCAAGGCATCGAGGAACGGATAAGCGATATTCTCTACCACCCATATGCCGATGTTCTTGAACCCCTCACCGATAGCGTTCAGGAGGTTTTTGGCAGTTTCCTTCCAATTCTCTCCCTTGATTTCCTTGTCCCACCACTTCTTAATGTCCTTGCCGATACTTCCAAAGAAGCCGCCGAGGAACTGTACTGCGGAACGGATAGCCGTACCGAGCAGAGTGAAAAAGGACTTTGCAATACCGGCGAAGTCGATATTGGACACACAATCCTTGATGGACTTCCACAGGGTTTCGCCTACATTCGTCCAGTCAATACTCTTGAACCATTCGCTTGCTTCATCGAAAGCACCTATCAGGTAATCGCTGGCCTTGGAAGCCAACAGACCCCAATCCAGACCACCGAGCAGACCGCCTACCGTGTCGATCATGGCGGTAAACCCTCGGATAATGAGCCGACCAAAGGTTCCGAAGTCCATGTTTTCAACCGCATGGTTGATAGCGGTAGCGATAGACTTGCCAAGATTGGAGAAGTCAACGGTCTTCATGAAACCGTATGCGGTCTGAACGGTAGCGGTAAAGCCCTTGCCGATCTTGGTTCCCAACTTGTCCCAAGAGATACTGTCCACGATCTCGTTGAACTTCTCGCCGATGGTTGCGCCGAGTTCATACCAAGAGCCGGAAAGGAACAACTCTCTCAGGCGATCAGCGAAAGAAGAAATCTCGTCATCAATGGTAGCTTCCTCGAACATCTTGGACACATCACCGAGTCCACCGCCGCCACCTCCACCGCTGTTGGGGTCAAAGACATTCAGTTCATCGAACCCTGCGGTAAAGCTCTTGGCTTTTTCGGCAGCGCCGCCCACCGCATTACCATACTCGGTAGCGGCTTTGACGGCCTTGGTGTATGTACTCTTGCCGCTCAGTCGAGCGAAAAGCTGCGCCAGAAGGTTCAGCAGATGGGCAACCTTGTCGGCAAGGAAGTCGATTGCTGGAGCCAACGCATTGATGATCGGAGCAACAACCGCCGCCAAAGAGTTCTTGAGGAAGAGCGCATCGGTAGCAATGGTGTTAAGCGACTGGTGGAATGTGGTTCCCATCGTTTTGCTGTACGCATTGAGGTTATTGATACCGTCTTTCAGCGCCTTGGTGATACCACTTAGCAACAGACGGATAGGTCAGTTTACAAGGAACTACACGCAGACCACGAAACAGGGGCTGCTGACAACAAATAAAGGCTGAGTATCAAGCACCGGGAAAGTGCGAGAT